>Ga0136616_10000355_pt1 | contig 20821 bp, 20 predicted proteins | sample AntDrymUQ2992106_2_FD_106648 | JGI IMG/M metagenome (GOLD analysis project Ga0136616, IMG submission 106648) | Polar desert sand microbial communities from Dry Valleys, Antarctica - metaG UQ299 (21.06) | ecosystem: Environmental > Terrestrial > Soil > Desert | place: Antarctica: Dry Valley... | reverse complement strand
GATCATCCAGGCTGAGCAGGCCGGGGGGGCCGTGTAGGCCCGTGCCGCTCCGTCTGCTCAGCGGAAGAACTTCGCCCTGAAGCGGACCGGGCCACTGTTGCACGGCGGCAGGCCGGGCATAGCCTCGATTCGCGTGACGTAGAAGATGGCGCGGAGGCGGGTAGTGAAGCGGCCCCTGATCTTGTAGGTCACGGTTCCGCGCGCGGTCGTTCGGATCGCCCTGAAACGCCCACTGCGCGGAACCCCGATGCGGTTGAAGTTGACCGCTCCGAAGCAGGCCTTCCTCACCGTCGGCGAGAGTCCCCCGAGGGGCTGCGGCCCAAGCCACACCTGAGCCCGCCGCGGCTCTCCTTAGAATCATCCGCGCCATGACCCTTCGCGATCTGATGGGGAATGGGGCGCCCGAGGTGGCGATCACGGGCCTGGCCTATTCGAGCGGGAGCGTCTCCGAGGGGACGCTCTTCTTTTGCGTGCGCGGGTTCACCGCCGACGGCCATGATTTCGCCCCGGACGCGGTGAAGCGGGGGGCGGCGGCCTTGGTCTGCGAGCGCCCGATGGGCCTCGGCGTGCCCGAGGCCGTGGTCGACGACGTGCGTGCGGCGATGGGCCCCGCCGCTGCCCGCTTCTACGGAGATCCCACCCAAACACTGCGCGTCACCGGCATCACCGGTACCAACGGCAAGACGACCACCGCCTTTCTGGTGCGTGAGCTGCTGGAGGCAGCCGGTCTCCAGACCGGCCTGCTCGGCACCGTGAAGCAGATCGTGGGGGGGACCGAGGAGCCGGTCGAGCGCACCACCCCCGAGGCGATCGACCTGCAGGCGACCTTCAGACGGATGCTCGCCTGCGGCGACCGCGCCTGCGCGATGGAGGTGTCTTCGCACGCCCTCGAGCTGGGCCGGGCTTCGGGTATCCACTTCGCGGCCAAGGTCTTCACCAACCTCACCCAGGACCACCTCGACTTCCACGAAACGATGGAGGCCTACTACCTCGCCAAGCGGCGGCTGTTCGACGGGCCGGGGCCGGCGGTGATCAACGCGGACGACCCCTACGGACGCCGCCTGGCGCAGGAGCTCGGCGAGGTGGTCAGCTTCGGCCTGCAGGCCGGCGACTACCGGGCCCGCCACGTGCGCTTCGACGTGTCGGGAGCCACGTTCATCGCCGACACGCCCAACGGCCCGGTCGAGCTCTGCACGCGGCTGCCGGGTCTCTTCAACGTGCAGAACGCCCTGGGCGCCTTTGCCACCGCCCTCACGATGGGAATCGATGAAGGGACCGCCGCGGGCGCCCTGGAGCAGGCCCGCCGCGTCCCGGGACGCTTCGAGCCGGTGGAGGGGGGCCAGCCCTTCGGGGTGCTCGTGGACTACGCGCACACCCCCGACTCGCTGGAGAACGTGCTGCGGGCCGCCCGTGACCTGACGGAGGGAAGCCTGCACGTGGTGTTCGGCGCCGGAGGGGACCGCGACCGCAGCAAGCGGGCACTGATGGGTGCGGCGGCCGCGCGGCTGGCCGACCGCGTGATCGTGACCTCCGACAACCCCCGCTCGGAGGACCCTGCGGCGATCGTCGAGGAGGTCATGCGCGGCACCATGGAGAGCAATCAAGAGGGGGCACCGCCCCCCTCTGCACATCCCCAGCATGTCGAGCGCTGCGTGGACCGCCGGCGCGCGATCGGGCTCGCGCTCGAGGGCGCGGAGGCGGGCGACGTGGTGGTGATCGCCGGCAAGGGACACGAGCAGGGCCAGGAGTTCGAGGGCGGACGCAAGGAGCCCTTCGACGACGTCTCGGTGGCCCGCGAGGCCCTGAGCGTCCTGGAGCGGCCGGCGTGAGGGACCGCACCGCGGGCTGGGTGGCCGAGGCGGCGGGCGCGCGGCTGGACGCGGGCGAGGCCGGCGCCCCCGGGCCCCGGCGCGCCGTGATCGACACCCGCCAAGTGCACGAGGGCGACCTGTTCGTGGGCCTGCGGGGCGAGCGCTTCGACGGCGGGGAGTTCGCCGCCGACGCCCTCGCCGCCGGGGCCTGGGGCGTCCTCGTCGGCCCCGACCACGCCGGACCGGCTGCGGCGGCCGCGCCGCCCGGCGCCGCTGTGCTGGTCGCCGGCGCACCGCTCGCCGCGCTGCAGTCCCTGGCACGCGCTTGGCGCCGGGAGCTCGGCTGCCGCGTGGTCGGGGTCACGGGCTCGACCGGTAAGACCTCGACCAAGGACATCCTCGCCGCCGTGCTGGGCCCGAGCCTGCGGGTGCACGCCAGCCGCGAGAACCTGAACACCGAGATCGGGCTTCCGCTCACGATCCTCGAAGCCGAGCCCGGCACCGAGGCGATGGTGCTGGAGATGGCCATGCGCGGCGAGGGGCAGATCGCCGAGCTGGTGGAGGTGGCCGAGCCCGACGTCGGCGTGATCGTGAACGTGGGCCCCGTGCACCTGCAGCTGCTCGGCACCGTCGAGCGGGTGGCCGCGGCCAAGGCCGAGCTGATCCGCGACCTGCGCCCCGGCGCCGCGTGCGTGGTCCCGGCCGGGGAGGCGCTGCTGGGCTCGCACCTGCGCGGCGACCTGGACACCATCACCTTCGGACCCGGCGGTGAGGTGATGCTGCTGGCCTTCGACCGCCGGGGGCAAGGCGGCGTGGCCGAGATCGAGGCGCGCGGCCGGCGCATCTACCTCGAGCTGCCCTACGACGAGCCCCACAACCTGCTGAACACGCTTGCCGCGGTGGCCGCCGCAGTGGCGCTCGGGGAGCGGCCCGGTGGGAGAATCGAGCCGCGCTTCTCCTCCCTGCGCGGGGAGATCATCGAGCTGCCGGGAGGCGTGACCGTGGTCAACGACTGCTACAACGCCAACCCGATGTCGATGCGGGCGGCACTACAGCACCTCGCCGAGACGCCCGCGCAGCGCCGCGTCGCGCTGCTCGGAACCATGGCCGAGCTGGGCGAGGCCTCTGCCGCCTTTCACCGCGAGATCGGCGAGGAGGCGGCGGCGCTCGGCATCGACGTGCTGATCACCGTGGGCGGGGAGGCGGCCGCTTACAGCGACGGTTACGCGGGCGAGACCTACGCCACCGAATCGCCCGAGGAGGCCGGCGCCCTGCTCGAGGAGATCGCCCTGCCGGGAGACCGCGTGCTCGTCAAGGGGTCGCGCTCCGTGGGGCTCGAGAGGGTGCTCGCCTGATGCTCCACGGGGCCCGGTAGTGGGCGAGATCCTCATCGGAGGCATGGCCTCCCTGCTCATCTGCATCTTCCTCGGGCCGAAGTTCATCGAGGCGCTGCGGGTGCGGGAGTTCGGCCAGCACATCCGCGAGGACGGGCCGGCGGGGCACCACGAGAAGGCGGGCACGCCCACGATGGGCGGGCTCGTGATCTTCCTCGCGGTCACGGTGCCGTTTCTGATCCTGAGCGACTACTACGCCGCCAGCCTCGCGGTGCTGGGGACGGCACTGGCCACGGCGGCGCTCGGCTTCGTGGACGACTGGAACAAGATCTCCAAGCGCCGTTCGCTCGGGGTCAGTGGAAAGACCAAGCTGGCGGTCCAGGCGGTGATCGCCGTGGGCCTGTGGCAGGCGGCCGAGTTCGTGGGCCTCAACGACACGTTGCGGCTGTACGTGGTCGACTCGTCGGTGGACCTCGGCTACCTCTATCCGGTGCTGATCCTGCTGGTGCTCCTCGGTGCCACGAACGGCGTGAACCTCACCGACGGCCTCGACGGGCTGGCCGCGGGCTGCTGCGCGATCGTGCTGCTCACCTTCACCGCGATGACGTTCATCACCACCGGCTCCGCGCAGACCGACCTCGCCCTTCTCTGCGCGTGCCTCGTGGGAGCGTGCGTGGGCTTTCTCTGGTTCAACTCGTTTCCGGCCGGAATCTTCATGGGCGATACCGGGTCGCTGGGCCTCGGCGGCGCCATCGCCGCGCTGGCGGTGATGACCAAGACCGAGCTCCTGCTGCTGATCATCGGCGGCATCTTCGTGATCGAGGCGCTGTCGGTGCTGATCCAGGTGTTCGCCTTCCAGCGCTTCCGCAGGCGGGTGTTCCTGATGGCCCCGATCCATCACCATTTCGAGATGCTCGCCTGGTCGGAGACCAAGATCATCCTGCGCTTCTGGATCGTGGCCGCGATCTGCGCGGCGATCGGCTTCACCCTGTTCCAGCAGAGCTTCCCACCCGGATGAATCAACCGCCCGGATGACCTCGCGCCCGCCGCTGCCACCGGGCCCCTACCTGGTGGTGGGGCTCGCGCGGTCGGGTGTGGCCGCCGCGCGCATGCTCGCGCCCCACGGCGAGGTGATCGGCGTGGACTCCGGCCGGCCGGACATCGACCTGCCAGGGGTCGAGCTGCACCTGGCGTCGAGCGGGGTCGACCTGCTCGACCGGATCGCCACGGTGGTCAAGAGCCCGGGCGTGCCACGCGAAGTCCCGGTCGTCGCGGCCGCGCTCGAGCGGGGGATGGAGGTGACCGGCGAGCTGGAGCTGGCGTGGCGGCTGCTGGCCAACCCGTTCCTCGCGGTGACCGGCACCAACGGCAAGACCACCACGGTCGAGCTGCTGGGCGCGATCCACCGCGCGGCGGGGATCAGAGTCGCCGTGGCGGGCAACGTGGGTACCGCGCTGGGCTCGCTGGTGAGATCGCTGGACCCCGCCGCGACGGTGGTCTGCGAGGCCTCGAGCTTCCAGCTCGAGGACGCCTCGGAGCTCGCTCCGGACTGCGCGGTGCTGCTCAACGTCGAAGATGACCATCTCGACCGTCACGGCGACCTCGCCCGCTACCGCGAGGCCAAGCTGCGCGCCTTCGCCCGCCAGCCCGACGGCGCGGTCGCGGTGGCCCCGCCGCGGTTCGACCTGCCCGGCCGGGCGAGCAGGATCACCTTCGGGCCGAACGGCGCCGATCTGGCGGAGCGCGACGGAGAGCTGCTCTGGCGGGGCCGGTCGCTGATGGCGGTGTCCGAGCTGGCCCTGAGGGGGGCGCACAACGTCGAGAACGCCATGGCGGCCGCGGCGGCGGCGCTGGCCACAGGCGTGCCCGAGGCGGCGGTGGCCGAGGCGCTGCGCACGTTCGCGGGGGTCGAGCACCGCCTGGAGGAGGTGGGGCGCTTGGGCGGCGTGCTCTACGTGAACGACTCCAAGGCCACCAACGTCGCCTCCGCCCGGCGGGGGATCGAGGCGTTCGAGGGTGGCGTGCACGCCATCCTCGGCGGCAGCCTGAAGGGTGGCGGCTTCAAGGGCCTGCGCGAGGCGGTCGGCGCGCGCTGCGAGGCCGCCTACCTGATCGGCGAGGCGGCCGGACCGCTGGCGGCCGATCTGCGGGGCACGGTGGCGCTGCACCGCTCGGGCACCCTCGCGCAGGCCGTCGCGGACGCGTCCTCCGCGGCCTCTCCGGGAGATGTCGTGCTGCTTTCCCCGGCCTGCGCGAGCTTGGACGCCTTCCGCGACTACGAGCACCGCGGAGAGCGTTTTCGCGAGCTCGTTCGGGGCGGGGAATGATTCCCTCCGTCGGCGGGGAATGATTTCCTCCCCCGCCGTCGAAGGACGAGGCGATGGCTGCCGCCGCCAGCTCCGCGCGCCCGGGCCGATCCCGGAGCGCGGCTCGCACCCGGGCCCGCAAGCGGCCCGTCGAGTACTCGATCCTCTACACGGCCACGCTGTGTCTCCTGGCCGCCGGCGCGGTGATGGTCTACTCCGCGAGCTCCGCCGAGGCGGTGCTCGGCGGCTCGGGCGACGCGTCGGCCTACCTCAAGCGCTACGTGTTATTCGGTCTGGCCGGGCTTGCGGTGATGTACGTGCTCTCGCGCAAGGGACTGGCAGTGGTCAGAGAGGCGACGCCGATGGTCCTGCTGATATCGCTCTTGCTCTGCCTGCTGGTGATGGTGCCCGGCCTGGGGGTCACGGTGAACGGCGCGACCCGCTGGCTGGGAGCCGGCCCGCTGCAGTTTCAGCCCTCGGAGCTGCTCAAGCTGGCCCTGATCCTCTTCACCGTCCGGCTGCTGGCGGAGCGACCCCAGACCGTGCAGACGCTGAAGGGCCTCGCGCGCCCGCTGCTGCTCGTGGTTGGCATCTCCTGCGCCCTGCTGATGGCGCAGCCCGACATGGGCACCACGATGGTCATCTGCTTCGCCATCGGGGCCACCTTGATCGCCGCGGGCACTCCCCTTCGCCACCTCGCCACCTTGGCGGTCGGGCTGGGCGCCCTGGCGATACCGCTCGCGATCTTCGAGCCGTACCGGTTGGCGCGGCTCACGTCTTTCCTCGACCCGTTCAAGGACGCCGGCGACAGCGGCTTCCAGGCGGTGCAGGCGCTCACCGCGATCGGCTCCGGCGGCCTGTTCGGCGTGGGACTGGGGGAGTCGGTGCAGAAGATCTTCTATCTGCCCGAAGCGCACACGGACATGATCCTGGCCATCATCGGCGAGGAGCTGGGCCTGGTCGGCATCCTGGGCGTGGCGGTTCTCTACGGCATGATCGGATACGCCGGGCTGCGCACCGCCAAGGCCGCGCGGGACCCATACTCCAAGCTCCTGGCCGCGGGCATCACCTCGCTGATCTTGTGCCAGGCCACGCTCAACTTCTTCGCCGTGCTCGGCATGGCGCCGCTCACCGGCGTACCGTTGCCCTTCATCTCCTACGGTGCCAGCAACCTGGTCGTGCTGCTCGCCGGCATGGGCCTGCTGCTCAACATCGCCGACACCGGCGGCCTGGCGGCGAAGGCGCGCAAGCCCGGCCAGAGGGCCATCGGGGGGTTGCGAAGGGGGGCGGCGCCCCCCTTCGATGTCATCGGGTTGCGAAGGGGGGCGGCGCCCCCCTTCGATGTCATCGGGTTGCGAAGGGGGGCGGCGCCCCCGTTCGGTGTGCTCGAAGGGGGGCGCAGTGGCCAAGATCGCGATAGCGGCCGGCGGGACGGCCGGTCACGTGGTCCCGGCTCTGGCCGTCGCGGACGCGCTACGGGCTAGCGGCGCCGAGGTCGAGTTCGTCGGGGGCGAGCGGGCCGAGGCCGAGCTCGTGCCCGCCGCCGGCTACCCGTTCCATCCGTTGAAGGTTGCCGGCGTCGATCGCCGCAATCCGCTTCGGGCCGCACGAGCGGGCGCGCTGGCGGTTCTCGCCACCGCGCGGGCGCGCGGGCTGCTGCGCCAGATCGGCGCCGACGCCGTGATGGGCGGCGGCGGGTACGTGGCCGGGCCCGTTGGGCTGGCGGCTCGCTCGCTTGGCCTCCCGCTCGTGCTCACCGAGGCCGACAGCCACCTCGGGATGGCCAACCGCATGCTCGCCCGGATTGCGAAGCGGGTGTTCCTGGCGTTTCCGATCGAGGGGAGGGAGGGAGAGCGATACGTGCTGAGTGGCCGGCCGGTACCGGCGGGAACGGGGACAGCGGATGGTGCCGCGGCGCGCGCGCGTCTCGGCATCGCGCCCGGCGAGCTGTGCCTGCTGGTTTTCGGTGGTTCCCTAGGCGCGCGGCGGCTCAACCACGCAACGGTGGACGCCTTCGGTTCAACAGCTCCGTGCGCGGTGCTGCACGTATGCGGCCGGCGCGACCACCCCGAGCTCGCGGCGCGCCTGGAGGAGTTGGGCGCCCCGGCGCACTACCGGCTGCACGCCTACGTAGAGCCTTTCGCGGATGCTCTCAGCGCCGCCGATCTGGTAGCGGCCCGCGCCGGTGGCTCGGTGCTGGAGGTGGCCGCCGCGGGGTTGCCGTCGATCCTGGTGCCCTATCCGCACGCCACGGCCGACCACCAGACGGCGAACGCCCGCTACATGGAGTCCGAGGGCGCGGCCGTCGTGGTACCCGACGACGAGGTCGACGGCGCTCGCCTGGCGCACGAAGTGGCCGCACTGATCGGCTCACCGCAGCGAATGCGTGCGATGGCCGCGGCCGCCCGCGCCGTTGCGCGCCCCGATGCCGCGCAGCGAATAGCGCGGGAGATGCTCGCGCTGGTGTGAGCGCGAGGTCGTGGTCGCTCGGCCTACTGGCAGGCGCTGGGCTTGCTGGCGCCCGGCTGCAGGCAGGCGTCGGTGCGGGCGGGGGTGCGCCCGCCCCGGAAGCGGACCTTCGTGTACTTGCCTACGCGGTCCGCCCCGGTCACCCGGATCTCGAGGACCAGCCCGGCGCGATAGACCCGCTGCGCCTTCCTGACCCGGAGGCGCTTGCTCTGCGGAATGGCGGCGGCCGTCCGGCGCAGCGGGCACCGCTTGCCGAGGCAGCGCACCACGACGCGGGCTTTTCGCGGGCCCCTCACCGACAGCTCGCTCACCTTGGTCGACCGTTCGCCCTGCCGTCCCGCCACGACGACGACCGGGAAGGGGTCCAGCTTGCTCGGACTAACCTTGGGAGGCGGAGACGGTGGGTTCTGTGATGGCGGTGTCACCACCGCAGTAAGGGGCGAGTCGGCTTCGCGGAAGCCGCCGACCATGTTCGTGCCTCGCACGCGCAGCTTCATGCGCTTGCCCACGTCGTCCGCGGTCAGGGTGTACGTGCGTCCGCTCTGGCCAGTAGGAGCGCATCTGGTGTCATCACATCGCCGCCACTGGTTGGTGAGCGCTACGCCGATGCCCCAGACCCCCTGGTCGCCGGTCAGCGTCCGCCCCTGTTGGGCGACGCCCGTCACCGTCGGACCCGGAGACGGCGCGGCGGGCGGCGGGGGAACGGTGGACGATGCCGGGGGATCGTCCGGGTCAGCCACCGCGGCCGTGGGAGCTCCCAGCACGACGAAGGCAAGGCCCAGTCTGATAATGATCCTGCACATAGGTCTGAGGGAGGGTAGACAGGCCCCTCTGAGCCCGCAAGGGACATCGCGCGGCGGCACTATGGTCTCGCCCGATGAGCGGCGGCCCTTTCTCTGACCGCAGCCTGCACTTCGTGGGGATCGGCGGTGCGGGCATGAGCGGCTTGGCGGTGGTCGCCGCGCAGCTCGGCGCGCAGGTGACCGGATCCGACCAGGTCGAGTCCTCCTACACGGAACGTCTGCGCGCCAACGGGATCCAGCCGGCCGTCGGTCACGACGCCGCCAACCTGGCGCCCGGGGCCGAAGTCGTGGTCTCCACCGCCATCCCGGAGAGCAATCCGGAGCTGGTCGCGGCCCACGCCGCGGGGGCCACCGTCCTGCACCGCGGGGAGCTGCTGGGGGAGGTCGCGCGCCTCAAGCGATCGATTGCAGTGAGCGGCACCCACGGCAAGACCACCACCTGCGCCATGATCGTCCACTTGCTCGCCGAGTGCGGCCGCGACCCGGCCTACCTGGTGGGCGGAGAGCTGCGCAGCACCCACACCAACGCGGAGTGGGGGGAGGGCGACTGGATCGTGGTGGAGGCCGACGAATCTGACCGCTCCTTCCTGCACCTGGCCCGCGAAGTGGCCGTGGTCACCAACGTGGAGCTCGACCACCACGCCACCTACCGCTCGATCTCGGAGCTCGAGGAGGCCTTCGCAGAGTTCGCCGCGCCTGCCGCCACCCGGATAACAGGCCCCGGCTTGGATCTGGGCGACTCGCTCTCCTACGGCATCGGCTCGGGGGAGAGTCCCCGGTGCGGTGCTCTCCGGAGAGTCTCCGGTGCGGTGCTCGCCCGATCGACGATCGGCCTCCGCTCCTCCCCTGACGTTCCGGCTGCGCTCCTCCCCGACCTGCGCGCCGAGGAGCTCGAGTTGCGCCCGCTGGGCTCGGTGTTCGTGGTCGAGGGGCTGACCGCAGAGCTCAACGTGCCCGGTCGCCACAACGTGCTCAACGCGCTGGCGGCGCTGGCGGCCTGCCGGGCCGCGGGGGTCGAGCTGACCGATGCGGTCCCCGCGCTTGCGGGCTTCGCCGGCACCGGCAGGCGCTTCGAGGAGCGCGGCACCACCCCGGGAGGTGCCCGGGTCTTCGACGACTATGCCCACCACCCCACCGAGGTCCGCGCCACCCTGGAGGCCGCGCATACCCTGGGCGCGCGGCGGATGGTGGCCTGCTTCCAGCCACACCTCTACTCGCGCACGCGTGAATTGGCCCGGGACTTCGGCCGCGCGCTCGCCCTCGCCGACCTCACCGTGGTCCTCGACATCTACCCGGCCAGGGAGCGCGCCGAGGACTTCCCCGGCGTCAGCGGCCTGCTCGTGGCCCAGGCCACGGCCGACGCCGCGGGCGGGCGCCCGGTCTGGTGGCTGCCTGCGATGGATACGGCAGCCGATCGCCTGCAGGCGATGCTGGGGGAGGGCGACGTGGTGCTCACCCTGGGGGCGGGCGACGTGGACCGCCTCGCGGCCGCGCTGACCAGGGAGGACACTTGAACGAGCCCGCGGGCCTCGAGCACGACTTCTGCCTCGCGCGGCTGACCACGGTCCGCACGGGCGGGCCGGCCGACTTCTACGCCCGCCCCGACAGCGCCGAGCGGCTAGCCGAGCTGCTGGCTTGGACGGACATCGAAGGGATCGAGGTAGGAGTGGTCGGCTCGGGGTCGAACCTCCTCGTAGCTGATGCAGGCTTTCGCGGACTGGTCATGAAGCTCGACGGCGCCCTGGCGTCGATCGAGCGCGATGGCGACCGGCTGCTGTGCGGTGGCGGTGCGCGGCTTCCCCAGGCCTCCGCCCGCGCTGCCCGGGAGGGCCTGAGCGGACTCGAGTTCGGCGTCAATATCCCCGGCACCGTCGGCGGCGCGGTCAAGATGAACGCCAACGCGTACGGGGGCGACCTCTCCCGGGTGCTCGAGTGGGTCGAGGTTGCGACCCCGTCGGGCAGCGACCGCCGTGTGCCCGCCGACCTGGGCTTCTCCTACCGGCGCTCGACCCTCGCTTCCCGCGAGATCGTGGCTCAGGCCGCCTTCGCGCTGGAGCGCGCGGAGCCGGCGGAGGTGAAGGCCACGCTGGCCGCGATGCGGGGCCGCCGCAAGGCGGCCCAGCCGTCGGGCATCAAGACCTTCGGCTCCACCTTCAAGAACCCCGACGATCCCCGCGCCGAGGGCCGCAGCGCCGGGGTGCTCCTCGATCAGGCCGGCTGCCGCGGCCTCCGGGCCGGCGGGGCGCGCTTCTCGGACAAGCACGCCAACTTCGTGGAGAACACCGGTGACGCGAGCACCGCTGACGTGATCGCACTGATGGCCGAGGGCCGGCGTCGCGTGCGTGAACTCTTCGGGGTGGAGCTCGAGCCCGAGGTGCAGCTGCTCGGCGACATCGACGCGTCGGAGGTCTACGCCCGATGAGCGCCCTGGGGTCCGCCCGCGGGCTCGCGCAAGCCAAGCTGCTCCGAGGGCTCCGAAGGGGGTTGCAGAGGAGTGCGCCCAGCCCCCTGCTGCGCCGCCGGCTCGCGATCGTGGTGCTGCTGGCCGCCGTGCTCGGGGCCACTTACATGTTCTGGCTGCGCGACTCCGGACTCGTGGCCGTGGAGGAGGTGCAGGTGACCGGCCTCACCGGCAGAGACGCGGCTCGCTTGCGCACGACCCTCGACGGCGCCGGCCGCGGCATGACCACGCTGCACGTCGACCGCGCCGCCCTGGAGGCGGCGGTAGAGCCTTTCCCCGTGGTTCAGGCGATCCAGGTCGAGGCCGACTTCCCAAACGGGCTGCGCATAACGGTGATCGAGCACCGCCCCGTGGCGGTGCTGGTGTCGGGCGAGAAGCGGATCCCGGTAGCCCGCGACGGGGCCGTCCTGGCGGGGCTGCCGATCGAGGGCTCGCTCCCCGAGATACGCACCGGCGCACCCATCCCCCCGGCGCGGCTGGAGCCGGGAGTGACCCTGGATGGCGCGCGGGTAGCCGGCGGCGCTCCCGGGGCCCTGTTGAGCCGCCTGGAGCAGGTCGAGCGTGAGGAAGAGCGTGGACTGGTCGTGAGCGTAAGAGGCGGCCCCGAGCTGGTCTTCGGCAGTGCCGACCGGCTGACCGCCAAGTGGGCGGCCGCCGTCCGGGTGCTCGCCGATCCAGACGCCGCGGGCGCCGAGTACCTGGACCTGCGGCTGCCGGAAAGGCCCGCGGCCGGAGGGCTGGCGGTGGAGACGGTGGCGCCCGTTGCGCCTGCCGCCGAGAGCACGACCGAGACCCTGCCGGTGGTACCCGAGACCGATCCGGCGGGGCCCGTCGAGCCCGCGCCTGTGGTGCCGGAAGCCGTGCCGGGCACAGAGTCCGCGCCCGGCGCCGTCGACCCGGCCCCGGAGCCCGTCGTACCCGTGCCCGCGCAGTCGGTTGACCCCGGAGGCGGGGCCATCGCAGAGCCTCAACCATGACTCGACTCTTTGACCAAGTCTCAACCTATGGTTGACGGTCAGTATGCAAGGCTTGTTGCACGCAATGTTGACACCGTTGCCGATATCCACCTACAGTGCGGCTTTATGCGGTTGTCCACTGGGCTGGCAAAACCCTCAATGATCGCTTCACACCCGGACGGAAGCACTCCGCCCGTGCAGCTCTCAGACAACGGACCCGAGTAGCGAGGCGAGGATCGAAGCGATGGATACGGGCAGCTATCTGGCGGTCATCAAGGTCGTAGGCGTCGGCGGCGGTGGCACTAACGCCGTCAACCGGATGGTCGACGGCGGCCTCAAGGGCGTCGAGTTCATCGCCGTCAACACCGACGCGCAGGCGCTGCAGATGTGCGACGCCGACATCAAGCTCCAGATCGGGGACCAGCTGACGCGCGGGCTCGGCGCGGGCGCCGACCCCGAGACGGGCTACGGCGCCGCCAACGAGAGCCGCGACGATCTGAAGGAGGCCCTCAAGGGCGCGGACATGGTGTTTGTGACCGCCGGCGAGGGCGGCGGCACCGGCACGGGCGCCGCGCCCGTGATCGCCGAGGTGGCCAAGCAGGAGATCGGCGCGCTCACCGTGGGCGTCGTGACCCGGCCATTCGACTTCGAGGGCAGCCAGCGCCGCCGGCAGTCCGACGAGGGGATCAACCGCCTGCGCGAGCAGGTGGACACGCTGATCGTGATCCCCAACGAGAAGCTGCTGGCGGTCGTCGAGCGCCGCACGAGCATCCTCGAGGCGTTCCGGGAGGCCGACAACGTGCTGCGCCAGGGCGTGCAGGGCATCACCGACCTGATCACGATCCCCGGCCTGATCAACCTCGACTTCGCCGACGTGCGCACGATCATGCACGACGCCGGATCCGCCCTGATGGGCATCGGCGAGGCCAGCGGAGAGCAGCGCGCGGCCGAGGCCGCCAAGGCCGCGATCTCCAGTCCGCTGCTCGAGCAGTCGGTGGAGGGCGCGACCGGCATCCTGCTCAACATCACCGGCGGCAGCGATCTCGGCCTGTTCGAGGTCAACGAGGCGGCGGAGATCATCCAGAGCGCCGCCGACCAGAACTCGAACATCATCTTCGGGGCGGTCGTAGACGATGGCCTGGGCGACGGGGTGCGCGTGACCGTGATCGCCACCGGGTTCGACGGCCGCTCGAGCAGCCCGATGTTCGTGGAGGACTCGACCGGCCGCCGGCGCGAGCCGCGCCGGCGCGACGTGCAGATGGACGATCGCCAGCGCTCGTCGCTTGAGATCTCCGACGACGACATCGACATTCCTTCGTTTCTGAAGGACTGACGCGCTCCCAGGCCTCGGCCCCCGTGGCCGACCGCTAGCCTCTCCAGGCGCTTGCCGCCCGCCGCCGACACGCTGCGCCGTACCCCTCTCTTCGACCGCCACACGGCCGCCGGCGCACGCATCGTGCCCTTCGCCGGATGGGAGATGCCGGTGCAATACGAGGGGGTGCGCTCCGAGCACGTGGCTGTGCGCACCGGAGCCGGCGCGTTCGATGTCTCGCACATGGGACAGGTGATCACCTCCGGACCTGAGGCCGAAGCGTTCCTGCAGCACCTGCTCTCCAACGATGTGACCAGGATCGCGGACGGGGGCGCCCAGTACTCCGTGCTCTGCGACGAGCACGGCGGCGTGCTCGACGACCTGTTCACCTACCGCCTCGGGGCACCGGGGGGGTTGCCCCCCTTTGATTCCTTCTTGACGGTGACCAATGCCTCCAACCACGAGCGCGACCACGCCTGGCTGACCGAACACTCCGAGGGCTTCGACGTGACCGTCGAGGATGCGGCCGACCGCTACGCGATGCTGGCCGTACAGGGGCCCTACGCCCGTACCGCGGTGGATCGGATCTCCGACGGCGAGCTGCCCAAGCGCATGCGCACCGCCACGCTGGCGGTGGCGGGCGCCGAGTGCCTGGTGTGCGGCACCGGCTACACCGGTGAGGACGGCGTGGAGATCCTGACCGGTCCCGAGCACGCGCCGGCGTTGTGGGACGCGCTGATGGGGGAGGGGGTCACCCCCACGGGGCTCGCCGCGCGCGACACGCTGCGCCTCGAGGCGTGCTTTCACCTCTACGGCAACGACCTGTCGCTGGACCGCACCCCGATCGAGGCGGGCCTGGGCTGGTGCTGCAAGCTCGACACGGGCTTCATCGGGTCTGAGGCGCTGCGCAGCGTTGAACCGGGTCAGGCGCTGGTGCCCTTCGTGTTCACCGGACCCGGTATCCCCCGTCAGGGAAATCCGGTGCACACGGAGGCCGGCGATGGCGTGGTGTGCAGCGGCACGATGTCCCCGTGCCTGGAGATGGGCATCGGGATGGCGTACGTGCCGGTGGGCGCATCCGAGCCCGGAACCGCGATCGAGGTCGACGTGCGCGGCAAGTCACGCGCCGCAGAGGTCCGCGACAAGCCCCTGTACCCGCCGAAACCTGAGGAGTGACGAAGTGGCCGAGAGCTATCCCGACGACCTGAAGTACCACGCCGAGCACGACTGGGCCCGGATCGAGGGCGAGATGGCCACGTTCGGCGTCACCTGGTACGCCCAGGACGCCCTCGGCGAGGTCGTCTTCTACGACCCGCCGGAGGTCGGCTCGTCCGTGACCAAGGACAGGGCCTACGCCGAGGTCGAGTCGGTCAAGGCGGTCTCCGACGTGTTCGCGCCGCTGTCCGGCGAGATCGTGGCCGTCAACGAGCTCCTCTCCGACGCTCCCGAGAACATCAACTCGGATCCCTACGGCGACGGCTGGATGGTCCGGGTCAAGCTCAGCGACGCCTCCGAGGTGGAATCGCTTCTCGACGTAGCCGCCTACAAGGACCTCTTGTGAGGGTCGGCGCTTGAGCCGCTACACCTCGGCCACCGACGCCGACCGCGCGGCGATGCTCGACGCGATCGGCGTCGGCTCGCTCGAGGACCTCTTCGCCGAGATCCCGGAGGCTGTGCGGCTGCGCCGGCCGCTCGACCTGCCCCCGGGCATGGCCGAGCAGGAGGTGTTCGACCACCTGTCCTCGCTGGCGGCCCGCAACCGCCACGCCGACTCGGAGGTCACCTTCCTGGGAGCGGGCATGTACGACCACTACGTCCCGGCGCTGATCGACTCGATCCTGGGCCGCTCGGAGTTCCTCACGCCGTACACGCCTTACCAGCCGGAGATCTCCCAGGGCGGGCTGCAGGTGATGTTCGAGTTCCAGACCGCGATCTCGGAGCTGACGGGCCTGGCGGTGTCCAACGCGTCGGTGTACGAGGGCCCCTCCGCGGTGGCCGCGGCGGGCTATCTGGCCAAGCAGGAGACCAAGCGCACGAAGCTCGTCGTCTCGCGCGGCCTGCACCCCCATTCGCGCGAGACGCTCGTCACTCACGCGGCCGGCTACCGGATGACGGTCGAGGAGGCACCGCTGAGGGCAGACGGCGCCAGCGATTCCGACGCCCTCGCGGCGCTCATCGACGACGACACCGCAGCTGTCTTCGTCCAGCAGCCGAACTTCCTGGGCACCGTCGAGGACCTCGAATCGCTTGGCGGGGCCGCGAAGCGTACCGGCGCGCTCTTTGTAGTCGCGGCGGACCCGCTGCCGCTCGGAATACTGCAGCCTCCCGGCGAACTGGGTGCCGACATCTGCGTCGGCGAGGGCCAGACGCTGGGCAACCGGCTCGACTTCGGCGGCCCCTCCTTCGGCTTCTTCGCGGCGGACCAGCGCTTCATCCGCAAGATGCCGGGGCGCATCGCGGGCGAAACCCGCGACGTGGACGGCAAGCGCGGCTTCGTGCTCACGCTGCAGACCCGCGAGCAGCACATCCGCCGCGAGAAGGCCACGCACAACATCTGCACAGCGCAGGCGCTGAACGCGCTGGCCGGTGTGGTCTACCTGTCCTGGCTGGGCAAGCGCGGCCTGGTGGAGATGGGCGAGCTGATGGCTCGGCGTACCCACTACGCCCGCGAGTCGCTGGGGCTCGAGGCCATCAACCCGGGACCCGTGGTGCGCGAGTTCGCCGTCAGGGTGCCCGACCTCGACGGGCTCTTCGAGCGGGCGCGGGCCGAGGGCTTGAACCCCGGGTACCGCCTCGCCGACACCTACCCCGAGTATGAGGACGGGCTGCTGGTGGCGATCACGGAGCGGCGCACCAGGGCGGACATCGACCGGCTGGCGGCGCTGGTCGGTTCCGTGCGCGAGGGGGCCGCGGCATGAATGAGCAGAACGCGATCGATTCGGCATCCCTACCGAATCGCTCACGGCTTGATCCGCGTGCGGACGAGCACACGGTCACGATCTACGAGCGGTCGGTTGAGGGGCGCCGGGCTTTCACCGCACCCGTCGACGAAGTGCCCGAGGTTGCGATCGAGGACCTGCTTCCCGCCTGGGCCGTCCGGGAGCGGCCGGCCGAGCTGCCCGAGGTCTCCGAGCCGGAGATCGTGCGCCACTTCAACGGCCTGTCGAAGAAGAACTTCGACCTCGACACCGGCTTCTACCCGCTGGGCTCGTGCACGATGAAGCACAACCCCAAGCTGCACGAGCGGGTGGCGGCGCTACCGGGCCACGCCCGCCTGCACCCGCTGCAGGATTCCGAGTACGCGCAGGGCGCGCTCGAGCTGATGTACCGCCTCCAGGGCGCGCTGGGCGAGATCGCCGGCCTTCCGCACGTCTCCCTGCAGCCCAGCGCGGGGTCGCACGGCGAGCTGGCCGGCCTGCTGCTCACCCGGGCCTATCACGAGGATCGCGGCGAGCACCGGCACAAGGTGCTCACACCCGATACGGCGCACGGCACCAACCCCGCCACCGTGACGATGGCCGGGTACGAGGTGGTCAAGGTGGGCACCGACGACCACGGCGGCGTGGACATCGACGACCTGCGGGCCAAGGCCGACTCCGACGTGGCCTGCCTGATGCTCACCAACCCCAACACCCTCGGGCTCTTCGACCGCAACATCGAGGAGATCGCGGGCATCGTGCACGGGGTGGGGGCGACCCTCTACTACGACGGGGCCAACCTGAACGCCGTGATGGGCATCTCGCGCCCCGGCGACATGGGCTTCGACATCGTGCACTACAACCTGCACAAGTCCTTCACCCAGCCCCACGGCGGGGGCGGGCCGGGGGCAGGGCCGATCGCGGTGTCGGACCGGATCGAGCCCTACCTGCCCCGGCCACAGGTGGTGCGGGAAGCCGGCCCGTGCAATGGGTCGGGCCCGCTCTTTGCGCTCGACAACGACCGCCCGAAGTCGATCGGCAAGATGCGCGGCTTCCAGGGCAACTTCGGCGTGTTCGTGCGCTCCTACGCCTACATCTGCTCCCTCGGCGGCGAGGGCCTGAAGGAGGCTTCGGAGACGGCCGTGCTCAACGCCAACTACCTGCGAGCGCGCCTCGGCGAGGAGGACATCGCCAGCTACCTGCCGATTGCCTTCGACCGGATCTGCATGCACGAGTTCGTCCTCTCGGGCAGAGGAGCGCGTGACGAGCTCGGCATAAAGACGCTCGACCTCGCCAAGCGCATGCTCGACCACCAGGTGCACCCCCCGACCGTGTACTTCCCGCTCCTGGTCGAGGAGGCCCTGATGATCGAGCCAACCGAGACCGAGCCCAAGGAGCGCCTGGACCACTTCGCCGAGGTGGTGCGCTCCATCCTGCGCGAGGCGCGGGAGGACCCCGAGATCGCCCGTAACGCGCCCTACACGACACCGGTGCGCCGCCTCGATGAGGCCGGGGCCGCCAAACGGCCGGTGGTGAGGCAGGGAATGGGATCCAATCCCGGCGACCCGGGCCGCGCCGCGGACAAGCCCGCGGGCGCGAGCGGCGCGCTGTGAGGTGCTTGGGTGGGGCCGTGCCGCGCCGCTGCCGGGGGCGTGGACCCGGCTGCCGGTTGCCCGAGGCAGCCGCGGCTGTGTGGCAGATCGACCTCTCGGTCTGCGCCTGATGCGCCGGGGGGCGATCTCTAGACTCGGAGCTGTGCCGCCTTCGAAGGTTCAGCTGGGCAGTCAGGGCCTCACCGTCTCCGAGCAGGGCCTCGGGTGCATGGGGATGTCGGAGTTCTACGGGACCTCCGATGAGGGTGAGGCGATCGCGACCATCCAGCGCGCGCTCGAGCTTGGGATCACCTTCCTCGACACGGCCGACATGTACGGCCCGTGGACCAACGAGGAGCTGGTGGGCAAGGCGCTGTCAAGCCGCCGGGACGGCGTTGTGCTGGCCACCAAGTTCGGCAACGTGCGCGGCGAGAAGGGCGAGTTTCTGGGCGTCCGCGGCGACGCCGCCTACGTGCGCGAGTGCTGCGAGGCCTCCCTGCGCCGACTCGGCGTCGATCACATCGACCTCTACTACCAGCACCGCGTCGACCCGGAGACCGAGATCGAGGAGACCGTCGGCGCGATGGCCGAGCTCGTGCGGGAGGGCAAGGTGCGCTACCTCGGCCTGTCCGAGGCCGGCCCGGACACGATCAGGCGCGCCCACGAGGTGCACCCGATCACTGCCCTGCAGACCGAGTACTCGCTATGGGAGCGCGGGGTGGAGGACGAGATACTGCCCACGGTGCGCGAGCTGGGGATCGGATTCGTGGCCTACTCGCCGCTGGGCCGCGGCTTCTTGACCGGCAAGATCGAGAAGCCGGAGGACCTCGACCGGAACGACGTCCGGCGCCAGCGCTTCCCGCGCTTTGAGCGCCAGAACTTCCACGCCAACATGCAGCTGGTGCGCAAGGCCGGCGAGCTGGCCGTGGAGAAGGACGCGACTCCGGGGCAGATCGCGCTCGCGTGGGTGGCGGCTCAGGACGCCGTCCCGATCCCGGGCACCAAGCGGCGCGAGTACCTCGAGGAGAACGTCGGCGCCACCGACGTGGAGCTGACCGAGGACGACCTGCGCCGGCTGGCCGAGGCTTTCCCCGCCGGAGCCGCCTCGGGCGAGCGCTACGCGCCCGAGCAGATGAGCGCCCTCGGACGCTGACCTTGGCTGTCCCCCTGGACCTTTCGGTGTGTGACCGGTGCCGGCGGCCCGCGCCTCCCTCCACCGACCCCGGCTTCGCCGACTGGGAGGTCGTCAAGGACGAGGACGGCAAGGTGTCCGGGATGCGATGTCCGGCGTGTCAGACCGCGCCGGAGACCGACGACCCGACGATCCCGGCCTGACGCGCGCGCCGGGCACCGGCGCCCGGCATGACGGCGCGGGGCAGGCGCTCCGCGCTCCGCGCTCGGCCCGGCGCCCGGCGCCCGGCGCCCGGCGTCAGTCGTCCCCGTCCTCGACGAGGGCCACCTCGATGCTCGAGACCCCGAGGTAGAGCAGGGTCGCCGCAAACGGCGCGAGCGCCCATGCCGCGCCGCCTCCGAACTTCGCGATCAACGTCGCGGATGTGATCGCGAGGCCGATGGCGGCCAAGTGCACAAGACCGGCCCGGATGGTGTGCGGGCTGCGGGTCAGCGGCCTGTCGGCCTCTCCCCCCATGTTCCAGGTAAGTAACAGGCGCAGTCCACCGTATGCGACGGTTGCGCCGGCGGCGAACATGAAGATGCTGGCGACCGACGGCATCCCACGCTCACCTCCGAGCACCGACCCGGTGGCCCAGACGGTGATCGCGTAGCCGTAGGGCAGCCCCGCACCCTGGAGCGCGGTCTCGAGCGCTCGAAAGTAGGAAGATTCAAACATCGTCGGCGATCCTAGGAGACGTGCCCAGGGACATTGTGAACGGCTGAGGAAACCTCACGGGCCGTGCGCTCGGCACGCCGCGGAAGCCGACGCCCGTTTACTCCGAGCTCGGCATCCGGTCGTGCCCGCGCCGTACGGCCCCTGAGAACCTCTGGAGGCTGGCTTCGAGATCCTGCAGGATGCCGTCCGCGTAGTCCCCGGCGACGAACCGAGCCTGACGCTCGCGGGTGCGCGCGGTCTGCACGATCGTGTCGGCCCGGTGCTCGGCCAGCTTCGCGATCTCCTCCGAGGCCACGAGCCTGTTCCGCTCCTGGCGCGCGTCGGCGAGGATCCGCTCCGACTCACGCCCGGCCTCAGCCCGCATCTCGTCAGCCTCCTTCGTGATCCATCGCGCTCGCTTGACCTCCTCGGGGATCGTGGCTCGCATTCGATCGAGGATCGAGAAGGCCTGCGCCTTCTCAACGCGCACATGGCGGCTGAGGAGCCCCGGCTTGGCGTCGTTCAACGCGTCGTCGAGCTCCTTGATCAATACCAGGACATCCATCTTGGGTTCTATTCAGGTTCTTCAATCATCGAGGACCTCCTGCCACGTCCATAGACTGGCGCCCGTGCGGATCTTCAGCGGCATCCAGCCCACGGGGCGCAAGCACCTGGGCAACTACATCGGGGCAATCCGCCAGTACGTCGAGGGCCAGGACAGGGGCGACCCGGCGATCTACTCGATCGTCGACCTGCACGCCACCAGCGTGGCCTACGACCCAAAGGCGCTGCCCCGCTACGTCTACGACACCACGGCGATGCTCCTCGCGGCCGGGCTCGACCCTGAGCGCTGCATCCTCTTCCGCCAGTCAGACGTGAAGGAGCACACGGAGCTGTGTTGGCTGCTCAGCTCGGTCACCGCTCACGGCGACCTCAACCGGATGCACCAGTTCAAGGACAAGTCGGCGCAGCAGCGCGGGCTGGTCTCCGCCGGGCTGTTCCTCTACCCGGTCCTCCAGGCCGCCGACGTG
>Ga0136616_10000353_pt1 | contig 20833 bp, 22 predicted proteins | sample AntDrymUQ2992106_2_FD_106648 | JGI IMG/M metagenome (GOLD analysis project Ga0136616, IMG submission 106648) | Polar desert sand microbial communities from Dry Valleys, Antarctica - metaG UQ299 (21.06) | ecosystem: Environmental > Terrestrial > Soil > Desert | place: Antarctica: Dry Valley... | reverse complement strand
ATCGAGCGGTGCTTCGCACGTGACTCCGCAGCGCAAGGTACTGGATCGTTCCGACGGCCTGGCGGCGACGACGCGCCGCACGAGACGCTCGAGCGCCGGCCACACGTCGCGAGGCGTGGCCACCCGGTCGCGGACGATGACGTGACCCTGTGTGGACACCAGGCCTGCACTCAGACGCTGCGCCCCGACGTCGATCGCCATCACCAGCGGATCGGCGCCGTCAGTCGGACGCGGCACCCGCCCGGAGGCTCTCGACGCGGCGGCCATCGAAGCGGACGAGGGCACGGCGGTCATCGCCCTCGACCGTATCGAAGCTCGCACCGCCGGGAAACCGCCGGCGCGCGCTCCTGCGGGCCACCTGCTGGCGATGTCCTCTAACCTGTCGATGTGTCTGCGACCACTTCTGACTCGCCGGAACGTTCGCGGGTCGAGCCCCGAACCGGTGAGGCACCTCGCTTCGCCCAATTCTTCGACGCCATCGTCGCCAACGTCTCGCACGTGCTGCGCGGCAAGACTCACCAGATCGAGTTGGCTGTCGTCGCCCTCCTGGCCGAGGGCCACCTGCTGATCGAGGACGTGCCAGGCGTCGGCAAGACGAGTCTCGCCAAAGCGCTAGCTGCCTCCGTGCACTGCGAGTGGAGCCGGGTGCAGTTCACGCCAGACCTGCTGCCCGCAGATGTCGTCGGCGTCAACGTGTACCAGCGATCCGACGAGGCGTTCCATTTCCAACCCGGACCGATCTTCGCCAACATCGTGCTCGCCGACGAGATCAACCGGGCATCGCCCAAGACCCAGTCGGCGTTGCTCGAGGCCATGGAGGAACGCCAGGTCACCGTCGACGGCACTCGCTACCCGCTGGAGCGACCGTTCATGGTGCTTGCCACCCAGAACCCGATCGAGCAGGAGGGAACGTACCGACTCCCCGAGAGCCAGCTCGACCGGTTCAGCCTGAAGATCTCCATCGGATACCCGAGCCGCAAGGCCCATCTCGAGATCCTCGACGGCCGCGGTGCCGCCGTCACGCTCACGGACATCTCACCCGTCATCACCCAAGCGGAGCTGCTGACGATGATCGAGGCCGCCTCGCGCGTGCACATCGCCGAGGCGCTCAAGCACTATCTCGTCGAGCTCACCGAGGGCACGCGCCGCCACGGCGCAGTCGAGCTGGGCCTGTCGCCACGGGCGACCCTGCAGCTGGCGGCGGCCAGCCGGGCCCACGCCGCCGCCCGCGGTCAGAACTACGTCTCCCCAGACGACGTCAAAGCCGTCGCCGTCTCGGTGCTGTCGCACCGGCTGATCCTGCGCGCCGAGCAGGGCGATCGCTTCTCGCAGGAGGATGTCATCGGTGAGCTCGTCGATTCGGTACCAATCCCGGTCCGGCGCTGAGATGCCGACTCGCCAGGGCTGGTTGGCACTCGTCGGCTCGGCGATGGCCTTCGTCATCGGTCGGCTCTTCGCCGTTCGCGAGCTGTACATCATCGGTGCCGCGCTGTTCATCGCTCTCGTCGCCGGCGTCGTCGTCGTCGCCCTCACACGCTCGCGTGTGAGCGTCGAGCGGCACATCGACGCCGAGGTGCTCGTCGTCGGCGACCGCGGCCGGGTCACGGTGCGCATCACGCCCGACGGCCGCTCCCCGGCGTTCGAGCTGTTCGAGCCAGTCGGCGCTGCCAACCAGGCGCGGCTGGGAGTTGGCGCCCTGGCCGAGCCCGGATCGGCGGCGTATTTGATCCCAACGGACCATCGGGGCGTGATCGCCGTTGGGCCGATGCGCGCCGAGAAGACCGACGTGCTCGGCCTGGCGCGACACCGCCAGGTGTTGGCCCCCGTCGAGCACATCCGTGTCGCCCCGCGGGCGCTGCCCGTGGTGATGCCGACACTCGGCACCGGCAAGCTCGGCCAGCAGCTGATGGTGCTGGCACGCCGATTGGGCCTCGACGAGTTCCACAGCCTGCGCGACTACGTGCCAGGTGACGAGATGCGTTCGATCCACTGGAAGGCGTCGGCGCGAAGCGAGGGGTTCAAGGTGAAGCAGCACAGCCACTCCGGACTGAGGCGCTGCATCGTCGTGTTCGACCCCACCGTCCGTGAGCACGACACGCCTGCCCAGTTCGAGTCGGCGGTCACAGCCACGGCGAGCATCGTCGTCGCCTCCGAGCAGGCAGGGCTGTCGACGCGCTTCGTGTGCGCTGACGCCGTCGATGCCAGGGGACCCTCCGTCGTCGTCAACACGCTCGAGTACCTCGCCATCGTGGAACCGGTCCGGCGCACCGAAGCGCGGCCTCGCATGGAGCGGGACCCAGGTGATGGCCTCGGTCTCGTCATCGTCGTCTGCACCGACCGCACGGCACCGGCGTGGGCGGCGACGCGCTCGCTGCTCGATCCCACGCTGACAGTCGTCGGCGCGTTCACCGATCCGGCGGCGGTCCACGGCCCCTACGACGTCGCCATTCCGACCGAGCAGCACTTCCTCAACGGCTGGAGATCGCTCGTCGGCTCCACGAGAGCGCTGTCGGCATGACCGAGCGAAGCGAGGGGATGCCGGCCGGGCGAGCGAGCGCCAGCTATGAACTGCCTGCGCAGAACGGCATGGGGTGTGGGGGCGCAGCCCCCACAGAGGACGCGGCATGACCGAGCGCGCCGAGCGCAGTGAGGGCACGCCGATGGTGCGCGACATGCGCGACCGGGCTTTGGCCACGACGGCGCTGGCTCTGTACTCGTTCATGGTGGCGGTCGGCTTCTCTCGCGTGTTCTCTGGCTCGGAGTTCCTGGCCGACCTGGTGCCTGTCATCATCGTCGGTCACCTGGCGGGGCTGGCCCTGGCCCGCGTCCACCTCGCCATCGCCTTCCCCGTCCAACTCGCCATCGTGGCGTGGGTGGTGGGCGTCGTCGGCTATGGCGACACGTACCGATTCGGGCTGCCGACGGGCGAGACGATCGAGATCATGCGAGCCGACATCACGTTTGCCGGTGATCAGTTCCCCGAGGCGGTGGCACCCGTCGTGTACGCAGGCGGATGGACGGCGTTGGCCGCGCTCGGCATCGGCATCACCGTGCTGCTGGCCGACCTGTTCGCGTTCAGGGCGGCTGCGCGCTTCGAAGCGCTCGTGCCCGGCGGTGTGCTGTTCGTCGTCGTCGGCGCGCTCGGTTCGGGTCAGGACCGTGTGCTGACGACCGTCGCCCTGATCCTCGCCGCCGTGCTGGCCGTCGGCGCCCTGCGCTCCCTCCAGCGCCGTCCGGCCCGCATCGTGATCGGCAAGCGTGCGCCGCGCCGTTTGCGCATGGTCGCCGGAGCGCTGGTCCTCGGCTCGATCACAGCGCTGGTCGCCGGTGTCGTCGGGCCCAGGCTTCCGGGCGCCGCAAGTGACGCGGTGTGGGACACTCGCAGGGGCGGCACCGACGTCACTCGCATCGAGTCGCCACTCGTCGACATCCGCTCGCGCCTCGTCGACCAGTCGACCAGGGAGATGTTCCGCGTCCAGACGAACGCCGGCTCGTACTGGCGTGTGGCCACGTTGTCGTCCTTCGACGGGTCGCGCTGGAAGCTGGACCGCAGCGATCTGTCGCCGGCCGGCGAGCTCCCACGTCAGCGACCGTCGAATCGCCTGCAGATCACCCAGCAGATCGAGATCGGCGACGGCCTGCGCGGGCAACTGGTTCCGGCCGCCCCGGAGCCCGTCGAAGCGGACGGCGACGACCTGCGCTGGAGCGCCCGCAACTCGACGCTGCTCGTGGCCGACCCCGACGGCCTCCAGAGCGGCGACATGATCTCTGTCGTGTCGAGCGCCCCCCGTTATTATCCCCGCCAACTCGACCGGGCGACGGCCAATAAACCGCCAGGAATCACCGATTACCTGGCGTTGCCTGGCGGCCTGCCCGACTCGGTGACGGAGCTTGCCGCGGAGGTCACAGCCGACGCCACCACGCCGTACCAGCGGGCTCGCGCCATGCAGGACTGGTTCCGCAGTGAGTTCGATTACAGCCTCGAGGTTCAGGGCGGCCACGGCAACAACGCCATCGAGGCTTTCCTTCGTCTACGGGTGGGTTACTGCGAGCAGTTCGCCGGCACGTTCGCTGCGATGGCCCGATCGGTCGGACTCCCTGCGCGGGTCGCCGTCGGCTACACGCCCGGTACGTACCTCGAGGAGTTGGAAACGTTCTCGGTTGCCGGCCGCAACGCCCATGCCTGGCCAGAGGTGTGGTTCGACGACCTGGGCTGGGTGGCGTTCGAACCGACGCCCGGTCGCGGGGCGCCCGGCAACGAGCCGTACACGGGCGTCAACGCTGCGCAGGACGAGGGCCAGGGGCCGCCCGAGTCGGCGCCACCTGGCCAAGGCGGCGGTGGGCCGGCACCCACCACCACGACACAGGCCACTCCGTCTTCGGGTCCCGGCCCTGGCGGAAACCAACCCGACGAGGTGCCCGAGTTCGACCAGGCGGGTGGCGCCACCGGGGCGTCGACACCGGGCAGCGGGCCGTCACGCGACCTGAGCGGAGTGGCGACGCCGGCACTCATCGTGCTGGCGATCCTTGGCGCCGTCGCGTTGGCTCCGGCAATCATCCGCCGGGTGCGCAAGCAGCATCTCGGCGTCGATCCGGCGTCGGCCATCGTCGGCATCTACTCCCGACTGCAGGCGCTCGTCGCCGCAGCCGGTACGCCGACCACCGCTGCTGCGACGCCGCACGAGTTCTCCAAGCGGGCGGCCCAGACCGTGCCGGGGGTGCGCAACGAGTTCACGAAACTCACCGATGCCGTGACGGCAAGTGCGTTCGGGCCGTCCGACGCCATCGACCAGGGCACGGTCGAGCTGTGCGAGACGTGGTACGCCAACATCGAAGAGGTCGCCAAGTCGCTGTTGCCGTGGCACGTCCGCCTGCGCCGCTACCTGATGCTGCAGTAGTCGCGTCCCCCTGCCCACCCGGCCCCCGACGGGCGCCGGCCGTGGCGCGACGGAGGCCTAGCCCGGGCGGCGCGAGTCCAGGGGGCTTCAGTGCCCGGGCGGGTCGCTCTTTTCACGTCACTCCGATTACGTGCGTTTCGTAGCCGGTGGCACACAGCGGGCCGTCTCATCCAAGAACATGTGTTGTCGGACAGATGTGAAACCAAAATGAGGTGCATGGGCTCGACGATCCTCGCAGGAGCGGGCGATGGCAATAATTGCCAGCGCGGAACCGAACGAAGCGGAGCGGCTTACTTCGGCTCGCGTGGCTCACCCGGCGCTGAGTCGCGGCGCCGTCCGGCACCCAACCAAGCGCTCACCGGCAGTGAGCCCAGCCGCTCGCGCCCGAGGATGCGGATCTCGGACTCCAGCATCACGGCGATGATCAGCACGCCGAGGAAGGCAGCGAACGACAACCAGTAGCTCACGGAAAGCCCGAACACGGTCAGCGCCAAACCGGCAAGCAGGCCGACGACGAGCAGCACGAGGCGCCGGCGAGAGATCTGGTAGCCGCGACGGGAGAAGTCTGGATCGCGACGGAGCTCCTGTTCGATCTGTCGCAGGATCCGCTTCTCGTCTTCGGATAGGGGCATGCCTACTCCTCGGCTCGCCGTTCAGTCTCGCAGGTTTCGTCTCGATCCTCAACGCGCCGGGGACCGCGAAGATCGTCGGGTCCCCAGGCGTCGGCGCCCTGGCGCACCGGGTTCAGACCGCCGGCGTCGAGTGTGCTGGCCGGCCCGATGGCGCCGGTGCCGAATCGGCTGCGGACTTCGTCGATGGCCCGGGCGGCTCGGTCGGTGTCCCGATGCCGAACCTCGTCGAGATCATCGAACGACAGTTGCCGGTGGGGCGGGCCCAGCTTCGAAGCGACGACACCGAGCAGGCGCACCCCTCGTTCTCGATGCAGCTGGCCAAGCAGTGGAGCCACGAGCGCCATGATGTCAGGGGCACTCGACACCGGCTCGGCCACGGTGACGGACCGGGTGATGGTCGTGAAGTCGCCGTAGCGGGCCTTGAGCGTGATCGTGCGCGCCGCCAGGACGCCGGCGCGTAGTCGCGTCGCCACCCCATCCGCCATTCGCACGATCTGCTGGCGGATCGCCTCCTCGTCGTACAGGTCGTGGGCAAACGTCGACTCGTGGCTGATCGATCGCGACGCTCGCTCTGGCTCCACGGGCCGGTCGTCATGCCCGACGGCGAGCGCCGCGAGGTGGGTCGCCTGACGGGCGCCGAGCACGGACGCCAGCAGCGCCCCGTCTGCTCCTGCGAGATCACCGACGGTGTGGATGCCGACGGCCTCCAGCCGCTCCAGCGTCACCGGACCGACACCCCAGATGCGCCCGACGGCCAGCGGGTGGAGGAACGCCTGCTCCTCGCCGGGCTCGATGACGACGACGCCCTCGCCCGGGCGGACACCCGATGCCGTGACCTGGGGCTTGGCGGCCACAGACGCCAGCTTCGCCAAGAACTTGTTGGGAGCGGCACCGACCGAGCACGACAGCGACAGCTCATCGCTGATCTGGCTTCGGATGCGCTCGCCGATCGTGCGAGCGTCTCCGAACAGGTGACGCACGCCGGTGACGTCGAGGAAGGCCTCGTCGAGCGACAGCGGTTCCACGAGCGGCGTGAATCGGTTGAAGATCTCGCTGACCTGCGTGCTGGTGGCCGAGTACAGGGCGTGATCGCCGTGCAGGAAGACGGCGTGAGGGCAGCGACGGCGAGCGATCGCCGACGGCATCGCCGAGTACACGCCGTAGCGCCGAGCCTCGTACGATGCCGCCGCCACGACGCCACGTCGGCCAGCTCCCCCGACGACGACCGGCCGTCCGCGCAGCTCCGGGCGCCGGAGCAGTTCGACGGACACGTAGAAGGCGTCCATGTCGACGTGCAGCACGCTGCGTACCATCGCTCACCCACCGTGGCGGCGACGGTGCCGGCGGCCGCGCCGGTCGGCCACCCACAGCTGCACGACGAGCAGCAACGCTTCGCGCACGATGCCGCCCGACATCTTCGACTCACCGGCACGGCGGTCGACGAACGTGATGGGGTACTCCACGATCCGCCCGTCTGCTCGGATCAGGCGGTGGGTCATCTCCACCTGGAAGCCGTACCCCTCGGCCACTACCGAGGCGTAGTCCATTCGGCGCAGGGCATCGGCGGAGTACGCCCTGAAGCCACCGGTGGCGTCGTTGACGGCGAGGCCAAGCGCGCCAGCGGCATATCGGTTGCCCCAGCGCGAGAGGCGTATGCGGTTGGTCGGCCAGTTGACGGTACGCCCACCCGGCACGTAGCGCGAACCGATCGCCAGGTCGACGCCATGCTCCACGATCGCCACGAGAGCCGGCACGTCTCCCGGCTCGTGTGAGAGGTCGGCGTCCATCTGGATGACGACATCTGCACCGGCGGCCAGCGCTGCTGCGAAACCCTGCCGGTAGGCGGAGCCGATGCCGGACTTGGACGGGCGGTGCAGCACCGTCACGCCGCCCAGCCGCGACGCCAGCTCCTCTGCCACTTCGCCGGTGCCGTCGGGGCTGTTGTCGTCGACGACGATGACTTCGGCCTCTGGCACCGAATCGCGCAGTCCGTCGATCAGCTTCGGCAGGTTGTCGGCCTCGTTGAACGTTGGCACGACGACAACGACACGCACGTTCCGACCCTAGCGGTGGCCGATATCGTTGCCCTGTGCCCGGTGAGGACGCCCCCATGTCGGCCCTCCCGTCGCCCCGCGCCCGGGTCCTGGCCTTCGTCTCCGTGCTCATCGGCGGACTCGCAGGAGCGCTCATCGGGTATGGCCTGGTGTCCGTGCAGTGTGAGGGCGAGTGCGGCCTCCCGCTGGGCCTCGGCATCTTCTTCGGCGCTCTGATCGCCTCCGGCGGGATGAGCATCGTCGCTGTGCTGGTGCTGCGAGCCACCGGCGAGTGGCGGGAGATCCAGGACCGTGAGCAGCGAGCGGCAGCCCGACGCTGACGTCGAGGCGCTCGGCCGGTTGGCCTGCGAGCTGGCCCGCATGGGGGGCGAGCTGGCACGGCGTGGCGTGCTGGCCGTTGAGGTGCTCGCCAACAAGTCATCGCTGACCGATCTCGTCACGGAACACGATCGAGCCGTCGAGCAGCTGCTCGTCGACGTCATCGGCCGGCGCCGGCCCGACGACGGCATCGTCGGCGAGGAAGGGACCCAGACGAAGGGTGCGTCAGGACTCACGTGGTATCTCGACCCCATCGACGGCACCACGAACTTCGTCCACGGTCACCCGCTGTGGGCGACGTCCGTCGGCGTCGGGGACGATTCGGGGATGCTGGCAGGAGCCGTGTACGCGCCAGCCATGGATGAGCTGTTCGCCGCCGCCCGCCGCCACGGCGCCACGTTGAACGGAGCGCCGATCTCTGCCAGCGGGTGTGACGACGTGTCGCTCGCTGTCGTCGCAACGGGATTCGGGTACTCGCCACCGCGACGCCTCGCACAGGCCCGGCGCCTCGGATCGATGATCGAGGGCGTCGCCGACATCCGCCGTGGGGGCTCGGCAGCCCTCGACCTGTGCTACGTCGCCTGCGGGCGCGTCGATGCATATTACGAGGAGTACCTCAACGTCTGGGACAGGGCGGCCGGCGAGCTGGTCGCCACGGAGTCAGGGTGCATCAGCGGGATGATCGGCGGTTCGTCCGACCCGTCGGGGCTGTGTGTGGCCCCGCCTGTCATCTTCGAGGAGCTGCGCCGACTCCTCGTGGCGAACGTTTGACCCGCGCGTCGGGCATCATGTCTGTCGTGGGTACCAGGATCCTTGCCGTCGAGGACGACGAACGCATCCGGGCTGCGGTCCGGATGGCGCTCGAGGACGAGGGCTGGTCGGTGGTCGAAGCCGACAGCGGCGAGCAGGCGACCACCCTGTTCGAGACGCATCCACCCGATGTCGTGCTGATCGACATCATGCTGCCGGGAATCGACGGCTTCGAGCTGTGCCGCACGCTGCGGCGCACGAGTGATGTCCCGATCATCATGGTCACGGCGCGCAACGACACCCACGACGTCGTGGCCGGGCTCGAGGCGGGCGCCGACGATTACCTGACGAAGCCGTTCGCCCCCAAAGAGCTGTCGGCTCGGATCCGGGCACTGTTGCGCCGGATCCGCCCGTCATTGCCGGCCCACGCCCGGCTCACATTCGGCGATCTGGAGCTGATCCCAGAAGAAGCACTGGTGTTGCGCAAGGGCGAGGACGTGCACCTGACGAAGACGGAGTTCCGGTTGTTGTGCGAGCTGGCGGAGAACCCAGGCAAGGTGTTCAGCCGGGAGACCCTGCTCGACAAGGTGTGGGGATACGACTACTTCGGCGACGGGCGGCTCGTCGACGTTCATGTCCGCCGGCTGCGCACGAAGATCGAGGTCGACCCGGCGCAGCCACGTCACGTGGTGACGGTACGGGGGCTCGGGTACCGGCTGCACCCGTGAGCGCGCCGGCATCCACCGCACCCGATCCGGTGGATGCTGCGGATGCCGCAGGCTCCACCGACGCTTCGGCTGTAAAGCGCCCGTCGCCGCTGCGACGGGTGCTCGAGTGGCGGCCGCACACGCTGGGCCTGCGCCAGCGAATCCTGGCCATCTTCACACTCGGTGCTCTCGGCCTCGCCGCCGTGCTGGCGATCACGACGTACGGACTCGTGCGCTCCAACGTGGTGAGCCAGCGCGACGACATCTCACTCGATGCCAGCTATCGCAACGCCCAGGTCGTGCAGGAGCGCCTGCAGGCTCAGCCGGCCACGGCGCAAGTGGCTCTCGACGCTCTCGACAGCCTCGGCGTGCAGCGACCGTTGATCTACTTCAGGGGCAGTTGGTCGACGGACAACAACCGGTTCAACGACGATGCGCTGCCCGACTCCCTTCGCCGGCGCGTGCTCGATGACGGCGTGCCGGCCAGCATGGTCACGGCCGTCGACGGCGACACCGTTCTGGCCGTCGGCATCCCACTCGTGGAGGTCGGCGCCTACTTCGAGTTCTTCAGCCTGGAAGAGGACGACCGGGCGCTGTCGAACGTGGGCCTGTCGCTGATGTTCGCTGCCGTCATCACGACGTTCCTCGGCGTCGTGGCCGGCATCTTCGCTGCCCGCCGGGCCGTGCGCCCCCTTGGGGCCGCAGCCCAGGCGGCGACATCGATCGCCAGCGGGCGCCTCGACACGCGCCTCAAGCCGACAGACGATCCCGACCTCGGCGTGTTGGCTAATGCCTTCAACGAGATGGCCGCCGGCCTGCAGCGTCGCGTGGAGCAGGACGCCCGCTTCGCGTCTGATGTGAGCCACGAGCTGCGCTCCCCGCTGATGACACTGTCGGCGTCCATCGGCGTGATCGACGCCCGGCGCCATGAGATGCCTGAGCGGGCACAGGTGGCGCTCGACCTGTTGAAGAGCGACGTGGCCCGGTTCCAGGGTCTCGTCGAGGACCTGTTGGAGATCAGCCGCTTCGAGGCAGGGGCCGTGCGGCTCCACCAGGAGCCGTTGCTCGCCGCCGAGTTCGTGATGAACGCCGTCGCCGTGAGCAGCCTGCCCGACACGCCGGTGACCGTGGCGCCGCGTGCGCAGGACGTGATCATCGAGGGTGACCGGCGGCGCCTGGCGCGCGTGCTCGCCAACCTCATCGACAACGCCACGGCATACGGCGGGGGTTCGCCAACGGTCGCCATCAGTGAGGTCGACGGCCCGAACGGGGACGTGTCGCACATCCAGATCGCCGTCGAGGACCGGGGACCCGGAATCCCCGAGGGTGAGCGCCAGCGCATCTTCGAGCGATTCTCTCGGGGCACGGCGGCGGCCGGGCGGCGCGTCGGCACGGAGGGCGCAGGTCTCGGGCTGTCGCTCGTAGCCGAGCACGTGCGGCTGCACGGCGGGCGTGTGTGGGTTGAGGACCGCATGGACGGCGAATCGGGAGCACGCTTCGTGATCGAGCTGCTGGCCATGGTGGACGACCCATGAGCCATCGCCGAGCGGCGGTGCTGATCGGCACGATCGTGGGGGCGGCGGCGATGCTCGGCGCCTGTTCCATCCAGGTCGACGAACAACCCCGTGACGTGCCCCCCGAGCAGCGCCGCAACCTCGATTCGGGGAATGCCGAGGCCGGCAGCTCGGCCGGGGAGACCAGGATCTTCCTTGTCGCCCCGGATGAGTCCGGCGGCCGTCGGGTGCTGCGCTCGGTGCTGCGTGACATCCCCGGCGACGCGCCGAGCGCGCTGCGGGCACTGTTCGAGGGGCCCAACGACGAGGAGGCGGCAGCCGACCTGAGCACGCTCCTGCCGTCGGACCTGGAACTGCTCTCGGCGATCAGGATCGGCGACATCCTCACCGTCGACGTCACCGGCGCGCTGCTAAACGTTTCGGGTGAGGGATCGATCCTCGCCGTGGCGCAGATCGTGGCGACGGCTTCCGAGTTCGACGGAATCAATGCGGTTCGTCTTCGTGTCGAGGGCGAGCCCCAGACGTGGCCGGGCGCCGACGGCGAGCTGCTCACGGGACCGCTGACGGTTTACGACTATCCCGGTCTCGTCGAGTCGAGCCAGCCGTCCTACCCCGGCCTGCCGACGGCGGAAGGAACTCGGCGCTGACCGCCTAAGCCTCGGCCGGCCGCGTCAGGCGAAGAACAGGGCGGAGATCTCTCGATACAGCTTCATGTCGACAGGCCGCGTTCGGCCGGCCGCTATGGCCATGGGGGCTCGTTCGATCTCCGTGCAACGCAGCACCACCATGTCGCCCCACGCCCGATCGTGCACGGCGTCGATGGCCGCCAGGCCATAGCGCGTGGAGAGGATCCGGTCATAGGCCGTGGGCGTGCCGCCGCGCTGCACGTGGCCGAGGTTGACGACCCGGGTCTCGTAGCCCGTGCGCTCTTCGATCTGCCGGGCGATCAGCTGCGAGACGCCGCCAAGGCGCACATGGCCAAACTCGTCGTACACCTTGTCGGGCGTCTCGACGGAGCCCGGCGGCGGCTCCGTGCCTTCGGCGACAACCACGATGGAGGCGAGCCGTCCGCGCTCGTGGCGCATGATCAGCCGCTCGCACACCTCGTCGATGTCGTAGTGGATCTCGGGGATCAGCGCAACAGTGGCGCCGCCGGCGATGCCGGCGTACGTGGCGATCCAGCCGCTGTGACGGCCCATCACCTCCACGACGAGCACCCGGTCATGGCTCTCGGCCGTAGTGTGCAGGCGGTCGATGGCGTCGGTGGCGATCTGCACGGCTGTGTCGAAGCCGAACGTCGCTTCCGTGCCGACGATGTCGTTGTCGATCGTCTTGGGCACGCCGACGATCGGCAGGCCGTGCTCTGCGTGCAGCCGGCAGGCCACGCTCAGCGAACCGTTGCCACCGACGACAATCAGGCCGTCGAGGCCAAGCTCTGCGAAGCTGGCGATCACCTCGTCGACGCCCGTCTCGGTGTCGAACGGGCTGCCCCGCCGGGTGCCGAGCAGCGTGCCGCCCCGCGGCAGTGACCCCCGCATGCGGTCGACGGACAGGGGCATGGTGTTGCGTTTGCGCACGCCGTCCCAGGCGTCGAGGATGCCGACGATCTCGTCGTTGTAGTGGCGCTCGGCTTTGCGCACGACGGCCCTGATCACGGCGTTGAGCCCCGGGCAGTCCCCGCCGCCCGTGAGCACCCCGACCCGCACGCCCGTCAGCCTAAGCGGCATCGCCCGGCGCGTGCTGTCTACTCGCCGGACTCACCGCAACGATCTGGGCGTCGATCTCCTCAGCCCCTGCGAAGATCCGCGCCCAGAACCGGTGATGGTAGGAATCACGCCCAGATCGTGGTGGGGACGAAGCGCGGATACATGTAGGTTTCCGGCCGGTGAACCGCTGCGTGATCGCCCTCGACGCCGGCACCAGCAGCGTTCGGGCGAGGGCCATCTTCGCCGATCAGCGCCTCGGGCCAACAGCCAATCGCGAGTTCGCGCAGTACTACCCGCAGCCGGGATGGGTGGAGCACGATGCCATCGAGATCTGGCACGCTGCGCGCGACGTGCTCGCCGAGGTGGTCAACGCTGTCGGGCGCGATCGTGTCGTGACCATCGGCATCACGAACCAGCGCGAGACCGTGGTGGCGTGGGAACGCGAGACGGGCTCGCCGCACGGACGGGCCATCGTCTGGCAGGACCGCCGCACGGCCGCTCGTTGCGACGAGCTGCGGGACGCCGGCCGGCTACCGCTCGTACGTGAACGCACTGGGCTCGTGCTCGATCCGTACTTCTCCGGCACGAAGATGGAATGGATGCTCACCGAAGGAGGCGTCGAGATCGACGACACGCTGGCCATCGGCACCATCGACACCTGGCTGATGTGGAACCTCACCGGTGGCGAGGTGTATGCCACCGATCCCACGAACGCCTGCCGCACACTGCTGTACGACATCAACGCACATCGCTGGGACGACGAGCTGTGCTCGCTGTTCGGGGTGCCGCCGGCCGTGCTGGCAGAGATCAAGCCGTCGAGCGGCCGCTTCGGTCTCACCTCCGATCGTTGTAGCGCCCCGCCGGGGATCCCGATCAGCGGCGTGGCCGGCGACCAGCAGGCAGCGCTACTCGGCCAGGCATGCTTCTCGCCCGGCATGGCCAAGAACACGTTCGGCACCGGCAGCTTCGTACTGCTCAACGTCGGCGGCCAGGTCCCGGCGCCGGCCGAGGGGATGCTCACGAGCGTCGGATGGTCGTTGGCCGACGGTACGTACACGTACGTGCTCGAGGGTGCCATCTTCGTCACCGGCGCCGCCGTGCAGTGGCTGCGCGACGGCCTGGGCGTGATCGACGCCGCTCCTGATGTGGGGCCCCTGGCGGAATCGGTGGAAAGCACCGACGGTGTTGTCGTGGTGCCGGCGTTCACCGGCCTCGGCTCGCCGTACTGGGATCCGTACGCCAGAGGCACCATCGTCGGCATCAGCCGGGGCACGAAGCGGGCCCATCTTGCGCGCGCTGTCGTGGAGGCAATGGCGTACCAGACGCGAGACGTCGTGGACGCCATGGTGCGCGCCAGCGGCGTCGAGCTCGCCGATCTGCGCGTCGACGGCGGGGCCTCGGCGATGGATCTGCTGCTGCAGATCCTCGCCGACCAACTCGGCGTGCCGGTGCGCCGCCCGATTGACCTGGAGACCACATCGCGAGGCGCGGCGTTCCTCGCCGGCCTTGCCGAAGGTGTGTGGGCCGACTTCGACGAGCTGTCTCAGCTGTGGGAGTTGGAGCGATCGTTCGAACCGGCGGCCGATCGCCAGGCCGCCGACGCCCTGTACGCCACCTGGCAACGAGCGGTGCAACGATCGCGCAACTGGACTACTCGATGAGCGCGTCGGCGATGCGCACGACGAGCGTCATGCGGATGTGCTCGCTCTCGTGCACCGGCCGGTTCGAGCGTCCTGCGGCAACGGTTGTGGAGCTCGTGACCATCCGCGCCAACAGGACGTCGCCACCGTTCACGTGGGGCAGATCGGTCAGGTGCCCACTGCCGTCCACGTAGGCGAGGATCCACTCGGCCGCAGGCGGATCCCCGGCAGAGGCGAGCACGGTGCCGTGGCGGCAGGCCACGGCCCAATCAACCTCTGCGCAGCGCACGAGACCCCCGACCAGGCATTGCAGCCGTTCTGGCGGCGGCGCCTCGGCCACGCTGGCGGTCAGCGACAGCGCTGACAGCCCCGGCTCGGTCCGTTCGCCGTCGATCGGGCGCACGTGCTCGACCGACACGCCGTCGACGTGGTTGATCTCATCGATCAGCAGCGCCACGTGGCTACCGGAGTGCAGGTCCACCACCAGCTCGTCGATGGCGCGGCCGCCCCCTCGCTCCAGGATCTCGAGACCGATGACGTCGCCGCGCACGGCGCCGATGCGGCTGGCCACCTGGCCCAGCGCTCCTGGTCGGTCGGGCAGCCACACCCTCACGATCACGTGGTGCACGGTCAGCCGAGCTTCGTGAGTGCGCGTCGGAGGTTGCGCACCCCCTGGTTGATGCGCATCTCGTTCTCGATCAGTGCGAAGCGCACGAAGCCCTCCCCGCCTGGGCCGAATCCGACGCCAGGTGACAGCGCCACTGACGCGTCTCGCACCAGGTTGGAGCAGAACTCGACCGAGTCCTGCTCGGCGTACGGGTCGGGGATCCGCGCCCACACGAACATCGAGCCGCCCGGCTTCGGGATGTTCCAGCCGATGCGGGCGAGACCATCGATCAACGTCTCGCACCGGCGCTCGTACGTGGCGCACACCTCCTTTGGGAAGTCGGCGGCCTCGTTGATGGTCACAGTCGCGGCGATCTGCACCGGCTGGAACATGCCGTAGTCGAGATACGTCTTCAGCTTGACGAGCGCCTGCACCACGTCGCGGTTGCCGAGCAGGAAGGCACATCGCCAGCCGGCCATGGAGAAGCTCTTCGTCATCGAGTACAGCTCGACGGCACACTCCTTGGCACCCTCCGCCTGCAAGATGCTGGGCGGTTGGTGGCCGTCGAAGCCGACGTCGGCGTAGGCGAAGTCGTGCACCACGACCATCTCCCGCTCCCGGCAGAAGTCGACGATGCGTTGCATGAACGGTAGGTCGACAGTGGCACCGGTCGGGTTGTGCGGAAACGAGATCACGAGCACCCGCGGCTTCGGCCAACCGATCTCCCACGCATCGTGCAAGCGGGCGAAGAAGTCCTCCGTGAACTCCTCGCCCGAACCCACGTCGGCCAGGCTGCGCATTGGCACCTGACGCAGGTCGGCGCCGGCGAAGAGCGGGCCGTAGATGTGGATCGGGTAGCTGGGGCTCGGCACGATGGCAGCGTCGCCGCGGTCGAGCAGCACCCACATCAGGTGGCTGAAGCCCTCCTTGGAGCCGATGGTGTTCGTGATCTCCGTCTCGGGGTCGAGCTCCACGCCCCACACGTTGCGGTAGTAGCCGGCGATCGCTTGACGCAGCTTCGGCAGGCCTTTGCTCATCGAGTAGCGATGGTTGCGGGGTAGCTCGGCCGATTCGCGGAGCTTGTCGACGGCGATCCGCGGCGAGGGGATGTCGGGGTTGCCGAAACCGAGGTCGATCACGTCGGCGCCTGCGCGACGGGCCTCGATCTTCAGATTGTTGATGATCGTGAAGACGTAGGGAGGCAGGTTCGTGATGCGCCGGAACTCCATCTCGTGACGCTACTTGTTGGCCGTGCGGGATGGTGGCGTGGGTTGGTGACGTGGGATGATGGCTGCAATGCGGACCACCCCCTCCGACGGCTGCGTCTTCGTCGTGATCGAGATTCCGAGGGGCAGCCGCAACAAGTACGAGATCGATCACCACACCGGGCGGGTGATGCTCGACCGGCGTCTGTTCACGGCGACCACCTACCCGGCCGACTACGGCTTCGTGCCCGAGACGCTCGGCGGCGACGGCGACCCGCTCGACGCCTTGGTGCTGCTGGAGGACCCGGTGTACCCGGGCGTGTGGGTGGAGGCCCGGCCTGTTGGTGTGCTGCACATGCAGGACGAGGCCGGCGACGACGCCAAGCTGATCTGCGTGCCGCCCGGTGAGCCGCGCTGGCAGAACGTGAACGACATCGACGACCTCACACCCCAGCTGATGGCGGAGATCCAGCACTTCTTCGAGGTGTACAAGGCGCTCGAGCCCGACAAGCACTCGTCGACGACCGGAGTAGGTGGCTGCGAGGACGCATGGTCGGAGATCGAAGCAGCCCGGCTCAACTTCGGCACCCAGGCGCCGTGAGCAGCGCCGCGCCCATGGCCCCCGCCATCGGGCCCAGAGCGGCAAATCGCACCTCTGGCACGGGTCGGCGGCGCGACGAGTAGAGGAACTCCCTCAGCCAGCGTTCGAGTGGCCCCGCCAGCACGTCGGCCGTCCCGGCGAGCCCCCCGCCGAGCACGAACGCCGCTGGATCGAAGGCGTTCGTAAGCGCCGCCAGACCGACGCCGATCCAGTGGGCGAACTCGTCGAGCACGGCCGCCGCGCCGGCGTCGCCGCGGCGAGCAGCGTCCTCCAACTGCTCACCACCGACGCGGTCCAAGTCGCCGCCGACAGCGGCCAGCACGCCATCAAGCCCACCACGCTCGGCGGCGGCCCGCGCCAGGTCGCCGAGCGCCCGGCCCGAGGCGAACGTCTCCCAGCAACCCCGGTTGCCACAGCTGCACGCCGGGCCGTCGGGGTCGACGAGCATGTGGCCGAACTCGCCGACGAACCCGTGTTCACCTCGCATCACGGCTCCGTCGCTGACGACGCCTCCGCCGATGCCGGTGCCGAGCGTCACGAGTACGAAGTTGTTCAGCCCCCTGCCTGCGCCGAGTTGCCACTCGGCGAGCGTGGCGCAGGTGGCGTCGTTGTCGAGCAGCACCCGACGGTTCAGCCGGTCGGACAACGCCGCAGCGGCGGCGATCGGCTCGTGCCCACCCGGGTCGTCGAGATGCGGCGCAGCGTGGAGTCGCCCGTCACGATCCACCAGCCCAGGCAGACCGACGCCGATCGGCGACTGCTCGGCTGCACCGCCCCCCTCAAGCTCTTCGACGACGGCGGCAACGGTGTCGCTGAGATCGTCGAAGCTCGTGGCCGTCGGGCGCCGAGCGGTGGCCTGGACCTCGTGATCGGCCGAGAGCACGACGCCGAGGCACTTCGTGCCGCCCACGTCGACACCAATCAGCGTCGGCACCAGATTTCTCAAGCGCTCTCGGCCCGCGCCTTCAGCTCCTTGACCGTGTTCAGGATGCGCACCTCTGCACGCCGTTTCACGAACCCTGGCAGCGGCACGACGAGCTCGATGGAGAGGTCGTAGCGAACCTCGGTCCCTCCTGCGTCGGAGTTGCTGAAGTGGTACGAGCCGTCTATGGCTCGCTGGATGTCGCCGCGCACCATCGTCCACGCCAGCACGGAGGGGGCGTCGGAGTAGTCGTAGGCCAGTGTGTAGTGCGTGCTGCGGCCGAGCGCCGACGCCCGGAACTCCACCTCGTGAGGACGGCCTTCACCGTCGCGCGAGCGCACCACCACATCCTTTACGTCGCGGGCCCACTCCGGGTACCGCTCCACGTCGGCGGCGATGTGCCAGACGCGGTCAACAGGCGCATCGATGGTGATGGTCTCCGATGCGGTCTCAGCCATGATCTGCATTCTGGCCGATCGAGGAGCCTGGCGTCGTCACCTCGCCGACGGCCTCTGGGGCCGTCGCATCCTCCACCTCATTGTCCACCTCACCGTCTCCCCCGCGACGCCGCAGCGGAAACGCACCGTGGTACGCGGCCCACAGCCCGTTCATGCCAAGCCCGAACATCGGCACCAGAAAGCCGACGGCCAGGGACGAGCCGGCACGCCCGTCGGGACCGTCGGGACGGCCCAACGTCGTCGCAAGAGCGATCGCCACCTGAGCGGCGAGCGCCGGCCACATGGTCAGCTTGACCGAGCGTGGGGTCGGCTCGCCGAGCAGCAGGTAGAGACCGGTGACCGAGATCTCATCGTGACGGCTGCGCTGAACGGCGTGGAAGTACGACCACAGGAAGCCGAACACGCCGGCGGCGAACAGGGTCAAGGCTGTCACGGCGCCCACCCACTGGGCGAACGTCGTGAACGAGATGGCCGCGTACGCCGCCGTGACCGCGAAGAGCGCGGTACCGACGATGTTGGCGCGAACGGGCCGGCGAACCTCGCTGATGGCCGGACTCATGGCCGGCTTCCCGGGTCGACGTCCAGCACGCCAGCCAGTCTGGCCGCCAGGACGTCGTAGGAGAACTCCGTCTCGGCCCGCCGTCGCGACGCTGTGGCCATGGCAGTGCGTCGCCCGTCGTCGTCGAGCAGCGATGCGAACGCCTCGGCGACGGCGGCGTTGTCATCAGGATCGTCCACCACGAGCCCGGTGACGCCCTCGACGACTGCCTCGGCCGCCCCGCCGGAAGCCCCGGCCACCTGGGGCACGCCGCACGCCGCCGACTCCACGAACACGATGCCGAAACCTTCCTGCTCGAGTCCGCCCCACCGTGAGCGGCACAGCATCGCCGAGAGGTCGGCACAGCCGTACAGCGCCGGCAGGTCGTCGTGAGCGATGCGCCCGGCGAGGCGCACCGGTGCGTGCAGCTCTTCGACCAGCGACCCGAGTCGCTTCGCATCGCGGCCCTCCCCGCCGATCACCATCACGAGGTCGGGGCGGCTGGCCTGCAGTCGGGCGGCTGCACGGATGGCGGTGTCGAACCCCTTGCGCGGCACGAGCCTTGACACAGCAACGATGAGCTCGGCGTCGGCAGGCACGCCGAAGCGAGCCCTCGTGGCGAGCCGCTCGCCGGTGGTGAGCGGACGGAACCGCTCCACGTCGACTCCTGGCGGCACAACCGTGACTGGCAGGACCCGACCGGCGGCTCGTTCGGCCTCGCCCGCTGAGTATCCGCCGGCGGCTATGACGTGCCGGGCGTTGCGCAGCACCCAGGCCAAGGCCTGCCTCGTGAGCGGCAGGCGGCCGGGGATCGTGACCTCGGCACCGTGAAGTACGACGTCATATGGCAACGACAGCCGGGGGCCGATCAGGCCCAACGGCACGGCGGGATCGAGGACCACGAGCTCGGCGCCAATGTCCCGAGCCAGCGTGTCGACGCGGCGGACCATGATCGGGTGGGGCAACAGGACGGGCTCGGGGGTGCGCTCGATGCGGAACGGCTGCTGGCGGTCGAACTCTGCGGCGCCGGCGTGGGGGCTCGTGAGCACGGCGAACGAATCGGGCGGTAAACGCCGCCACCACTCCCACAGCAGCGACTGGATGCCGCCGATCTTGGGCGGGAAGTCGTTCGTGACCAGCAGGTGCTTCACGCCCCACCAAGCTGATCGTGTGCCCATTGCGCTGTCTCGGCCAGGATCGGATCGCCATCGCGCCGATATCGGGCGAGTGCAGCGTCGACGTCCGGGTCGCCGGCCGGAGCCGTGTTGCCAAGCACGATGAGCGCGTTGCGCCGCAACCAGCGTGGATCGCGTCCTGCGATGTACCAGCGGCCATGGCGTGCCAGCAGCTCATCGTCAGAGGACGACAACAGCTCCAGTACGTCGACCCAGGCCTCCGCAGCCGGCACATCACGGCGGTGGCGCTGGCCGAGGCGCATGGTGGGCGGGCAGGATGTCTGGCATTCGTCGCAGCCGTAGATGCGGTCGCCCACCGCGGCCCGCAGCTCCACGGGTACGGGTCCTGGACGTTGCAGGACCCAGGCCAGGCAGCGGTTGGCGTCGATCACACCGTCGCTCACGATGGCGCCCGTCGGGCAGGCGTCGATGCAGCGCCGGCATGATCCGCAGCCCTCTGCGAAACCGGCCGGGGTCGGCGCCGACGGCTCGTAGTGCGCCGTCGTGAGGACGCAGCCGAGCACGAAGAAGCTGCCCGCCCCGTGGATCAGCACGTTGGCGTTCTTGCCGTACCACCCGAGCCCGGCTTGGTGTGCCACCTCGCGATCGACGATGGCATTGTCGTCGGCGAGCACCACGGCGCGCTCGCCGGCCTGGCGTAGCGCATCGGCGACGAGCGCCAGGCCCACTCGCAGATCGGCGTAGTGGTCGGTCCACGAGTAGCGGGCGACGCTGGCCATGACACCCTCGGGGCGCCGGGGCTCAATCGCAGGCACGTACGAGCGGGCGCCGACGATGACCGAGCGGGCGCCCGCCAGGGTGCGGCCAGGGTCGGTCGAGCGCTCCGGGTTGCGGTACGTGAAGGCCATTCCGGCGTGCAGCCCGGCATCTCTGCGAGCGAACAACTCGTCGCGTGTCCGGCTCAGGATCTTCGCCTCGGCCACGCCGAGGTGATCGATGCCTCCGCTGGCGGCGATGCGCTGCAATTCCCCCACGTCGGGAAGGTCGCGAACCGGAGGCTGGGTCATCGGCACTCCGGCGCCTCCAGGCGCTTCGGCGGCCGCATCATGAACGGACCGGTCGCGTCGTTCAGAGGTGAACACCCGGT
>Ga0136616_10000351_pt1 | contig 20852 bp, 18 predicted proteins | sample AntDrymUQ2992106_2_FD_106648 | JGI IMG/M metagenome (GOLD analysis project Ga0136616, IMG submission 106648) | Polar desert sand microbial communities from Dry Valleys, Antarctica - metaG UQ299 (21.06) | ecosystem: Environmental > Terrestrial > Soil > Desert | place: Antarctica: Dry Valley... | reverse complement strand
TCACCCACTGGCTCCCCACCGCCACGGCCAGCCCAGCCCGCCACACCGCCGACGCCGTACGATCTCGGCATGCTGAGTGAGCAGCGCCCGTGGCAAAGAGTTGAACCCCCTGTGCCGGTCAACGGCGCGCTGCGGCAGATCCTCTCCTCTGTGGATGCCTTACGTGAGGCTTGGGATGACGCGATCAGGGTAGCGGGGCGCAGCGAGTTCCAAGAAGCCCGCCGTCGCAGCCTGCGTCGCCACGCCATAGAGACCGGCATCATCGAACGCCTCTATGACGTTGATTGGGGGGTCACGGAGGCGTTGGTCGCGGAAGGGCTGACCGTCGACGTGGCCGCCAGGGAGGGCGGAGTCAACGACGATGCACTGGCGACAATACGAAGCCAGTTCGACGCGCTGACCTTCCTCGCGGAGTCCGCACGGGAAGGGCGAGACCTATCGGTGCACTTCATCCGCGAACTCCACGTCGCACTCTGTCGTGAGCAGCAGACGTACGAGGCGCGCAACGCGCTAGCCCAGGTCTTCCAGGCTCCGCGGCAGCACGGACAGTGGAAGATGCAGCCAAACCATGTCCGGCGACCCGACGGCACGCTCATGGAGTACGTACCACCCGAGCATGTGCAGATCGAGATGGAGCGCCTTATTGCCTTCTATCAAGCGGCGCAAGGCATCCACCCCCTGGTGCGCGCGGCCTGGCTCCACCATGCGTTCATACTCATCCATCCCTTCGAGGGTGGCAATGGGCGCGTGGCACGCGCGCTCGCTACGCACCCCTCGTCGTGGACCGATTCTCTCGCGGCGGTTACCTGACCGCCCTGGATCGTGCGAACGAGGGGATCTCACTGATCTCGTCAGGCTCTTCTCACGCCTCGAGATCGTGGCCCTGCGCTCCGAGTTGGAGCTTCCCGCCCAGCCCGCGCCGGCAGACAGCGGCGCAGCTGATGTCGCGCGAGCGTACGTCGAGCGTCTTCGGCTCCTGCAGAAGGGCAGGAGTGAGTCAAAGTCTGCGGGCGCGGAGCAGATGGCGGTCCAGTTGCAGGAGCGGGTCAACGCCTACCTCGACGAGCTCGGTACCGCCGTTCACCCTCAATTCGTGCTGCTGGACGAGACGGCGCAGAACACCCTGACGTGGGCCGCGCCCCCCGACGAGCGGGCAAGCTGGTGGGCCGCGCAGATCTACCAGGCAGCGGGGCGAGCGGACTTCTTCGTCAACCGCGCGGCGGGCACATGGTGGTCCTCCCTGCGACTCGTGGTGCAAGACTGGACGATGCGGTACGTCGCCGTGATCCAGAAGGTGGGCCGGGGCGAGACCGGGGTGCTCGCCCTGACCGCCTTCGCCGAGGCGGCGCCGCCGCGGGTCCAGGAGGGCGGTGACAGTCAGCCGTCCTACCTGTCGCTCTTGGAGACGACCGAGGCCGAGAGCGTCACCTTTGTCCATACCGAGGACATCAGCGTCCGGCAGGAGGAGGTACGGGAGTTGCTGGATCGGACCTTGGCCGCGGCGGTCGCCCATTTCGCGGAGCGGCTGGACCAGTAAAGGGCAAGACGCACCGTGCGGTGGCCGTGGGCGCCCTCGAGGACCGCGCGTCCTGGATCGTGACCACCACGACACGTCCTCCGACTCGTCGTAGCGGCAGACCAGTAGCAGCCAGCGCCAGGGGGCGAGGAGGAACCGGAACCCTGTCCGGTGCCCGCTCAGTCCGGGTCCCAGGAGGGGCAAACTACGCGAGAGGCGCCAGCGAGCGTCGCACCCGCTGCCGGGTGTCGCCGGGCAGGCACATCGACCCCCGAGTCGCCCGTTCGTACGCGCCGTCGCTGCCGTCCAGCAACGTCGCGACCATTGGTGGGGTCCGGATCCGATTCGTCCAGCGCGCTGGACAGCAGCGATCTTGCCAGCTTGCTCTGGTTGACGTGGACCCGCGCGGCGAGCCGCGACAGTTTCGCCGCCCGTTCGCCGTCGAGCGTGATGTTCAGCCGCTGCGCCGCTCGCTTCATAGGGCAGAATCCACACGCCTTAACATGACGTGCAGGGGAAAGGGCGCAGAGGTGGGGGAACGCGAGGAAGTAGAGCCGAGGGCGCTGCGGCGGCGGGTGGAGGGGCTGCGGCAGGCGATCGAGGGGCATCGGTACCGGTACTTCGTGCTGTCCGACCCCGAGGTGGCTGACGGCGAGTTCGACATGCTCGTGCGCGAGTTGCGCGACCTCGAGACCCGCCATCCCGAGCTCGACGATCCCGACTCGCCCAGCCACCGGCTGGGGGCGCCCCCCGCCGGACCCTTCCAGTCGGTGCCGCACCGCAAGCCCATGCTGTCGCTGGACAACGTGTTCGATCCGGACGGGCTGGGGGCGTGGATCGAGCGGGTGCAGCGGGGACTGGAGGGCGCGACGGTTCGCTACACCTGCGAGCTCAAGGTCGACGGCGTCGCGCTGGCGGTCAGCTACGTCGACGGGCGCCTGGAACGGGCGGTGACCCGCGGCGACGGCCGCATGGGCGAGGACGTCACCCCCAACGTGCGCACGATCGCGGTCGTGCCGGACTGGCTGGAGCTGGACGACCCACCGGCCCTGCTGGAGGCGCGCGGCGAGGCCTACTACCCGGTCAAGGCGTTCGAGGCGATGAACGACGCGCGCGAGGAGGCCGGCGAGCCGCGCTTCGCCAACCCGCGCAACGCCGCCTCCGGGGCCCTGCGCCAAAAGGACCCGCGCATCACCGCGTCACGCCCGCTCAGCCTGATCTGCCACGGCATGGGCGTGAGCGAGGGTCTCGCCGTCCCGTCGCACTCCGCGTTCCTGGCGCTGCTGCGCGAGGCGGGCCTGCCCGCGGCGCCCCAGACCCGCACCCTGGACACACCCGAGGAGGTGCTGGAGTTCGTCGCGCTGTGGGGCGAACACCGCCACGACCCCGACTACGAGATCGACGGCGTGGTGGTGAAGGTCGACGACCTCGGCGCGCAGCGGCGGCTGGGCCGCACGTCGAACGCGCCGCGCTGGGCGATCGCCTACAAGTACCCGCCGGAGGAGCAGCGCACGACGCTGAACGACATCTTCGTCAACGTGGGCCGCACCGGAAAGGTGACGCCGTTCGCGTCGTTCGACCGGGTCCTCGTCTCCGGCTCCACCCTCCAGCTCGCCACCCTGCACAACGAGGACCAGGCCCGCCACAAGGACGCCCGCCCCGGTGACACAATCATCGTGCGCAAGGCCGGCGACGTGATCCCCGAGGTCGTCGGGCCGGTGCTGAGCCTGCGCCCGCCGCAGGTCGAGGCGGCCGGGCCGTGGCAGTTCCCCACCGAGTGCCCGTTCTGCGGCTCGCTGATCGAGCGGCTGGAGGGCGAGTCCGCCAGCTACTGCATGAACATCGACTGCCCCAACCGGCTGCTGGAGTCCCTGGCCCACTTCGCCAGCCGTGGGGCGATGGACATCGAGGGCCTCGGCTACGAGACGGCACGGTCCCTGCTGTCGGCCGGCCTGGTCACGAATCTCGCCGACCTCTATCGCGTCACCGTCGAGGGCCTGCTGGGGCTGGAGGGCTTCGCCCAGCGCAGCGCGGAGCTGCTGCACTCCGGCATCCAGGCCTCGAAGGGTCAGCCGCTTGAGCGGCTGCTGGTCGCCCTGAACATCCGCATGATCGGCGGCACGGTCGCGCGCATCATCGCCCGGCACTTCGCCACCATGACGGCACTGCGCGCCGCCGACGCCGACACCATCGCCGCGGTCACGGGCGTGGGTCCGATCCGCGCGCAGGCGTTGCGCCAGTTTCTCGACAACCCACGCAACCTGGAGTTGATCGACGACCTCGCCGCCCTCGGGGTGCGCATGGACACCGAAGCCGCGGCGCGCGACGAGACCCTCGCCGGCGTCGTGGTGGTCCTCACGGGCGGGCTGGAGGGCTTCACTCGCGACGAGGCCAAGCAGGCCGTGGAGGACCGCGGCGGCAAGGTCGCGGCGAGCGTGTCGAAGAAGACCTTCGCCGTGGTGACCGGCAGCGATCCGGGCTCCAAGGCGGCGCGCGCCGAGGAGCTCGGCGTGCCGCTGCTGGACGAGGCGGCCTTCGTCGCCCTGCTGCGGACGGGCGAGCTGGGAGCATGACGCCGCCGACAGCCGGGAAGGGTGAGCACACCGATCTGAGTTGACCGTTCACCCGAGAGGACCCGACAGACCATGGCGCATAAGTACACGATCCCCGCGTTGGACGACGACAAGGCGGACCAGCTCATCGAGCTGCTGCAGCAGCGCCTCACCGCCACGCTGGACCTGCACCTCACACTCAAGCACGTGCACTGGAACGTGGTGGGCCCCAATTTCATCGGCGTCCACGAGATGATCGACCCGCAGGTTGACCAGGTGCGCGAGATGTCCGACCAGATCGCCGAGCGCATCGCCACGCTGGGCGGCTCGCCGACCGGCACCCCGGGCTTCATCGCGAAGAACCGGACCTGGGAGGACTACAGCATCGGCCGCGAGCTGGTGCAGGGACACCTCGCCGCGCTCGACCTCGTCTACGACGGCGTGGTCTCCGACCACCGCGCCGCGGTCGAGAAGACCGAGGAGCTGGACCCGGTCACCCAGGACATGCTCATCGCCCACCTCCACGAGCTGGAACTGTTCCAGTGGTTCGTGCGCGCCCACCTGGAGAACGCGGGCGGGGAGCTGCGCCACGAGGGCGCGACCACCGAGCAGGAGGCCGCCGAGGCCGCGACCGAGTAGCCCACGCCCACCTCGCCGTGGCACCCGCCGAGCGCCCCAGCCCCGCGACCGAGCGCTTCGCGTGCGCTGCCCGTGTCAAGCTGGAACTCGAGAGTCTCCACTGCCGGCGTCGTCGCGGTCACCGCGATCTTGACCGCTGCCGTCAGGCCATCAGTTCGCCGTCGCGGATCAGCCGGTTGGTGTGCCGGGTGAACCAGTCCCGTCCCTGCGGGGGACCGGCCCGGCGGTCAGCCGCCGGTACAGCCGTCGGTTGCATTTCCACGGCCTCGCATGCCAGCGACGGTCACCGTCCGTCGTCGGGAGAACCAGATGGAAGCGACCGAGTGGCGCAGCCGGCGCCAGCTTCAGCCCGGCCGCGACCAGCTTCGCGCATAGCCTCACCGGCCCGCGCGCTGCTGATCGAGCTCGGCGAGGACGTCCGGCATCGGCTCGCCGGTGACGGTCACCCTCCAGGATTCGGGCACGGGCAGCGCACGTCTCTTCGTGAGCGCCGCGTCGAGTTCGGCCTCGTCAGGCCGGATCCAGCGCAGGAACGTTCTCGGGGGTTTCGGTGTGCCCGTAGGGCGGCATGCGGGACGGAGAGCATGGGGAGCGCTACGACATGGGGAATGAACAGGTATCAGACCATATGGACGCCTGCTGCGTGGTCTCATTCCTCCGGCGCGGGTAGGTTCGCCTCTCCAGGGCAAGTCCGGTGACGATGTGGTGGACCCGACATGGCATTGACGGATGATGATGTGCGGCATGTGGCGCGGCTGGCGCGCCTGGGGTTGACGGAGGAGGAGGTGGGGTCGCTGCGCGGGGAGCTGTCGGCGATCCTGGCCTATGCGGAGCGGGTGCAGACCGTGGCCACGGCCGACGTGCCGCCCACCAGCCACCCCTATCCGCTGGCCAACGTGCTGCGCGCGGACGAGCCGCGGCCGTCGCTGACGTCCGCCGAGGCCATCTCTACCGCGCCCCAGGCCGAGGGCGGCCGCTTCCGGGTGCCGCGCATCGTGGACGAGGAGTCCTAGCCGTGACCGCCGAACTGCTCACCTGCGGCGCGCGCGAGCTCGCCGCCCGCATGGCGGCGGGGGAGGTCAGCGCCGTCGAGGTAGCCCAAGCCCACCTCGACCGCATCGCGCAGACCGACGACCACCTGCACGCGTTCCTCAGGGTGCTCAGCGACGACGCGCTGGCCACCGCCGCCGACGTCGACAGCCGGCGTGCCGCCGGGGCGCCCCTCGGTGCGCTCGCGGGCATCCCCGTCGCCCTCAAGGACGTGCTCACCACCAAGGGTGTGGTGACGACCTGCGGCTCCAAGATGCTGGAGCACTATCGCCCGGTCTACGACGCCACCGTGGTCCAGCGCCTGCAGGCCGCGGACGCAGTCATCGTCGGCAAGGCAAACATGGACGAGTTCGCGATGGGGTCGTCCACCGAGAACTCCGCCTTCGGGCCGTCGCGCAACCCCTGGGACCTCGACCGCGTGCCGGGCGGCACGTCGGGCGGCTCCACCGCGGCCGCCGCGGCGTTCCAGGCCCCGCTGGCGATCGGCACCGACACCGGCGGCTCGATCCGCCAGCCCGCCGCGCTGTGCGGCGTGGTCGGGGTGAAACCGACCTACGGGTTGGTCAGCCGCTATGGCCTCGTCGCCTTTGCGTCATCACTGGATCAGGTCGGCCCGATCGCCCGCGACGTCGGCGACGCGGCGCTGCTGCTCGAGGTCATCGGCGGCCACGATGCGTGTGACAGCACCTCGATCCCCATCCCGCCGCCGTCCTACGGCGCGGAGTTGGAGCGCGGCGTCGAGGGCCTGTGCGTCGGCGTGGTGCGCGAGTTCCTCGCCACCGAGGGCCTCGCCCCCGACGTCCGCGCACGGGTGGAGGACGGCATCGCGCGGCTGGGCAAGCTGGGCGCGGAACTGGTGGACGTGAGCCTGCCCCACGCCGCCTACGGCCTGCCCGCCTACTATCTCATCGCGCCGAGCGAGTGCTCGTCGAACCTGTCGCGCTTCGACGGGGTCCGCTATGGGCTGCGTGTGCCGGGCGAGACGACCGAGCAGATGATGTCCCGCACTCGCGAGGCCGGCTTCGGTCGCGAGGTGAAGCGCCGCATCATGATCGGCACCTACGCGCTGTCCGCCGGCTATTACGACGCTTACTACGTGTCCGCCCAGCGGGTACGCACGCTGATCATCCGCGACTTCGCCGCCGCCCACGAGCAGTGCGACGTCCTGGTGGGTCCCACGGCGCCGGAGACGGCATTCCCGCTGGGTTCCAAGACCGCCGACCCCATCGCGATGTACTTGCAGGACGTCTTCACCATCCCCTCGAGCCTGGCCGGCGCCCCCGCGCTGTCGGTGCCCGTGGGGCTGGACGACGCCGGTCTCCCCGTGGGCCTGCAGGTCATGGCCCCCGTCCTCGGCGAGGGGGTCATGTTCCGCGTGGCCCGCGCCCTGGAGGCCGACCTCGCCCTCGACCCCACCCCGCGCGGCCCCAACTCTCTTGAACCTCCGGATGAAGAGCACGATGCGGGCTCCGATGCGCAGCCTGTGAGACTTGTGCCATGACCACCACAACGACCGTTGAGCAGGCCACCAACTACGAGGCGGTCATCGGCCTCGAGGTCCACATCGAACTGTCCACCCGCACGAAGATGTTCTGCGGCTGCGCGATCGACTTCGGTGGCGAGCCGAACTCGCGGACCTGTGCGGTCTGTCTCGGCCAGCCCGGCAGCCTGCCGGTGGTGAACGCGGCGGCGGTCGAGGCGGCGATCCGCCTCGGCCTCGCGCTGGGCTGCGAGATCGCCCCCTCCAGCCGGTTCCACCGCAAGAACTACTTCTATCCGGACATGCCCAAGAACTACCAGATCAGCCAGTACGACGTGCCGATCTGCCTGCGCGGCCACCTCGACATTCCCAGCGAGCGCGGCGTGCGCTCGATCGGCATCACCCGCGTGCACATGGAGGAGGACACCGGTAAGTCCAGCCACGTCGGCGGCTCGGGCCGCATCACCGGAGCCACGCACTCGCTGGTGGACTACAACCGTGCGGGCATCCCCCTGCTGGAGTGCGTGTCCGAGCCGGATCTGCGCAGCGCCGAGGAATCCCGCGTCTACCTGACCGAGCTGCGCGCCATCGTGCTCGCGCTGGGCATCAGCGACGCCAAGCTCGAAGAGGGCTCCATGCGCTGCGACGCGAACATCTCGCTGCGCCCGGTGGGCCACACGGTGTTCGGGACGCGCGTCGAGGTCAAGAACATGAACTCGGTGCGCTCGCTGGGCCGGGCGATCGATTACGAGATCGCCCGCCAGAACGAGGTGCTGACGTCGGGTGCGCCGGTGGTGCAGGAGACCCGGCACTGGGACGAGAACACCCAGCGCACCTCGACCCTGCGCACCAAGGAGAGCGTGGACGACTACCGCTACTTCCCCGATCCCGACCTCCTGCCCGTGGAGCCCGCCAGCGAGGACGTCGAGCGGCTGCGCGCCGAGCTGCCGGAGCTGCCGGCCGCCCTGCGCGCCCGGCTGGCCGAGACCCGCGGGCTGTCGCCCGCGCAGGTCAGCGTGCTCGCGGGCACGGGCCTGAGCGCGCTGTTCGTGCAGTCCGTGGCCGCCGGCGCACCCGCCTCCGAGGCCGCCAACTGGCTGGCGAACGAGGTCACCGGGTGGGCGGGGGCGCAGGGCGTGGAGCCGGTCGCGGTGCCGCTGACCGGCGCGCAGCTCGCCGAGCTCGTCGGGCTGGTGGCCGACGGCACCTTGTCGGCCAAGCTCGCCCGGCAGGTGCTGGAGGCGGTGCTGTCAGGGGAGGGCGACCCGCGGGCGGTGGCGCACGCCCGCGGCCTGGCCCAGATCTCCAACAGCGCCGAGCTGGAGGAGATCGTGGACAGCGTGATCGCCGAGCACGCCGACGCCGCCCAGCGGGTGAGGGATGGGAACCACAAGGCGATCGGTGCGCTGGTCGGCGCGGTCATGCGCGCCACGCAGGGCCGGGCGAACCCCTCGCTGGTCAACGAGCTGCTGCAGGCGCGGCTGTCAGCCTGATAAGACCTCCGGAGGTGGCGCATCCGAAGGGCGAGGCGCCACCGAAAGGTAGGGTGGCGAACACCGGTCGCGGCACCGGCCCTCGCGGTCCGGCGCAGGCCGGCGGGACGGACGAGAACGGACGAGGAAGCACATGCTCGGCTCGACGTCGCAGGTCGGCGCGGCGTGGCGAGGCCGCAACGGTGGCGTCACCGCGGACGGCCCGGCCAACCGCGGCGGCGATCCCGCCGCGCTCGAGGCTGTCCGCGAGGATCTGGAGGGCCTGCTCGCCCGCTACCTGTCCGCGCGCGTCGCCGACCTGGTGCGCCTCGACCCGGCCTTGGAGGACGTGGGCCGCGAGGTGGCCGACCTCGTCCGCCTCGGCGGCAAGCGGCTGCGGCCTGCGTTCGTGTACTGGGGCCACCGCGCCACCGGGGCGGAGCCCCTGCCCGGCGTCCTGCACTGCGCGGGCGCGGTGGAGTTGCTGCACGCGTTCGCCCTCGTCCACGACGACGTGATGGACCGCTCCGACCGGCGCCGGGGACGCCCGGCCGTGCACGCCGCGCTCGCCGCCGTGCACGCCGCCGAGGGCCTGCTGGGCGACCCGCGCTGGTTCGGGGTCGGCGGCGCCATCCTCGCCGGGGACATCGCCTTCGTGTGGTCGGACCGCCTGTTCGACGAAGCACCGTTGCCGGCCGAGTCCTTGGAGCGCGCGCGGCGGATCTTCACCGACCTGCGCGTGGAGGTGATGGCCGGCCAGTTCCTCGACCTGCGCTTGGCCGCCACCCCGGACGCGACCGAGGACGACGCCCTGCGCGTGGCGCTGCTGAAGTCCGGCCGCTACACGGTGACCCGGCCGCTGCAGCTCGGCGCGGCGATCGGCGGCGGCGGCTCAGCGGCGCTCGACGAGGCGCTGGTGGGCTACGGCGACGCCATCGGCCTGGCCTTCCAGCTGCGCGACGACGTGCTCGGCCTCTACGGCGACCCCGAGTCCACTGGCAAGGGCGCCCTGGACGACCTGCGCGAGGGCAAGCGCACGCTGCTGGTGCTGCGCGCGTTGGCCAAGGCCGACCCGGTGCAGCGCGACGTGCTCGCGGCGGTCGTGGGTGACCGTGACCTCGACGAGGCCGCCGCGGATCGCGCGCGCGAGATCGTACGTGACTGCGGCGCGCTGGCGGACGTGGAGCAGATGCTCGACGTGCAGCACGAGCGCGCCCGCGCCCACCTCGACGGCGTCGGCGAACCGGCGCGGCGGGCGCTCGAGGAGCTCGCCGACCTCGCCCTTTTCCGGGTGGGCTAGCGATGGCGCTCCCTCCGGCGCGTCCACGCCTGCGTGCGCGCGCACCCGGCAGGGTCTGCGGCAAGGTCGTGGTGGTCGGCGCCGGCTTCGGCGGACTCGCGGCGGCGCTGCGGCTGCGTGCCGCCGGGGCCGAGGTCACCCTGCTGGAGCGTGGCCACCGCCCCGGCGGCCGTGCGGGGCGTCTGGAGCGCGCCGGGTTCGCCTTTGACACCGGTCCCTCGGTGCTGACCATGCCCGCGCTGCTCGCGGAGCTGTTCGCGCTGCACGGTGAGGACCTCGCCGACCACGTCCGCCTGCAGCGGCTCGACCCGGCCTACCGCGCGGTCTACCACGACGGGTCGGTGCTCCACGTGCGCGGCAGCGCCGAGGCGATGGAGGCCGAGGTCCGCGACGTCTGCGGCCCGGCCGAGGCCGTGCGCTTCGTGCGCTTCGCGCAGCACCTGCGCAAGCTCTACGACGCCGAGTACGACGGCTTCATCGACGCCAACTTCGACTCGCCGCTCGACCTCCTGCGGCCCGCGCAGATGGCGCGCATCGTGCGCCTCGGCGGCTTCCGCCGTGTCGCGCCGCTGGTCGGCTCGTTCCTCTCCGATTGGCGCCTGCAGCGGCTGTTCACGTTCCAGGCGATGTACGCGGGCATGAGCCCCTACGAGGCGCTCGGCGTCTACGCGGTCATCGCCTACATGGACGCGATCGCCGGGGTCTTCGCCGCCGACGGTGGGGTGTACGCGCTGTCCACCGCCCTGGCCGACCTCGCCGTGCGCCACGGTGTCGACCTGCGCCTGTCCACCCCGGTGGCGCGCGTCGACGTCGTGGGCGGCCGAGCCGTCGGCGTGGTGACGGAGGACGGCGAGCGGGTGTTCGCCGACGTCGTGGCGCTCAACCCCGATCTGCCGATCGCCTATCGCGACCTGCTGCCGCCGGAGGCCACGCCCGCGCGGGTGCGCCGCCTGCAGTTCTCCCCGTCGTGCGTGGTCGTCCACCTGGGCCTGGACCGCAGGCTCGCGGGCGCCGCCCACCACAACATCCACTTCGCCCAGGGCTACCGCGAGTCCTTCGACGACCTGCTGTCCGGGCGCCTCCAGCGCGACGCCTCCTGGTTCCTTTCCGTGCCGACGGTGAGCGACCCGTCGCTGGCCCCGCCCGGCGGGGAGGTGGGCTTCTACCTGCTGCCCACCCCCAACCTCAACGGCGTCCCGCTGAACTGGGACGCGCAGGGGCCGCGCGAGCGCGAGCTCGCGCTGGACCGCATTTCGTCCGAGTACGGGCCGGTGCGCGAGGCGACGGTGACCTCGGAGGTGGTGACGCCCGCGGATTGGGGTCGCCAGGGCATGGCCGCCGGGACCCCGTTCGCCGCCAGCCACCGCTTCGGCCAGACCGGCCCGTTCCGCCCGGCCAACGTCGCCCCCAGGGTTGGCGGGGTGGTCTTCGCCGGGTCGTCGACCACGCCGGGTGTCGGTGTGCCCATGGTCCTGGTGTCGGGCAAGCTGGCCGCCGAGCGCGTGCTCGCGCGGCTGCCCGCCGCGCGCGGGATGGCGGGAGCATGACGGCGAGCGGGTACCGCCACCCCTCGCCGTCCCTCCAGATGGTCGCCGACGGGCTCGCGGGGCGCGCGTATGGCCCGGTCGACCTGGCCACCAGCTACGAGCTGTGCCGGCGGCTCAACTCCGCCCACGGGCGCACCTACTACTTCGCCACGCGCTTCCTGCCCGCCGACCGCCGTCACCACGTCCACGCCCTCTACGGCTTCGCACGCTACGCCGACGACCTCGTTGACCACCTCGACCTGTCGTGGACGCCCGAGCAGCGCCGAACGGCGCTGGAGGCGTGGTCGTCGGAGTTCCTCACCGCCCTGGAGCGGGGGACCACCCACGACCCGCTGCTGGTGGCGGTCCTGGCCACCGTCCGCGAGCTGGACATCGACCACGACGACCTGCGCGCCTTTCTCGCGTCCATGGCGATGGACCTGACCGTCACCCGCTACCCGACCTACGCCGACCTCGAGCGCTACGTCCACGGGTCCGCGGGGGTGATCGGCTCGATGATGCTGCCGGTGCTGGAGCCCACCCACCCCGACGCCCGCGATCGCGCCATGGACCTCGGCATCGCCTTTCAGCTCACCAACTTCCTGCGCGACATCGCCGAGGACTGGGACCGCGGCCGTATCTACCTGCCGCTGGAGGACCTGGAGCGCTTCGGCGTGACGGAGGCCGACTTCGTCGCTCGACATGTCTCCGAGCGGTTTCGCCGCTTGCTCGGGTTCGAGGTGGACCGCACCCGCGCGCTGTACCGCAGGGCCGAGGCCGGATGGGCCATGCTCGCCCCGCGCAGTCAGGTCTGCATCCGCATCGCGCACCGTCTCTACGGCGGGATCCTCGACGCGCTGGAGGACGCCGACTACGAGGTCTTCCGGGTGCGTGCCCGCGTCCCGGCGCGCCGCAAGCTGACTGTGACGGCTCGCGAGGTCGTGCGCCGGCCCAGCCGCCGCGGCCTGCCCTCCGAATCACTGTTGTCTCCGTAGATCTTCATCCGTAGATCATCCGTAGGTCTTCAAAGGAGGAGAGTCGCGTGCAACCGCTCCCCGACCGCCGCCCGAACCGCAGCGCTGCGGACGGTTTGAGGTCCGTAGTGGCCGGTCCGCGGGCCGTGGCGGCGCTGGAACCGGTGCGGCTCGACCGGACCGACACCGATGTCGACCTGTCCGGGCTCACCCCGGCGGTCGCCCGCCGCCGCCTGTCGCTCGTCACCGAGTGCACCTTCCACGTCACCGACGTGACCGACGAGTGCGTGGACCTGCTGGCCACCTCCGGCGTCCGCGAGGGCGTGCTGTCGGTGTTCAGCGAGCACACCACCTGCGCGGTGAAGATCAACGAGCGCGAGACCTGCTTCCTCGAGGACTTCCGGTTGTTCATGGAGAACCTCGTCCCGCCGCACGCCTACTACCTGCACGACGACTTCGCCATCCGCGACCCACAGACCCTCGCGGGGACGGTGGAGGAGGAACCGGTGAACGGGCACTCCCACATCAAGCAGATGCTGCTCGGCTCCTCCTCGGAAACGGTCCCCGTGGTGAACGGCGAGCTGGCGCTGGGCCGCTGGCAGCGGATCATGTTCATCGAGCTCGATCAGTCCCGGCCGCGGAGCATCCGGCTGCAGGTTCAAGGTTGGCGGTAGGCGAGCCGGACCCGCTCGCGGAGCGCAAGCGGGACCATCTGCGCCTGTCGCTGGCCGGAGACGTGGGTTTCGCCACGCTGACCACGGGCCTGGAGCGCGTCCGCGTCCGCGCCCGGGCGCTGCCGGCCTGCGACCTCGACGAGGTCGACCTGTCCCAGGTGCGCTGGGGCCGGCGTCTGGCGGTCCCGCTGCTCGTGTCCTGCATGACCGGCGGCGTGTCGGAGGCCGGGTTGGTGAACCGCGCGCTGGCCGTGGCGGCGCAGGCGCACGGCGTGGCCCTCGGCCTCGGCTCAGGGCGGGTGCTGCTCGAGGGCGGGGGTGGGGGGGATCGCGATAGGGCCGCGTCGTTCGCCGTCCGCGACCTCGCGCCGGACGTGGCGCTGTTCGCCAACCTGGGCGCGGTCTCACTCGCGCGACACGGCCTGCAGGACTGCCGGCGCCTGGTGGCGGCGTGCGAGGCCGACGCCCTCGTCCTGCACCTCAACAGCGTGCAGGAGGGGATTCAGGCGGCCGCGGGCGGCGCAGCGGGCGGGGACACGGAGTTCTCCGGGCTGCTCCCGCGCGTCGCGGCGCTGTGTGCGGCCCTGGAGGCGCCGGTCCTGGTGAAGGAGGTCGGGTTCGGGCTGGCCCCAGAGGACGTGGCCGCGCTGGTCGACGCCGGCGTCGCGGGCGTGGACGTGGCCGGGGCGGGCGGCACGAACTGGGCGCGCGTCGAGGGCCTGCGCGACGGCCGCGCTGGCGATGTCGCCGCGGCCTTTGCTGACTGGGGGTGGCCCACCGCGGAGGCCGTGCGCGGCGCCCGCAGGGTGCTCGACGAGCGCGGCCGGACCGACATCGCTCTCATCGGCTCCGGGGGGCTGCGCCACGGCGTGGATGCGCTGAAGGTTCTGTGCCTGGGGGCGGACCTGGCCGGCGTCGCACGGGGCCTGCTGTCGGCGGGCGCCGAGGGGCCGCAGGCGGCGGTCGCCGCCGTGGGCGTGCTCGCGGAGCAGCTGCGCATCGGGGCCTGGGCGGCCGGGGCGAGGACCGTGGCCGATCTCACGGAGGACCGGCTCATCTCTGACTAGCCCTTTTGGGTGATCGGGACCCGAGAAGGTGAACAAAATGGGGGAGTCCGGCTTGCGACGCTTGAGCATCGCTGTTACTCTGAGTGCCGGAAAGACCACGGATGGAAAATCACCCCGGTTCGCACACCCGATCAGGGGAGGGGAAAACCCCTCGTCGCGGACCCCGACCTCCCACCGCCGTGGCGACCATCACGCGCAGCCCGGCCGGTGGGCGACGGACACCGAAAGGACCACCACGTGACTCCCCGCAAGCGCGTCTTCTCCGCGCTGAGCACCCCCGCCGTCGCCGGCTGCAGCGCCCTCACGCGCGGCGCCCGCTTGCTGGCCACCGCCGGCATCTCCTCCTGGTAGCACGACCCGCCGCCACCCCATGCTCTTCGCGCCGGTCCTGCGCCGCCGTCGCGTCGAGCGCGGGGTAGGCCGCAGGTTCCCACCGGCTTTCCTGCTCTACGTCGTCGTCCTCGGCGGCTTGGTCGCCAGCGCGCTGCCGGCCGCGCTGCCCGCGGCCCGCGCGCAGCTCCGCGACACCGTGTTCCTGCTGGTCCTCATGACGGCGGCGAGCCTCATCACCATCCCGATCATGCCGGACCTGGACGTGGATGGGCAGCTCGACGGCCCGGTCGCCGTGGCGGCGGCCGTCCTGCTCCCGCCCCCGCTGGCGATGGCGGTCGCGTTCCTGGGCTTCACCAACCACCGCGAGCTGCGCCTGACGGCGTCGCCGTGGACGAGCCTGTTCAACCGCAGCCAGATCGCGCTGTCGGTGGGGCTGGCGGCGCTGGCCGCGCTGCCGGTCCAGGGCGAGCTCGGACTGGGGCGGCGGGTGCTGGCCACCGTGCTGGCGCTGGTGGTCTACAGCCTCGCCAGCCTGGTGCTGTGGCGGGTGGGGCACTCCCTGCTGCACCGCTCCAGCCTCGTCGAGGTGCTGCGGGTCCCGCCCTTCCCGGTCGACTTCCTGCTCGTCTCCGCGCTCGCGCTCCCGCTCGTGGTGCTCTACCAGGCGTTCAGCTCCCTGGCGGTGTTGCTGTTGGCCTTCCCGATGGGTCTGGGCTACAGCGCGATTCGCTCGGCCTGCGAGAGCGAGGACAAAGCGCAGCAGCTCGGGGTGCAGGTGCGCGAGTTGTCCACGCTGAACGCCTTGGCCAAGCAGCTGCTGGTGGAGACCGACGTGGAGCGGGTGCTGGCCAGCACGCGCGGCGCGCTCGCCGGGGCACTGGGCACGGAGGAGGTGGTGGTCGACCTGGGCGGCGAGATCCCGGCCGATCTGCAGTCGTTCGCCGTCCCCGGGGCGCGGCCGGCGGCGGTGGGTGTGCCGCGCGGGCTGCCGGAGGGCTCGGTGGCCGCCGTCGACGCGGTGGCGGGGCTGCTGGGCATGAGCCTGCAGCGTGCCGAGCTGTTCGCGGAGCTGGGCGCGCTGCAGCAGGCCCGTGTCGCGCTGTCCGGGGAGATCCTCGAGGAGGGCACGCGCGAGCGCAGCCGCATCGCGCTGGAGATCCACGACAACGTGCTGCCCTACTTCGCCGCCGCCGAGATCCAGGCCGACAACGTGCGCAGCTGGCTGCGGCGCGCCGAGCCCGATCGCGCCGAGGGCCTCACAGCCATCACGCAGGACGCGATCCACGGCGGCATCGGACGGCTGCGGGAGGTCCTGGACCAGCTGCGCAAGCAGATCATCGTCCCGGGCAGCCTGCGGGAGGGGTTGCGCCAGGGGCTGGGCGACCTCAAGCTCGTGCACGGCGTCGAGGGTCGGCTGGAGGTCCCCGAGACGCTGCCGCCGCTGCCCCTGGCGGTGGAGATCCTCGTGCTGGAGACGGTGCGTGGATGCCTGGCGAACGTGGCGAAGCACGCGGGCGCGCGGCACGTGACCGTCGCGCTCGAGTTCACGGATTCGGGCATTTCGGCCTCGGTCTGCGATGATGGCCGCGGCTTCGACCCGGCCCGGATCTCGCAGGGCTCGCACGGGCTGTCGCTGATGGCCCAGCGTGTGGACCTGGCGCGCGGGCGGTTCCTGATCAACAGTTCTGTTGGGCAAGGCACACGAGTGCACGTGGAGGTGCCGTTGTGAGCACGTTCGGTACGTCCACCCAGGCCGACGACGACCTCGAGGTCAGCGTGGTGGACGCAGTGATACACGTCGTCATCGCAGAGGACCACGGCGTCGTCGCCGACGGGGTGGCCACCATGCTCGGCTTCGAGCCCGATATGGAGGTCGTCGACATCGTCACCTCCGGCGAGGGCCTGGTGGACTCGGTGGCGCGCAACCGGCCCGAGCTCGCGCTCGTGGACGTGAACCTCATCGGCATGGACGGCCTCGCCGCGGTCCGCGAGATCGAGGCCCGGCGGCTGGGCACGCGCACGCTGGCCCTCACCATGTTCACCGACCACGACACCGTCACCCGCGCGGTGGCCGCAGGCGTCTCCGGCTACCTGCCGAAGAACGTCCGCCGCGACGAGCTGGTGCAGGCGGTCCGCGCCGTCGCGGCCGGCAAAGGCTTCCTGCATCCCGACGTCACGCGGCCGTTCCTGGAACGTGTGGGACCGCTCGCCACCCACGCGGGTCTCCAGCCGCTGTCGAAGCGCGAGCAGGACGTGTTGGAGGAGCTCGCGACGGGCAAGTCCACGCGCGAGATCGCCGAGGCCCTCGGCCTGGGGGACGAGACGGTGAAGAGCCACCTGTCGCGCATCTACGGCAAGCTCAAGGCCGCCGACCGTGTGCAGGCCGTCGTCATCGCCATGCGACACGGCCTCGTCCGCTAAGTCCGGGGACACCGGCTGCGGGCCATCTCTGCCATAGCATCTCTGGCGTTCCCGATCGTCCTGCGCACTGCGAGGGATGGGCACGGGGTGGGAGCCGCGCGATAGGAACTCCCAACGTCGCGGGGAGTTGTGGCCGGAGCGCTGCCGCGCGGAACACCGTCTGCGGGGGGAGGGGGCGGGAACCCGCCCCCCGCATGGTGTCTCGGAGTGCGCTCCATTGTGCCTCGGCGCCTGCCCCGGAACCACCGGGTTGTGGCCCAATTCCTCACCCGTCACACCGAACTCCGGTCTGCGGCTGCGCCGCAGCCCGAACGACTGCACGACCGCCTGCGGCGGCCAGAAAACTCACGGCGTTGTTGACAGCGGGCGGGCCGACTGCGCACACTCCGCCCACGATGGACGTGCAGCCGCTCCTCGACCTCATTCTCGTAGGCGTGACGCGCCTGCCCTGACAGCCCAGCACCGCGGCAGGCGCGACGACCTCTCAGCCCTCGGGTGAGAGGTCGTTCTCATTACCCCTCCTCATGACCATCACCGACCTCGACAGGAGCACGTGATCCGATGGAGCTGACCGGAGCCGAGGCCGTCATCCGTTCGCTGGAGCACGAGGGCGTCGAGGTCGTCTTCGGCCATCCGGGAGGGGCGATCCTGCCCGCCTACGACCCGCTGCTCGCCTCCCCGATCCGCCACTACCTCGCCCGCCACGAGCAGGGTGCGGGGCACATGGCGGAGGGCTACGCGCAGGCGACCGGCCGCGTGGGGGTGGTCATCGCGACGTCCGGTCCCGGCGGGACCAACCTCGTGACGGCCCTCGCGGACGCCCACATGGACTCCATCCCGATCGTGGCCATCACCGGGCAGGTGCCCACCGGCGCGGTGGGCGGGGACGCGTTCCAGGAGGCCGACATCACCGGCATCACCATGCCGGTGACGAAGCACAACGAGATGGTCGACGACCCAGCGCGCATCCCCACCGCCGTCGCGGAGGCGTTCCACATCGCCGCCACCGGCCGACCGGGTCCCGTCCTGCTCGACCTGCCGAAGGATGTGCTGAACGCGCGGTGCGCGTTCGCCCCCCCCGGCAAGCTGAGCTTGCCCGGGTACAAGCCGACGGTTCGCGGGCACGGGCGGATGGTGCGCGAGGCGGCGCGCGAGATCCTCGCCGCCAAGCGCCCCGTCATCTACGCCGGTGGCGGGGTGATCAAGGCCGGGGCGCATGCCGAGCTGCTCGCCCTGGCCGAGCGCGCCGACCTGCCGGTGGTGACCACGCTCATGGCCCGGGGGGCGTTCCCCGACAGCCACCCGCACAGCCTGGGGATGCCAGGCATGCACGGGCACTGGACGGCGATCACCGCGCTGCAGCGGGCCGATCTGCTCATCGCCCTCGGCGCCCGCTTCGACGACCGGGTCACCGGCGGCCTGGACTCCTTCGCGCCGCACGCGCGGGTCATCCACGTCGACATCGACCCCGCCGAGATCGGCAAGAACCGCGAGCCGCAGGTGCCGATCGTGGGCGACTGTCGGGTCGTGACCGGCCAGATCCTCGACGCGCTGCGCGACCTGCTGGCCGAGGAGGGCGCCCGGCTGCCGGACCGTTCGGACTGGTGGGCGAAGCTGGAACGGTGGCGCCGCGACCACCCGCTGCTCGTGGAGCAGCTTGCGGACGGGCCGCTGAAGCCCCAGACCGTGATACGCGCCATCGGCGAGCATCTCGACGGCGAGGGGATCGTGGTCACCGGTGTCGGCCAGCACCAGATGTGGGCCTCTCAGCACATCCGTTACGAGAAACCGCGCAGCTGGATCAACTCCGGTGGCCTGGGGACCATGGGGTTCTGTGTACCCGCCGCCATCGGGGCGAAGGTCGGGCGCCCGGACGTGCCCGTGGTCGGCATCGACGGCGACGGCAGCTTCCAGATGACCCTCCAGGAGCTCGCGACCGCGAGGACCGAGGGCGTGCCGGTCGTCTACTGCGTCATCAACAACGGCACCCTCGGCATGGTGCGCCAGTGGCAGGAGCTGTTCTACGGCGGGCGGTACTCCTCGGTGGACCTCGGCTACGACGTCCCGGACCTGGTGAAGCTCGCCGACGCCTACGGCTGCGTCGGGTACCGCTGCGAGCGGCCCGAGGACGTCGAGTCCACCCTCGACAAGGCCCTGGCCGTCGGCGAGGCGCCGGTGATCGTCGACTTCCGCGTCGCCCAGGACGAGAAGGTGTTCCCGATGGTCCCCGCCGGCGGGAGCAACGACCACATCATCGAGTCGATGGCGCAGTGGAACGCCGAGACCGCGGCGGCGGCCCTTCTGGTTGGCAGGGGTAGTGGTGGGGACGGCGAGCCCGGCGGCGCCGGCCTGCCCACCCACCTCAAGGAAGGGAACGTGGTCTAGCCATGGCCCGTCACACGCTCGCCGTGCTCGTGGAGAACCGCCCCGGTGTCCTGGCCAGGGTTTCCGGGCTGTTCAGCCGGCGCGGGTTCAACATCCACTCCCTCGCGGTCGGCCCCACCGAGGTCGACGACGTCAGCCGTATGACCATCGTGGTCGACGCGGCCGACCAGCCGCTCGAGCAGGTCACCAAGCAGCTGAACAAGCTCATCCACGTGCTGAAGATCGTGGAGCTGCCGGCCGAGGCGAGCTGCGAGCGGGAGCTGCAGCTGATCAAGGTCGGCGCGGACGGCGTCGCCCGGCGCCAGGTGCTCGACATCGCCGAGGTCTTCCGCGCCCACGTCGTCGACCTCGACGTCGACGCGGTGACCCTTGAGGTCACCGGGTCGCCCGACAAGCTCGCCGCGATGGTGCGCCTGCTGGCACCGTACGGCATCCGCGAGCTCGTCCGCTCCGGGATGATCGGCATCGGGCGGGGTTCCAAGTCCATCACCGAGGGGCGCGCCCTGCGCCTCGAGAGGAGCGCGTAAGCCATGCCCGTCACCATGTACTACGACGACGACGCCTCGCTGGAGTTGCTGCGCGGCCGCCAGATCGCCGTCATCGGCTACGGATCCCAGGGCCACGCGCACGCGCGCAACCTGGCCGAGTCCGGCACCGACGTGCTGGTGGGGCTGTACCCGGGCTCGCGCAGCCAGGCCGACGCGGAGCGCGCGGGGCTTGAGGTCTTGCCGGTCAGCGAGGCCGCGAAGCGTGCCGACCTCGTCATGATGCTGCTGCCCGACACGCTGCAGGCCACGGTGTACCGTCAGGAGGTCGAGCCAGGCCTGGTGGAGGGCGACGCGCTGTTCTTCGCGCACGGCTTCAACATCCACTACGGCCAGATCGTCCCGCCCGAGGGCGTCGACGTCTGCATGGTCGCCCCGAAGGGCCCGGGTCACCTGGTGCGGCGCACCTACACCGAGGGCACCGGCGTCCCCGCGCTGATGGCGGTGGCCCAGGACGCCACCGGCCACGCGAGCGAGTTGGCCCTGGCCTACGCCAAGGGCATCGGCGCGACCCGCGCCGGCGTGATCGAGACAACCTTCGCCGAGGAGACCGAGACCGATCTGTTCGGTGAGCAGGCGGTGCTGTGCGGCGGGGTGTCGAGCCTGGTGCAGAAGGGCTTCGAGACGCTGGTCGAGGCGGGCTACCAGCCCGAGGTCGCTTACTTCGAGTGCCTCCACGAGCTGAAGCTAATCGTCGACCTGTTCTATGAAGGCGGGTTGAACCGCATGCGCTATTCGGTGTCGGACACCGCGGAGTACGGCGACTACGTGCGCGGCTCCTACATCGTCGACGAGGGCGTGAAGGAGCGGATGCGCGAGACGCTGCGCCAGGTCCAGGACGGCACCTTCGCCCGCGAGTGGATCCTGGAGAACGCCGCCGGCCGTCCCGCCTTCAACGCCGTCCGCCGCCGCCAGGCC
>Ga0136616_10000350_pt1 | contig 20894 bp, 16 predicted proteins | sample AntDrymUQ2992106_2_FD_106648 | JGI IMG/M metagenome (GOLD analysis project Ga0136616, IMG submission 106648) | Polar desert sand microbial communities from Dry Valleys, Antarctica - metaG UQ299 (21.06) | ecosystem: Environmental > Terrestrial > Soil > Desert | place: Antarctica: Dry Valley... | reverse complement strand
GGCGTTGACTCTAGAATTGCTTACTGCTGTCGATGGAGGCGATTCCCTCACGCAACGGCATCTCGCGCAACGGCTAGGGGTCGCCCTGGGCCTTGCGAACCTCTATGTCAAGCGTTGCGTTCGCAAAGGCCTGATCAAGATCAAGCTGGCGCCGGCGAACCGGTATTTCTATTACTTGACCCGTAAAGGTTTTGCCGAGAAAAGCCGGCTCACGGCGAAATACCTATCGCACTCATTCGAGTTTTACCGTCAGGCGGCGCTCTCCTGTGTTGAGGTGTTTCAGACCTGCGCGGCGAACGGCCGTACGCGGGTCCTGCTATGCGGCGTCTCAGAGCTCGCCGAGATTGCATCGTTACGGGCGCGTGAGCACGGTATCACCTTGCTAGGCACTTATGACCCCCGCCACGCCGAGATGCGGTTCCTCGATTTGCCCGTGTGGCAACGGGTTGAAGACCTGCCCCCGTGCGATTTCTACGTGGTAACCCAGCTTGATGGCATCACGGAATTTGTGGAAGCTTTAGGTAATGCGGTCCCACGAGAGCGAATTCTGACACCGGCGCTATTGAAGGTAGCGCCGCCATCCGCAAGCCTAGAGATACGGGCTCATCGCGTCACGGTGCGCGGTCATGGCGCCCGGGACGCCGAGGGCTAGCGCCTAAGGGCGCCGATAAGATTTTGCCGCGGGGAAGAAAAATATAGCTAAACGAATTACATGATCATCATCGATTCGATTCAATTTATCGATCTAAAAACACAGCACAACCGGCTTCAGCACCGGATTGACGAGGCATTAAAACGGGTGCTGGCACATGGGAACTATATTCTTGGCCCCGAGGTTGAAGAACTAGAACAGGCGTTGGCAGCTTTCAGTGGAGCTAAGCACGTCGTAAGCTGCGCCAGCGGTACCGATGCACTGCTGATAGCATTAATGGCCCTCGGTGTGAAAGCAGGCGATGCTGTCTTTGTGCCCTCATTCACGTTTGTTGCCACAGCCGAGGTCGTCGTGCTTTTAGGCGCTACCCCCGTTTTTGTGGATATCAACGAAGGTAATTATTTGATCAGTATGGCTAGTCTTAGAGCAGCCATAGATGTCGCAAAAAAGCTAGGTCTTATACCACGGGTGGTTATCCCGGTCGATCTCTTTGGGCAACCTGTTGATTACGATGAGGTACGCCGGATCGCACGGGAATACGATCTATATATCATTGCCGATGCGGCACAAAGCTTTGGCGGTGCACGGGCAGGCCGGCGCGTAGGCACCATGGCGCCGATCACAGCCACGAGCTTCTTCCCCGCCAAGCCGCTCGGATGCTACGGCGACGGCGGGGCATTGTTCACCGATGACACTGACACGGCTGATGTGTTTCGATCACTGCGGGCTCACGGTCAAGGAAAAGACAAATATGACAATGTACGCATCGGCGTCAATGGCCGCCTCGATACCTTGCAAGCGGCGATACTCATTGAAAAACTAAGTATTTTCGAAGAGGAAATCGAGGCCCGGCAGCGCGTGGCCCGGCGATATAACGAGGCACTGGGTGATGTGGTCGCCACACCAAAGGTTGCCAGCGGCGCGTTCAGTGCTTGGGCGCAATATACGGTCCGTACTGAACAGCGGGATCGGCTAGCGGAGCGATTGAAGGAGCACAAAGTTCCGACCGCTATTTACTATCCCAAACCGCTCCACTGCCAGACGGCATATTTGCATTACCCCACGAGTCCGGGCGGTTTGCCGACATCCGCAAAGCTCGCGGCCGAAGTACTGAGCTTACCGATGCATCCGTATCTAGATGCGGATACCCAAGACTGTATCATCACCTGGGTACGGGACGCGGTAACATGAACCTGCTAACCGGCAAGACGGTCCTGCTAACGGGGGGAGCAGGCACGGTGGGGCGCGAGCTTATCCGTCACACCTTGCGGCAACGGCCCGCGGGGCTACGCGTCGTCGACAGCAACGAGTCCGAGGTATTCAACCTGGAAGAGGAGTTCGGCGTGGCGTACCGCGCCTACGCGCGCGGGAGCGATGCCGAGCGCAGTAGTTTTCACGCATACGTGGGCGATGTGCGCGATCCGGATAAGATGGACAGTATGATGCAGGGGGTCGATGTTGTTCTCCACGCCGCGGCGCTCAAGCACGTGTTGTTGTGCGAACGCTCGCCTTTCGATGCTGTGCAAACCAACATCCTCGGCGTAAAAAACGTTGTGAACGCTGCGCTCGCGCATGACGTGGAGCGTGTCATCTTCACCAGTTCTGACAAGGCTGTAAACCCGACCAGCGTGATGGGTACCTCCAAGCTCATGAGCGAACGCCTCGTGAGCGCCGCCAACAGTCTAAAGGGATCCCAGCGCACGATCTTTTCCTCGACGCGCTTTGGTAACGTTATCGGCTCGCGCGGATCGGTTGTGCCACTTTTCTACAAGCAGATCCTGGCTGGCGGCCCGATCACGCTTACCGATCCGCGCATGACCCGCTTCGTAATGACCATTGAGGACAGCGCACGACTGGTCCTGCGTGCCGCTGAGCTGGCCAGGGGCGGGGAAGTGTTTGTCACGAAGATGTCGGTTCTGAAGATTGACGACTTGGCGCGAGCCATGATTGATCTGCTGGCCGGCCCCAATGAGCGGTCCATAGAGATCCGCGAGATTGGCGCCAAGGCCGGAGAAAAGCTTTACGAAGAGTTGATGACGGCAGAGGAAACGAACCGAGCACTTGAGCTACGCGAAATGTATGCTGTCCCGCCTGCGTTCCGGCATGTCTACGAAGACATCGATTACAGTTACCCAGAGCTTGTTAGTAGTAGCGTTGACGTGCCATACACGAGCGCAAACAGGGCACCAATGACCATCGATCAGATCAAGGAGTTTATCGAGCGGAACCGGATCCTGCAAGTAGCCGAAAGGGGGGGTATTTGACGTGCGCGTTTTGATACTCGGTGGGGACGGGTACTTGGGGTGGCCGACCGCCATGGCGTTCGCGGCGAAATCGCATGAAGTGTGTCTGGTGGACAACTATCTGCGGCGGCGTATCGCCATGGAGACCGAATCGGAAGCGCTGATCCCGACCCCGAATCTTAATGAGCGAGCGCGGATCTTCGAGTCTGCCACGGGGATACGCCTGCATGTGGAGATTGCCGATTGCGCGGACTACGCCCTTCTCTCTCGCATCGTCCGGGATTTCGACCCGGAAGCGATTATCCATTACGCGGAACAGCCCTCCGCCCCGTATTCGATGATCGGCTTTCAGGAGGCGAATCTGACGCTGCGAAACAACCTGGGCGTGACCTTCAACATTATCTGGGCGGTGCTGGAGCATGCGCCACAGTGCCACATCATCAAGCTCGGCACCATGGGCGAATACGGAACGCCGAACATCGACATTGAGGAAGGCTGGATAGAGATTGAGCACCATGGGCGCAAGGACAAGTTTCTATACCCGCGACAAGCGGGCAGCTTGTATCACACGACAAAAGTACTAGACACGGATCTGCTCTGGTTCTATGTGCGTACCTACCGGCTGCGCGTGACCGATCTCATGCAGGGCCCGGTTTACGGGCTGTCCACCGCGCAGGCCGACCTCGATGAGCGGCTGCTGCCGAACTTCCACTACGACGACATCTTCGGGACCGTGGTCAACCGGTTCCTTGTACAGACCGTCGCCGGCATCCCGCTTACGGTCTATGGACGGGGCGGGCAGACCCGCGGCTATCTCAACCTGAACGACACGTTGCAGTGTGTCGAGCTGGCCGCGACCCACCCATCGGAACCGGGACAACTACGCATTTTCAACCAGTTCACTGAGCAATTTACGGTCAACGATCTGGCGGACACGGTGAAGCGCGCGGCGCATGGCCTTGGAATCGAGGTCGCCGTGGAGTCCATTCCCAATCCGCGCAAGGAGCTGGAAGAGCACTACTACAATCCGCGGCACAGCGGCTTGATCGAACTCGGGCTGCAACCGCATTACCTGACCGAAAAGGTGCTCACGGACATGCTCCAACGGGTGCTGCCCTACCGAGATCGGATCGATCGGAAGCGCATCATGCCGCGGGTCCGCTGGGCCGGTTGAGATCACTCGCCCGAACGGAGACTACGGTCAGATTACGTCGCTCGCGGACCCCTATTCCACATGAAGCGCTTCATCTTCATCTGCTGCTATGCCGATATTATCCCGCGCCATCGGCTGATGTGTAAAACGCTTTCCCGCGACGGCCATGAGATCATCGTTATATCCTGGAACAGGAATTGGCCGCGCGATCGGGCGATCCCGGACGAATGGGTGTCCGAATGGCACAACATCCCCCTGCGGGCGGGTGCCGGCAGCGCGACCCTGTTGTGGAAGCTGCCGTCGCTTCTACGCCAAATCATCATGGCCATCCGCCGCATTGGCAGGGTCGACGCGATCTTCATGACGCACTTTTGTCTTCTACCCGCCGCACCGGTCCTGGCGGGGCTTTGCGGGAAACTCTACTACGATGCCCCTGAGTATTTCTGCGAAGACATGCTGCGTTATTTCGGGCGGCTCGGGTGGCTGGCGCGCCCGTTGGTCCGGCGCCTCGAACGGCTCTGGTTGGCGCGCGTCGCTGCCATCACGACCATCGACTCGCGCGACGGTTGGCTTGAAGAATATTACCGGCGCATGCGCCGGCCCGTCTTGGCGCTATGGAATACGCCGTCTCGGGATGATGAGCCCGACGCGGCAGAGATCGCCGCGGCAGCGAGCGAGCTCGGTAGCGCAAGGATCGTTGCCTATGCGGGCCGGCTTACGCGGATCAAGGGGCTGGACGTTGCGCTGCGTGCGATACCGGCGGTTAGAGATCGGTTTCCGGACATCCGCTTCCTGTTTATTGGACCTCTTCAGGAAAAGCAGGAGTACATCGATCGATTGCGACACGATCTGGGGATCGTTGACGTCACGATCTTCCGGGCCCAGATGCCCTACCGGAGATTGCAGGCCTATTTGCGGGCCTCGCTCATTGGCCTTGCTATTCTGCAGAAGGAAAGAAATCACCTCGCGGGCGAAGGCAACTGCAGAAAGATCTTCACCTACATGCAGGCCGGCCTGCCGATCGTCGTTTCCGACGTCGGCTCGATCGGCGCTTTCGTCCGCGACCACGGTTTCGGGATCAGCATTGACGCCGAGGATTCTGCGCAAGCAGCCGGCGCGATCTGCTCTTATCTCGAAAACCAGGACTTACGGCGACAGCATGCCCAGGCTGGACGCCGTGCTTACCTCGATCGGTTTAACTGGGAGCAGCAGGCCGGGATGTTTACGTACTTCATCAACGGCCCGGACCACGCCTAAATATGTACCGCAATTCTTCGTGCGAGCCGGCGCCGCCGGAGGGTGTTTAGTGATAAGGATTTGCTCGGAATTGCTCGCAAATCGAGACGCGTTCCTAACGCTGGTTCAGTTGCATCTGAAGACAACCGTCTCCCGGACGGCGTTAGGATATCTATGGTGGTTGCTCGATCCGTTGTTCCTAATGGCCGTCTACTATTTCATCGTCAGGATTATCTTTGAGGGGGGCGGGGAAAATTACCACCTGTTCCTCCTCTATGGCGTTATCCCTTGGCTCTTTTTCTCCCGGGCTCTCGGTCAGTGCACGCGGGCGATCAGCGCCAACCGCGCGCTGATTCGCCAGATCGGGATGCCGATCCAGACCATCGTCGCCATTCCTATAGTGGTGCAATTCGTATTCGCAGCGGTCGGCCTCCTAATCATCATGGCTTGGAGCAGGCAGGCTCCGGGATTTCATTTACTGGCGAGCCTCCCGCTTCTGGTCCTCATCGGGGTCTACAGTTACGGTTTGGCGCTGTTTCTGTCCGTCTGCGAGGTACACTTCAAGGACACCAACGAGATCATGGGGTACGTGCTGCGCGCCGGGTTTCTGCTGACGCCGATTCTGTATCCGACTTCCAGGGTGCTAGAGTCAGACAGCATCCCGGATGCTGCCAAGCTCCTCTTTCAAGCCAATCCGCTGGCCTGGATCATTTCCAGTCTGCGCGATCTCATTCTGGCCGGCAGCATGTACGGATGGCAACCGTTCGCCGGCTTGCTCGTCGCGGCGTTGTTGCTTGTGCAGATCGGGCTTATCTGGAGCCGCTGGCAGTCGCGTAAGATCGTGAAGTTACTTTAGGGGACGGGCCATGGCGGGCATTTTGGTCTCATTGGTAGGTGCGGACGGGCAGAGAGGGGCGCTGGGAATCGTCGAGCCGGGCAGAGGCTTACGGTACGTGCAAGTGGAACAAGCCAGCGACTTGCTCCGATCTGCCGGAATACGGGGGATTGCAGTCGTCGACAGGCGCATATACGCGGTCACGCAAGCAAGTCTGCGCATATATACAGTAGAACAGGACGTGAATGCGCCGCTGTTCCGCCTCGAGCGCGAGGTCATTCGCAAGGATTGGGTTCTCGGAGGCCCTAAGCAAGCGAACCTGATCCCGGTCGCAGCCTCAAACGCGCGCAGGCGCGTGTGGGTCGGAAACAACAGCCAATGCTGCATTGAGGAATTCGATCTCGAGGGAGTGTTCATCGGGCGCCGGCACTTGTGGGCAATAGCCGCGGATCTGTGCGAGTCTCCCGGGTGGCTGGGAGCCGAATTCCAATATGGCAGTATACGAGGAATGTGCGTTGCGCCTGATGAGAGATTGCTGCTGATCGTAGCCGGCTGCAACGGCTCACAGAGGGGGGTCGTGGTCGATACAGACCACGGCGAAGTGCTTTTCGATGGCCTCCACGATCCCATCGGCGGCCTGTTCAGCGGAGAGCGCTTCTTCCTGATCGACAATAATGGTACGCAATTGAGTTGCTACGATGCGGTTCATGAAACCGGGCTGATCTCGCGAGCCAGCGAGTGGACTGCCACGCCGCACATGAGCGATCCGGGATATGCACAGCTTGGCCGGGACATGCGCGGCATGGCGATGTGCGAAGATTCGATCTATTGTGGAATAGGCGATTTTCATCAGCGTGGACAACGATCCGGCCTGGTCGCGTTCGACGTTGTAACGGGCGCGCTGACGTGGGCGATGCCGGTACCGGAAATTGTCCGCTTTGCCGAGCCCCAGGTCTTCCACCTAGCCAGTCCGCCGAGGGGTGTCGAGCTTCCCGTGGACGACGAGCTCATTACCTACGAATTTGGCAACCGCGTCTTCACCGACCAAGTCATTCCGCAGCAGCGGGATCCGGTTTCTCAAAACGTATTTACCGAATCCGCGGCGCGCATCGATGCAACCGCTCGCGCAAAGCAGGAGCCTCGTGTAGCCGTTACCGTTCGTGAGGTCAGCGTTTTCTATGACAGAAGCGCTGTTTCCTGGTTCGGCGGAATACGGCGGTCCAACAAGGGGAAATATTACTGGGCGCTGAAAAACGTGAGTTTTTCCGTCGCTGAAGGAGAGATGGTTGGAATCGTCGGGCGCAATGGCTCAGGAAAGAGCACATTATGTATGCTAATGGCCGGCACATTACACCCGGACCATGGCGAGGTGATCCGTAACGGCCGGGTGCAACTTTTAGCATTGGGAGTAGGGTTTCGACCCGAACTGACAGGCCGTGAGAATGTGCTGCTCAGCGGCACGCTCCTAGGACTAACCAGGAAGGAGGTCATGAGAAATATGACGGACATCATCGCTTTCTCGGAGATCGGGGAATTTATCGACGAGCCCATGAGGACATATTCATCCGGAATGCGCAGCCGACTCGCGTTCGCCGTGGCGACCGCCGTCAAGCCGGAGATCCTGATTCTGGATGAAGCCATGTCTACCGGCGATCAGTCATTCAGCAGCAAGGCTGACGAGCGCATGCAATCCATGCGAGCGAATGCGGGAGCGGTGGTCATGGTGTCACACAATGTCAAACAGCTGGGGAATTTTTGCTCGCGCGTCATCTGGCTCGAAAAAGGGCGGCTGGTTATGGACGACGAGCCCAAGGTGGTGATAGCCCACTACAACGATTTTTCACGGGACAATGCGACGTGGCTAGAACAGCATCGTGACATCGGTGCCTCGCTTGTAAGCACGCCATAGCCTCGCGCGAGAATGAACGCGGAACCAATGGCCGAGCATCGTCTGCTCGGTCGCTCCACCCCCCCGGACGAAGTTATCCGGCGCATTCACTGGTGGACGCCACCGGTCTCGCTGCACAAGTTCAAGGCTAAGCGCTTAAATTCTTCCCTGAGAATCGCTGCAATCGTCAGTAACAGGCTCTGGAATGGGCTTCGTTACGAGGGAACGCTGCTGCTGCTAACCCCGCAAACCTGGAGGGCCGTGCTGACCTACGGTCGCCCCGACCTGCTGCTCGTCGAGTCCTGTTGGGAGACCGCCACGGGGCACTGGTATCTCGGGCAAACAGGCCGGACGGGTGAACATGCTGAGCTCCGGGAAATCTTGGCGCTCGCCGGGGCAAAGGGGATCCCGCGCGTGTTCTGGCATACGCAGGATCATGGCTATCACACCCAGTACCGGGAATTCGCCCGTCACTTCGATTTCGTATTCTGTGCCGATAACCGCGAAGCACAAGCCCTGTGCGAGGCTGGCGTCGATACCGACCTGTTGTTGCCGGCGGTCCAGCCCGCGATCTTCAATCCCTTACGGCCGTATGGATTCGACGACTCGCTCGCCATCGGTCTGCTGCTGGACGGGATAGTGGACCTCCTGCGGGATGCCGCGGCTCTTGAAGTTTTGAGACGACTGCGTTCCGAGGGGTTGAAATTGATCGATTCGCACAGCCTCATCTTCATGAAGAAGATGCGGGATCTGGAGGGCTTCGAAAGCAACCTGCTGGGATGCGTCACCGCACAGGGGAGGCTCACGGCGATGAAATACGCCCAGATCGTGCTGATGCTGGAGTCACACCTGACTCTGACCGAGCAGCGGTGGCGAGCGCTTGAGACGGCCGCCTGCCGGACGCCGATCATCCACTATGGACGGCTGCCGGAAGGAGACCTCCGGAAGGGCCTCGTTGTCGAGGCGGCGAGCGAAGACTCCCTGCCGGCCGCGATCGCGGCGCTGCGCGAGAATGAATTGCACCGGAAGAGGACCGGCCATCTGGCTTGGCGTCAGGTGTGCTTAAATCATTCCTTCGCCCGCCGGGTAAATTCGATCTGCACGAAAGTGGGGATCGCCCACGATTGGGTAGAGCATCCGCGGGCTTCGATCATCGTTCCGATCTCGACGACGGGGCGCTTGCCGGACTGCCTCAGCTTATTCGACCGGCAGGACTACCCCAACAAGGAATTGGTCATCCTCTTCAAGGGCGGACCGGCCGCGTCCGAGATCGCCTCCTATATCAACGCGCGCAAGGACATACGAGCATTGCATCTTCCGCGGGACGAAGATACCGGCGCCGGAATGCGGGCCGGGATCAGCGCCGCTCACGGCGAATACTGGTTCAAAATGGATATCCACGATCGGTACGGAGACCGCTTTGTGTCCGACATAATGCTTCACCTCAGCGCGTGTGACGCCGATGTCGTCGGTAAGCCGCCTCGGTACTACACCTTCGCGGGCGAGCCTCTCATCTACGACGGCGCCCCGGCGAATACTCCCGAGTTGTTCGTCCTGCCGCCGGAGGAGTCGGGAAGAGGCAAAATCTGCTTGGATGGCAATTCCCTCGCCGGCAAAAAGGCGGTCGGACCCTACGTTCGCGTTGCAGACACGCCGCATGCGACGGGCGATACGGCGTTCGCCCTTCAATTGAGACGCAACGATCTCGAGGTGCTGATCCTGGATCCGCTGAACCTGGTCACGGTCCGCCAACCGGACCGGGAGGATCACACGCGGGTGTCAGCGACCGCGGAGCTCAAGAGCCGGGTACAGCCGCTCGAAAATCTAGTCGAGGACGTATTTGTCTAATTCGCGCCGCAATCAATCACCATCTAATGAGCTCAGTACGGGAAGACATTATAGACCGGATCGTAGCCTGGAGGCCGGTGGTTCCGGCGTTCACGGCCCCGTGCCCGAAGGCGATGCCGGGGCTCTGCATAGCGGCCGTCACAGGTGCGCGGCTGCGCTCCGGGTTGGCGCATGAAGCGGAATTGCTCTCCATGACCACCTTGAGCTGGAAGGGACTCCTCAGGGAGAGGAAGCCGGACCTGGTGCTTGTCGAGGCCAGCCCGGACGAATCGGTCGCGGACTGGCGCATAGCCGGCGGTACTGAGGGTTCCGATCTCACCGACATGCTGGACTTTGCAAAGTCACTCGGGATCCCAACGGTCCTGTGGAACACCCAGGATCATACTTTCGCCGGGTTGTTCCGGTCGATCGCGAGGCGCTTCGACTATATGTTTTGCGCCGATACGCGTGAGACGGAAGATCTGCGCAGCATCGGCCTGGACGCGGAGGTCCTCCTGCCCGCGATCCAGCCGCAGATTTACAACCCGTTCCGGGTGTTCGGCCATGCCGATGCCCTCGACATCGGTGTGCTGTATGATGGCCTCGCCGATCTGCTGGATAAGAAGCAGAGCCTCGATGTTCTACGCCGTGCTACAAAATATGGATTAAAGATCATCGATTCGAGCCGCGAGGTATCTGCATCAGAGCTGGCCGCAATCCCCGACTTCTCCTCCTGCATCCTGGGCTGCGTCGATGCCGCGAACCGCCTGGTGGCTGTGAAATACGCGAAGACAGCTCTGTTTCTGGACTCCGCGCCGCGTACAAAGACGGACCAACAGTGGGCGGTGCTGGAAACGGCGGCGTGTAGGGTACCGGTCATCCACGCGGGCCGACTCGCGCAGGACGATGTACGTCAGGGCATCGTCATGGAGAGGGACGATGCGTCCGACGTGGAAGCCGAGCTCGGCAAACTCGCGGGGGATGATCTATACCGGAGAAAATGCGGCCAGCTCGGTTGGCGGGCGGTTTATCATCAGCACACCTTTTCCCACCGGCTCAGGGACATCTGCAGGAAGATCGGCATCTCGACAGAGTGGGAGGAGTACCCCGGGGCTACGGTCGTCACCCCGACGCGCAGAATCGAGTTGTTATTTCGTTGCCTGGAGACCTTCGATGGCCAGAGTTATCCCAAAAAGGACCTGGTCCTCGTGATTAATCGGACATCCCTGGCCGGTGCCGAGGAGCTTATTCGCGCCACGCAGGGCAGGGATGACGTGCAAATTATCAATGTCCCGGAGGAGCGGTACGCGGGTGCGTGCCTGAATTTGGGCAACGTCTTGGCCAGAGGAGAGTATTGCTTTCGAGTGGATGACGACGACTATTACGGTGAAAACTACCTTCTGGACATGATGCTGCACTTGAGGTCCGTAGGCGCGGACATCTTCGGCAAACCTCCAAAGTACTACTTGTTCGAGGGTGAAGGCGACACCTATGACCGCCAGCTCAAGATTCCGGCGCTGACCGTGTTGCCTGGGCATTACGAACTATGGCTGTGTGGAAATACCCTCGGCGGTAGGAAAGACGTGCTCCTGAGGACCCGCTATCCGGACTCGGTGTTCGGCACTGCTGATACCGCGTTCCTCATGCAAGCGACTGAGAGACGCCTGGTTATCGCCTCTTTGGATGAGTTCAATATGGTCGTGAGTCGAAGAATCGATACCGCTGATCATACGTGGCGTGCCAGCCCGGAGCTGCTGAAAACGAATGCCAAAAAGGTGTGCCGAGGTTTTACGGAGCTCATGATATAGGAAGGCCAAAAATGAGGATAGCCTTTATCATGCGAGCGGCATTCGGTGTCCTGGGGGGCACGGACAGCTATTTGATGCCGAAGTATGTTGCGCAACGGCACGATGTGCTGGTGCTATGCCAGGGTAACCCGAAATCAGGCGAAGAAGTCGTTTACAAAAACGACGACCTCAATATCTGCGACGTAGGCGCTGGCTCAGCGGAGACCAGGGCGGCAAAGATTTTCGGCGCGCTACAGGGGTTTAAACCCGAGATCGTGCATGTGTTTCATAACCCGCTTTGCCTGCGGATCCTCTACGGGCTGCGCCGGGCGCTCCCGCTGGTTAAGCGGGTCCTCGACTTTCGTTCGCCACTTCTGGTAAGCAGTAACGCCGCCCACGCGGCCGTCTTGTGGCGTTATTTTCTCTGCCAGTTTTTTGTCGATCACGTCTTCACGCATTCCCTGGGTACCATCGAGGACAATCTCCCCCTGCGCTTCAGGCACATCACGGAGCTGCCTCCGGGCGTGGAAACGCGGCGCTTTAAGGCTGCTGGGAGGCCGGCCGGCACGCCCCGGAAGTTTCTCTACATCGGCAGTGTCGCACGGGTACGCCAACTGGAACTGTTGATCCGCGCGTTCGCAAGGTTTTCTCGCATCAATAGCCTAAGACCTTCCCTAGACATTATTGGCGGCGGGAACGCCCTGGGGGAGCTACGTAACCTGGTCGCTAGCAGCGGGCTGTGCGATTGCATCAGGCTGACAGGACTGGTGCCGCAGGAGGAAATCTACGTCCGTCTGTGCGAATACGACGCCGGGATCGCCTACGTACCATACGACAAGTTTTCCAGGGCGCCGTCCCTCAAGTTTCTGGAATACAGCGCCGCGGGCTTGCCGTTTATGGCCTCGGACACCATCGGCCATAGGGACTACGCGTCGCGTTTCGGCTTCTCTTTCACGCCATTTCAGAATTCGCCACAGGGAGTTGTAGCTGGACTGAATCAGATATGCGCCAAACCGGATCTGCACGAGGAGATTGCCGTGAATCGAACGGCGATCCAACGATTCGATTGGGAACGCATCGTCGCGAATGACTTGCTGCCCGTTTACGCAAAGCTACGGGCGGAAAAATTGTGATTTACGTACAATCCGGCCGGCGGCTATCGTAATAGCATGCCGGCGAGATACCTTATAACCGGTGGTTGTGGATTCATCGGCACTGCACTTATCCGGCGCATCCTTCAGGCCGAGCCCGCCGCCGCGATTCGCGTGCTCGACAACTTGCTGGTGGGTACGGCGGAGGATCTCGGGAGGGTTTCCGCGTTTACGCGGCGCCCCGCCGGAGACTGCCGGGCGGCAACCGGTGTGGTCCTGGTCGAGGGCGATCTACGGGATTTTGATACAGCACTGCGCTGCGCCGATGGCGTAGACTGTATCGTTCACTTGGCCGCCAGCACCGGCGTCCCAATTTCGGTCGAGGATCCCCGGACCGACATGGAGAGCAACGTGATCGGGACATTCAATATGCTGGAAGCCGCCCGCCAGAGTTCCGTGAGAAAATTCCTCTTCGCTTCGTCGGGAGCACCCATCGGCGAGGCACAACCGCCGCTGCATGAGGAGATCCCCGCGCGCCCGGTGTCCCCGTACGGTGCGAGCAAGCTGGCGGGAGAGGGATACTGCTGCGCGTATGCTAAGAGCTTCGGCTTGTCTACGGTCGCGTTACGGTTCGGCAATGTCTATGGCCCCGGGTGCAGGCACAAGTCCAGCGTAGTCGCGAAGCTCATCCGCCAAGCGCTGCTCGGACAGACCTGCGAGATCTACGGGGATGGAAAGCAGAGCCGCGATTTTATTTACATTGACGATCTCGTCAATGCCGTATTGCGCGCCATCGAGCGGGACGTTGCGGGGGAGTTGTTCCACATTGCCACTGGTCGCGAGCACACGGTCGCCGAGGTCGTGGAGCTCGTTTCGGAAATACTCAGGGAGAAGGGGATCACAATGAGCATCGAGTATGGGGCCCGCAGAAGGGGCGATGTCATGCGCAACTTCGCCGATACCCGCAAGGCCGAATCGATCCTGGGTTGGATCCCGACCATGGACCTGCGCGGCGGTATCAGCAGAACGGTCGAGTACTTCATACGACAGGGCTGCGGGCCGGACTAGGCACGAGATCACCGGCGTGCAAGAATACCTGAAGACTTCGACCGGGAATGAACAGGTGAGATATCATTACCCTACGGAACTGAAGAGACACTCGCCGTATCTGGCTCTGCCGCTGGCCGATGACTCCATCGCGTACATCACCATAGCGCGATGTGCCTGCAAGACAATGCGCCTTGCCGTCTGCAATATCCGGGCGGATGGCAAGGTCATTGATCTGTTGCCACAAGGGAACGAGCGTAGGAAGTACTACCGGACCTTCTACGCTAATACAGCCGCTCTCCGAGCGAGAGCGGAAGAAGTCCCGACATTCACTTTCGTCAGGAATCCCTACGACCGGCTGATGTCATTCTACGCGCGCCGCCGGGTGGCCATCGCGAACGGCTATTACCGCACCATTGGGATCGGCGATCGCTTTGGCGATCGCTTTGATTCTTCCTTGGCGGCGAGGTTGAAGAGGGCCGCCCGGAAGTCCATGGCGAAGTTCGTTGAGGGGCCGCTCATGGGTCTGGATCGATGGATGACCGGCCGTGCCGCGGGGAGAGATCGCCGTGGCTTGATCGCATTTTGGGGGCGGCTGCCTGAGCCGGGACCGGATACCCTGCAGGAACATTTCAACGAATTCGTGAAGAAATTTGTGGCCGTGCCGTTCCAGGAACTAGACAACCATATCATGCATCAGAACCTGTTCATCAGAGACAGCGAAGGTATCTTTGTCGATTTCGTGGGCAACCTTGAAAAGGTCCAGGAACAATGGCCGCTGGTTGAATCCCTGGCTGGCAGGAACATCTGGTTGCCGTACGTAGGAGAAAGATCAGCGAATTTCGTGCAACCGAAATATACGCCTGAAACGCAGCGGCTGGTCTACGAATACTTCAAGTCAGATTTCGAGATACTGGGCTATGGATTCGAATGCGACAAGGTCGCGCAAGACATGCATACGGATACGACTGGCGTCGTCGTCCGTGGGTACAACAGTTTGCCGGCCGATCAGGTGTCGAGCCTGAGACAGGAGATGGCGGATCGGAACGGGCATAGAATATTTCGCCGTGACTTCTTTGCATCTGACAAAGTACATCATGCGGCGATTTTAGAAGAAAGTCATGGTCGCGGAGATATAGAATAAGGAGTTGAAAGAGGTGGGTGCAAACATAGAATCGGAGCTGGCTATACGTAACGCCGAATTGGAGCAGGAATTGACTGCGATGGTCGAGCAGATCAACGACGGTTTGGTAATGGCAATGGATTTGTCCGATCAGATCGAGGAAATGCGCGTGCGCAATGCCGAGCTGGAGAAAATTAATAGGGACGATTTAAACGTTTATTTTAGTTCCATGGCCTACCGTACCGGGAGCACCATTCTGAGGGCATTCAGGGCGCTGGGCCTTCCGCTCCCATATCGCGTGGTCAGGCGTTCATATCGCCTATTCGGGCGTTCCTATCGCCTGGTCAGGCGGCTGCTGGAGCGTGCGATTGTCCCCAATAGGCGTGATGCGAGCCGGGATTGACCAAGAACGCAGGACCTTGCTCACACAACGGTAGGCAAGAGGGAGCATGAAGTTCGCCATTGTGTTCGTATTAGGCCCGGGCAGAAGCGGCACATCGCTCGTCATGCAGATCCTGCACCGTGCAGGGGTTGGCTTATCGACCGATCTGATCCCTGCCAACCAGGCTAATCCGGCAGGCTATTGGGAGGACCGGTATGTCGTGGAGACCCACCAGGCTTTACTGGATGCGCTGGGTTGTCATGGCATAGTCGGTGCCGCCGTGCCATTTCCCGCCGACTGGACGAACCATCCGGCGGTATCCGCCGCGAAGACGAAACTAAGGGCCTACGTCGAAACCACGATGGCACGGCACAATGGCCTCTGGGGCATCAAGGACCCCCGGCTATCGCTTCTGATTCCGTTGTGGCAGGAGATCTGTGTCGATCTGGACATCTCCACCCGTTACGTTTTCTGCCTGCGCCACCCAAGCTCCGTCGCCAACTCTATTCACAAAACCTACGGGTTGGATGCCGCCATCGGCGAGGCCATCTGGCTGAACCGGGTCGCCGTATCCCTTTCGCATATGCAGGGCGAGCTCTGCCTGGTGCATTATGAAGATTTGGGCGCGCGTCCGGCACAGGTGGTTCGGGATCTGCTCGCCTATGTCCAAGACAGTCCCGCGGCCGAAATTAGCGTCGAACCCCTGCTCGGCTCGAGTAACGTCGTGAGGCCGGAACTGAACCGTACCATACAGGCAAGTCCTCCCGCCAGCCCGCTGACGGTGAAGATCTATGAAGAACTGAGGGGGCTTTCAGGCGCGATCAGGGTTACGGAAAAAATCCGGGACTGTGTTAACGAGTATCTGCGTTTCTGCGACGAACAAATTGGATGGAGGAAATGTATCGAAACCCACGGCTCGGAGGACCTCCAACTGCGCGCGCGGCTTAAGGCGGTTACGCAGCGCCATGATCAATTAAAGAAGCTGCTGGAACAGACCAAGGACGAGAAAGCACGGTGCGGTAGCTCGCGAGCCCTTGTACTGTCGAAGTACTTTACGGAGGCCGCACGTTCTTACCTTGCGGCACTCAAGTTACCCTACCGGGGCTGGCGCTTTCTGTTTGGACCAGGGCTGCGCGAGCAATCGCTCAGGGACAAGCTGAATCAAAGCAAGACGCTGTTGAAATTCGCCCGGAAACAAGTGACCCTGCATTCCTGGTCCCTGAAGATGACTTTAGTGGATGTGTTTCGTTCCAATGGAAGCCTGAGCGATAATCCGTTACGGAGTCTCCCAAGGGACTTCCCGCTTGCGTCGGCGGACTTGCTTGTCAAAGAGCCTGGCACGGCAGACGGATCCAGAAAAAGGGTATTGTATCTGGGACCCTGGGAGTTCCGCGAAGGGATCTGGGACACACGGGCGAAATACATCTTTCCCGATCTGTTCGAGGAGATCCACCAGCAGGCCGAGATCTACATGATGACCGGCCCGGTACCACCGTTCGCCAGGGAAAGTCTGCGAACCCTCTGCGCTCGTTACGGCATCACGCATTTCGAGCCTTCTGCGCGAACCAATGAAGGGACAAGGACCGATATATTGTTTTCCGAAGCCCTAGAGCTGGCCAACGTGATTCGTCCCGATGTGGTGACCAATATTTTTGGCGCAGTGACGGTGGGTTTCGCCATCGGCGTAATAGGCCGGCTCCTGCCTTGCCGCAGCGTTTTGCGATTCGCGGGAGACGAGATAGGCGTGCGCAAATTGCTGGGCACCTATGATGAGGAGCCCAAAAACCTCGGCCGTGAATTGCTGGACCAGACCTTGAGCATGGCGCTCGTGGATGAAATCATCACGATGTCGCCGTGGGAACTAAAACGGATTCAGAAAATCGTGATCGACGGCACCAAGGCCAAGGTCTGCATCAGAGGCGTTGACCTGGAGAAGTTTTCACCGAAGCGGGAACGCAACTCATCCGGGTGCGTGCGTTTTCTGTATGTAGGCAGGAAGTCGCTGGAGAAAGGCTACGATTTGATCGAGCACGCCGCTGATCTCGTGCGCGAGAAGCGGCCCCAGGTCGAATTCGTGTTCGCGGGAAACTTTCCGGTGGAGGAGCAAGGCAATCGAAACTACGTCGGCTTTGTGCAGAGCGAGGACTTGCCGGCGCTCTATGATCACGCCGATGCGCTGATCCTGCCTTCGAGGGCAGAAGGATTTCCGCAGGCCGTAGCAGAAGCCATGGCCATGGGCAAACCTTGCATACTGCCTGAACAGCCATTTGGCCAGATGTTCCGGCACGAGGAGGATGTGCTATTGACCCGGTTGGACGCCCAATCCCTTGCTGATGCGGTTCTGCGCCTGCACTCGGACCCGACGCTCGGAGATCAGCTGGCGCAATCGTCGCTGCGCATTGCGCGGACCGAGCTCGACCGCCAGCGCTGGAAGGGTCTCTACCGGTCGATCATCCTCGGCGCATCCTGAAGCGAGAGCCTCCGTCAATAGGCATGAAAATAGATCAAGCGGCTTCCCTCACAGACGGATCTTCCTCTCAGGCGATCCGATCGAGGCTAATCGTTAAGGTCCTTTAACTCCGACGGTAAAAACGTGTAGAAAAGACAACCGAAGACGAGGTACACTTCCGCAGTTTTTTGGGGTGTGTGGTCTACCAGCGGAAGGCGCTGAAAGATAGCGGACACTCGTGGGTGCTTCAGTCTAACGGGTCGGTGGTGGCATGGGCGAGAGCAGCGGTAGCAATCAGAGAAGTCTAAAAAGGAAATGAGCGTTTTTGTCACCGGCGGTGCCGGGTTTATCGGCTCCAATTTTGTGCTCGACTGGCTAGGTCAAGACGACGAATCCGTTATCAATCTCGATAAGCTCACCTATGCCGGTGATCTGGCGAACCTTGCTGCTCTGCAAAAAGATGAAAGACACAAGTTTGTGCGCGGAGACATCGGAGATACCGCCCTGGTCTCCGGCCTGCTCGCTGAACACAAACCCCGCGCCGTCATTAATTTGGCCGCAGAGAGCCACGTAGACCGTTCAATCCACGGACCTGGTGAATTTATTCAGACCAACGTCGTTGGCACCTTTCGCTTGCTGGAATCTGTGCGAGCTTACTGGAACGGGCTGGATGGCGATGCTAAAGCGAGCTTCCGCTTCCTGCATGTTTCCACCGACGAAGTCTACGGCTCCCTCGCCAAGGATGCCGCTGCTTTCTCGGAAGCCGATCGCTACGAGCCCAATAGCCCGTACGCCGCGAGCAAGGCAGCGAGCGACCATCTGGTGCGAGCCTACCACCATACCTACGGCCTGCCGGTGCTCACCACCAATTCCTCAAACAACTACGGGCCGTATCACTTCCCGGAAAAACTGATCCCACTCGTCATCCACAACGCGCTGGCAGGCAAACCACTTCCGATCTACGGCGATGGCCAGCAGATCCGCGATTGGCTTTATGTCAAAGACCATTGCGGCGCTATCCGCAGGGTGCTCGAAGCTGGCCGGCAGGGCGAAACCTACAACGTTGGCGGATGGAACGAGAAGACCAACCTGGAGGTCGTGCACACCGTTTGCGTCGTTCTCGATGAACTTCAGCCCCGGACTGATGGCCAGGCTTACAAAACCCAGATCACCTTCGTCCAGGATCGCCCCGGTCACGACCGGCGCTACGCCATCAACGCCAGCAAGATAGGGCGCGAGCTCGGCTGGAAACCCACCGTGACCTTCGAGACTGGAATACGCGAGACAGTGCAGTGGTATTTAGACAACCCGCGGTGGGTTGCCAATGTCACCAGCGGGGTGTATAGAGACTGGATATCGCAGCACTATGGGCATTCGTTCGCATGAAGCGCAAAGGCATCATCCTAGCCGGAGGCTCCGGCACCCGGCTCTACCCGGTAACCAAGGCGGTTTCCAAGCAACTCCTGCCCATCTACGACAAGCCGATGGTCTACTACCCGCTCAGTACCCTCATGCTGGCGGGTATTCGGGACACCCTGATCATCAGCACTCCGCAGGATACCCCGCGCTTCGAGCAGCTGCTGGGTGACGGGAGCGACTGGGGGCTCAACCTGCAATACGCTGTGCAGCCCAGCCCGGATGGGCTGGCGCAAGCCTTCATCATTGGCGAGTCATTTATCGGTACTGATCTATCTGCCCTGGTGCTGGGCGACAACATCTTTTACGGCCATGACTTGCCCACCCGGCTCGAACGGGCCGTGGCCAAGCAAATTGGCGCTACGGTCTTCGCTTATCATGTGCACGACCCCGAGCGTTATGGCGTGGTGGTCTTCGATGCGCAGGGTCGCGCCACCTCACTGGAAGAAAAGCCCGCCCGGCCTAAATCCAACTATGCTGTCACGGGCCTGTACTTCTACGACCAGCAAGTAGTCGAGCTAGCCAAAAACCTCAAGCCCTCAGCGCGCGGCGAACTGGAAATCACCGACCTCAACTACCAGTATCTGGAAAAAGGCGAGCTCAACGTAGAAATCATGGGGCGCGGCTATGCCTGGTTGGATACCGGCACCCACGAATCTCTGATCGAAGCATCCAACTTCATCGAAACCATCGAGCATCGTCAGGGACTGAAAGTAGCCTGCCCGGAAGAAATCGCCTGGCGCAAGGGCTTCATCGATGCCGCCCAGCTCGAAAAACTTGCTGAACCCCTCGCCAAGAATGGCTACGGCCAATACCTGCTACGCCTGCTCGCGGAAGGGAAGGTCCCATCATGAAGATTATTCCCACGGCCATCCCTGATCTGCTCATCCTGGAGCCCAAGCTCTTTGGCGATAGCCGGGGGTTTTTCCTTGAAAGTTTCAACGCCAGCAGCTTTCGCCAGGCGACCGGACTTGATGTGACCTTTGTCCAGGACAACCACTCCCGCTCGCAAAAGGGTGTCCTGCGCGGCCTGCATTATCAGATCCGTCAATCCCAGGGTAAACTCGTGCGGGTGGTGCGCGGGGCTGTGTTCGACGTGGCGGTGGACATCCGTCAATCCTCGCCGGCCTTCGGCCAATGGTTCGGCATTGAGCTCACCGAGGACAACCACCGCCAGTTCTGGATCCCGCCGGGTTTCGCGCATGGCTTCGTGGTGCTCACCGACAGCGCGGATGTCCTTTACAAAACCAGCGTCTATTATGCGCCGGAATACGAGCGCTGCATCCTCTGGAACGATCCAGCCATTGGCATTCAGTGGCCGCTGGCAGGCGAACCCATCCTTTCAGAAAAAGACAAAAGGGGTTTGCCGCTGCACCAGACCGAAGTGTTTGCATGAGGCTATTGGTCACAGGAGCGATGGGTCAGGTAGGCTGGGAACTTTCCCGCAACCTCATGCCACTGGGGGAAGTTATTGCGGTTGGCCGCACCCGGTGCGACCTCTCGCGGCCGGAAACCGTGCCTGCGCTAATCAGCGAAACCCGCCCGGATGTGATCGTCAATGCTGCCGCTTACACGGCAGTGGATAAAGCCGAACAGGAGGAAGCGCTGGCGATGACCGTCAACGCGACGGCTGTCGGTGTCCTGGCCCAAGAAGCCCGCAAGGTAAACGCGCTCCTGATTCACTACTCCACCGATTATGTGTTCGATGGCGCCAAGTCCGCTTCCTACACCGAAAACGACACCCCCAACCCCATCAACGCCTATG
>Ga0136616_10000349_pt1 | contig 20895 bp, 26 predicted proteins | sample AntDrymUQ2992106_2_FD_106648 | JGI IMG/M metagenome (GOLD analysis project Ga0136616, IMG submission 106648) | Polar desert sand microbial communities from Dry Valleys, Antarctica - metaG UQ299 (21.06) | ecosystem: Environmental > Terrestrial > Soil > Desert | place: Antarctica: Dry Valley... | reverse complement strand
GTCGACGAGAACGACGTCGAGCTCGGGCACGAGGCGACGGTCTCGAAGATCGGCGAGGAGCAGCTCTTCTACCTGATGAGCCGCGGACTCTCCGAATCGGAGGCGAGCGCGATGATCGTGTCCGGCTTCGTCGAGCCGATCACCAAGGAGCTGCCGCTCGAGTACGCGGTCGAGATGAACCGCCTGATCCAGCTCCAGATGGAGGGCAGTGTTGGCTAAGGGCAGTGTTGGCTAAGGGCAGTGTTGGCTAGTCCGGTGACGGGCCTCGACTTCGTCGGCGTCCCGTCCACCGACTGGAAGCGATCACGGGTCTTCTACGTCGACACGCTGGGCCTGCGGCCCGACGACACCGGCGACTCCGAGTTCTGGGTCGGCGAGACGTGCTTCGGCATCTATGAGCCGACCACGTTCGGGATGGAGTTCGCGCCGCAGAAGACCGCGCACCTCGCGCTGCACGTCGAGGACATGGCCGCCGCGCGCGCCGAGCTCGAGGCGAAGGGCATCGAGTTCCTCGGCGAGACCTTCGACACGGGCGTCTGCTACATGGCGTTCCTCGAGGATCCCGACGGCAACGCCCTGATGCTCCACCACCGCTACGCGCCGCGCTCCGCCCCCTCGCAGTCGTGACGCAGCTCGAGCGGGTCGACTTCGTGGCGATCCCGACGCGCGATAGAGAGCGTGCGGTGAGGTTTTACGGAGACACGCTGGGCCTGGAGCGCAACCCGAAGTCCTCCGAAACCTGGGTGGAATTCGAGACGGGCAACGTCACGCTGGCGATCGTCGTGCCGGAGGAGATCGGCCGAGACTTTGCGCCGCTTCCCTTGGGCTCGCTTGCGTTCCGTGTGCCAAACGTCCACGCGGAGCGCACTCGCCTCGAGCAGGCCGGCGTCGAGTTCCAGGGCGAGACCTTCGACTCCGGTGTCTGCAACGGCGCGATCTTCGCTGATCCCGATGGGAACAGCCTGATGATCCACCACCGCTACGCTCCCTACACCGACGGCTCGACACCGTGATCGGCGTCGAGCGCACCGACTTCGTCGGCGTCCTCGTGACAGACCTCGACCACGCGCTCCGGTTCTACGGTGAGACGCTCGGTCTGCGACGCAACGAGAGGGCGAATCCCGACTGGCCAGAGTTCGAGACCGGAAACGTGACCCTCTCGCTCGTCCGCCCCGAGCAGATCGGCCGTGAGGAGTTCACGCCGAACACGATGCCGATTGCGCTCCGCGTGCCGGACGTGGCCGAGGCACGGGCGCGCCTCGAGGCAGAAGGCGTGGGGTTCAAGACGGAGACCATGGACTCGGAGGTCTGCCACATGGCGGTCTTTTCCGACCCCGACGGAAACGCGTTAATGCTCCACCGTCGCTACGCGCCGTACTCCAACGGCTCAACGCCCTGATGCAGATCGAGAAGCTCGACTTCGTCGGCGTGCCGTCGACGGACGCTGAGCGGTCGAAGGCGTTCTACGTCGACACGCTCGGCTTGCGACAAAACGGGCAGAATGAGTTCTGGGCCGGCGAGACGTGCTTTGGCGTCTGGGAGCCTACGAGCTTCGGCATGGAGTTCGCACCGCAGCAGAACGGGCATCTAGCGCTGCACGTCGACGACGTCGCAGAGGCTCGGAAGGAGCTGGAGGCAAAGGCGTCGAGTTCCAGGGCGACATCCTCGACACCGGCGTCTGCCACATGGCCGTCTTCACCGATCCCGATGGCAACGACTGATGCTGCACCACCGCTACGCCCCGACCGACTGATGTCGACCAACTGATGCAGGTCGAGAAGATCGATTTCGTGTCGTTCCTGACCGAGGACATCCCGCGCGCGCGGCAGTTCTACTCCGAGACGCTGGGACTCGAGATCGAGACCGAGGGCGAGAACGACATCGAGTTCCGCGCCGGCCAGGTCACGCTCGACATCTTCAACCCGGCGAGCATCGGGCAAGAGTTCTCACCGAGCCCCGCCGGTCTCGCCCTGAGAGTGCCCGACGTGGGCGCTACGCGCGCTGAGCTGGAAGCGAAGGGCGTCATCTTCGAGGGCGCTACGATCGACACCGGCGTCTGTCACATGGCGTCGTTCAAGGATCCCGACGGCAACGCGCTGATGCTCCACAGGCGCTACACGCCGGTCGAGGGAGGCAAGGATGGCGACTGAGGTTACGGGCGCCGGCACCCCTTCGGATCCGTGGATCCTGAAGACGCCGCCCGACTCGTCGGAGTTCCAGGTCTACCGTGACGAGGCTGCCGACGCACCGGCGCTCGTCTGCCAGGTTGGCTCGACGAAGCTGAGCTTCCACTTGCGAGGTCTCGACGACCTGCATGCGATGCTGACCGAGCACGGTGACTGGATGCCCCTGGGCGCCGCCGATGAGCAGAAGCCCACCACGGACGGGACGGTGGAGGCGTGGGCCCGGTCGGAGGACAACCCCGTGGGCGGCTGGTACGACCTGCGCAAGGGCTATCGCGGCCGGTTCGGGATGTACGTGCCGCCGGTGTTGGAGGCGCTCGGGCGTGCCGAGCTCACTCACGAGGCCCGCAACAACAAGATGAAGGCGCTGTAGATGGGCGCTTCCCGGAACGAGGCCCGCGAGCGCTACCGCGCGCTACCGCTGCCCACGACGACGGACGAGTCGTGGCGCTTCACCGATCTGAAGGGCTTCGATCCCGACGCGTTCGACGGAAACGGCGCGAGCGGCGTCGCCACCGCCCCCGGCATGCTCGAGCTCGAGGCGGCCGGCATCGTGCGCGTCTCCGAAGCGGGCCTCGAGATCGAGCGGGCACCTGACGGCATCACCTTCGAGCCGCTGACGGATCATCCGCGGCTCGGCGAGCTCGTCGGCTCCGACGAGAAGTTCGCTGCCCACAACGCTGCGATGTGGGAGCACGGCCTGCTCGTTCAGGTGCCGAAGGGCATCGTCCTCGAGCAGCCGCTCTACATTCGCGTGGTCAACGACGTCGGCGGCGGTTCGCTCTTCTGGCGGCTGCTCGTCGTCGCGGAGCCCGAGAGCCGCTTCACGGTGATCGAGGAGTACGCGTCCACTTCGGCCGACCTGTCCAGCTACGTCAACGCCGCGGTTGAGATCTTCGTCGAGCAAGGCGCGAAAGTCGAGTACGTCTCGGTGCAGAACGTCTCCCGCGCGACCTGGCACTTCGGGACGCACCATGCCCGTGTGGGGCGCGACGCGGAGCTCGACTGGGTGGCCGGAGGGTTCGGCTCGAAGCGCGGCAAAACCCGGATCCAGAACGACCTCGCGGGCCCGGGCGCCACCTCCCGCGTGACGGGCGCGTACTTCGCCGACGGAGCCCAGCACCTCGACTACGACACGTTTCAGGAGCACATCGCGCCGAACACGACCTCCGACTTCGCCTTCAAGGGCGCGCTCCGCGACAGCTCGAGCACCGTCTGGCGCGGGATGATCCGGGTCGAGGAGGACGCGCAGAAGACGAACGCCTACCAGGAGAACCGCAATCTCCTGCTCTCCATTGACGCTCATGCCGACTCGATCCCCGGTCTCGAGATCCTCGCGAACGACGTCCGCTGTACGCACGGCGCGACGCTCGGCCAGGTCGACCGCGAGCAGCTCTTCTACTTGATGACTCGCGGCCTCTCGCGCCAGGAGGCCGAGCGCCTGATCGTCCGCGGGTTCTTCCAGGACGTGCTCGACCGCATCGAGCTCGAGCCAGTGCGAGAGGCGCTCGGGGCCGCGCTCGAGGCTCGCATCCCGCAGGCCTGACCTCGAGCTTATTCCAAGCGTCTCCAACTCTTGGAGTTGCTTCAAGGCCCGGACGCTCATTCACGAGGCCCTCAACAACGTATCCGCCGGTAGCCGAGCTCTCGGGGCACTACCGGCGTACCATGCGGTCGTGGGCGCCTCAGCCGACCTCCCAACGTTCGTCGCCCTCGGACATGCCGGCTCCGACCACTACGCCGGGCTCGAGACGTTTCCGAACCCGGGCGTTGCGACCGTCGAGCTGGACAGCGACGAGCTCGTCGCCCTGTGCCCGATCACGGGTCAGGCCGACATGTACGAGGCGGCGATCGAGTTCGAGCCGGAAGCCCTCTGTCTCGAGTCGAAGTCGCTGAAGCTCTACCTCGCCTCGTTCCGCAACGAGGGAGTGTTCTGCGAGGCGCTCGCAGTCCGGATTCGAGACGATGTCGCGCGCGCGCTCGAGCTCGGGCAGGAGCGGGTGAGCGTGACGCTGGTGCAGAAGGCGCGCGGCGGGATCACCATCACCGCGACGGCGTAGGCGCAACGAGCGACGGACGAACTCCGTCGATCTTCGCCCGCACGAGCCGCGCGCCCACGACGCCGCGCCTACTGAGGTGCGCGATGAGGACGCCGGTCGCGGTCGTCCCCGCTGAGTGGGCGGGAAAGACGAAGTTGCCGAGACTCCAGGCTACGAGCTTGCTGCCGTCGCGCTCCACCGGCTGCAGGACGTGCGGGTGCGCGCCGAGCACGACCGTGGCACCGGCCCGGAACGCCAACTCGGCGAATTGACGCTGGCGCGAGTCTGGGACAGTCGCGAGCTCCGTGCCCCAGTGGAAGTAGACGATCACGACGTCGGCGTTCCTACGAGCGCGCCGGACATCCGGATCGATCAGCTCGGTGAACGCTGGAGCTGCGCCCGGCTGACCCGCGGCCGCGTCGAAGCCGAGCGGACGCACGTCGGAGTAGGCCAGCACCGCAACTCTGACGCCGCCGAGCGTGAAGCGCGCCGGCCGCCGCGCGGCGGCGAGCCCCGCTCCGCCTCCGACCGTCGCGATGCCGGCGCGACGAGCGTGCCGGACGGTGTCGAGCAGCGCGTCGGGGCCGAAATCAACGGAGTGGTTGTTAGCCAGGGAGAAGACGTCGACGCCCGCGCGCGCCGCGGCCGGCAGCGCACCCGGCGACCCGCGGAAGGTGTACTCCTTCCCGACGGCCGCGACGCCTCCCGTCGAGACGGCGCACTCCAGGTTCGCGACCGCGAGGTCTGCGGAGCGGAGCACCGGGCCGACACCCGTCCAGGGGTAGCCGGCCCCGTAGGAGGAGATCGCGTCGGCGGTGCGGTCGCCGAGGTTGACGTCTCCGACGGCGGCCAGCACGAGCGGGCGCACGAGCAGGCGCTTCAGCGCGATCCGTGAGCCGCCCGAGGCCAGCGCGAGACGGTAGGTGCCCGACCGCAGCGGCGCGGTGGCCCTGAGCCGGAAGCGGCCGAACGGGCCGGAGCGGGCACGCCCGATCTGACGCCCGTCCGCCAGCAGGCGCACTCCGGCGCCGGCGCCTGCCCAACCCTCGAGCACGAAGGCGGCCCCAGGCGCCCGCCACGCAGGCGGCGCCGCAGCTCGCAGGGATGCGCGGGGCTCTGAAGCGTCGGCGCGCTGCACGGGTAGCGCGAGGTCGACCGAGACCCAGGCTGCCGCGGCCGCAACGACGGCCGCGACGCCTGCTGCGAGACGCTGACGCCACATGGCTCATCGTTCTGCCCATGCGGCCGCGCTCCTCCGCCCGAGTATCGCGCAATCAGGGTATGGCGTAATCCCTGCAACGCGGATAGGTTCTGCCGGTGCGGGCGGCGAGGGATCGGGGGCGTCTCATGGGCGCGGCAGTTGCCGTGCTGCTGTTCGCTACCCTCGCGGTCGCCGTCGCTCCTGCCGGGGCGGCGACACCGGGCGCCTGCGTGGAGCGGCGCGCCGATCCCGGGCATCTCCGTCAGGTCGACAAGGTGCTACGGGCACGCCGAGACCTCTGGGGGGAGGCACTGTTGAAGGCGCCGAGCGGCCCGACCTATGCCGCAGCGCGCCGCCACTTGCCGCCGCTGCTCCTCGCCCGGGCCCCAGGGAAGCGACCGCTGACGGCCTCGGGCGTGTACTACCTCCCGTTCGCCCAGCCTCTGGGTGCGCAGGGCGCAGGAACCGTCGCGCTCCACGTCGCTGACGGCAGCCAGGTGATCTCCAACCGCGTGGGCGAGCGCAGCCTCACCGTCTTCGTGGGAGCGAAGGGCACGGAGCGCTACGGAACGTGCGTCAGGCGGCTGACCCAGGCCCGGCTCGCGAGCGGGTACCTGCCAATCCTGCAGACCGGGTATGTCGACGCATCCGGCAACCGCTACCAGCAGGAGTCCTTCGCAGCACGCGACCCGCGTACCGGCGGGCTCACGAGCTTCGTGCGCGTCGAGATCAAGACCCGAAGCGTGGTGCGGCTCAGGTTCCGCGGCTCGGCCGGAGGGATGCGCGGTAACCGGATCCCGCGGCGTGCGAAGCGCACCGTTTTCGCCGGCTGGCAGCTACACCCGAGTCGCAGCCGCATCGTCCCCGTCACGAGGGCGCGCTACGCGACCGCCCGCCGCTCCGTCGCCAGGTACTGGAACGGCCGGCTCGCAGAAGGCGCTCGGATCGACGTTCCCGAGCAGCGCGTCGGCGATGCGGCCCGCAACCTCCTGATCCAGAACCTGACGCTCACCTACCGCTACAGCATCGGCAATCCCTACGAGCAGTTCTCGTTTCCTGAAGGGGTCGACGCGGCCCAGGTGCTGGACGAATGGGGATACCCCGACGTCTCCCGCTCCGTGCTGCGGGTGTCCCTGACCCGAAAGCCGACGCCGTACGCGAACTGGAAGATGGGCGAGAAGCTCGTGGGGTCGGCGCTGCACTACCGGCTCTCGCGCGATCGCGCGTACATCCAGGGGGCAACGCCGGCGCTGCGCAGCTACGTCGAGGAGCTCGGCCGCCAGATCAGAGGCGGGCGCGTGGGCTTGCTCGCGCGCGAGAGGTACTCCTCCGACATTCCGGACTCCGTCTTCGGCCTCCACTCACAAGCGGTCGTCTGGCAGGGGCTGCAGGCGATGAGTCGAGTCTGGGCGGAGACGGGAGAGACAGACCTCGCCCGCACCTGCGGGGCGCTTGCCGCGCGCCTGGAGAGCGGCCTTCGACGGGCGGTGCGCGTGTCTCAGCGGCGCCTGCCGGACGGCTCGCTCTTCCTCCCGGCCCGGCTGATCGACGGCGAGCGGCCGTACGACTCGCTGACCGAGGCGAGGCTCGGCAGCTACTGGAATCTCGTCATGCCGTACGCGCTCGCCTCGGGCCTCTTCCGTCCGGGTAGCGCCGAGGCGCGCGGTGCGCTCCGCTACCTCCTCCGTCACGGCTCGCGGTTGCTCGGCGTCGTCCGCGCAGGTGCCTACGCCCTCTATCCCGAGCCGACCTTTCCGACGTCCGGGACCGACCAGGTATACGGGATCAACGTCGCCCGTTTTCTCGCCGACAACGACGAGGGCGATCAGCTCGTCCTGAGCCTCTACGGCACGCTCGCGGCTGCCATGACCCCCGACACGTTCATCTCCGGTGAGGCCGCGACGGTCGCCCCGCTGAACGGCGCCTATCACCGGGCGATGTACCTGCCTCCCAACGGTGCGAGCAACGCGGCCTTCCTCACGACTCTTCGCTCGCTGCTCGTGCACGAGACGCGGGAGCCCGACGGCACCCCGCGCGGCCTCCAACTCGCGTTCGCGACGCCGCGCCCGTGGCTCCGGCCCGGGAAGCGCATCGCCGTCACGAACGTCCCGACGAGCTTCGGCCCCGTGTCGTACTCCCTCGAGGCCCGGGAGGGCGCGGTACAGGTCACGGTAGAAGCGCCCGAGCAAACGACGCGCGAGCTGAAGCTCCGCCTGCGCCTGCCGCGCGGTAAGCGGATCGCCGGCGTCACGCTCGACGGGCGGCCCTTCGGACGCGTCGCGGGCGGCACGATCGACCTGACGGGATTCAGCGGCCGGATCCACCTCAGCGTCAGGGTCGCGAGCGGCCCGCCTCGCTCTCTCGCCGCGCTCGCATACGTCCGGCAGACACCCTCCAAGACGACGAGGCGGATCGTCATCCAGTACCGCGCCCACGACGGGCGCCTGAGCCGCGCGTACGTCCTGCTGCCCTCGACCTACCGGCCGGGCGCGAACCCGCCGCTCCCGCTGATCATCTCGCCTCACGGACGAGCGCTGACCGGGAAGGTCAACGCGGCCATCTGGGGAAATTTGCCTGCACGCGGGCCGTTCGCGGTCGTCAACCCGGATGCGCGCGGCCGGAAGCTGCCCGGCCATTCCTGGGGGTACCGAGGACATATCGACGATCTGGCTCGGATGCCTCGGATCCTGCAGCGGGCAATCCCGTGGCTCAAGATCGACCGGCGTCAGATCTACGCGTTCGGTGGCAGCATGGGCGGGCAGGAGACGCTCCTCCTCGTCGCGCGCTACCCAAGGCTCCTCGCCGGCGCGGCCGCCTTCGACGGGGTGGCGGACTTCGCACTGCAGTACCGGAACTTCCGGCGGCTCTCGTGCGGTGGCCCCTGCCGACGGCTCTGGGGCGGGCCGATCGGACCGGGTCTGCGGCGGCTCGCCCGCAAGGAGGTCGGCGGCGCGCCGCACAAGACGCCGAAGGCGTGGGCCCGGCGCAGCCCGCTCACCTACTCGCGGCAGATCGCCGCTTCATGCGTGCCGCTGCAGCTCTGGTGGAGCGTCGCCGATCGGATCGTGCTCGACCAGCACCGCCAGTCGGGCCGGCTCTTCTACGAGCTCCGGCGACTCAACCCGCTCGCGCCCGTCGAGGCCCATACCGGCTACTGGAACCACTCGGCCGAGATGCAGGCGACCACGCGGCTCCCGCTCGCGCTTGCGAACTTCGGCCTGCTCCCCGAGACGCCCGTAACGGTCGGACTGCACCACATCCCGCCGCCCGCTTCGGCGGTGTGCTGAGCTGTGGGCCGCCGCCCGGCCGAGAACTAGAGGCTAGCGCTCCTCGAGCGCACGCTGTAGCGCCGCAACCTGCTCCTCGAGCACCCGCACCCGGAGACCGAGGTCCGCGTTCTCGCGCGCCAAAGGGGGCGCCGACCACGCGGCCGGCTCGTCCTCTGCCGGCTGCTCACCGCCGACGAGCTGGGCGTAGCGCTCCTCCTTCTGCCCTGGACGTCGCGGCAGGCGCGCGACGAGGTCACGCTCGATCAACGAGTCGAGCGTGCGGTGAACGTCCGCCAGCGAGCCGACCGGGTAGAGGCGCTCCGACCGGGTCTTCAGCTCGCCGGGCGTCTGGGGGCCGCGCAGCATCAGCACGGCCAGGACGGCTGTCTGCGACGGCAGGAGCCCGAGTGCCTCGTCGAAGAGCTGGCGGTACTTCGCGGCGCGGCTGCCGGGGCCGCTGGCGAGCCGGGTCCAACCCTTGCGGGAGAGGCGATCGAGCGCTGCCCGCACCGTCGGCTCGTCGAGCTCGACCACGGGCTCTCGATTGGTCGCCTGGTTGCACGCCAGTCGAAGCGCGTTGAGCGAGAGTGGGTAGACGTCGGGCGTCGTGCGCTGCTTCTCGAGCAGGCACCCGAGCACCCTGATCTCGACGGCATCGGCGTCCACGGAAGCGGACGTTACCGGGAGACCTTCGCCCCCCACTCCTCGGGGGGAACCTCCTTGCCACGCGTCGCGAACGACCAGAGCTGCCCCTCGAGGTCGTAGGCGTCGTAGCGCCGGTCGCCATAGGGCTGGTCGGTCGGCTCGAGCTCGATCTCGGCGCCGGCGGCCTTCGCTCGCTCGAAATGGGCGTCGACGTCGTCCACGTACACGTGCACGAGCGACGAGCGCTGCCCCAGCTGCTTCGGGCTCCGAAGGTCGCCGCCCGGATCGCCGAGATAGAGGGAATCGCCGCCGATCCGCATCTCGGCATGGTTGACCTCGCCCGACTCGGCCTCGAAGCGCAGCACCTCCTCGAAGCCGAACGCGTCCCGGAGCCAGTCGAGCGCACTCGCGACGTCCTCGTACAGAAGGTAGGGCGTGATCGTCTGCATCAGCGCTCGAGCGCGGCTCGGAGCGCGCGCACGATGCGGCGCACCGACCAGAAGAGGAAGAGCGCGCCGAAGCCGGCGCGGATCGCGTCCGCAGAGAACGGCGTCCTCTGCGCCAGTGGCCGCTCGAGCTTCTCGACGAGCCTGCCCCGTGGCCCGTAGACCGACGCGTGCGTCGCTCGCTTCAGTCGATCCATGCGGAACCTCTTCCCTCTGTGCGGCGAGCTTACGCCTGAACGAGGGCGGGTCTGCGCAGCGGGCGACGCGAGATCGAGAGCGCGAGCGCCGAGGCGGCGAGAGCCGCAACCGCGCTGAGCCCGAAGGCCCACGTGAAGGCCGATTCCGCCGGCAAGGAGGTGCCAGGGATCGTCCGCGTCGTCAGGAGCGCCGCACCGAGTTGTCCGCCGACGACCGAGCCGACCATGCGGACGACCGTGTTCATGCCGGTCGAGACCCCCATCTCGCGCGGGTCGACGTTCTCCGCGATCAGGGCCACCATTGCGGCGAAGGCAGCGCCGACGCCAAGGCCGAGCCCGGCGCTGGCAGCAAGCACGTTGAACGGCTCGTCGTGCGCCTGGGAGAGCACGAGCGCGGCGACAGCGACGATCAACATTCCGCCCGCGAGGGGCCACTTGGAGCCGAAGCGCCGACCCGCGAGCCCGGCGACCGGGCCCGAAACGAGCATCGCCACCGAGCTCGGCAGCAGGTAGACGCCGGCGAGCGTGGCGCTCGCGCCGAAGCCGTAGCCGCGCGACGCGGGGGAAGCCACGAAGGCCGGCAGCAGCACGAAGCAGCTGAAGAGGGCGAAGCCGGAGATGAGGGTGGTGATGTTCGTCAACAGCACGGGCCTGTAGGCCAGCGTCCGCAGGTCGACCATCGGCGAGGCCGAGCGGAGCTCGACGAGCCCCCAGAGCAGGAAGAGCGCGGCGGAGCCCGCTCCCACGGCCACGGTGAGGCCGGACGTCCAGCCCCAGTCGGAACCCTCTGTGAGCGCGACCATGAAGGTCACGAGCCCCCCCGAGAGCAGCAGCGCACCCGGTACGTCGACGCGCGACGGCGTTCGGATCGGCGACACCGGCACATAGCGGTGCACGAGCGCGAGCGCGGCGGCCACGGGGATCGACCCGAGGACGAACAGCAAGCGCCAGGACAAGTGGTCGACGATCACCCCCGAGAGGACGATCCCGAAGCCCCCGCCGACTCCGAAGACCGCCGACAGCAGGCCGATCGCCACCTTGACCCGCTCCGGAGGGAGCTCGTCACGGATGATCGCGAAGGAGAGGGGGAACAGCGCCCCGCCCGCGCCCGAGAGGGCGCGAAACCCGATCAACGACCAGATGTTCCAGGCCGCCGCGGCGCCGATGCAGCCGACGAGGAAGATCGTGAGGCTGACGAGCAGCATCCGGTCTTTCCCGAACTGGTCGCCCAGCTTCGCGAGGATCGGGGTCGTCACCGCTGCCGAGACGAGGAAGGCCGTCAGCACCCACGTCACCCAAGCGGTGGAGCCGCCGAGCTCCCGCTGGAACTCCGGGAGGGCCGGGAACACCATCGTCTGCTGGAAAGCGAAGGCCGTCCCGGCGAGCACGAGGACGGCCAGCGTCAGGTTGTAGTGCTGCCGCTCCCCCGCCACCAACCGAGGGTATCGATCTCTCTTGGCCGTCCGAGCCTCCACCGCTCAACGAAAGCGGAAGCCGAGGCTCAACGAAAACGCGAGCCGAGCCCCGGTCCCCTACCTACGCAGCTTCAGGGGTCTTGCGGTGACCGGGCTCCGCCCCGCTCACCTTGCCGGCGAGTAACCAGCCGGAACGTCGTCCGCCCTCCTGCAGGATCCGGCCGACCGAGGTCATCTCGTCGGGCACCTCGTCCGTCCAGGTGCGCCACGCGTTCAGGATCTCGCTCGCGCGCTCGACGGGGAATCAGAGGATGCCCGCGTAGACCTCCGCGATCGGAAAGAGGTCGAACTCGAGCGCGGTGACGATGCCGAAGGCGCCGCCGCCGCGCAGCGCCCAGAAGAGGTCGGGCTCATTCATGCGTCGGTGCGGACGAACTCGCCGTCGGCGGTGACCAGCTCGATCACCGTCACCTGGTTCGCGCCGATGCCGTGCTTGCGTCCGTGCCACGAAAGCCCGCCGCCCAGCATGTAACCGACATTCGCCGACGTCCGGCGACGAGCCGGCGAGCGCGGCGGGCCCATGTTCGGCGGCGGTCGGATCGGCCCTGCGCTGCGGACGTCAGGCGCGGACGAGCGGCTTGTACTTGATCCGGTGCGGCTCCAGGGCATCGGCGCCCCGGGTTTCCTTGACCCACTCGGCGTAGTCGGCGTAGCTGCCTTCGAACCACGTCGCCTGACTGTCGCCCTCGAAGGCGAGGATGTGCGTCGCGATCCGATCGAGGAACCAGCGATCGTGCGAGATCACGACCGCGCAGCCGGCGAAGCCGAGCAGCGCTTCTTCGAGCGCCCGCAGGGTGTCGACGTCGAGGTCGTTCGTCGGCTCGTCGAGGAGCAGCACGTTGCCGCCGCTGCGGAGGAGCTTCGCGAGGTGGACGCGGTTGCGCTCCCCGCCGGAAAGGTCGCCGACCCGCTTCTGCTGGTCGGAGCCGCGGAAATTGAACCACGACACGTACTGGCGCGAGTTCACCTCGCGCCTGCCGAGCAAGATCGTGTCGAGGTTCCCGGAGATCTCCTTCCAGACCGTGTTCTCGGCTGTGAGCCCTCCGCGCGACTGATCGACGTACCCGAGCTCGACCGTGTCGCCGACGCGCAACGCGCCGGCGTCCGGCTGCTCCTCCCCGGCGATCATGCGGAAGAGCGTCGTCTTGCCGGCGCCATTGGGCCCGATCACGCCGACGATGCCCCCGGGCGGGAGCGAGAAGGTCAAATTCTCGAAGAGGAGCCGGTCACCGAAGCCCTTGGCGACCTTCTCAGCCTGCACGACGACATCGCCGAGCCGTGGCCCGGCTGGAATGTGGATCTCGACGCCGTCGAGCCTGACGTTCCCATCCTCGGCCAGGAGCTGCTCGTAGGCCTGCACGCGCGCCTTCGACTTTGCCTGCCGCGCCTTCGGGGAGAGGCGCACCCACTCGAGCTCCCGCGCGAGCGTCCGTCGCCGCGCCGACTCGGTCTTCTCCTCCTGCGCCAGCCGGGCCTGCTTCTGCTCGAGCCAGGAGGAGTAGTTGCCCTCGAACGGCAGCCCCTTGCCGCGGTCGAGCTCCAGGATCCAGCCGGCGACATTGTCGAGGAAGTAGCGATCATGGGTGACCGCGACGACCGTGCCCGCGTAGGCCTCGAGAAAGCGCTCGAGCCAGGCGACCGACTCCGCGTCGAGGTGGTTCGTCGGCTCGTCGAGGAGCAGGAGATCCGGCGAGGAGAGCAGCAACCGGCAGAGCGCGACGCGCCGCCGCTCGCCGCCGGAGAGGCTGGTGACGTCACGGTCGCCGTCTGGCAGACGGAGGGCGTCCATCGCCCGGTCTAGGGTTGCGTCGAGCGACCAGACGTCGTGCCGGTCGATCAGGTCCTGAACCGTGGCCTGCTCCTTGAGGAGCACGTCGAAGTCGGCGTCGGGCTCGGCGAAGCCGGCCGAGATCTCGTTGAAGCGGTCGAGGAGGTCACGCATCGGTCGAACCCCGTCGTCGACGTTCTCGCGGACGCTCTTGTCCGCGTCGAGGTCGGGCTCCTGCGGCAGGAAGCCCACCGTCGCGCTGGGCGCCAACTCGGCGATCCCGCTGGAAGGCTCCTCGAGTCCCGCCATGATGCGCAGGAGCGTCGACTTGCCGGCACCGTTCGGGCCGAGGACGCCGATCTTCGCACCGGGCAGAAACGACAGCGAGATGTTCGCAAGCACCTGTCGGTCGGAACCGTAGAACTTGTCGGCCCGGTACATCGTGTAGACGTAGTCGCTCATCGACCCGGCACAATAGCCGCGTGGCAGCGTCCATCAAGCCGACGTACTTCGAGGACTTCGAGCCGGGTCAGGTCGTCGAGCTCGGCAGCCGCACCGTCACCGAGGAGGAGATCGTCGCCTTCGCTCGCACATGGGACCCGCAGCCGTTCCACGTCGATCCGGACGCTGCCGCGACCTCGGTCTTCGGCGGCCTGATCGCCAGCGGCTGGCACACGGGCGCGATGTGGATGCGCCTCTACGTGGACTCGCTGCTCGGCGGTGCCTCCAGCCAGGGCTCCCCCGGGATCGAGGAGCTGCGCTGGCTCGCGCCGGTTCGACCGGGTGACACGCTGCACGGGCGCGTGACGGTGCTCGAGACGACGCCGTCGGAGCGTCGGCCGGATCGCGGCACGGTCCGCATACGGGGCGAGATGGTGAACGCGGACGGCGTCACCGTGCTCTCGATGGTGTCGCGCGGCCACTTCGGCCGACGCGGAGGGAGCTAGACAAGACATGGGATGCTGCTCGCAGTACGGCTGCGACGAGTTCTTCGGTGAGCGGTTCGCACGCCGTACGGCCCGCCGCTACCGGAACCGGGGCCTGGAGGGAACCGCGAGCAGGCTGCGAGCGTTTCTTGCCGAACGCGGCGGCGAGCGCGCGCTCGAGATCGGCGGCGGCGTCGGCGCCCTCGTTGCCGAGCTTGTTCGGGGCGGCGTCGCTCGCGGCGAGCTCGTGGAGGTCGCCGCGGCGTATGAACCGTTCGCCCGTGCGCTGTTCCGGGATGCAGGCGTCGACGTGGACTTTCACCTCGCCGACCTGGTCTCGCATCCCGACCGGGTCGAGCCGGCAGACCTCGTTGCTCTGAACAAGGTCGTCTGCTGCACTCCGGACGGGCCGGCACTCGTCGCCGCCGCGGCGGGCTTGACCAGGGTCGCACTTGCGTTCAGCTACCCGCGCGAGCGGGCGACGTTCCGGGCGGCCGCGCGGCTCCAGAACGGTGCCTTCAGGCTCGGAGGCCGTCGCTTCCGCGTCTTCGTCCACGATCGCGCCGCCCTCGTCGGCGCGGCAGAGTCGCGCGGCCTTGTGCTCGTGCACGAGCACAAGGGCGCCGTGTGGGCGACAGCGGGCTTCGAGCGAGCGTAGGCTTCGGCGATGGCCGAGCTCGGTCTCTTCCCGCTCGGGATCGTGCTGCTGCCGACGGAGCAGATCCCGCTCCACATCTTCGAGGACCGCTACCAGGAAATGATCGGCGAGTGCCTCGATGAGGAGACGGAATTCGGCCTCATCTACGCGGACGAGGCCGGGTTGCGCGAGATCGGCACCCGGGCCGGTGTCACCGAAGTGCTCGACCGGTTCGACGACGGTCGCCTGAACATCGTCGTCGAGGGTCGCGAGCGCTTCCGACTCCTCGAGCTGACGGACGGTCGATCGTTCCAGACCGGGGTCGTCGACCCCCTCGACGAGGATCACGACCCTGCCGAGTCCGGCGACAGCGAGCGCGCGCTCGAGCTCTTCCGCCGCCTCGTCGAGCTCACAGGGGCCGAGGTGGAGCCACCGCCTCCGGATGCGGCGCAGCTCTCGTTCGAGCTCGCCGGACGCTTCGAGTTCGCGCCCGAGCTGAAGCAGCGGCTCCTTCAGCTGACCTCCGAGCGTGAGCGCGTGAAGCTGCTCACGGAGCTCCTGACGGCCGCCGCTACCGCCGTCGAGCGCGAGCAGGACGTGGCAAAGCGGGCGGCTTCGAACGGCAAGGTCGAACCCAGGGGCTGACGTCTCGGGAAGCGCGACTCCCGGCCAGTACCATGCAGGTGATGGCCGTCACCGCCGTATCGAAGCTCGATGCCGAGCGTTTGCGCGCAGACTTCGCCTTCCTCGAGGAGCTCGTCAAGGGTCGACCGGTGGCCTATCTCGACTCGGCGGCGTCGACCCAGAAGCCGCGACAGGTGCTCGACGCGATGCGCGACTTCTACGAGCACTCGTACGCGAACGTCCACCGCGGCGTCTACCGGCTCGCCGAGCGGGCGACCGAGGGATTCGAGGGTGCGCGGGAAAAGGTCCGCGCGTTCGTGAACGCTCCATCGGCGCGCGAGGTGATCTTCACCCGCAGCGCGACGGAGAGCCTCAACCTCGTCGCCTATGCCTGGGGGCTCGACAACCTCGGGCCGGGCGACGTCGTCGTCATCACCGAACTCGAGCACCACTCGAACTTCGTCCCCTGGCAGTACATCGCGCAGCGAACCGGCGCGGCCTTCCGACACATCCCTATCGACGAGCATGGCGAGCTCCAACTCGATGCGCTCGACGGGATCGCGGCCGAGGGCCGCGTGAAGGTCGTAGCCAACAACCTCGTCTCGAACTCGCTCGGCACCGTCAACCCGGTCGAGAAGCTGGCCGAGTGGGCGCACGAGCAGGGAGCGATCATGGTCGTCGACGCGGCACAGGCCGCTCCGCACCGGCCCGTCGACGTGCAGGCGCTCGGCTGCGACTTCCTCGCGATCTCCTCGCACAAGCTCTGCGGCCCGACCGGTGTCGGCGCCCTCTGGGGCCGCCGCGAGCTGCTCGAGCAGATGTCACCGTTCAATCTCGGCGGCGAGATGATCCGCTCGGTCGCGCTCGACCGGACGAGCTGGAACGAGCTGCCGTACAAGTTCGAGGCGGGTACCGCCGCGATCGGCGAGGCCGTCGGCTTCGGCGCCGCGATCGACTACATCACGGAGATCGGGCTCGAAGCGATCGAGGAGCACGAGCACGAGCTGACGACGTACGCGCTGGGTCGCCTCGCCGAGATCGATTGGATCTCGGCGTACGGACCTCCCGCCGAGCGGCGCGCGGGGATCGTGTCCTTCAACGTCGACGGCGTGCATCCCCACGACGTGGCACAGATCCTCGACTGGGAGGGCGTCGCCGTCCGCGCCGGCCACCACTGCACCCAGCCCCTGATGGCTCGCCTCGGCGTCGCCGCGACGACACGCGCCAGCTTCTACCTCTACACGATTCCCGAGGAGATCGACCGGCTCGTCGATGGCCTCCACAAGGTCAAGAAGAGCCTGGGCTAGATGCTTGTGCTGGGGCGCCGCTTGCGGTACGTAGGCCGGTGGAACGGTAGGGAGACAGGGGCCGGCGGCCCGAGCGCCGCGAGCAGCGGCAGCCTCGCGCGGGGCCCAGCTGCACCGGACGCGAGCGAACGGCGGCCAGGGACGTGAGCAGCGAGTTCGATCAGCTGTATCGGGAGGTGATCCTGGATCACTATCGGAACCCCCGCTCGCACGGGCTCCTCGACGCGCCGGACGCGCAGGCCGAAGGGCAGAATCCCCTCTGCGGCGACGAGGTCACGGTCTCACTGCGCTTCGACGGGGACACGATCAGGGAGGTCGGCTTCGAGGGGAGGGGTTGCGCGATCTCGCAGGCCGCCACGTCGATGCTGACGGAGATCGTCCAGGGCAAGACGGCGGACGAGGTCGCCCGGATGCCGAAGGAGGAGCTTCTTGAGGAGATCGGGATCCCGCTCACTCCGGTTCGGCTCAAGTGCGCGATTCTCGGCCTCGGTGTGCTCAAGGTCGCGCTGCACAAGAGCAAGGGGACGCCGCTCCCGGAGGAGTGGACGACCTCGGGTGACCTGACGATTGCCTGAGAACCGCGAGTGAAGGTCGACGTCTGTCCGGTGGAGGAGCTTCCGCCGGGTCACGTCAAGATCGTCTACGCGGGCCTCGTCGGGATCGGCGTCTACAACTGTGCCGGCAGCCTCTATGCGATCGAGGATCGCTGCTCGCACGACGACGGGCCGCTGTGCGAGGGCGACTGGGAGCCCGAGCTCTGCATCGCCGTTTGCCCGCGCCATGGTGCCCGCTTCGACATCACCACAGGCAGCGCGCTCACGTTGCCAGCGTTCCAGCCGGTCGAGACATTCCCCGTCCACATCGAGGATGGTTGGGTCCGGGTGGAGGCACCCGACTCGTGAAGGTTTCCGCCAGATCCTCTTGGGCGTCCGTCGTCTTGCGCGAGCGGCTATATTCCGTCTACCGCGGAAAGGAGGTGGTCCGGTAGTGACAGATTCCAGTACGGGCAGTGGAGGTACCAGCGGGTAGGGGCGTGTCCCCAGGACCCACAAGGGGAATCGCCATAGCCACGCGTAGGGGATGTCGCGTCTGCCGCGCCGCCGATTGAGGATCGGCCGGAAGCGCTCCTACCAAATCCAACGCTGATGTACCGAGGAGCGAGGGCCGCGAAAGCGGCCCTCGTTCTGTGTTCAGACCGTCCGCTCCGGCCACGTCCTGGGCTTGTGAGCCTCGGACACGTCCCGCGCAGACGATGACTCACACCGAGCGGCGCAGTTGCTCGTCGAGAGGGACGAGCGAGAGCCCGAAGGTGTCGAAGGCCGCGGAGTTCGTGACGACGTTGTCGCCCGCCGCCAACATCTTCAACTGGTCGCGCGTCACCGGCGGGTTCGGCAACCGTTCGAGGACCGTCGCCTGGAGCCGCATCAGGCCGAGGGGGAGGTGCACGGACGGACGACGCGTGCCGAGAGCCTGCTTCAGGCGCGCCCAGAATTCGTTCCAGGTCACCGTGTCGGGGCCGCCGAGCTCGAAGGTGCGGTTCGCGGCATCCGGCTTGTCGACAGCCGCCGCGAAGTACGCGGCGACGTCGTCGTTCCAGATCGGCTGGATCCGCTGCGTCCCGGGCCCTGGAATCGGCGTCACGGGTGCAAGCTTCGCGATCCGCCGGAACGCCTGTAGAGCGCCGCCGCCAGGACCGAAGATGAAACTCGGCCGGAAGATGACGTGCTCGACCCCCGAGCCCTTGACGATCTGCTCCATGTCCCACTTGGCCCGGTAGTAGGGGACGAGATCCTTCGTCGCCTCGTCCGTGCCGAGTGCCGACATGAGCACGAACCGTCGGATCCCCTCCTCCTTCGAAGCCTCGACGAGATCCCGTGTGCCCTGGGTCATCACGCGCTCGAACGTCTCCGGCTTCCCGGCCAGAAGCGCGACGAGGTGGACGACCACCTCGGCGCCTGCGACCGCCCTGCGGAGGCTCTCGGAATCGGTCATGTCGCCTCTGACCGTCTCGCAGCCCAACGCCCGCAGCCGCTCAGCGGATCGCTCGTCGCGAACGAGAGCGCGTACCGGCAGGCTCTGCGCGCGCAGTGCGTGCACGATCCGCGCGCCGACGAAGCCGGTGGCACCCGTGACCAGGATCATTCGAAGTTCTTCCAGTAGCGGCTCGGGGTGGGACCCTGTTGACCCTGATACTTCGAGCCCAGCGCGCCAGATCCGTAAGGCGTCTCGGCGGGCTCCGTCAGCTGCACGAACGAGAGCTGGCCGATCTTCATGCGGTGGTAGATCGTGATCGGCAGGTTCGCGACGTTCGAGAGCTCAAGCGTCACGTGTCCATCCCAACCCGGATCGATGAACCCCGCCGTCGAATGGATCAGTAGGCCGAGGCGCCCGAGCGAGCTCTTGCCTTCGAGCCGTGCGACGAGGTCGTCCGGCAGGCGGACCCGCTCGAGCGTCGAGCCGAGCACGAACTCCCCCGGATGCAGGATGAACGCCTCCTCGTCGATCTCGACGAGCTCCGTGAGCTCCTCCTGCTCCTGCTTCACGTCGATGAACGGGTACCGCGAGTTCCGGAAGACACGAAAGTACTTGTCGACGCGTACGTCCAGGCTTGAAGGCTGCATCAACGACTCGTCGTAGGGGTCGACGCCGATCCGGCCCTCCTCGAGCAGGCGACGGATCGTTCGGTCAGAGCAGACCACAAGCCCGATTCTACGGTCCTGTGGACAAACCGCAGTTTTCCACATAGCGTTCTCGCGCCCCGTGTCGATGCTCTTCGAGCCGCTTCAACCGAACGAGCGCTTCCGAGCGCGACGTGAGGCGGCGCGCCGCAGGCGTAGACGCCGGCGCTCGATCCTGATCGGCGTGCTGCTGGCAGCAGTCGCGAGTGTGGCGCTCGGCTCCAAGGCGATTCCCGTGCGCGAGGCGGGACCGCAGCCTGACACCACCACGGCCGCAAGGACGAAGACACCCGCACCCCCGCTCCCACAGCCCCGCGCCCTGCCGAACGAGGTGCGGGGGGTTCACGTGACGATGGCGTTGGCCTCCCTCGACGGGAAGCTCGACGAGTACCTGGCCCTGACGAAGGAAGGGTTGAACACGATCCAGCTCGACGTCAAGGACGAGAACGGGGAGGTCGGCTTCGTCCCCTCCGCCGTGCCGCTCGCACGGCGGGTCGGTGCGGGGCGCCCGTACTACCGGCCCCGCCGGGCGGCCCAGCTCATCCACGGGAAAGGTGTGTACCTGATCGGCCGGGTGGTCGTCTTCGAGGATCCTCGGCTCTCGGAAGGCGCTCCCAAGCTCGCACTCAAGAACCCCGACGGCTCCGTCTGGCACAACGACGCCGGCCTCGGCTGGACGAATCCGTACGACAGGCGCGTGTGGGACTACAACGTGTCGATCGCCGAGGTAGCCGCACGCGCCGGCTTCGACGAGATCCAGTTCGACTACGTCCGCTTCCCTTCCGATGGTGACGTGGACGCGATCGTCTACCCCGCGAAGACCAAGAAGCCGCAGGGTTGGGTGATCGCGGAATTCCTTCACTACGCGAAACAGCGGCTGAAGCCGCTTGGGGTACGTGTGTCGGCGGACGTCTTCGGTCTCGCGGCGACGCGCGAGCTGGGGGTCGGCCAGGTGCCGAAGCGCCTCGCGCGCTATGTCGACGCGATGTACCCGATGGTCTACCCGTCGCACTACGGCTCCGGCGAGTACAACCTCGACGATCCGAATGCCTCTCCCGGCCAGACAGTCCAGTACGCCCTCGGCGACTTCCGGCGCGACCTGCGGCGGAGCAAGGCGCAGCTGATCCCGTGGCTGCAGGACTTCTCGTACGGCCGCACGTACGCGTACGCCGACGTGCGGGCGCAGATCAGCGCGGCGCGGCGAATGGGCGCGCGCGGCTATCTGCTCTGGAACCCGCTTGGCGTCTACACGCCGGGCGCGCTTGCACCCGCGCCGTAGGGATCGACGAGCGTGCCACGTTCGTCGAGCCCGACCTCGCGCAGCAGTGCCACATCGTCACAGGGGTCGAAGCCGGCCTTCCGGTCGTACGTAGCGAGGTAGTCGGGATCCAGGTGCTCCACACCGGCGAAGGCCACCTCATCGAAGCGGCACGTCATGGCTACGGCGCCAGCCGCTCGCGGTGCCAGCCCGCGCCGCGACGCGTATAGCGGACGCGGTCG
>Ga0136616_10000348_pt1 | contig 20898 bp, 21 predicted proteins | sample AntDrymUQ2992106_2_FD_106648 | JGI IMG/M metagenome (GOLD analysis project Ga0136616, IMG submission 106648) | Polar desert sand microbial communities from Dry Valleys, Antarctica - metaG UQ299 (21.06) | ecosystem: Environmental > Terrestrial > Soil > Desert | place: Antarctica: Dry Valley... | reverse complement strand
GGCCGAGGCCATGTCGAGGGGGGAGACCGCGATCGAGCCGAGACCCATCGAGGGCACGTAGGCGCCGTCGACGCGGAGCTCCGTCTTCACGCCGAGCTTTCTCGCCATCTTCCCCACGGCCTTAGGGGTGACGTCAAGCGTGAGCTGCGCGTAGACCGTGTTGTCGGAGCTGAGAGTGGCGCGGGCGATCGAGGTCCAGCCGCTGTAGCTGTGCGAGTACGTCTGGACACACCACCAACCACCACTGCCGTCTTCGCAGTCCCCGATCGGGTCGGGCTTGTAGTAGAACGGCGCGGAGACGTAGCCCGTCGTCGACGGGTCGACGCCCTGGTCGACCGCCGCGGCCAGGACGAAGGTCTTGAACGTCGACCCCGCCTGTCGCCGTGCCTGTGAGAGCAGGTTGAACTGGTTCTTCTTCGACCCCGGAGTCACGGCCGTCATCGCGCGGATCGCCCCGTTCGCCGGGTTGATCGAGATCACCGCCGCGGCCGGATCGGTCTTCTCGTAGAGCGTCTTCTTGATCGCCCGCTTGGCGATCCGCTGGAAGCGCGGGTTGATCGTCGTATAGACCTTGAGGCCGCCCGAGCGCACCGTGGCGACGCCGTACCTGGCGATCAGCTGCTCGCGCACGTAGCTGAAGAAGTACGGCTCCCGGATCGTCGTGTAGAGCTTCCCGGCCTCGAGCCCGAGCGGCCGCTTGACCGCCCACCCATACTGGCCGCGGCTGATCGTGCCGGTCTCGAGCATCGCGCGCAGCACCTGGTTTCGCCGGAAGGTCGCCACCTCCGTCTTGTTGAAGGGGTCGTACGACGAGGGCGCCTGCGGCATGCCGGCGATCAGCGCCGCCTCGGTGAGGTTGAGGTCGTGCGCGTGCTTCGAGAAGTACGTCTGTGCAGCCGCTTCGGCGCCGTAAGCGAGGTTGCCGTAGTACACGTAGTTCAGGTATGAAGAGAGGATCTCGCGCTTCGTCTGCGCGCGGTCGAGCTTGATCGCGAGGCAGGCCTCTTTGATCTTCCGCTCGATCGTCCGCTCACGGGAGACGGGATACAGGTTCCGCACGAGCTGTTGGGTGATCGTGGAGCCGCCCTGAACGACCTTTCCCGCCCGAACGTCCGCCCAGACGGCGCGGGCGATGCCGCTCATGTCGATGCCATCGTGCTCGTAGAAGCGGCGATCCTCGATTGCGATCGTGGCCGCCGGGAGCCAGGAGCTGACGCGCCCGAGCGGCACCGGCTGACGATTCTGCTCCGCCGGGATCGCACCCAACGTCGTTCCGTCGGCGGCGTAGATAAACGAGTTCTCGCCGATCGAGACCGGCTTCAGCGCGTCCAGGTCGCAGGAGGAACCGAGCGTGGCGACGCTCGTGAGCCCTGCGCCCGCGGCCACGAGCAGCAACGTAGTCGCAGCCAGGACTGCAAGCAGCGCTGCCCGGCGCCGGAGGCGCTTGCGCTCGCCGCGCTTGCGCTTGCGCCTGCGAGCTCCGAAGAACTCGTCGTCGGGGACGGGTCGACGCGACCCACGAGCCGGCGGCGTCACGCGAAGAGCCCGGCGAGGCGCAGTCGCTCGTGGACACGCAGGCGCAGGTCGTGCTCGAGGCACTCGGCAGCAGCCTCGCTCTCGGTCCAGGCGCGAAGCGTCACGGTCGGTGAGCCTTCGAGGGAGCTGACGAACACCTCGTCGCGCTCACCGGAAGCCTCTTCCCGGAGCGACTCGAGGAGCGGTCTGAGCTGGATTGCGGGCGGAACCTGCACTGTCACCTGCGCGTATTTCGCTGGACTGCGGATTGTCGAGTTGCGGATGGTATCCGACGCCAGTTTCTCGTTCGGGATCACGAGGCGGGCGTTGTCGGGCGTACGGATGAAGGTGTAGATGAGGCCGATCTCCTCCACCGTTCCCGCCACCCCGTCGACCTCGACCCAGTCTCCGAGCCGAAGCGGCTGCGTCAGCGCGATCATCAGCCCGGCGACGAAGTTCCCGAGCGTCCGCTGGGAGGCGAACCCGATGATGAGCCCCAGCACAGCCGACGACGCCAGCAGCGCGCCTGCGAGCGCTCGCACCTGGGGGATCAGGAGGAGAGCGGAGAGGAACCCGAACGTCACGATCGTGGCGGTGATGCTGCGGCGCAGCACCCGGTAGCGCGTGAGTGCCGCGGGAGACTGGTCCCGACCCACCATCCGACGATCGATCCCCCGCGCGAGCGAGAGCGTCACCGCCACGACGATGCCGACGACCAGCAGCCGTTCCCAAAGCTCCATGCGGCTCGATTCGACGGCGGGCCGCACGTTCCTCAGCGGTTATCGTCGCCGGGTGGCCCGGCTCAGACGTGCGCTCGCCGAGAGCCCGACACTCGCGATCTTTCTCTCGACCCGCGCGGCTCTCTGGATCGCGGCCGTCTTCGCACTGCTCGCCTTCGTGCCGAACCGGAATCCGAACGCAGATCGCTGGGACAGTGCGCGGCTCCACGAGCTCGGGTACGGCATCGACGTCTGGGCGAGGTGGGACAGTGACTGGTATCTCCGAATCGCCGCGGAGGGCTACGCCGACCGCCCGTCGAGCACCCCCGCCTTCTTTCCGCTCTATCCGGGGCTCGTCGCGCTCCTCGGGCGGGCTCTGCTCGGCCACTACGTTCTCGCTGGGGTGCTCGTCTCGCTCGCCGGGTGCGCCGTCGCCTTCTCGCTCCTCCACCGTCTCGCGCTGCCGAGGCTCGGTCCAGAAGCCGCCGGGCGGGCGCTCCTCTACCTGGCGGTCTTCCCGACGGCGCTCTTCCTCCAGGCGGCCTACAGCGAGTCGCTCTACCTCGCACTCGCCCTCGGCTGCTTCCTGCTCGCCGAGCAGGGGCGCTTCCTGGGAGCCGGAGCTCTCGCGGGCCTCGCGATGTTGACGCGGCCGGTCGGGATTGCACTGCTCCCTGCGCTCGCGCTGCTCGCCTGGCGGAGACCGCGGCGCGGGAGATCGCTGGCCGAGCTCGCCATCTCGTTGCCGATCGCTGCGCTCTACCCGTTGCTGCTCGGAATCTGGATCGGCGAGCCGTTCGCTTTCCTGCGAGCCCAGGAGGGTATCTGGGAGCGCTCACTCTCGTGGGCCGGCCCTTTCGGCGGCCTCTGGCAGGGTGTCGCCGCGATCTGGAACACCGTGCCTGCGCGTGACCTCGCGCTAAACATTCAGCAACTCGCCTTCACGCTCCTCTTCCTGGTCTTGAGCGGCGTCGCCTGGCGCCGCTTGGGTGCGCCCTACGGTCTCTTCGCCCTCCTCAGCCTCTCGATTCCGCTCTCGTTTCCTGCCGAACGGATGCCGCTGCTCTCGATGTCGCGGTTCGGCCTCGTCGTCTTCCCGCTCGTCCTCGCGCTCTCCGTGCTCGGCTCGCGCAGACGAGCCCACGAGGCGATCGTGGCGATCTCATCCGTCCTCCTGGGCGTCGCCGTGGTGCAATGGGCCCTGTGGCAGTGGGTGGCATGACGCGAATCGTCTCCTGGGTGGCGCTCGTCGCAACCGTGGCCGCCGTCGGCTACGCCGGGCGCCTCACAAGCGGCAAGCCGCCCGAGGACGCGCTCTACCAGTACGAAACGGCGATCGGGGGAGTCGTCATCTACCTGATCCTGCTCGCGATCGTCTTCTGGATCGGGCGCGGCCTTCCCGCCAAGGAGTTCTACGCCCTGCGCCGGCCGGACAGCTGGCCCCGAGCGGTCGGGCTCGCCCTGGCCGGGTACATCGCGATCTTCGTCGGCGCCGGCCTGCTGCTGATCGCCCTCGGAGCCGGCGACGAGCAGGGCCTCACGCCCGAAGGGTGGGATGCGAGCCGTGCTGGTCCGTATGCAGCGAACTTCCTCTCTGTCGCTCTCGTCGGCCCGATCGTTGAGGAGCTCACCTACCGCGGCGCCGGGATGTCGCTCTTCCTCCGCTTCGGGCCCATCGTCGCGGTGGGGGCCACCTCGATCGGGTTCGGCCTTGGGCACGGCCTCGTGCTCGCGCTGCCCGCGCTCGTCTTCTTCGGAATCGTCACCGCGCTCCTGCGCCTCCGGACCGGAAGCATCTTTCCCTGCATGCTCGTGCATTGCGCGTTCAACGCGACGAGCCTCATCGTCGCGGTGTCGGCCTGAGCGGTGGGTACTCTCGAGGCGTGCGCGCCGTTGCTGTCGCCTTGGGAGCGCTCGCCTTCGCAGGGGGTGAGACCGCGCAGGGTGAGGCCGCGCAAGCCGCCCCTCCCGTCGTCGCGGTTTCGGCCACCCCGGCCGCGGGCGCTGCTCCTCTCCGGGTCAGGCTGATCGCGAAGGGCGACGCGGCCTCCTACAGCTGGGACCTCGGTGACGGCACGCTCGCGAACGGCGGCCAGGTGAGCCACGTCTACGGGCCCGGCCGCTTCTTCGCAACGGTGACAGCGACAGGCCCCACAGGAGAAGTGGCCCAAGCCCGGGTGCGGGTGACGGCCAAGGTCTCGTCGGTCTCCCTGCACACGCCGGCAGCCGCCGACTACGACTCAGAGGTCTCGTTGAGCGGCCGGATCCGGCCGGGCCGGCGAACGGCAGTCCTGATCTATCGGCGCGGCACGTACGTGACGACGGTCAGGTCCGGTTCGGCCGGCCGCTTCCGGGCGAGGATGCTGCTGCGCGAGCCGGGGCCGTACGAGGCCCGCGGCGGCGGCGCCCGCTCGGCGGCGCACACCATCCGCGTCCGTCCGAGGCTGGACTCGGCGCTCGCTCCCACCGCGGCCCTCGACGCGCGGCTCGTCTTCACGACCAGGCTCGTTCCCGCCGGTGCCGGCAAGGTGCGCGCCGTCATCCGTCGCAATGGCCGGATCGTCGGCAAGCGAGTTGGTACACGGCTGCAGCTGACGTTGCCGACGGGTCGGGCCGGCGACCTGGAGATCACCTTGACGACACGGCCGCGGGCCGGCTACGCAGGTGAGAAGCGACGGCTCACCTCTCGGGTAGTCGCCCCATCCCTGGCGCTGGGCGCGCAAGGACCGAGCGTCCTCGCGCTCGAGCGGCGCTTGCAGAAGTTGCGCTACGCGCTGCGCAGCGTCGACTCCGTGTACGCGACCGACACGCTCGAAGCCGTCCTTGCCTTCCAGAAGGTGGCGCAGATGGAGCGCACCGGCCGGGTCGACGCAGCGCTCTGGCGGCGTCTCCTCGCCGCAACCGTGCCTCGCCCCCGTTACGCGAGCGGCACCCACATCGAGGTCGACAAGACCCGCCAGGTGCTCCTCGAGGTCGTCGACGGAAAGGTGGAACGTGTCGTCCATGTCTCGACGGGGCTCACGGGCAACACGCCACTCGGACGCTGGCAGGTCTACCGGAAGGTGACGGGCTTCGACTGGGTGCTCTGGTACCCGCTCTACTTCCTGCGGGGCTTCGCCATCCACGGCTATCCCTCGGTTCCCGCCTACCCGGCCTCGCACGGTTGCGTCCGTGTGCCGATGTGGATCGCGCCTTCGATCTTTGCCCGGCACGCCTACGGGGCGACCATCCTCGTCTACACGTAGAGAATTTGGCTCAGAATGATGCTTCGCCGGCAAGGTGTGCTGGGTGGTGCGAGCGTGGGGACGCGGCGACCGAGCTCCGGCGACCCAAGACTTCGTTTGGGAAGGAGCTCCAAAGCCGCTGCGCTCGTCGCCGTTGCCGTTGCCGCGAGCGGCTGGCTCGCCTGGCAGGAGCTCTGGGCGGGCGGTGACGACGCACCCCTTCCGTGGCTCGACCTGACCGCGCGAACGCTGGCGCAGCCGAGTACCGGCGGCCTCCGCATCTACCACACCCGCGCCGCACTCGTGCGGGAGTTGACCAGCGACGGCCGCTCCGCGACGGTGCCGCCAATCGACTTTGCACGACGAACCGCGATCCTCGTCGCCAGCGGCCCGCGCTCGAGCAGCGCATACGGCCTCGAGATCCACGAGGTTCGAGAGGAGCGGCAACGGGTCGTCGTGGTCGCACGGGAGCGCACGCCGTCGCTCGCGACCCCGGGCGCCGCTACCCTCAGCTTCCCCTTCCGCCTGCTTACGATCGCGCGGCGCGGAAAGCCTGTCACGTTCGATCTGGAGGGCCGGCCTTGAGCACCGAGAATGACCCCGTCATCCGCCAGCTGCGGGAGCAGCTCTCCGACAACGACCTGAAGATCGTCGAAGCGATCAACACGCGCCTGAAGCTCGTTGCGCGCCTGAAGACTGTCAAAGAGGAGCGCGGGATCGGCTTCCTCGACCCCGCACGGGAAGAGTGGATGCTGCAGTACCTCACCCGCGCCAACCAGGGGCCCCTGTCGGCGGACGGTCTCGGGGAGATCTATTCAGAGCTGCTCGACCTGACGAAGCGCGAGCTCGCCCGCACGAGCGCTCCGGGTGAGCCTGCCTAGTCCTCTTCTTCCCGGGCGAACTCGTCCGGCGAGACGCTGTCGAGGAAGCGTCGGAACTCGGCGGGGTCGAGGTCTGCGAGCGGCGTGACGCCGCCGAGCTCCTCCGCTTCGCCCGCCTCCCCCTCGAACTCGATCCCCGACTCCTCGATCACGTCGTCCGCGGCGTAGATCTTCGCCCCCGCGCGCACAGCGAGAGCGATCGCGTCGGAAGGCCGGGAGTCGACCTCGATCTCGGAGCCGTTTTGCTGCAACGTGATCCGGGCGTAGAAGGTGTTCTCGCGGAGCTCCGTGACCGTGACGGAGACGACCTCTGCGTCGAGGTGGCCGAGAATGTCCGCGACGAGGTCGTGGGTCATGGGTCGGGGCGTGGAGGCGTTCTGGAGCTTGACCAGAATCGCCGCCGCTTCCGGATGACCGATCCAGATCGGCAGAAACTTGTTGCCGTCGGCGGTCTTCAGAAGGACGATCGGCTGCTTGCCGACGAGGTCGAAGCTGACACCGTAGATCTCCATTTCGCGCATCTCTCCGGAGCCCCCTCCGATCCAGTGTAGCCCGCAGACTCCCGAGGATCACGGTGCGTCAGGACGAGGTGACCGTGCCGTACCTGTTTCGTCGATGCGGCCGTTAGACCTCCGTGGTCGACCTCTGGGCGCACGACATCGAATCGCTCGAAGCGGTGGCGCAGGACGCGGGCACCAGGAGCCTCTGTCTCCGCATGGCGGCGATGTCCAAGGCGGGAACGCTCGAGCCGTTCCTCGCCCGACTGCGCCGGGACGTCGACCTCGACGACGACACGAAGGGCTCGATCGCGGAGATCGCGAGCGACGAGCAGTTCCTGCTCGCGATCGAGGACTACGTTCGCTGCACGACATACGTGCACTAGGCGTCACGCGGCGCCCGCTACAATCGGCTCGGCGGGGGCGATTAGCTCAGTTGGTTAGAGCGCCGCTCTGATAAGGCGGAGGTCCGTGGTTCGAGTCCACGATCGCCCACTCTCTTTTGCAGCGATGCCGGCATCCGCTTCGCGGATGCGGCTGGGAGAATCCGCAAGCGGATTTCGTCCTCGCGCGAAGATCCCTGTAGCTGCGTGGGGCACTCCGGGGTGCTACAGAGAGCCGCTACAGAGAGCGGCTAAGCGTTTGCTTGGGGACAAGCCAGTCGAGCGCTTTTACAGCGCCTCGAGCGTCTCCACGAGCTCTTCGAGCCGGATCTCGTCGCCGAAGTGGATCTCGAGCTTGCCGGCACTCACTCGGGCCGGCAAGCCGCTGACGCGTTCCGCCGCCGCCCGCGCCCGCTCAGCCATGAGCGGGTTCACCCTCGCCGCGGCGCGAGGTCGACGGGCGGCGCCGCCCTCCTGTGCGGCTCGTTCGGCGGCCCGCACCGACATCCCCTCCCGCACGATCCGCTTTGCCAGCTGCTTGCGCGCGTCGTGGTCTGGCAGCGCCAGCACAGCACGCGCGTGGCCCTCCGTCAGCTCTCCGCGGACGACCATCCAGAGGACCTCCTCGGGCAGCTCCAGCAGACGCAGGCGATTCGAGACTGCGGGCTTCGAGCGACCGACGTGCTCCGCAACCTCTCCGAGAGAGAGCTCGAACTCGTCCAGGAGGGACGCATACGCACGTGCTTCCTCGACCGGCGAGAGCTGCTCGCGCGCCACGTTCTCGACGAGCGCCAGCAACAGCGAGTCGCGATCGCCGGCCTCGCGCACGAGCGCCGGTAGCTTCTCGAGACCCGCCTCGCGCGCGGCGCGCCAACGGCGTTCGCCGGCGATCAGCTCGTAGCCGCCCTCGGTTCGCGGCCGCACCACGATCGGCTGGAGCAGGCCCTGCTGCTTGAGGGAGCTCGCGAGGCCGGACGTCGCGTCTGGCTCGAATCGTCGGCGCGGCTGCCGGGGGTTCGGATGGATCGCCCCGACGGGGAGCTCGGCCAGCCGCGAAGCGGTCGCGGCGCCGCCGACCAACACCTCGAGACCACGGCCGAGGCCGCGGCGAGGCGGCGAGCTAGCGCCGCTCGACAAGTTCCATCGCCACCTTCCAGTACGCCTCCGCGCCTGCGGAACGGCGGTCGTACATGGACGCAGGGACGCCGTGGCTCGGCGCCTCGGCGAGGCGCACCGATCGCGGCACGGTGGTCGTGAAGACGAGACCGCCGAAATGGCGCCGCACCTCGGCCTCCACCTGTGAGGCAAGGCGGGTGCGGCCGTCGACCATCGTCAACAGGATGCCTGCGATCCCGAGCCCGGGATTGAGGCGCGCCTTGACGAGCTCGATCGAGCCCAGCAGCTGGGAGAGACCCTCGAGTGCGTAGTACTCCGCCTGTACCGGCACGATCACGCGGTCGGCAGCAGCGAGCGCGTTGACGGTCAGCGGCCCGAAGGAGGGCGGACAATCGAGGAACACGAACCCGTAGCGCTCTCGGGCGGTGACGAGGGAACCTCGAAGGTAGCTCTCACCGTCACCGTGACGGGCGAGCTCCACGGCCGCACCGGCCAGCTCGGGCTTCGCCGGCACGAGCTCGAGGTTGTTGAAACGGGTGGGACGGGCGATCTCGGCCACCGGAGCGCCGTCCAGGAGATCGTAACTCGAGGTACCGTTGGCACGCTCGCCCAAGCCTGAGGTTGCGTTCGCCTGCGGGTCGAGATCGACGAGCAGCGCCTGCTCGCCGGCCTCCGCGAGGCAGGCGGAGAGATTGACAGCCGTCGTCGTCTTCCCGACGCCGCCCTTCTGGTTCGCGACCGCGTAGATCGTCCCCCGCACGTTCGGAGCGTAGAGACGGCGTCGGACTATCCTCCGGCGCGTGCGGCTGCCGGCTCCTCCCTACACCGACGAGGGGCCGCACGCGCTCTGGCACGTCAGCGAGGACGACGCGATCGAGCTGTTCGCTCCGCACGTCAGCGCGACGGCGACAACAGTCGAGCCGCGCGTCTGGGCAATCGACACCCGCCACCTGCCGCTTTACTGGTTTCCGCGCGACTGTCCCCGTGCGACGTTCTGGGCCGACGCCGGAACCGGGGCGGAAGACGCGCGGCTGCTCCACGGGGCGCTGCGAGTGCACGCGATCGAGGGAGCGTGGCTCGAGCGCGTGCGAGGAGCCCACGTGGTCGCGTACCGGCTGCCCGAGACGTCGTTCCGGCCGTACCCTGAAGCAGGCGGCTACTGGGTCAGCAACGGCGCGGTCGAGCCGCTCGAGCTGGTCGAGCTGGGGGATCTACTGCAACTCCACGCCACGGCCCAGATCGAGCTCCGGATCGTGCCGAACCTCTGGCCGCTCTGGAACACGGTCACCGCCTCGACGCTCGAGTACAGCGGCATGCGGCTCCGGAACGCCGCGCCGGCCGAGCTCGCCGGCTAGAGGCTCCATGTGAAACTCGGGGGCGTGCGGGGATGTGCCAGACGGAGCGGTTTTGCCCGGTCGGGCGCGGCGCGTAGTGGTGCTACGGGCAAGGCCGAGCCGGCGAAACCGCGCCGTGTCTGGCACACCAGCCGCGCGTGCGTGAGTTTCACATGGAGCCTCTAGGCGAGTGGGCGCTTCTTCGCAACTCCCGGACGGCGCGGAAACCCGGGCGGCGTCGGCCCGGTCTTCCGCAAAACCAGGAACCCGGGCAACGAGTCCTCGAGTTCGCCGCCCAGCCGTGCCGCCACACGGCCGACGCGCACCGGGTCCGCCGTTGGCCCCACCCACAGGATGACGCCGCCACCTTCCTGGACGAGCGGGAGACACCATTCGGCAGCGACGGGCGGCTGTGCCAGGGCCTTCGCGACTGCGACCTTGTAACGCTGCGCCACTTGCAGCTCTGCGCGGCCCCAGATCACGCTCAGGTTCGGGAGCTCGGCCGCCCACCCCACGAGGAACTCCGCCTTCCGCCTCTCCGCCTCCAGCAGGGTCACCTCGCGCTCGGGTAGCGCGGCCGCAAGCGGAATCCCCGGCGTGCCGCCGCCGGACCCCACGTCGACGACGGTCCCCTCGAACCGCTGCACGAGCTCGACTCCCGCGAGCGCATCGTCCAACAACACGCGGCGCGCCTCCTCGCGATCGCGCAACGAAGTCAGCCCGGGCGTTGCAAGCACCGCATCGAGCCAGCGTTCGAGCAGGTCAGACAGAGAGTGGACGAGGAATGACTACGACGTGACGGTTGGGCTCCGTCCCCTCGCTCGTCGTCTCGACCTCGGGGTCGTCCTTCAACCGCTCGTGGACGAGCCTGCGCTCGACAGCAGTCATCGCCTCGAGCTCGACGCGCTGGCCGGTCGCGGTGGCCCGTTCAGCTGCCCGCGAGGCGATCGCGTCGAGAGCCGCCTGGCGGCGGGCGCGGTAACCCGCAGCGTCCACGACGACCCGCTTCCGGTCGTCTCGCCCCCGATGGAGGATCGCATTCGCGAGATACTGGATCGCGTCGATCGTCTGCCCGTGGCGGCCGATGAGCATTCCGAGCTCGTGGCCGGTGCAGGTGGCGCGCAGCTCCTCGTCCGACTCCGCGACCTCGACCGAGCAGCTGACTCCGATCTCGTCCGCGATCCGGGTGACGAGCTCGCCCAGAAGGGCCGCGTCGGCTCCCTGGTCTGCCCGAGCGACGGAGCGTGGTGCACGAGCAACCGGCACCTCGCCCTCACAGCTCGCCACAACCCTTGCCGGCTCGTAACCGACTCCGAGCAAGCCTCGCTCTCCCTCGCTCACCACCTGGAACCGGACCGACGTCTTGTCGAGGCCCGGGACGAGGCGCTCCAACTCACGCAAAGCAGCCCATTTCGCCTCGCCGACCGTCTCCCCCGTCGACTCCGCGGAGAGCCCGCTCACCGTCGTGCCCCGCCCTTCTTGCGCTTCACCTTCCGAACACGCTGCCCCTGCGCCGCCCCGTTCCCTGTCTTCGCCTCCCTCGTCACGGTCGCGCGGGGTACCGGCACTGGCTTCTCCACCTCCTTCGGCGGCGTCCTGGAGCTCTTCTTCGGCGGCGGTTTCGGCTTCGGCACGAGGCGCCGGGTGATCAACCCCTGTCCGGTGGTCCACAGGTTCGTCGTCAGCCAGTACAGCATCAGGCCGGACGGGAAGTTGAGCACGAACGGGATGAACGCGATCGGCAGGATCAGCATCAGCGCCCGCTGCGCCGGCTGCATCGTCGTCGACATGAGGAAGGTCGAGGTGAGCTGGCTGAGTGCGTACATGACGATCAGGAGCGGACCCCAGCCAACCTTCGTGTTGTCGGTGATCGTGACGAGACTCAGCCATTCGAGGTCGGCGGCTCCTTCGCCCCGACTCTGGTAGGCCGGGAAGATCTCGTTCTCGAAGCCCCGCAGGACGAAGAACAGCCCGATGAAGATCGGGATCTGGGCGACGATCGGCAGGCAAGACGACGCCGGGTTGATCTGGTTGTCCTTGTAGAACTGCATCAGCTCGGCGTTCATCTTCTGGCGGTCGTGCTTGAAGCGCTGCTGGATCGCCTTCATCTCCGGCGCGTGCGCCTGCAGGTTCTGCATCGAGTGGATCTGCCGCACCGTCAACGGCACGAGCAACATCCGCACGATCACGACGAGCGCGACGATCGACCAGGCCCAGGAGAGGCCGACCGTTTCGTGCAGGTTCGTCAGCGCCCAGGTGAGCAGATCCTCGAGCGGAGTGAGAATGCCGGCGAGAATCACGCGTGATCAACTCCGCCATGACTCCACGGGTTGCAGCGCAGGAGCCGCCAGCTCGTCTTGGCGCCTCCACGGACGAGCCCGTACTTCCGCAGGGCATCCAGCGCGTACTGGGAGCAGCTGGGGTGGTACTTGCAGGTGTTCGGCGGCGTCAGCAAGCCAAAGGTGCGGCGCCAGGCGTGCACGAGGCCGATCCCGATGACCTTCACGCGATCCCCTTCTCTAGCACCTCGGACACGCGTTCCCGGAGCCACTCGTGCCCGCGCGAGTCTGCCGGTTCCGCGAGCCCAGGACGGGCGACGAGGACGTAGTCGTGCCCCGGCTTCGCGCGGTCTGCGAGCTCGCGCCACGTCTCGCGCAACTGACGTTTCATGCGGTTGCGAACGACGGCGCCCCCGACCGACCTCGGCACGGCCAGACCCAGCCTCGCTGGCGTCTCGTCGGTGGTCTCGGGTCGCGGGAACGAGTAGAGAACGAGGAACCGCGTCGAGGCGGAACGGCCCCGCCGGTACACGGTGTCGAAATCCCGGGAGCGAGACAGTCGGTTCCGGCCCTGCACGCTCGTGAAGATAGCGCGGCCGCGCGCCTAAGCGGACAGGCGCTTGCGGCCCTTCGCGCGGCGGCGCTTGAGAATCGCCTGGCCCGCGCGGGTCGCCATGCGCGCGCGGAAGCCGTGCTTGCGCTTGCGGCGGCGGACGTTGGGCTGGTAGGTGCGTTTCACGTTCGGGAGGCTAGCGACTCGGGGAGGGGTGCCGGAAGCGGCAGGCGAAAAGTATAGATGACGCTCCCGAGAAGTCGTTGTCCACAAGGGCGAGCGAGCTGGGAAAGAGCCGCAAACGCGCGCCCTCAGCGAGGTGCCGCCGCCCCCTTTCCACAGCTGTGTATAAACGTGTGGATGACACGAAATACCTGCAAATTGCGTGTCTGTTTGGAGTTCGGCGATGGATTGGGTGCCCTTAACCGCGCTATGCTCGCGCCTCCCTGGCCCCAGAGAGGAGTCCTGAAGACCGCGTGGAGCACCAATCCGAGCTGACCGCTACAGACCTGTGGGACGACGTGTCGAGTCGACTCAAGGAGGCTCTCAACGACGCGACGTTCGGGACCTGGTTCGCGGAGGCAGGCGGAGAGGAGCTCTCCGACGACACGTTCACACTGGCGCTTCCGAACGATTTCACCCGCGAGTGGGTAGAAGGTCATTTCCTCGGCCTGATCAAGGCGGCGGTAAAGGACGCGACCGGCCAGGAGCGACGCGTCCGACTGGCAGTTCGCAACGACGCGGCGCCGCTCGAGCAGCTCCCGAGCTCCGACGGCGCGCCCGCCCAGCGGCCCGAGACGGCGACGGCTGCCGGAATGAGCCACAAGTACACCTTCGACCTCTTCGTGATCGGCTCCTCGAACCGGTTCGCCCACGCCGCCGCGCTCGCGGTCGCGGAAGCGCCGGCACAGGCCTACAACCCGCTCTTCATCTACGGCGGAACCGGCCTCGGGAAGACCCACCTCCTCCAGGCGATCGGCGGCTACGTCGGCGAACACGGAAACGGGCTGACGGCGCGGTATGTGACGAGCGAGACGTTCATGAACGACTTCATCAACTCGCTCCGGGACAAGCGGATCGAGGGCTTCAAGCACCGCTACCGCACCTACGATGTGCTGCTCGTCGATGACGTCCAGTTCTTCGAGGGCAAGGAGCGGATCCAGGAGGAGTTCTTCCACACCTTCAACTCCCTCTACGAATCCGGGAGCCAGATCGTGATCTCGTCCGACCGGTCCCCAAAGGAGATCGCCACTCTGGAGGCCCGCCTCCGCTCGCGCTTCGAATGGGGCTTGATCACAGATATCCAGCCGCCCGACCTCGAGACGCGAATCGCGATCCTGCGCAAGAAGGTGGCCACCGACCGAATCCACATCCCCGACCCGGACGTCGTAACGCACGTCGCCGAACGGGTGACGACGAACATCCGCGAGCTCGAAGGCGCGCTCACCCGCGTGGTTGCCTTCTCGTCCCTCACCGGGCGCGCGATGACAGTCGAGCTCGCCGAGAACGTGCTGAAGGATGTCTTCCCGCAAGGGCAGGCCGTCGAGATCTCGATCCGCCGGATCCAGGAGACCGTCTCCGAGCGCTTCGGCATGACCATCAACGAGCTTTGCAGCGCCAGACGCTCACAGGCGATCGCCTACCCTCGCCAAGTAGCCATGTACCTCTCGCGCGCGCTCACGGACTCGTCGCTGCCGAAGATCGGAAAGGAGTTCGGCGGGAGAGACCACACCACAGTGATGCACGCGAACGCGAAGATCGAGGGCATGATTCGCGAGGATCGATCGGTGTACAACCTTGTGCAGGAGCTGACGGCAAGGATCAAGCATGCCGGCTGAATCTGTGGAAACCTGGCAAACCTCCGCCCGGCCTGTGGAATGCGCTCCCTTCTCCACCGGTTCGCTCCACAGCTCCGTCCGGCTACGTAACCGCAACTGTGCTGTCTTCCCCTTCGTCCACACTCCCTAGTACTGCTACCAAAGGATTTATAAAGAGATCATGGAGATAGAGACGGCACCTGAAAATGTGCTGCCCGAAGCTGAAGCCACAGGCGCAGCCGAGAATGCAGCGAGAGCCGAGAGTTCGACGAGCGGGAGTGCAGTGGCGGGAGGGGGGATGCGGATCACCTGTAGTCGCGACGAGCTGGTCGGACGACTCGGGATCGTTTCGCGGGCGGTGTCAGCGCGAGGCACGGTCCAGGTCCTCTCCGGGATCCTGCTCTCTGCCGAAGCGGGCGTTCTCTCGCTCGCCGCGACCGATATGGAGCTCTCGCTTCGCACAACACTCGAGGCAGAGGTGGAAGGCGAAGGTGCCGTCGTCATTCCCGGCAAGCTCCTCGTCGATCTTGCCCGGCTGTTGCCGGAGAGCAAGGTGACGATCGAGTACAGGCCCGAGGAGGGTGTTGCACAGGTTGCGTCGGGCTCGGCGACCTACCGGCTGAACACCTACAGCGCGGAGGACTTCCCTCGCCTCCCGCCAATCGACGCCCAACTGCATGCGATCGACCGTGAGGCGCTGCTCGAGACGGTGGACCGAGTTGCCCGGTCGGCGTCGCGAGACGAGTCGCGGCCGGTCTTGACGGGCATTCTCGTCCGCTTCGAGACCGGCAAGCTGGTGATGGTCGCGACCGATTCATACCGCCTCTCGGTCAAGGAGACAGAGCTAGCGGCGGCTGCGCCGGAGCTCGAGGCGATCATTCCGGCGCGGGCGTTGCAGGAGCTGGTGCGCCTCAGCAGCAGCAGCGGCCCGGGAACCGTCGAGCTCGGCGTTCACGAGAACCACGTTGTTTTCGGAACCGGCGACGCGTGGCTGACGACGCGGCGTATCGACGGGCAGTTTCCGAACTTCCGTCAACTGCTACCCGAGACCTTCGAGGTCGAGCTGTCGATCAACCGCACAGAGCTCTATGACGTCGTGCGCCGCGTCGCCGTGCTGGCGCAGCGCAACTCGCCGCTGCGGCTGAGATTCACCGAGGGAGAGCTGACCGTCTCGGCGCAGACGCAGGACATCGGCGAGGCGAAGGAGTCGCTGCCGGTCGCCTACGCGGGCGAGGAGTTCCTGATCGGCTTCAACGCCGAGTTCCTCCGTGACGGCGTCGACTCGATCAGGGGAGACGATGTACTCGTGAAGCTGATCAACCCACTCCGGCCGGCGATCCTCGTCGATCCGGCGGGCGACTTCACGTACCTGATCATGCCGATCAGGCTCGCCGGCTAGTGCCTGCTCGAAGGTTCACGCGGACCGGATGACGGCTGCGACACGGCGCTGGATCACCACCCTCGCGCCAATCTTCGAGCCACCAGCTCGAGCCCGATTCTGATCGTCCGGACGGTTTCCCTCCGGGACTTCCGCTCGTACGAGCGGCTCGAGCTGGAGCTTCGGCCCGGGCTCGTGCTCGTGACGGGCGCGAACGGAGCGGGGAAGACGAACCTCCTCGAGTCGCTCCACGTCGGGACACAGGGCTTCTCCCCCAGGACGCGGGCCGATTCGCACCTCGTCCGGCTGGGTGCGGAAGGTGCTCGGGTCGCTCTAATGGGCGCCAGAGCCGACCGCAGGCTCGAGCTCGAGGTGGTCCTGCAGCAGGCCGGCAAGCGGGCGAAGCTCAACGGCGCGCCCCTTCGCTCCGCCGAGCAGTTGCGGGCGGAGGTCTCGACACTCGTCTTCACGCCCGACAGGCTGGCCGTCGTCAAGGGCGGCCCGGCGGCCCGGCGTGCCTACTTCGACCGCGCGCTCGCCAGGCTGCTCCCGAGCCGTGCCTCCCTACCCGTGCACTACGCCGCCGCCGTCGGGCAGCGGAACGCGGCACTTCGTCGGGCGGGCGCCGGTTTCGGGGCGCGCGACGCCGTGACGCCGTGGACGGCTCAGGTCGCCCGGTTCGGGGAGGAGCTCATCGTCGCTCGGACTGAGGCGATCGCGCTCCTTTCGCCGGCCTTCTCGCAACGAGCCGGAGAGCTCGGTCTGCCGGACGCCACGCTCCAGTACGTGGGTGAGCCACCTTCCGTCGCGGCTCTCGAGGCGCGTCTCGAACGGGATCTAGAGCGCGGTGTCACCGGTCTCGGGCCGCACCTCGACGATGTGAGGATCGACGCGGGCACGCGCGAGCTCCGCACGCTCGGCTCACAGGGCGAGCAGCGCCTTGCTGTGCTCTCGCTCCTGCTCGCCGAGGCGGAGGTGCTGGCGGATCGCCGCGGAGTGCCGCCGCTCGTGCTGCTGGACGACGTTCTGTCCGAGCTCGACGGAGGCCGGCGCCGCACCCTCGCCGAGCAGATCGGCGCGATGGGCCAGGCGATCGTGACCGCAACGGGCGCCGACGGCCTCCCGCTCGAGCCGGCCCAGCTGATCGAGGTGACGCTCGGTCGGGCGGAGACACGCTGATGGAGCGGCTGGGTGAGGAGATCGAGCGGGAGCTAGGCCGGCTGGGGCCGGCCGGCACCGGCAACATGGCGGCGATCGTTCGCGCCTGGCCGGCCGCCGTCGGTGAGGAGAACGCCCGCCGGGCTTGGCCGGCGAGGATCGCCCGTGACGGAACCTTGCACGTCAACGTCACCGACTCGATCTGGGCCTTCCAGCTCGGCACCCTGGCGGAAGCGATCCTCGATCGCCTGCGCGAGCAGGTCGGGGATGCCACTCCTCCTGCGCTACGTTTCGTCCCTGGCCCGATTCCCGAGCCGGCGGCCGCGCTCCTGCTTCAGGGCAAGCGGGACCTCGTCCAGGTTGCCCCGGAAGACACCGCGCTCGCGTTCGAGCTGGCGGCGGAGATCGAGGACGAAGAGCTTCGGGGAACGGTCGCGAGAGCGGCCGCGGCAAGCCTTGCGCGAACTCGCGCCGACCACGGTTTCTGATACACTAGATGTTGCCCGCAAGAGGCCTATTTGCAGGGCTTTTTCTATGACCGAAACCACCTACACCGCCAAAGACATCACCGTTTTGGAGGGCCTCGAGCCGGTTCGGCTCAGGCCCGGTATGTACATCGGCTCGACGGGTCCACGGGGCCTCCACCACCTCGTCTACGAGGTCGTCGACAACGCTGTCGACGAGGCGCTTGCGGGCCACAACGACGCCGTCGACGTGACCCTCCACCCGGACAACTCCGTCACCGTCCGTGACCGCGGCCGGGGCATCCCCGTTGACCTGATCGAAGAGCAGGGACTCTCGGCGATGACCGTCGTGCTGACGAAGCTCCACGCCGGCGGCAAGTTCGGGGGGGACGGCTACAAGGTCTCCGGTGGCCTGCATGGCGTCGGCGTCTCGGTCGTGAACGCGCTTTCGGAGCGGCTGGTGGCCGAGGTGCGCCGCGACGGGAAGATCCACCGCCAGTCCTTCGAGCGCGGTACGCCCACGGGCGACGTCGAGATCGTGGGCGAAGCGGACGCCGGTGACACGGGCACGACGATCTCGTTCCTGCCTGACTCGGAGATCTTCGAGGAGGTCGACTTCTCGACACAGACGCTCGTCCAGCGCCTCCGCGAGACGGCCTTCCTGACCCGTGGACTGCGGATCGTGCTGCTCGACGAGCGCGAGGGTGAGGACCGACACGAGTTCTACGCCGAGGGCGGGATCAGGGATTTCGTCGCGTACGTGAACGAGGCCAAGGAAGCTGTGCACAAGCACATCGTCTTTCTCGAGGGCGAGAGCGAGCACGGCCACGTCGAGGTTGCCATGCAGTGGAATACCTCCTACGTCGACTCGGTCTACTCGTTCGCCAACAACATCAACACCCACGAGGGCGGCACGCACCTGCAGGGCTTTCGCGCAGCGCTGACACGCACGTTGAACCGCTACGCGCGCGAGAAGGGGCTCCTGAAGGAGAAGGAGGACAACCTCGAAGGCGAGGACGTGCGCGAGGGGCTCGCCGCCGTCATCTCGGTCAAGCTCGCGAACCCCCAGTTCGAGGGCCAGACGAAGACGAAGCTCGGCAATCCACCTATCACGGGACTCGTCGAGCAGACCGTCAACCAGAAGCTTGCAGAGTTCATGGAGGAGAACCCACAGGACGCGCGGCAGATCATCACGAAGGCCCTCTCGGCTTCACGTGCCCGCCTGGCGGCGCGGAAGGCGCGCGAGCTCACGCGCCGCAAGAGCGCGCTCGAGAACTCGTCGCTCCCGGGAAAGCTCGCTGACTGCTCGATCAAGGATCCGGAGTCGGCGGAGCTCTTCATCGTCGAGGGCGATTCCGCCGGAGGCTCGGCCAAGATGGGCCGCGACCGCACCTATCAGGCGATCCTCCCGCTGCGCGGCAAGATCATCAACTCTGAGAAGAACCGGATCAACAAGGTGCTCTCGAACAACGAGATCCAGGCGATGATCACGGCGATCGGCACCGGCATCGGCGACGAGTTCGACGTCTCGAAGCTGCGCTACCACCGTGTGATCGTGATGACGGACGCCGACGTCGACGGTTCGCACATCCGCACGCTGATCCTGACCTTCCTCTACCGGCAGATGCCGGAGCTGATCGACCGCGGCCACGTCTACATCGCCGTACCGCCGCTCTACAAGGTCAAACTGGGCAACCAGGAGTTCTACTTCGAGAAGGATGCGCAGCTGGAGGAGCTGCTCGTGCGGGAGCGTGTCGGGGACCTGGAGATCGGATCGCGCTCCGGCGAAGCGCTGAAACTAACCGAGGCTCGCTGGCGCCGCTTCGTCGGCGCTCTGGCCGAGTTCGAGGGTTGGTTGCAACGGCTCCGCGCCGATTTCGGCGGTCCTGCCGCTGACTTCATGGTCACCCACCGCATCGTTGAGAGCGAAACCTCGTCGCTCGACGATCTCGGGTCGGCGATCGAGACGTCTGCCGACAACGGCTACGTGCTCAGCCTGCTCGGGAGTGCCGGCCTCCATCCCGACAGCGAGTCCCATCTCGACGTCAAGGTGGTGGAGACGGAGACGAGCTCTGCGACCCACGTGAGCGTGCCGGCTGCGCTTCTGACCTCGCCGATCTACGCGAACCTGCGCCGCGCTTACGCGAGGTTGCTCGAGGTCACCGGGCCGCCCCCATTCGCTCTCGTCGCCGGACGTAAGACCCGGGCGGCGGAGACGTTCGGCGCGCTGCGCCACGAGGCGCTCGAGCTGGCCAAGGAGGGTCTGCAGCTGTCCCGCTTCAAGGGCCTCGGGGAGATGAACGAGGAGCAGCTCTGGGAGACCACGATGGATCCGCGGCGGAGGCTCCTGATCCGCGTCGACGTCGAGGACGCCTCGGTCGCCGACCGCATCTTCTCCACGTTGATGGGCGATCAGGTGGAGCCTCGACGCAACTTCATCGAGGAGAACGCGCGCGACGTGAGGTTCCTGGACGTTTAGATGAGCGACCTGACGAGCGAGCCGCTCGGCGGCGGCAGGATCGAGCCACGCGAGCTCGAGCAGGAGATGCGCTCGAGCTACCTCGACTACGCGATGAGCGTGATCGTGGGCCGCGCGCTCCCGGATGTTCGCGACGGGTTGAAGCCCGTGCACCGCCGAGTCCTCTACGGGATGCACGACGCGGGCATGCAGCCGAACCGGCCGTACAAGAAGTGCGCAGCGATCGTCGGCGACGTGATGGGCAAGTACCACCCGCACGGCGACTCGGCGATCTACGACACGGTCGTCCGCATGGCGCAGCCGTTCAGCCTGCGTTACCCGCTCGTGGACGGACAGGGCAACTTCGGCTCCATCGACGACGACCCGGCTGCCGCCATGCGCTACACCGAATGCCGCTTGTCGCGGATGGCAACGGAGATGCTTCGTGACATCGACGCGGACACGGTCGACTTCGTCCCGAACTACGACGAGTCGCGCCGGGTTCCGGTGTCGCTCCCATCCCGCTTCCCGAACCTGCTCGTCAACGGCTCTGCGGGGATCGCGGTCGGGATGGCGACGAACATGCCCCCCCACCGCCTCGGCGAGATCGTCGACGCGATCGTACAGCTGATCGACAAGTCCGACTCGAACGCCGAGGATCTGATGAAGCACGTCAAGGGACCGGACTTCCCCACCGGCGGGATCGTGGTCGGCAGGCAGGGCATCCGCGACGCCTACCGCACGGGCCGCGGGCGGATCGTGATGCGTGCCCGAGCGCACATCGAGGAGCTGCGCGGCGGTAAGAGCGCGATCATCGTCACCGAGCTGCCGTACGGAGTGAAGAAGGGCGGCGACGCGGGCGTGATCAAGAAGATCGCCGATCTCGTCCAGGACAAGGTCATCACCGAGGTCTCCGATCTCGCCGACCACTCCGATCGCACCGGCATGCGCATCCAGATCGAGCTCAAGCGTGAGGCGATCCCGCAGGTCGTCCTCAACAAGCTCTTCAAGCACACGTCGCTGCAGGCGACCTTCGGCTACAACGCGGTCGCTCTCGTCGGCAACGTCCCGAAGACGCTGTCCCTGCTCGAGCTCGTCACGTACTACCTCGACTACCAGCGT
>Ga0136616_10000347_pt1 | contig 20938 bp, 17 predicted proteins | sample AntDrymUQ2992106_2_FD_106648 | JGI IMG/M metagenome (GOLD analysis project Ga0136616, IMG submission 106648) | Polar desert sand microbial communities from Dry Valleys, Antarctica - metaG UQ299 (21.06) | ecosystem: Environmental > Terrestrial > Soil > Desert | place: Antarctica: Dry Valley... | reverse complement strand
TGACATCAGGAAGACGGCTCGGTCGTAGCTGTCGTCGGAGCTGACCAGGCTTGCCGCCCAGCTCGGGATGTCCGTACGGCAAAGTGTTTGGACCACCTCTGTGGCGGCCCGCACCGCCGAGGAGAAGCTCTGCGCGCCGGTCGGCTCGATCTCGCCGTAAAGCCGACGGGCCGAGGCATCGACGAGGGAGGGATCGGCTGCGGCAGGCTGGCTGGTCGGCGAGGTCTGTCGAGGCTCGGTGATCGGGTCTGGTTGCAGCGTCTGGAAGCCGAACACCCCGACTGCCGCGAGGAGGATCACCACGAGGGGCAGGATCCAGGGCCGCGGCACCGGCGTGACCTCACGCTCGGCGGAGTCCAGCAGCTCCTCACTGGGCGCGCCTGCTGCGGTCACGTCACCACCGTACGACGCCTTGCCGTGCTTTCGGCGCCACCAGAACACCGCTGGCCGCGCACTCATGGCGACTGCGGGCGGGGCGTCGGTAGGTTCGGTAGTCCAGTGCACTAAGAGCTGAGGAGATCCGTTGTCCGAGAATCCGGCCCTGTCCAACCTGAGTCACGAGACCCGGCACTTCGACCCGCCCCGGGGTTTTCGCGCACAGGCCAATGTCCATCAGGACGCATATGACGAGGCGGCAGCGGATTGGCTGGCGTTCTGGGAGAAGCAGGCCGAGCGGCTCGAGTGGGCGCAGAAGTGGGACGCCACGCTGGACTGGGATCCGCCGTTCGCGAAGTGGTTCCTCGGCGGGAAGCTCAACGTTGCGGTCAACTGCCTCGACCGCCACGTGGCGGCTGGGCGCGGCGACAAGGTCGCCATCCACTTCGAGGGTGAGCCGGGGGACAAGCGCTCGATCACGTACGCCGAGCTGACCGCCGAGGTATGCAAGGCCGCCAACGCGTTGACCGAGCTGGGAGTTGCCACCGGCGACCGGGTGATGATCTACCTGCCCATGATTCCCGAGGCGGCGATCGCGATGCTCGCCTGTGCCCGGATCGGCGCACCGCACTCCGTCGTCTTCGGCGGCTTCTCCCCGGACAGCCTGCGCAACCGGATCGACGACTGCGGCTCGAAGTTCGTGATCACCTCCGACGGCGGTTACCGGCGCGGGTCGGCGAGTGCGCTGAAGTCCAATGTGGACGCTGCCGCTGACGCCGACGGATCACCGGTGGAGCGGGTTGTGGTCGTACGCCGTACCGGCCAGGACGTCGAGTGGAACGACGATCGTGATCTGTGGTGGCACGACGTCGTGGACCGGCAGCCGGACACGCACGAGGCTGAAGCCTTTGACGCCGAGCACCCGCTGTTCATCCTCTACACGTCAGGAACCACCGCGAAGCCCAAGGGCATCCTCCACACCTCCGGCGGTTATCTGACGCAGACCTCGTACACCCACCACGCGGTCTTCGACCACAAGGCCGAGACCGACGTGTTCTGGTGCACCGCCGACATCGGCTGGGTGACCGGGCACAGCTACATCGTGTACGGGCCGATGTCCAACGGCGCGACCCAGGTGATGTACGAGGGCACGCCGGACACCCCGCACAAGGGCCGCTTCTGGGAGATCGTGCAGAACTACGGGGTGACGCTGCTCTATACCGCGCCAACGGCGATCCGGACCTTCATGAAGTGGGGCGCGGAGATCCCAGCCGAGTTCGACCTGTCCTCACTGCGGCTGCTGGGCAGCGTCGGTGAACCGATCAACCCGGAAGCCTGGATGTGGTACCGCGAGCACATCGGCGGCGACAACTGCCCGATCGTGGATACCTGGTGGCAGACCGAGACCGGCGGAATCATGATCAGCCCGCTGCCCGGCGTGACGTCGACCAAACCGGGCTCGGCCCAGCGAGCGCTGCCGGGGATATCGGCCGACGTCGTGGACGAATCCGGGGAGTCGGTGCCCGACGGTGGTGGCGGGTATCTCGTCTTGACCGAGCCGTGGCCGGCGATGCTGCGCACCATCTGGGGTGACGACGAGCGGTTCAAGGAGACCTACTGGTCGCGCTTTGCCAAGCAGGGGTACTACTTCGCCGGCGACGGGGCCAAGAAGGATGACGACGGTGATGTGTGGCTGCTCGGCCGGGTGGACGACGTCATGAACATCTCCGGGCACCGGATCTCCACCACCGAAGTGGAATCCGCGCTGGTGTCACATCCGAAGGTCGCCGAGGCGGCCGTCGTCGGTGCGACCGATCCGACCACCGGCCAGGGCATCGTGGCCTTCGTGATTCTGCGCGGCGGCAACGACGCAGAAGGCGAGGACCTGGTCAAGGAACTGCGCAATCACGTCGGCAAGGAGATCGGGGCGATCGCCAAACCGCGTCAGATCATGATCGTGCCGGAGTTACCCAAGACCCGCTCGGGAAAGATCATGCGCCGATTGCTGCGCGACGTTGCCGAGAACCGCGACCTTGGCGACGTGACCACGCTGGCCGATCCGACGGTGATGAACCTGATCGGCGAAGGGTTGAAGTCCGGCAAGCCCGCCGCCGAGGAGTAACCGGGCGACTCGGCTCTGCCGCGCTGTCTATGTCCGCGATGCCGCAGCCAGATGTCGCAGCCTTGCAGGTGACTCGCCGGGCGTGTCCCCTGCAGACCTACGACATCAGCGCCGTGCCGGCCCGGGCTAGGGTCGGCGGCCGTGCCTGTCGTTCGGTCCGGTGCCGCTGCTCGGCGCGACCGCGATCCGCTTGCCGGCCTGCTCGAGCTGGACGGGGTCGCCGACGCGGCGGACGAAGCTCGGCGGGCGATCGACCGGCTGCTCGTGCACCCGGTGCTGCGCCGCCAGATCCCTGCGGTGGCCGCCGAATCCACCCTGCGTGGTGCCCGGGCCGCGGCGGCGCTGTCGGGCGTAGACATCCCGCTGGCCGAGCTCCGCTCGTCCGAGGCGACCGACCCCGTCGTACGCGGGGCCGTACGCGCGTACGCAGCACTCGGTCCGATGGTTGCGACCTGGCCGCGGGCTCCCGGACAGGTGCTGGCCCGGCTGCACGCGCTGGCCGCGGCGGATCTGGCCGCTCCCGATGCGCTCGGCCGACCGCAGCCGCGCGCTGCGGTCGGCCAACGGCTCAGCGGGCTGGGGCAGCTCGTCTCCGAGGCGACCAGCACCCCGGGCGTCATACTCGCCGGAGTCGTCCACGGCGAGTTGGCGGGGTTGGCTGCGTTCGGGTCGGCCGACCGGGTTATGGCCTTGGCTGCGGCTCGGCTAACGATGCGCTCCCGCGGGCTGGACACCAACGCGGTGTCCGTACCGGAGGTCGGTGTCATTGAGAGCGCGGCTGACTACTCGACGCTGCTGGCCGAATTCGTCAGCGGTACGCCCGAGGGGCTCGGTGCCTGGTTGCGCTGGTGGTCAGCAGCGGTGATCTTGGGTGCCAGGGAGGGCCTTGCGATCTGCGAGGCGCTGGCCCGCGACGGCACCCCCTGACCGCACCTTCTCCGGAGAATGTCACCTCGGGCGGCCCCCTGACCGCACCTTCTCCGGAGAATGTCACCTCGGGCGGCCCCCTGACCGCACCTTCTCCGGAGAAAGTCCGAACTCGGGCGCCCAAAAGAACGGCGCCCCGCCGAGGCGGGGCGCCGTCAGGGCACGGTGTGCCGGGCTACCAAGCGTGCACCTTCTCGCGGAGTCGGCCTGCCTGGCAGGACAACTCCGGCGTGCCTCTCGTGGCCGGTCGCGCGTGGGTACCTGGTGTGCCGTGCGCGGAGCGGTCCACGTAACCGTGAATCGGTCCGCTCCTACTTTCTACGCCGTGTCCCGATGTGGCACAAGATCTCCCATCAAGTTTGAGCGAGTCCAGAAACCATCCAGAACGAACGGGAGGTTATGCGCACAACGTGCGAGGAGCTGGTCAATGCGGGGAGAGCGCAAGACCGGCCAGTGCTACGACGCCCACGGCCGCGAAAGCCACGACAGCCCCGACGAGCCAGGCCCCCGTCATCATGGCCACGGCGAAGGCCAGCAGAACGACGACGACTGGCCCGCTGATCGACAGGGCCGTCCCGATCCGACGGTTGCGTGCCGCCCGGGCATCTCGGGGTGCTCGGGTCGGCGCCCGAGCCCCCTGACCGAACACCACGGCCGACACGGCGATCGCGGCGACGGCCAGCCACGCGGCCACGGTCACGAAGGTGTCGGACATGGTGAGTCAGGCTGGCCGATCCCTGTGTTTGGCTGCGTACCAAGCGATTCCGGCCACGGCCGCCCCGATACCGATGGCCGCGCTGGTCACCGCGGGGCTACGACTGGGGCCGAACCGAGAGCGCAGGGCAACCGGCTTGGTGAACATCAGCACCGGCCACCCGCGATCAAGGGCGATCTTGCGCAGTGCACGGTCGGCATTCACGGCGGTCGGGTGTCCGATGACCTCGAGCATCGGCAGATCGGTGACCGAGTCGCTGTAGGCATAGCTCTCGGCCAGGTCGTAGCCACGCTCGACGGCCAGATCGAGAATCGCGGCAGCCTTGTTCGGCCCGTAGGCGTAGTAGTCGATCTCGCCGGTGTACTTGCCGGACTCGACCACCATCCGAGTCGCGATGACGTGATCGGCCCCGACCATCTCCCCGATCGGGCCGACGACCTCCAGCCCGCTGCTGGAGACGATGACCACCTCTCGGCCCTCACTGCGATGGGCTTCGATGAGTTCGGCCGCCTCCTCGTAGACCAGCGGTTCCATGATCTCGTGCAGGGTCTCGTTCACGATGTCGTGCACTTGGGCCACATCCCAGCCGGTACACATCTCGGTGACGTGCTTGCGCATCCGTTCCGTCTGATCGGCATCGGCCCCGGACACCATGAAGACGAGTTGGGCGTAGGTCGACTTCAGCACCGACCGGCGGTTCATCAGACCGCCGTCGAAGAACGGGCGTCCGAAAGCGAGGGTGCTCGACTTGGCGATGATCGTCTTGTCGAGATCAAAGAAAGCGGCAGCCCGGCCCACGCGACGAGCTTAGGACTCGAGGATCGGGTACGACGCTGCCGCGCCGCAGGGGCTCAGACTCGTCGCATCGGTCGCGTCCACAGGGCTTTCCGGTTGTCCACAATCCGTCCGTAGCGCGATCGTCGATGCGATGCCGGTGCTCAGCTTGGCAGGTGCCCATGCGTCGAGAGCAGCCCGCGAGCGCGGCCGACGATTCTGGGCTACTGGTCGTCGGACCGGCCAATGACGTGCGCGAGGAAGTCCTCCGGCTTGCCGCGACCGCGGGCATCCTCGCCAGGGCGATCGAGGTCGTCGAGCTGACCAACGCAGTCTGGTCGGGTCCGAGTCTGGTCGTCGTCGATGCCGACTGCGCGGATCAGGTGTCTGTCGCTGCGCTGGCCCGCCGTCCCGGACTGGTGATCGCGACGACGAGCCGGCCCAGCGCCGACGTCTGGTCCGCAGCTGTGTCCATCGGTGTCGAACACGTGCTCGAGCTCCCGGCCGGGCAGGCCTGGCTCGTCGACCGGCTAGCCGATGCCGCGGGCCGAACGGGGCCACTCGGAGTCCTGGTCGCGGTGATCGGCGGCTGCGGCGGCGCAGGAGCGAGCACCTTGGCAGCCGCGCTGGCTGTCAGCGCTGCGCGCTCGGGCCGTCAGCCGGTACTGATCGGCGCAGACCCTTGGGACGGTGGGCTCGATGTCGCCCTAGGTGCTGAGGACGTACCCGGACCTCGCTGGCCCGATCTCGCCACGGTCTCCGGCCGGCTCTCGACGACGGCGATCCTGGACGGCTTGCCACAGGCGCATGGCGTGCGCTTCCTGAGTTCGGCTCGCAGTCACGCCTCGCGTATCCCGCTGCCGGCGCTGGCTGCTGTCGTCTCCGCGGCACGGCGTACGGGGGGTCCAGTCATCGTTGATCTGCCGCGGGAGGCCGCCGAGGGTCCGCGCTGGCTTGGCGGGCTGGTCGATCTCGGCCTGGTGGTGTGCTCGGCTACGGTGTCCGGTGCACTGGCAAGCCGGGCGTTGGTCGCTGAGTTGGGTTGGCAAGCACCAGCTTCCGGCCTCGTCGTCCGGATCGGCCACGGACGCGACATCGACGATCGTACACTCGGCACGGCCATCGGCCTTCCGGTCCTGGTACGGCTGCGCGAGGACGCCCGACTGACCCGGCAGCGGCAGAGAGGTGAGCCGCCAGCACCTCGACGCCGGAGCCAACTTGCCAGGTCGTGCGCCCAGTTGTGGCAATTGGCTGCCGACCGCCAGGAGCCAGCCGCGTGAAGGTCGAGGCGATCGTCGATCGAGTCCGAACCCGTCTGGCCGGACTGGACGAGCCGGCCGGCCGGGCTCGGGTCGCCGAACTGGTCCGGGTCGAGGCCGGAGCCCTCATCGACGATGCGGATCTGCTTTCCCTGATCCGGTCGGCAGAGGACGAACTCGTCGGTGCCGGTCCGCTCGAACCCCTGCTCCGCCGGCCGGGCGTGACCGATGTTCTCGTGAACGCGCCGGACCAGGTGTGGGTGGATACACCGGCCGGCCTGGAGCGTACGGAGGTTCGGTTCGCAGACGCCGCAGCAGTACGCCGGCTTGCCCAGCGGCTTGCCACGATGGCCGGGCGACGGCTCGATGACGCAACGCCATGGGTCGATGCGACATTGCCCGACGGGAGTCGGCTGCACGCCGTCCTGCCGCCGATCGCCGCCGGTTGCCCATGCATCTGTCTGCGGGTGTTGGGCCGGCGCCGGTTCTCCTTCGCCGAACTCGTCGACGGCGGCACGATCCCGATCCCGGCCGCCGCGCGCCTCGAGGCCATGATCGCCGATCGCCGGTCCTTCCTCGTCACCGGCGGGACGGGGTCGGGCAAGACGACGTTGCTGGGAGCTCTGCTCTCCCTCGTACCTGCCGATGAACGGCTGATCCTCGTGGAGGACGCACCGGAGTTGGCTCCGACTCACCCGCACGTGGTGCGCCTGCTGGCGCGTCCGGCAAACGTCGAAGGCGCGGGGGCGGTGAGCCTTCGCGATCTGGTGCGCCAAGCGCTGCGGATGCGCCCTGATCGGGTCGTCGTCGGAGAGGTACGCGGCGCGGAGGTCGCCGATCTGTTGTGTGCGCTGAACACCGGTCACGAGGGCGGCTGCGGAACCGTACATGCCAATTCGCCGGCCGAGGTCACCGCTCGACTCGAAGCGCTGGCTGCCATGGGCGGCCTCAACCGGGCTGCGGTACACAGCCAGATGGCGGCAGGTCTAGATGTGATCGTCCACGTGGTCCGGACCAGTCAGGGCCGCGTCGTGAGTGAGCTGGCCGAGTTCGAGCGTGGAGGGCCGGTCCCGCACGTGCGCCCGGTGTGGTCCCGGTGAACCAGGCGTACCCGCTGGCGCTCCTGGCCGCAGCCCTGTGCCTCTGGCCCGGCAGGGTCGCCGTGATCCGGCTGGCCCGGGCTCTTGATCTGAACAACCGCGATGGGTCGTCGACGTGGGCGGTCGGTGGCTGGGGCAGGGCTCGATGGCCCAATGCGCGGTGGCTCCGAGGCCTTCTAGTCGTCGGTGGAGTCGCTGTGCTGGCGCAGGTCTGGGCGTTACCCGTGGCAGCAGTCCTGATCGCCATCGCTGTCACGGCCGGCACCGGGCTGGTCCGAATGCGCCAGGAACGAGCCGTGGTCGGCGAGGAGCAGGGGGCCGTCGAAGGGCTCGGGGTACTCGTGGCTGAACTGCGGGCCGGTCGACCAGCCGACCAGGCCCTCGAGGCGGCGGGGCGACATTGCGGTCACCAGAACGTCGGCGCTGTGCTGACCCGGCTTGGCCGCTCACTGCGACTGGGTGATCGCCTGGAGGGGTGGATGCGCGTCGACGAGCGGGCGCCACCGCTGGCTGACGCGCGCGGGTCAGTGCAGCTGACGGGTCAGCTGGGCGCTTCGCCGCTTGGATCCTCGGCGCAGCGTGACACGGCGCAGCGTGACTCGACGCTGCATGGCTCAGTGCTGCGTGGCTCGAAGCAAGATCCGGCTGGCTCGCGCTGGCAGTCCCGACTGATCGCCGGCCTGCGCCTGAGCCAACGGACCGGTTGTGCCCTCGCCGACGTCGTGGCGGCAGTCGAGTCCGACCTGGCCAGGCGTGGCCATCAGCGAGCCGACGTCCGAGCGACGGCGGCCGGTCATCGGGCAACCGTTGCGCTGCTGGCCGGTCTGCCTGTCCTGGGGCTCGCGATGGGCAGCGGAATCGGGGCGGAGCCGGTGCGGATATTGACCACGACGACGATCGGCCATGTCCTCCTGATTACCGGCGTCGCCCTGGAACTGGTCGGTCTTGCCTGGAGCCGCAGGATGACCCGCGCCGCGCTGCGCGAAGGCTGAGCCGTGGGCTGGATCTCCGACTCTCGCCCGCTCGTCTCGGCGGTTGCGGTGATGATGCTGCTGGCCGTCAGCCTGGCGATCCTTCCGACAACCGTAACCGTCGCAGACCATCGACTGCGGCGTCTCTCGTCGTCGGTTGAGCCCTTGGACAAGGCGATCGCAAGCGGCGACCCGTCTGCTGAAGTCGGCGCTCGACGTCGACGGGCCGTGCTCTTCGCGGCACTTGCCGCAGCATCAGTCCTGGTCACGGTTCCCTCGGCCGTCGGCGGCCTCGCGGCTTCGACGGTTGCGGCTGGGACCTACCTTCTCGTGCGGGGGCCTGCTCCGCTCGACGGCGCGCAATCTCGTGCGAGCAGCTGGCTGAGCGGAGTCAGTTGGCTCGGGGCTGGGACCGGTCGGTCGTCGGCAGGGGACCCGCTGCTGCCTTTTGCCATCGAGCTGTTGGCCGTATGTCTACGCGCGGGGATGCCTGGCTCGCCGGCGCTCAGATCGGTGTCCGGCATCCTGCCAGCTCTCGACCCGCAACACCCCGGGCCGAGAGCGGCGACGGCCACGTCGGGGACACCCGGAGTGTCTGTCGTGCTGGCCCGCGTCGCTGCAGCCTGCGAACTGGGCAGCGAGCCGGCCGCAGCATGGCAGGACTGGCTCGGACATCCGGTGTACGGCCGGCTGGCCCGCGCCTTGGTCGTCACCGGTGAATCAGGCAGTGCCGTCGCAGGGCGCCTGGAGACTGTCGCGCAACAGCTCCGCACCGCCGAAGGACAGCAGACGATGGCTCGGGCCCAACGAGCCGGCGTGCTGCTGATGGCGCCCCTGGGGCTGTGCTTCCTGCCGGCGTTCGTGTGCCTCGGTGTCGTTCCTGTGGTCGTCGGCATTGCCGGCCGGGTGTTCGGCTGAACCCGCGAACTCCCCTGGAGTCCCGCGGCTACGTCCGAGCCGGTGACTGGATGTCCACAGCGCTTCGAGGGTCGGCAGATTGCAGCCGGATGCTGTCCACAGGTGACATCGAGCCCCGGCGCACTGAGCCATCAGGGTCGAGGCTGAGCGCGTGCGGACAGATCGTCTCGCACCACGTCGAGGAAGGGAGGGCGGACATGCGCAAGCGGTTCGCCACCGTCACCCAGTTCATGGTCAACCTGTGCACCATCAGTGCGGTTGGCTGCCTAGTGCTGAGCGCAGCCGCCGGCCGGACCGCGCGCATCCGACTGCGCCGAATCTCCGGCGACGCCGGAATGAGCACCGCCGAGTATGCGGTGGGCACGATCGCGGCCTGCGCTTTCGCCGCAGTTCTCTACCAAGTCGTCACCGGGGACTCGATCGTCTCGGCGCTGCAGGATCTCATCGACTCCGCACTCACGACCTTGTCCTGAGTTGCCTTGCTGCACAGCAGCTCTGCCGGACCTTGCACGATCGTGTCGGTCGAGGGCGGTTTCCTTCGACGCCCGATTCGGATGGCTTCGCGGAGATTCGATGATGCCGGAATGGTCACCGCAGAGACCGCGGTTGTGCTGCCGGTCCTGGTCTTCATCCTGGTCGCCGCGCTGGCTGCGGTCTCGGTGGTCACCGCGCAGATGCGGTGCACCGATGCTGCCCGGGAGGGAGCGCGGGCAGCGGCCAGAGGAGAGTCCGATGCGGCGGTAGGCCAGATCGCGGCGTCCTCCGCGCCGGCAGGCAGTGCAGTGTCGGTCTCTCGGGATGGAGGCACCGTGACCGTCGAGGTCAGTGCCTCGGTTGCTCTGTTCGCCGGTCTTGGCCCCTCGATGACGGTGTCCGACGCGGCCACTGCCGCTCTCGAGCCCGGGCTCGACGGTGCGGCGGCGGCCCAGGGCGGCTTTGGTGGGCTTCCCAGCGGCAGCGGGCCGCGGGGGCCGCCGTGACCAGCCGCAGCAGAAGAGCGGCCGGGTACGCCGATCGCCGGGCTTTCCCGATCGGCAGTGATCGTGGGTCTGCAGGTGTCTGGGTGTTGGCGTTGTCCGGCGTCGTGCTCCTCAGCGGGACCGCCTCTGTCCTGGCCGGAGTGGCGATCATCAGCCGACACGAAGCAGGAACGGCGGCCGACTTGGCTGCGCTCGCGGCTGCCAGCCAGGCGTTGTCCGGATCGGAGAAGGCCTGCGGGGCGGCGCGGGGGATAGCCGGTGCCAACGGCGCGGACTTGGCGTCTTGCACCCTGAGCGCAGACGGTGTCGTGGATGTGGCGGTCACGGTGACGGTGCAGTTCGGTTCGCTGGGACTGGGGGTCGCTCGGGCCGATGCCCGCGCCGGCCCCGCTGGGACTGCCGACCTGACTGGTCCGGGTCAACCACTGGACGACGGATTCTCGCCCATGTCATCGCCGCGCGACCCCGGCCGGGTCGACGACACCGGACTGCGCGTCGCTGCTTTCCCGAGGTACAGCCGCATCGGCCAAGGCGTCGAGAACGGCGTCCAGAATTGTGACCGCCGCATCCTTGTCCAGTGGCGAGTTGCCGTTGCCGCATTTGGGCGACTGAACGCACGAGGGGCAGCCGGACTCACAGACACAACTCGAGATTGTGGCGCGAGTGGCGGTCAGCCAGTCCCGGATCGCGTCATGTCCACGCTCGGCGAAGCCCGCACCGCCGGGATGGCCGTCATAGACGACGATCGTGGCGGCGCCAGTGTCGGGGTGCGCAGCTGTGGACAAACCGCCGATGTCCCACCGGTCGCAGGTCGCGAACAACGGCAACAACCCGATCGCGGCGTGCTCGGCGGCATGCAGAGCACCGGGCAGATCGGCCTCCGCAACTTCGCTCCGGTGAACGGTGCGCGCATCCAAGGTGATCCAGACGGCAGCCGTCTGCAGGAGCCGAGGCGGCAGGTCCAGCGGGAACTCGGCCAGCACCTGTCCGGTCCATACCCGACGGCGCTGATAGGACACCACCTGGTCGGTGACATCGACGATCCCTCGATGCACGCCGACGCCGCCGTACGTCGAACTCCGCTCGGTCGAGACGATCCGCACGTCGGTGACCAGCTGCGCGCGGGTCGTCCACTCCGGTTCCTCGGCATGCACCAGCGCGACCGCGTCGTCGAGGTCGAAGTCGTCGACGACGTAGGAGGCGCCCTGATGGACGTACAGCGCACCCGAGTGCACGGTTGAGTGGGATGCCGAACCGTCGACCGTGCCCAACATCCGACCGGTCACGGTCTCCACGATCATCACCGGCGGGTCACCACCAGAACGCAGGTCCACGTCCGGCCGGTGCCGATGCGTCCAGTACCACCCGCCCGGCCTCGCCCGCAGATCGCCGGCAGCCACCAGAGCCGCCACCGACCGCCGGGCGGCCTGGCCACCGAAGAGGTCGAGGTCGGACTCGGTCAATGGGTACTCGGCGGCCGCCATGCGCAGGTGCGGAGCCAGGACGTAGGGATTGGCCGGATCGAAGACGCTGGCCTCGACCGGCCGGCCGAAGATCGCCGCCGGATTGTGGGCGAGGTAATGGTCCAGCGGGTCGTCCGCAGCGACGAAGACGGCCAGCGACTCCTGACCGGCTCGCCCCGCTCGCCCGGCCTGCTGCCAGAGCGAGGCCAGTGTGCCCGGAAACCCCGAGAGCACCACGGCGTCCAGGCCGCTGATGTCGATGCCGAGTTCGAGTGCGTTCGTGGAGGCCACGCCCAACAACTCACCGGAGTCCAGCTGCCGCTCGAGTTCGCGCCGTTCCTCGGGAAGGTATCCGCCGCGATACGCAGCGACCCGCTTCGCGAGCAACGGGTCAACGTCGGCCACCAGCCGTCTCGCCTGCGCCGCAACGCCTTCAGCGCCTCGGCGGGACCGTACGAAGGCAACCGTACGTGCCCCGTCGCAGACCAGATCGGACAGGATCCGAGCGGTCTCGGCACTGGCCGACCGGCGCGCCGGCTGGCCCTCGTTGACGTCCTCCCACGGTGGTTCCCACAACGCGAAGGTGCTGGCAGCGCGTGGAGACCCGTCGTCAGTCACCGCACTGGCCTCCAGTCCGGTCAAGCGCAGCGCCGAGGCCTCCGGGTCGGCGACCGTGGCCGAGGCGAGCACGAACGTGGGCGTCGCGCCGTACCGCGCACAGATCCGCCGCAACCGGCGCAGCACATTGCCGACATGCGCACCGAAGATGCCCCGGTAGGCGTGGCACTCGTCAACCACCACGAACGACAGATGACGTAGCAGCGAGGACCACCGCGGGTGCCGCGGCAGGATCCCGCGACTGAGCATGTCCGGATTCGTGACGATCCAGCGGCTGTGCTGGCGTACCCAGTCCCGCTCGTCACCGGGAGTATCGCCGTCGTAGGCGGCTGGACGTACCGTCGGACCGGCCAGGGCGGCGACAGCGGCGAGCTGGTCGTGAGCCAGCGCTTTGGTGGGCGCCAGATAGAGCACCCGACTTCGCTGGTTCTCCTCAAGTGCGGCCAGTCCGGGCAACTGGTAGACCAGTGACTTGCCCGACGCGGTGCCCGTTGACACCACGACGTCGCGGCCCGAGTGGGCGAGCTCGGCGGCAGTGATCTGATGCAGCCACGGCGCGCTGACGCCCAGCTCGGTGAGCCGTTCCAGCAGTGCGCCCGGGACCCAGTGCGGCCACGGACCTGTCCGCGCGGGTCGAGAGGGCAGCTCGGTGACGTGGGTCAGCGGGCTAGCAGTGGGCAGCGGCGCAACCCCATCCGGTGTAGCGCCCGGGGGACAGCCGGCTCCCCGCAGGAGCCTGTCCAGTCTTTCCGCCGACACGTTCTCCACTCTGACAGGTACCTACGACCAGCCCGTACCGACGAGTAAACGAGCGTTCCCCTAGACTCCCGGCGACGTGTGGCCCGGATCGTCCGGGTCGGCACTGCAGCCATCCCTGGGCGCACCCACGCGCATCCTCGGGTGCGCCGGTGTCGGGTCAGGAGGATAAGAATGCCGGTGCAGAGTTCCATCTCCGGGGGCGACTACGCCCTTGTCACGATCATTCTGCTGGTCGCGGTGGGCGCGCTCGCCTTCGGTGCGTTCCTCGTCCGCGAGGTGATGGCATCTGGGCAGGGCACACCGAAGATGCAGGAGATCGCCAAGGCGATCCAGGAGGGCGCGGCTGCCTATCTGCAGCGGCAGTTCAAGACCTTGGCGATCTTCGCTGTCGTGGTCTTCGTCGTCCTGGTTCTCCTGCCGGTCACCGACGGCGGTACGGCCACCCGGATCGGGCGGGCGATCTTCTTCCTCCTCGGCGCGAGCTTCTCCGCGGCAGTCGGGTTCATCGGAATGACCCTGGCCACTCGGGGCAACGTCCGGATGGCGGCCGCTGCCCGTGAGGCTGGTTTCAAGCCGGCCTTCCGGATCGCCTTCCGCACCGGCGGCGTCTGCGGAATGATCACCATCGGCCTGGGTCTGCTGGGCGCGGCGCTGGCTCTGCTCATCTTCAACGAGACCGCCCCGATCGTCCTGGAAGGCTTCGGCTTCGGCGGCGCGCTGCTTGCGATGTTCATGCGGGTCGGCGGCGGCATCTTCACCAAGGCCGCCGATGTCGGCGCCGACCTGGTCGGCAAGGTCGAGGCCGGCATTCCCGAGGACGACCCCCGCAACGCTGCCACCATCGCCGACAACGTCGGCGACAACGTCGGTGACTGCGCCGGGATGGCCGCAGACCTGTTCGAGTCCTACGCCGTCACCCTGGTCGCGGCGCTGATCCTGGGTCAAGCCTTTCTGGGCGGCGACGGAATGATCTTCCCGCTCGTGGTCGCGGCCATCGGCGTGATCGCCTCGGTCGTGGGCATCCTGGCCTCCAACCCCAGGGACACTGACCAGAACGGCTTGACGACGATCAACCGGGGCTTCTTCATCTCCGCGGCGGTCTCGTTGGTCCTGGTCGCCGGTGCGGCGTTCCTGCTGCTGCCCGGCGACTTCGCCGCAGTCGGGATCGACGAAGGCGGCAGCCCGGCCGTGATCGGCTTCGTCGCCGTACTCATCGGAATCGTGCTGGCCGCAGCCATCCAGTTGCTGACCGGCTACTTCACCGAAACAAGCCGAAAGCCGGTGCAGGACATCGGCCGCTCCTCCCAGACCGGTGCCGCCACCGTCATCCTGTCCGGGATCTCGGTCGGCCTCGAGTCAGCGGTCTACTCAGCGCTCCTGATCGGCGCCGCTGTGTACGGCGCCTTCCTGATCGGCGGCGGCATCGCCCTGTACGCCGTGGCGCTGGCCGGCTGCGGCCTGCTCACCACTGCCGGCGTCATCGTCTCCATGGACACCTTCGGCCCGGTCAGCGACAACGCCCAGGGCATCGCCGAGATGTCCGGCGACATCGACGAGAACGGCTCACGCGTGCTGACCGACCTCGACGCTGTCGGCAACACCACCAAGGCGATCACCAAGGGCATCGCGATCGCCACGGCCGTACTGGCGGCGACCGCCCTGTTCGGCTCGTACTACCAAAGCATTCTCGACGCGCTGGACATCGCCGGCGCCGATGCGGCCGAGGCGATCAACGGGCTGCAACTGGTCAGCCCGAACAACATCGTGGGAGCCATTCTCGGCGCGGCAGTGGTGTTCTTCTTCTCCGGGCTGGCGATCAGTGCGGTGTCTCGGGCGGCCGGAAGGGTCGTGTTCGAGGTGCGCGAGCAGTTCCGCATGCACCCCGGGATCATGGATTACTCCGAGCGCCCCGACTACAGCCGCGTGGTGGACATCTGCACCAAGGACTCGTTGCGCGAGCTGGCCACTCCGGGCCTGCTGGCAGTCCTTGCCCCGGTCGCGGTCGGCTTCGGACTTGGGTTCGGCCCGCTGGCTGCCTACCTGGTCGGCGCGATCGCGGCTGGCACGCTGATGGCCGTCTTCCTGGCCAACTCCGGCGGCGCCTGGGACAACGCCAAGAAGATGGTCGAGGACGGCGCATACGGCGGCAAGGGCAGCCCGGCCCACGCCGCCACGGTCATCGGCGACACCGTCGGCGACCCGTTCAAGGACACCGCCGGACCGGCCATCAACCCGCTGATCAAGGTCATGAACCTGGTGGCCCTGCTGATCGCTCCGGCGGTCGTCAGTCTCACGATCGGCGTGGACGCCGACGAGGGGCTGCGCGCGATCATCGCCCTGAGTGCCGTCCTGATCATCGTGGTCGCCGTCGTGATCAGCAAGCGCCGTTCGGTGGTCATGGGTGCCGACCCGGCGGTCGCTGACCACAACGAAGAGGTCCCGCCACCCGCGCCATACCGGGCCTAGCCGAACGTCCCGGATCACTGGCTCGAGACGTATCGAGTGAAGGCGTCCTTGAACCAATAGGTTCGGTACAAGGACGCCGTCACTCATCTGAGCGGGGGAGCTGAGTGCACGAGCAGCTGCCGCTTTTCGACGACCCGAGCGCCGGCCTCGAGATCGCCGACCTGGAGGGACTGCTCGTCGCAGGTGCCGCTCTGGTCCAGCGTGGCGCCGAGGCCCGGTTGTCCATCGTGGTGAGCGAGCAGTGGCGGGCTGCTGCCATCGGCGGGGCCTTCGATCTGCGTGGGTTGCCCGGTGAGACAGTCCAGACCTTCGACGCTCAGGTCGCGGTACGGACTCCGTTTCACCGCGGCCTGATGCCGATGGCACACCAGTGGTCGCGGGGCTCGTCGAAACTGCCGCCGGCCGACTGGCGGCTCACTGCGGCGCGCGTACGGCTCTGGGCTCTGGCCACCGGCCGGGGCGATTCCGCTGGCTATCTGTTGGGGCTCGGCCGTACCGACGAAGGTTCCTGCTGGTCGGCCGCCGGCAAGGCGCTGGCCGCGGCCGGTCTCGCCGGCACGATGTTGGGCCCGCGCGCCGGGGGTCCGGCCTATCGCATCGTCGGGCAGCGGCGCAGCCGGCGGTTGTTGGAGATGGTGGGCCAAGTCCCGGCGCAGGCGCCACCAGCAGCCTGGCCACGAAACCCCTACGCCTGACCTGCACGAGTGCAGGAATCCGGCCTCGGAGCACCGCCCCTGACCTACCCGAGTGCGGGAATCCGGCCTCGGGAATCAGTCCCCTCATCCGCACGTTATCCGCTCGACGTCCCCTATCGGGACGATTCACCCGTAGGTCGTTGGCATGGCGTCCGGAAGACCAGAGCCGGACGTCTGCGGGGGTCGGACGCGCTGATGCGCCTGTCTGCCTTACCGTGTGCCGCTACAGAACGTTCCCAGATCAGTTGTCAGGAGTTTCGTGCCGCCGAAGTCCAAGAGCGCCACTGCATCGACCAAGAGGTCGGGCAAGCCGCTCGTCATCGTCGAGTCCGGCTCGAAGGCAAAGACGATCGCGGGGTATCTCGGCGGCGACTACATCGTCGAGGCCAGCGTCGGGCACATCCGCGACCTGCCCCGTAACGCCGCCGACGTTCCGCCTGCATACAAGGGACAGCCGTGGGCTCGGCTCGGTGTGAACGTGGACAACGGCTTCGAACCGCTCTACGTCGTGAGCACCGACCGCAAGAAACAGGTCAGCCGACTCAAGGCCCTGGTCAAGGACGCCAGCGAGTTGTACCTCGCCACCGACGAGGACCGTGAGGGCGAAGCGATCGCCTGGCATCTGATCGAGACCCTCAAACCCACCATACCGATCCGTCGGATGGTCTTCCATGAAGTCACCCGCGAGGCCATCCTGACCGCGATTGCCAACCCGCGGGATGTCGACACCGCACTGGTCGACGCGCAGGAGACCCGCCGGATCCTCGATCGCCTGTACGGCTACGAGGTCTCGCCGGTCCTGTGGAAGAAGGTCATGCCGAAGCTCTCGGCGGGCCGGGTGCAATCGGTGGCGACCAGGATCGTGGTCGAGCGCGAACGCGAGCGGATGCGTTTCGTGGTCGCGGACTACTGGGGCATCGAGGGTGACTTCGCGCTCAGGTCGGCAACTCCTGAGGCTGCCGCAGACGATGCGGACAACGCCGAGCCGAGGTCCTTGCGGGCAACCCTCGCCCTACTGGACGACAGCCGGGTGGCCACCGGACGAGACTTCGAGGCCACCACCGGGCGGGCCAAAAGCGACGTCGTACACCTGGACGAATCCGGGGCCCGTGGCCTGGTCGCTCGCCTGGACGGCGCCGACTTCACGGTCACCCGAACGGAGGAGAAGCCCTACCGGCGCCGCCCGTACCCGCCGTTCATGACCTCGACGCTGCAGATGGAGGCCGGTCGCAAGCTGCGCTGGTCCTCTGCCACCGTCATGCGAGTGGCCCAACGCCTGTACGAGAACGGCCACATCACCTATATGCGGACCGACTCCACGACCCTGTCCGAGACCGCGCTGTCCGCGGCGCGCAAGCAGGCCCGCGAGTTGTACGGGGACGCCTACGTCCCGGCCGAGCCGCGGCGATACACCCGCAAAGTCAAGAACGCGCAGGAGGCACACGAGGCGATCCGGCCGTCCGGAGATTCCTTCCGCACTCCCGGCCAGCTCGCCGGGCAGCTGTCCTCGGATGAGTTCCGGCTCTACGAGCTGATCTGGAAGCGCACGGTCGCCTCACAGATGGCCGACGCCGTGGGGACCAGCCTGTCGGTCCGGCTGACCGGATCCTCGACCACCGGTGAAGTGGCTGAGTTCTCGGCGAGTGGTAAGACGATCACGTTCCCGGGTTTTCTGCGGGCCTACGTCGAGAGTTCCGATGACGAGACGGCGGAAGGCGAGGACAGTGAGCGCCGGCTGCCAACCCTTACCCGCGGCCAGGAACTGACAGCGCGAGAACTGGAAGCCAAGGGACACAGCACCTCTCCGCCGGCCCGCTATACCGAGCCGAGCCTCATCGGGGCGATGCAGGATCTGGGAATCGGGCGCCCCTCGACCTACGCCTCGATCATGCAGACCATCCAGGACCGCGGGTATGTCTGGAAGAACGGGGCAGCGTTGGTGCCGTCGTTCGTGGCATTCGCGGTCGTCGGCTTGCTGGAACAACACTTCGCACGGCTGGTCGACTACGGGTTCACCGCCTCGGTCGAAGGGGATCTGGACGACATCGCGAACGGTGAACGGCGCGGTGTCGACTGGCTGACCCGGTTCTACTTCGGCAGCGACACCGGTCAGGAAGGCGGCATCGCCAAGTCCGGTGGCCTCAAGAAGCTGGTGTCCGAGCGCCTCGGTGACATCGATGCCCGCGGGGTGAACTCGATCCCGATCAGCGCCACCTACGAGGGCAAGGCCGTCGTCGTACGGGTCGGGCGTTACGGCCCGTACCTGCAGGCCGATGGGGACGAAGGCGAGCGGGCCAGCCTTCCCGACGACATCGCCCCGGACGAGCTGAGCCAGGATCGGGTGGCCGAACTGCTGTCCGCGCCGAGCAGCGATCGGAGTCTGGGACCCGACCCGGAGACCGGGCACACGATCATGGTCAAAGCTGGTCGGTACGGCCCGTACGTGTCCGTGATCCTGCCCGAAGGATCTGACGAGAAGCCGCCAACTGCAAGCCTTTTCGCCTCCATGGCACCGGAGACGCTGACTCTGGATCAGGCCCGTCAGCTGCTGACCCTGCCGCGGCCGATCGGCGAGCTGGACGGGGAACAGGTCGAAGCCCGCAACGGTCGGTACGGCCCGTACCTGGCCAAGGGCACCGACTCGCGCTCGCTGGATGCCGAGGAGAAGCTGTTCACCGTCACCCTGGACGAGGCCCGAGCGCTGTTCGCCCAGCCCAAGATGCGGGGTCGCCGCGGTGCCGCTGCGCCGCCCCTGAAAGAACTGGGTGAGGACCCGAGTACCGGCAAACCGATGGTGGTCAAGGATGGCCGGTTCGGCCCGTACGTCACCGACGGCGAGACCAACGCCAGCCTGCGCAAGGGTGACGAGGTCGAGACGCTGACCGATGCCCGCGCCATCGAACTGCTCGCAGACCGACGGGCGCGCGGGCCGGCCCCGAAGCGCGCCGCCAAGAAGGCGCCGGCGAAGAAGACCACCGCCAAGAAGACCACCGCCAAGAAGACCACCGCCAAGAAGGCGAGCGCGAAGTCCGCCAGCTGACAAGCCTTTGCGGAAGCTGGGCGACCACTCGGCCGCGCGCCAGGCTCAGATCGGCTGCAGCAGTTCCAGGCGGTTGCCAACCGGATCGTGCACGTAGCAGCGTCGAAAACCGGGAAAGTTGTCGTCCCACGTGACCTCGTGCCCGGCTGCTTCACACGCCGCGGCGACGGCGTCCACCTCCGTGCAGACCAGCCCAGGATGAGCCTTGCGGGCTGGGCGAAAACCCGCTTCCACGCCGCAGTGGACCTCGGCCGTGCCGCGCCGAAACCACACTCCGCCGCGAGCGGCGAGGACGGGCGGCTTCGTGAGTTCGGTCATCCCCAGGACGCCACCGTAAAAGGCACGCAAGGCGTCCTCCGACCCGGCCGGGCAGGACACTTGCACGTGGTGCAGCCCGTCGATCACACGCTTTCCTCTCGCCGGGCTACCGCGAAGATCCTGCGGAACGGGAACAGGACCCGGCCGGTCTCATCCGCAGGGTAGGCAGAGTTCAGTAGCTCGGCGTACTGGCCGGAGAACTCCTGGGCATCCCGGTCAACGAGTACGGCGAAGACGGGGCGCAGCGCCGTACCGCTGGTCCAGCGCAGCACCGGATCGGGTCCGGTCAAAACGTGCAGATAGGTCGTCTCCCAGGCCTCGACGGTCAGGCCGGCCTGTCTCAGGATCCTGAGATACCCCGCCGCATCCAACACCGAATCAGCGCCGCGCAAGCTTCCGCCGAGGTGGGCAGTCCACTGCTGACTATCGGCAAGCTGGCGCAGCAGGACATGCGACGGTGCGTCGAAGTTGCCCGGGACCTGCATGGCCAACCAGCCTGCTGGGCCAAGCCAACTGGCCATCGTGCGGAGGAGCTCGGCATGGTCGGGAATCCACTGCAGCAACGCATTGCTCACCAAGATGTCGACAGCGGTATCCGGCGACCAGTCCCGCGCGTCGGCGTGGATCAGCGTCACGTCAGGGAACCCACGCAGAGCTGCCGCCGCCGCTGCCAGCATGTCGACCGAGGAGTCCACCCCGATCAGCCGAGCATCCGGCCACCGGTTAGCCATTGTCAGCAACCCAGAGCCGGTGCCGCAGCCGAGGTCCACGACCACGAAGGGCCTGGACGCGCCGACCCTGGCGAGCAGATCGTAAAACGGGCGCGCCCGCTCGTCGGCGTACCCGTCGTAGGTCGGAGCGTCCCAGTTGAGTGCGTGATCCTGAGGCGGCATTCCTCGATTGTCACAAACATGTACCTACAGCGTCCTTCCCGAAATGGGATGTATCGCGCGCTCCGGGGTCGTCCGAGCAACCGCCGGTTCCAGCGCATGATCACGCAGGAAAAGGCCGGCATGGTCGGCGCCTGCCGCTAGCGTCGAAGCGTGCTGTTCGGACCCGACGAGCGACCCGGTGTGCTCTCTGGCCAGATCACACTCGTACATCGTCGTTGGCGCTCCCAGTTGGTCTACTCCGGCCGCACGTACCGTACGAACGTGGGCCGAATCGTCATTGACGACGTCGGTCGATTCGACGCCGGCGAGATCACCGATGCCGACGCTGTCCGCGCCGGCAAGGCTGCCGCTGCCGAGGTGCTCGCCGCGTTGCGTGGCCAACCGGACTGGCCGGTGTACCGGATTGGTTTCCACCTGACCGATGACCCCGACCCGCGTGCGGAATTGGCCAGCAGGGCCGACCTGAACGGCGAGGAACTGGCGGCGCTGCATGCCCGGCTAGCCCGACTCGACCGAGTGGGTTCGCAAGGTGCCTGGACCCGGGA
>Ga0136616_10000345_pt1 | contig 21001 bp, 18 predicted proteins | sample AntDrymUQ2992106_2_FD_106648 | JGI IMG/M metagenome (GOLD analysis project Ga0136616, IMG submission 106648) | Polar desert sand microbial communities from Dry Valleys, Antarctica - metaG UQ299 (21.06) | ecosystem: Environmental > Terrestrial > Soil > Desert | place: Antarctica: Dry Valley... | reverse complement strand
CTCGGCCCACTCAGGATCTTCGGCGAGCAGGTGCGCGTAGTCCTTCATCCCCGAGCCGCAGCCGGCGACGTTGACCGCGACGGCGTCGAAGCCCTCGTAGGCCGCGATCGTCTGCTGCGCAAGCGCCAGCGCCTCGTCCTCGACGCCGGCGTGCATCTGCAGCGAGCCGCAGCAGCGCGGCTGCCGCGGCGCGTGCACCTCCCAGCCCTCGGCGCTGAGCACCCGCACGGTCGCGGCGTTTACGTCGCCGAAGAAGACGCGCTGCACGCACCCCTGCATCAGCGCGATCCGGCCGCGCCGCGTGCCACGCGCGGCCGTCACCTCCGGCAGCTGCGCGATCGCGGCGCGACGCTTGACGGGCGGCGCGAGCTGGAGCATCGCGCGCAGCTCGGGAACGCCTTCGAGGCGCGCGGCGAGCATGTCGTTCACGCCGAGCTTCTGCTGCGCCCACAAGAGCGGCGCGAGCGCGCGCAGTCTGCCCGGGTGGGTGAACAGGGCGAAGATCAGCCGGCGCAGGGCCCGCTCGCGCAGCGGGCGCGGCGCGTTGCGCTCGATCTGCGGTCGCGCACGCTCGATCAGCTGGTCGTACTTCACGCCCGAGGGACACGCGGTGACGCACGCCATGCAGCCCAGGCAGCGGTCCAGGTGCACGCGCATCTCGTCCGAGGCCTGCGAGCCCTCCTCGTTGCCCACGCGCATCAGCACGATGCGTCCGCGCGGCGAGTCCATCTCCTCTTCGAAGACGGTGTAGCTCGGGCAGGTCGGCAGGCAGAAGCCGCAGTGGACGCAGTCGGCGATCAGGTCGGGATCGGGCGGCCGGTGCTCGTCCCAGGCGCGGTCGCCGCCGCTTGGTGAAACCGTCGTGCTCATCTGTGGTCCCGCACTAGATGCCTCCCACGAAGCTGCCGGGCCGGAAGATGCGCGCGGGGTCGAAGCGCTCCTTGATCCGCGCCATGACCGCCAGCGCACCCGGATCCGGCGCCGCCCAGGCGTCGGCGCGGAGCGCCGGGGGCGCGTCCAGCATCGTGCAGGAGCGGGGCGCGAGCGCCGCGCGCGCGGCTGCCACCGCGCCGGCGTCCGCCGGCAGGGAGAGCCAGTACAGGCCGGCTGCCGGGCGACCGACGACCGAGGCGCCCGTGCGGCAGACGGCCGCCAGGTCGGTGAGGCGGGCCGAGACCTTCAGCACGCACTCGCCCCGCTGGTGCGCCCGCTGGGTCATCCACAGCTCGTCGTCGTCCTCGATCACGGCGCATTCGGAGAGTCCGAGCGCGCGCATCTGCGCGACGGTCGCCCTGGCTTGGTCGGCGGCGGCGGCGCTCCCGAAGCGCACCAGCAGCCGCCCGGCGCCGTCGCGCCAGTCCAGGTCCAGGCAGTCCGCCTCCAGCGGCTTGGCCGCGAGCGCGCGAGCGGCCTCGCCGAGCAGCGAGGGGTCGTCGCCCGCGCCGACGGCGCTGGCGGTGTCGGGCGCGAGCGGATGCAGCCGGACTGCGACCCGCACGATCAACCCGAGCGTGCCGAACGAGCCCGTGAAGAGCTTGCCCAGGTCATAGCCGGCGACGTTCTTGATCACCTTGCCGCCGGAGCGCGCGAGCGTGCCGTCCGACAGCGCGACGGTCGTGCCGACGACCAGGTCGCGCATGCTCCCGTAGCGGTGGCGCAGCGGGCCGGAGTCGTTCGCCGCCATCACGCCGCCGACCGTCGCATCGCCCCTGCCTCGGCCTGCCGCCTCGCCGCGGCCGGCTTTGCGCGCGCTTGGCGCCGGATCGATCGCCAGCATCTGCCCGTGGGCGGTGAACTCCGCCTGCGCCTCGGCGAGCGGCACGCCCGCCTCCAGCACGGCCGTGAAGTCGCCCACGTTGTGCTCGAGGATCCGCGCAAGCCCGCCGGTCTCGACCTCGACGGCCCCTTCGACCACGGGCCCCCAGTCCTTGGTGCCGCCGCCGCGCGGCCGCACCGGCCGCCCGGCCTCGCCGAGCGTGCGCAGCAGCTCCGCCGCCGCCTCCGGTGTATCGGGCCTCAAAATCGCTCCGCGAGGCCGGCCGCCTCGAGCGGGTGCTGCCGGTAGACGCCCGGGACCTCGCCGCAGAGCCGCGGCGTCGGCATCACCTTGCCCGGGTTCGCGAGCCCGGCCGGGTCGAAAGCGCAGCGCAGCCGCTGGAACGCGTCCAGATCGGGCTCACCGAACATCTTCGGCATGTGCTTCTTCTTGTCGACGCCGACTCCGTGCTCGCCCGTGATCGAGCCACCGGCCTCCAGGCACGCGTCGAGGATCCGCCCCGAGAGCTCCTCGGCGCGCTCGGCCTCGCCCGCGTTGCGGCCGTCGAAGCACACGAGCGGGTGCAGGTTGCCGTCCCCGGCGTGAAAGACGTTGGCGACGACCATGCCGTACTCCGCTGCCAGCGCGTCGATCGCCTCGAGCACCTCGGGCAGCTTCGTGCGCGGGATCACGCCGTCCTGCACGAAGTAGTTGGGCGAGATCCGTCCCATCGCCGGGAACGCAGCCTTGCGCGTCTTCCAGAACAGCTGGCGCTCGGTCTCGTCGCGCGCCACGCGCACGTCGTCGGATCCGCAGCGCTCGCAGAGTGCCACGACCTGGTCGAAGCGCGTCTTGCACTCCTGTTCGGCACCATCGAGCTCGACCAGCAGCGCGGCGCCGCGGCCGACCGGGTAGCCGGCGTGCGCCATCTGCTCGCTCGCCTCGATCGCGACCTTGTCCATCATCTCGATCGCCCCGGGCACGACGCCGGACTGCACGATCTCAGAGACCGCCTCGCCCGCCGCGTGGGTCGAGTCGAAGAACGCGACCAGCGTCCTGACCGACTCCGGCACCGGGACCACGCGCAGCCAGACCTTGGTCGCGATCCCGAGCGTGCCCTCAGAGCCGACAAAGGCGCCGAGCAGGTCGTAGCCGGGCGGATCGAGCTCGCGGCCACCGAGCACCACGAGCTCGCCGTCGGAGAGCACGACCTCGAGGCCGCAGACGTAGTTCGTGGTGAAGCCGTACTTGAAGCAGTGCGCCCCGCCGGAGTTCTCCGCGACGTTGCCACCGATCGAGCAGACGATCTGCGAGCTCGGGTCGGGCGGGTAGAAGAAGTCCGGCGCGACCGCGCTCGAGACCGCGATGTTCGTGACGCCGGGCTCCACGCAGACGCGCTGGTTGGCGAGGTCGAGCTCGAGCACGCGCTTCATCCGCGAGGTCACGATCAGGATGCCGTCCGCTATCGGCAGCGCGCCGCCCGACAGGCCCGAACCGGCGCCGCGCGCCACGAACGGCACGTCCGCCCGGGCACAGGCGCGCACGACCGCCTGGACCTGCTCCGACGTGGCGGGCAGCACCGCCGCCGCGGGAATCGCCTGATACTGGAGCAGCCCGTCGGACTCGTACGTCCGCAGCTGGTGCTCGTGCGTGTAGACCCATTCGTCCCCGACCACCGCCCGCAGCTCGGCGACGAGCGGCGCGAGATCGCGCGCAGGCACCTCGGGGACCATGGAAACGCCGCTCACTTCGCCTCGATCACCATCCAGTCAAGTATCGCGGTCGACTGCAGGTACACGAGGACGCACATCACGAGCGTCATCGCGATGCTCCAGAACAGCACCCGGCGGAAGATGTCGCCCTCCTTGCCCGCCAGGCCGACCGCCGCGGCGCCGATCGCCAGGTTCTGGGGCGAGATCATCTTGCCGAGCACGCCGCCGGAGCTGTTGGCGGAGGCGAGCAGCACGTCGGAGAGGCCGGCCTCCTTGGCGGCCTCCACCTGCAGCGCGCCGAACAGCGCGTTGGACGAGGTGTCCGAGCCCGTGATCGCGACACCCAGCCAGCCGATGATCGGCGACAAGAACGCGAAGAACCCGCCCGATCCGGCGATCCAGCGGCCGAGCGTGGTCGTCATGCCCGTGAGGTTCATCACGTAGGCGAGGCCGAGGACGGCCATCACGGTGACGATCGCGAGCTTGAGCTGGTTCAGCGTCTTGCCGTAGATGCGCAGCGCATCGCCGAGGTTGACGCGCAGCGCGGCGATCGTGAGCAGCCCGCAGAACAGCACAACTGTGCCCGGCGTGTCGAAGAAGGAGAACGCATACGTCTGCGCCGAGGGCGCCTCGCCGTCGGCGCCGACGATGTCCAGGCCCGGCCACGAGAAACCGTTCGCCGTCTTCTCGTCGGTGCCGAAGCCGGTGCCGCCGGAGAGCTCGAACAGGAACTGCTCGACGGGATCGACGAGCTTCGCGATCGCGAAGACGAGGACGATGATGATGTACGGCGCGTAGGCCTCGAGCTGCTCGCGCGTCGAGTCCTCCTCCTGGTCGCGCAGCCGGACGCTGCGCTCCAGCGCGGGGTCGTGGGCCGCGGCGCCCGCGATCGCGGGGCGCGGCCCGCCGGCGGGCTCGCCGAGCAGCGGCTCGCTGGGCTTCCAGAGGCGCAGGAAGCCGACGAGGAAGAAGGTCGACACGAGTGCCGCAACGAGGTCGGTCAACTCGACCGAGATGTAGTTCGAGCAGACGAACTGAGCGATCGCGAAGGTCACGCCGGCCACCATCGCCGCGGGCCAGGTCTGGCGTATGCCGCGCGCGCCGTCGACCACGCCGACGAGGATCAGCGGCACGATCAGCGCCAGGAACGGCGTCTGGCGGCCCACCATCGCGCCCAGGTCCTCCACGGGGAGCTCGGTCTGCGCGGCGAGCGTGACGATCGGCGTCGCGATCGATCCGAAGGCCACCGGCGCGGTGTTGCCGATCAGCGCGAGCGCGGCGGCCTTGAGCGGCGAGAAGCCCGCCGCGATCAGCATCACCGCGGTGATGGCGACCGGCGCGCCGAAGCCGGCCAGGCCCTCGATAAGCGCGCCGAACGAGAAGGCGATGATCACGGCCTGGACGCGCTGGTCGTCCGAGATCCGGGCGAACGAGCGTCGCAGCACCGCGAAGTGCCCGGTCCGCTCGGTCATGTTGTAGATCCAGATCGCGTTGACGACGATCCACATGATCGGGAAGAGCCCGAACGCCGCCCCCTCGAGGCCCATGTCGAGCGACTGCCCGACGGGGACGTCGTAGACGAGGATCGACACCAGCAACGCCACGGCGAGCGCGATCAGCCCGGAGATCCACGCGGTCACGCGGAAACCGCCGAGCAGCACGAAGAGCGTGAGCAGCGGCAGCGCCGCGAAGATCGAGCTGAGGCCCAGCGAATCGCTCACCGGGTCGAACACCTGCTCGTACATGGTTCTCCTCCTGAGGCGCCCCGCGTCAGCGGCGCGCCTACCCCAGTCCGGGCCTGCCGAAAAGCGAAAGTCTGAAGCCGACTACGCTTCGCCCCCCGATGCGCGTCGCGCTCTTCATCACCTGCTTCAACGACACGCTGTTCCCGGAGGCAGGGCGCGCGACCGTCGAGCTGCTCGAGCGGCTCGGGTGCGCGGTCGATTTCCCCGCCGAGCAGACCTGCTGCGGTCAGATGCATGGCAACTCGGGCTACGAGGCGGGACCGCTGGTCGAGCGCTTCGGGCGCGTGTTCGCCGGGGCCGAGGCGGTCGTGTCTCCGAGCGCGTCGTGCGTCGGGTTCGTACGCGAGCGCTCCGAGGGCGGGCCGCCGGTGTACGAGCTGTCGGAGTTCGTCGTCGACGTGCTCGGCGTCGAGGACGTCGGCGCGTCGTTTCCGCACCGTGTGACCCTGCATCCGACATGTCACTCGCTGCGTGCGCTGCAGGTCGGCGACCGGCCGCAGCGGCTCCTGCGGGCCGTGCGCGGCATCGACCTGGTCGAGTTGGGCGACGCGGAGGAGTGCTGCGGCTTCGGCGGGACGTTCGCGGTCAAGAACGCCGACACGTCGATGGCGATGCTCGGCGACAAGCTGCGCCACGTGCTCGACACGCGCGCGGAGGTCTGCACCGCGGTCGACAGCTCGTGCCTCATGCACATCGGCGGCGCGCTCTCGCGCCAGCGCGCCGGGGTGCGCGTGATGCACTTCGCCGAGATCCTGGCGGCGCAGGAGTGAACCGCGGGCTGGCCCTTGCGCTCGCGTCTGCCGCCTTCGCGCTCAGCTCAGCCCCCGCCCTGGCCGGTGAGCCGGATGCCACGGCCCCCGCCTACGACGTCGCCCTGAACGGGTCCGAGCAGGGCCGCCGCTGGACCGGGCGCGAGACGATCGCGCTCACGAACCCGGGCGCGGTCGCGCTCGGGCGGATCTGGATCAGGCTCTGGGGCAACGGCGAGCACGGCTGCCGCACCCCGCAGGCGGTGCGCATCACGGCCGTCTCGGGCGCGACGGCGGGCGCGCCCACCGTCGCGTGCAGCGCGATCCCGCTGGACCTCGACGCGCCGCTCTTGCCGGGCGCGCGTGGGAGCGTGTCGTTCGACGTCGACATCCGCGCGCCGCGCCGCCCGGGTCGCTTCGGAAGCCGAAGCCGGATCGCTCTGTTCTCCAACGCCATCCCAGCGCTCGCGCATCTCGAGGACGGCGCGTTCCGCCTTGATCGCCCCTACAGCGGCGGCGAGGCCTGGACGTATCCCGCGGCGGACTGGACGGTGAAGCTCGACGCGCCCGAGGGTGTCGCAGTCGCGGCCCCCGGCGTGCGCGGGCCCGACGGCACGCGGCGGCTCGAGCGGGGGCGCGACTTCTCCTTCGCGGCGGGGCAGCTGCGCGCGGTGCGGAGCGTTGTCGACGGCATCGCCGTGACCGTCTGGGACGTGAGTGGAAAGCGTGGCCGGCTCGGCGCCGTCCTGGCGATGGCGAGGCGGCGGCTCCCACGCCTGGCGGCCCTGTATGGCCCCTACGGCTGGCCCGATCTACAGATCGTCATCACCCAGGACGCCGCGATGGAGCACACCGGTTTGATCATGACGCCGCCGATCGAGTTCGTCGTCACGCACGAGCTGGCGCACGAGTGGTGGTATGCGCTGATCTCCGGCGACCAGGCGCAGGCGCCCTGGCTCGACGAGGCGTTCGCGTCATATGCCGAGGAGGCCGCCGTCGTGCCACGACGGCCCTGGTGTCGCCGGGCCGGCGCCGAGGCACCGCTGGTCACGCGCGGCACGGACTTCTTCCGGGGCCCGCGCCGGGGCGACTACGGTGCGATCTACTCCGAAGGGGCGTGCCTGCTCGACCTGTTGCGCAAGCGCATGGGCGCAGCGGTGTTCGACGCGGCGCTGCGCGAGTACGCGCTCGCCAATCGCCATGGCTGGTCGACCGCCGCCGAGTTCCGTGCCGCGATGGACGCCGCCGCGCGCGTCGGGCTCGGCGACCTCTGGCGGCGCTACCGGGTTCAGTAGGCGGTCGTCCGCGCCCGATGGCGCGGATGGGCCTTATAGCGCTGCGCGGCGCCACGCCCCCAGAGAGTGTTGTCGACCGCCGTCGCGGTGGTCTGTCCGCGGGCCGCCACGAGCAGCTCTACCGCATGCACCGCGCAGGCGCGGATCTCGACCTCCTCGGGACTGTCGTGCTCGAGCAGCTCGCCGCGGTCGATCCGCGCTACCAACCCCGGCTCGAACTCGAGCACGCCGTCGATGCGCAGCACGTGGGGGACGAGGTTGTCGGAGAACAGCGTCAGCTCCCCGATGTCAGCCGCCGGAGCGATTCCCTGCAGGTGCAGGTCCCCCGCGGCGAGTTGCGCGCGCTTGAAGAACGGCACCGGCGAGCCGTCGTAGGGCGAGACGTCGAGCCACAGCGGCAGCGTCGCCAAATGCTCGGCGAGCCGCACGGCCGAGCCGTCTCCGCAGCGCGCGAGCGCGAGGAACGAGCCCTCGTGCCGGTCGAGCGTGTGCGCTCCCAGCTCGTGCAGGGCCCGTGCGAACAGGACCATGAGCTCGTGCTCGGGATCCTGGCCGCCGAACGTGGCCGCGACCGCCGCGGGCTCGACGCGCGTGAGCGCCTCTGCGGTCCAGGGCCCGTGCGCCTTCAACCCCGCCTCCACCGTGCGGAAGCCGGAGAGCCCCGCTGGCTTGCGCAGCGTCGGAAACCAGCCCGAGCCAAAGTTGACCGCGTTGAGTTGCAGCCCGAACGCTGCGCGCAGCTCGTCGGATGTCCCGGGGGGGAGGTCGGGCGCCGGCGGTGACGCGACCGGCAGCGTCTGCGCGTAGCCGGCGATCGCCGACTCGACGATCCGCACCTGACGGGCAGCGGCGGCCACGCGCGCACATGCCGCGCGGACGCCGTCGGGGAGCGCCATGCGCCGCATCCTGACATGCGACGATCACCGTATGGCCGAGCGTTTCCGATGCGCTCGGGCATCGCCCTGCTCGTCGAGCCCGAGAAGGTGCACGCGCTCGAGCTGCCGTTCGAGCATGCGCCCGCGGCGGGCTAGACGACGAGCGTGAGTCGCGCGGCAGCGGGCCGGGAGCCTTCAGAGGCGACTGACCGCCAGGCCACCGCGAGACGCTCGACCGCGTCGGAGAGCTGCTGCTCCGGGAGCGTGTAGGGGAGGCGGAGGAAGCGCTCGAAGGCCCCGTCGACTCCGAAGCGCGGCCCCGCTGCAAGGCGCACCCCGTGCCGCTCGGCCACGGCGGCGAGCGTGCTGCTGGCCGGCGCGTCCAGCTCCGCCCACAGCGACAGGCCGCCGGCGGGCAGCCGGAAGTTCCAGCCGGGCAGCGCCGCGCCCAGTGCCGCGGCAAGCGCGTCACGACGCGCGCGCAAGGCATCGCGCTGGGGAAGCAGGACGGCATCGGGATCGGCGAGCAGCTCGGCCGCCATCAGCTGCTCGACCACCGGGCTGCAGAGATCGATCGTCGCGCGTACGAGTGCGAGCTGCCGGACGAGCGTCGGGCTCGCGCGGATCCAGCCGATCCGCAGCCCGGCCCAGAACGCCTTGCTCATCGAGCCGATCGCGACCACGGTGTCACCGGCGGGGTCGTATCCGGCCATCGGCGCGTTGCCGGGCGCGTCGTCGTCGAGCCGGATCTCCGCCATCGTCTCGTCGACGACCAGCAGGCTGCGGGTCGACCGTGCCTGCTCGACGAGGGCGGCACGATCGCTGTCCGGGAGGGTGAGCCCGGTCGGGTTCTGGTTGTCCGGGATCACGTAGGACATCCGTGGGGCCGCCTGGCGTAGCGTTGCAGCGTGCATCTCGAGGTCCCAGCCGTCGGCGCTCAACGCGACCGGCACAGGCCGGGCGCCGACGGCGCGGATCGCCTCGAGCGCATTGGGGTAGGTCGGATGCTCGACGAGCACGCGGTCGCCAGGCCCGGCGAGCAGGTGCAACAGCAACATCAGCGCGTGCTGCGCGCCCGCGGTGACGAGCACTTGCTCGGGTGCGGTCGCAACGCCGCGGCGCGTAAGGTGAGCGGCGATCGCGGCGCGCAGCACCTCCAGCCCGAGTACGTCATAGCCGGACGCGGGCAAGTGCCGTGGCAGCTGCACGGTGGCCGCCGAGAGCGCGTGATGCAACGCACCTGCGGGCGCGGCGGGCGCGGCGAAGCTCAAGTCGATGAGCGTCTCGGATCCGCGCGGTTCGAGCCGCGTCGGTGCGGAGAGCCGGTCGGCGGGGAGGCCGGTCCAGCTGCCGGAGCCGCGGCGGCTGACCAGGTAGCCCTGATCGCGTAGCGCGTCGTACGCGGCCGTGGCGGTGGTTCGGCTCACGCCGAGCGCGATTGCCAGCTCGCGCTCGCCGGGCAGCCGGGTGCGCAGCGGCAGCCGGCCGTCCAGCACCAGCAGGCGGATCGCGCCTGCCAGCGCCGAGTAGGCGGTATCCGGAGAGCGCCAGGCACCTAGCAGGCGCGCGAGGTGTGGCCCATTGATGGCACGATCGGTCGAGATCGGGCCAGTGTTACCTAAGTGGCTATGGAAAACAAGGCCAATAAGCAGGACGATGTTCAGCGTGGACCGTCCCGTACGTCGCCTCGCACAGCTCTACGCCGGCCTCGCGCTCTACGGCGCCAGCATGGCGCTGCAGATCCGCGCCGGGCTGGGACTCGACCCATGGGACGTGTTCCATCAGGGGGTTGCCGACCGCGCCGGGCTCACGTTCGGCACCGTCGTGATCATCACCGGCGCGGCGGTGCTGCTCGCGTGGGTGCCGCTGCGCCAGCGGCCCGGGATCGGCACGATCAGCAACGTGTTCGTGATCGGCGTGACCGTCGACGTCAGCCTTGCATTGGTCCCGGCCGCCGGCTCGAGCGCCGCTGCGCTCGTGATGTTGCTCGCGGGCATCGGCCTGAACGGCGTGGCGTCGGGCGCCTACATCGGCGCGGGATTGGGCCCGGGGCCACGCGACGGCCTGATGACAGGGCTCGTGCGGCGCACGGGCGGGTCCGTGCGCGTGGTGCGCACGACGATCGAGGTCGCGGTGCTGGTCGTCGGGGCGGTGCTCGGCGGGACCGTGGGTCTCGGGACGGTGCTCTATGCGGTCTCGATCGGCCCGCTGGTGCACGTGTTGCTGCCGCGCCTCACCGTCGCCCAGGCCGCGGCTGCACCGGCCTGAGCGCCGTGGGGCGGCGACCGCCGCGCGCGCTAGCGTGACGCGTGTGCCGCCCCAGGAGACCTCGGATCGTGTCGACGCCCTGCTCGCGGGGCTCAACCCGCCCCAGCGCGACGCGGTCACCGCGGGCACCGGGCCGCTGTTGATCCTGGCCGGCGCGGGATCGGGCAAGACTCGAGTGCTCACGCACCGGATCGCGTACCTGCTGCGCACGGGCCAGTCGCGCGCCGACGAGATCCTCGCGATCACGTTCACGAACAAGGCCGCCCAGGAGATGCGCGAGCGCGTCGAGCTGCTCGTCGGTCGCGCGACCCGCGCGATGTGGGTGATGACGTTCCACTCCGCCTGCGCGCGGATGCTGCGCGCGGACGCCCACCGGCTCGGCTACACGCGCCAGTTCACGATCTACGACTCGGCCGACCAGCGGCGGCTGATCAAGAAGTGCCTCGACGACCTCGACATCGACCCGAAGCGCTTCACGCCGCGCGCGATGCAGGTCCAGATCTCCGACGCGAAGAACAAGCTGCGCGCCGCCGAGGAGTACCGCGGGCTGGTCGGGTCGTTCTTCGAGCAGACCGTCGCCGACGTCTACGAGTCATACGAGCGCGAGCTGCATCGGGCCAACGCGATGGACTTCGACGACCTGCTCTTCCGCGCGGTCAACCTGCTCGAGCTCTTCCAGGAGGTCCGTGACCGCTACACGAAGGCCTTTCGCTGGATCCTCGTCGACGAGTATCAGGACACGAACCGCGCGCAGTACCGCTGGCTGCAGTTGCTGACGGGCGAGGACCGCAACCTCGCGGTGGTCGGCGACGACGACCAGAGCGTCTATGGGTTCAGGGGCGCCGACATCACCAACATCCTCAATTTCGAGGACGACTACGTCGACGCGCACGTCGTCAGGCTCGAGCAGAACTACCGCTCGACGCAGACGATCCTGAGCGCCGCGAATGCGGTCGTCGCGAACAACCGCGGGCGCAAGTCCAAATCGCTCTGGACCGACCTCGGCGAGGGCGACGCGATCAAGGTGCGCGAGCTGGCCGACGAGCATGCCGAGGCGCGCTTCGTCGCGGCGGAGATCGAGCGGCTCGTCGACGAGGGGGTCTCGCGCTCTGAGCTCGCCGTCTTCTACCGCACCAACGCCCAGTCCCGGGTCCTGGAGGACATGCTCGTGCGGGCGCAGATCGGCTATCAGGTGATCGGCGGCACGAAGTTCTACGACCGGGCCGAGATCAAGGACGCGGTCGCATACCTCACCTTCCTGGTCAATCCGGCCGACGGCGGCGCCTTCACGCGGATCGCCAACTCGCCCAAGCGCGGGATCGGGCAGACGTCGCTCTCGCGCGTCCTCGCCCACGCCGACACCATGGGGATCACGCCGCGCGAGGCCGCCGCGGCGCCGGAGCGTGTGCCGCTGCTCGGGACCGCGGCGCAGCGTGCGCTCGGGCGCTTCATGTCGACGATCGAGCGGCTCGCGGAGCGCGTCGAGGGCGGCGTGCCGGTCGCGGAGCTGCTCGAGGAGACGCTGCGCGAGACGGGCTACCTCGAGGCGCTCGAGGTCGAGCGCACGATCGAGGCGCAGGGGCGGATCGAGAACCTCGAGGAGTTCGTGCGGGTCGCGCGTGAGTACGACGGCACCGCGGGGGCGCGGGAGGAGACCGGCGTGGGGGAGTTCCTGCAGCAGATCTCATTGCTCTCGGACGCCGACCAGATTCGCGACGACGAGGGACTCGTGACGCTGATGACGCTGCACACGGCCAAGGGGCTCGAGTTTCCGATCGTCTTCATCATCGGCTGCGAGGAGGGCATCTTCCCGCACAGCCGCGCGGTCGACGAGGGCTCGCTGGAGGAAGAGCGGCGGCTGGCCTACGTCGGCATCACGCGCGCCATGCGCGATCTCTACATAACGTACGCGCGCCGGCGCAACGTGTTCGGCGCCGAGTCCTTCGGGCTGCGCTCGCGCTTCCTCGACGAGATCCCGCGCGAGCTGACCGACCAGCCCGACCGCAACGCGGTCGGGATCGGGCGCCCGGCGGGCACGGGCCGCGTAGCGTCCTGGGCGACCGCCGCGGCGGCCTCGGCCGAGACGACCGCGCGTCCCGTGCGCGCCGAGCGTGCAGGCGGGGATGCCGCCGGGCAGGTCTTCCGGATGGGCGACGACGTCGTCCACGCCGCGTTCGGCGAGGGCGTCGTGCTGGGCGTCGAGCCCGGCGGGATCGTCGTCGTGCGCTTCGCCAAGGACGGCTCGCAGCGCAAGCTGATGGCCGACTACGCGCCGATCCGCAAGCGCTGAGATGACCGTGCTGCCGCGCCGGGCGCGTTGACCCCCACCGGCGGGGGTCAAGGCGCCCGGCGTACGCGCGGCGGCGTCCCGGCGCGCTCGCCGGTCGAGCTCGGTCGCGAGGACCATGGCGCCGGCGAGCCGCTCGTGCTGCTGCACGGGGTGGCGACGAGCCGGCTCATCTGGAGCCGCGTGGCGGAGTCGCTCGCTCAGCGGCGCCGCGTGATCGCCGTCGATCTGCCTGGGTTCGGCGAGTCCGCTGCCGCCGGACCGGGCTTCGAGCTCGAGCAGGTCGCCGACCGGCTCGTCGAGCGGCTCGGCCTGGCGCGCCTCGACCTGGTCGGGCATTCGCTCGGCGGGGCGGTGGCCGTCGCGGCTGCCGCCCGGCATCCCGGCGTGGTCCGGAGGCTCGTGCTGGTCGCGCCCGCCGGACTCGCGCCGCGGGCCCCGCGTGCTGCCGCCGCCCTGGGCGCGGCGGCCGAGCACGCCGTGCACGTGCGGCGCGTGCTCGGCCCCGGGCTAGCCGGCCGCGCGCGTGGACGCCAGGCGCTGTTCGGCGCCACGGTCGCCGACGCCGCGCGGTTGCATCCCGCCGATGCACGGCTGCTGCTCGACGCCTCCGGCGGCGCCCGCCGGGTCGCGGCGGGTGTTCGGAGCGCACTCGAGGCGAACCTGCGCGACGCCTTCGCCGCCAGCGCGGTCCCGGTCGGGCTGATCTGGGGCACCGCCGACCGGATCGTGCCTTACGCGGGGCTGGACGCGCTGCGGGGGCTGCGCCCCGATGCGCTCGTCGAGACGCTGCCGGCAACGGGTCACATACCGCAGGTCGAACGCCCCGCCGCTTTCGTCGCGGCGCTCGAGCGGATCCTCGAAGGGCTGGGTGAGGGTCGTGGCGCCCGACGCGCCGGGACTGAAGCGCACCCGCCGGTACAGCCCCGCCGCGCCGGACCTGCCTCCCCGGACCGAGCCGCTCTCCTAGCATCAGCTAGGTGCGCCGCTTACTCGTCCTCGCCTGCGCGATCGTGTTCGTCGACACAACGTTCTACGCGGCGATCACGCCGCTGCTGCCGCGCTTCGAGGATGAGTTCGGCCTGTCCAAATCGGCCGCCGGAGTGCTCGTTGCCGCCTATCCGGCCGGCACGCTCGTCGGCGCCATACCCGGCGGCTACCTCGCGGCGAGGGCCGGAGTGCGCGCAACCGTGCTGTTGGGACTGGGCCTGATGGTGGCTTCCAGCGTCGCCTTCGCCTTCGCCGATTCGATCACGGTGCTCGACACGGCGCGCTTCGTGCAGGGCGTGGGCGGAGCGGCGTCGTGGGCCGGGGCGATGGCCTGGGTCGCCGGCGCCGCGCCGCGCGAGCGGCGCGGGGAGATGATCGGCACTGCGATGGGCGCGGCGGTCGCCGGTGCGCTCGCGGGCCCGGCGGTGGGCACGCTCGCCGACGCGGTCGGGATCGCGCCGACGTTCTGCGGTGTCGCGGTCGTCGGCACGCTGCTCGGCGCCTGGGCGCTGCGCACGCCGCCCGCGAAGCCAGAGGGCACCTCGTCGCCGCGCGAGCTCGTCGCGGCGCTGCGCGACGGCCGCATCGCCGGGGGTGTGTGGCTGATCGCCGTGCCCGGCCTGATGTTCGGCACCATCGGCGTGCTCGGACCGCTGCGCCTGGACGATCTCGGCGCGGGCGCGGCGGTCATCGGTGCCGCGTGGTTGGCGGCGGCGCTGCTCGAGACCGGTGTGAGCCCGATCGTGGGTCGCGTCTCCGACCGCCGCGGCCGCTTGTTCCCGTGCATGATCGGCCTGACCCTCGGCGGCGTGCTGATGCTGCTGTTCCCGTGGCCGAACGTGGCCTGGCAGCTGATCGTGCTCGTGATCCTCGCCGCGCCGGCGGTCGGGATGCTGTGGGCGCCGTCGATGGCGCTGTTGTCCGACGGCGCCGAGGCGCTCGGGATCGCCCAGGGTTTTGCGTTCGCGTTGAGCAACCTCGGCTGGTCTATCGGGCAGACCGCCGGCGCGGCAGCGAGCGCGCGGGTGGCCGATGCGACCTCGGACGCCGTCCCGTATCTCTCGCTGAGCGTGATCTGCGCGATCACGGTCGCCATACTCGCCCGCGCCCGCAGGCACGAGCGCCTTCCCCTTCGATCAGCCATGAAGAGCATGAAATGAGCATCACCGAGCACGCGCTGCGCAACCTCGTCGCGGGCGACCTGGTCGACGCTGTCGACGGCGGCGTTCGCGAGGTCGTCAACCCCGCGACGGGAGACGTGATCGCCGAGGTGCCGGAGGGCACGCAGGCCGACGTCGACCGTGCGGTCGCGGCCGCGAAGGCGGCGTTCTCGGGCTGGCGCGACACGACCCCCGGCGAGCGCGCGCACGCTCGAAGGCCGTGCCGCCGGCGAGTACATGACGGGCTATACGAGCATGGTGCGGCGTGAGCCGATCGGCGTCGTTGGTCAGATCGCACCGTGGAACTACCCGCTGATGATGGCGATCTGGAAGATCGGTCCCGCGCTCGCGACCGGCAACACGATCGTGCTCAAGCCGTCCGAGCTGACCCCGCTGACGGCATTGCGGCTCGGTGAGCTCGCTGCCGAGGTGCTCCCGCCCGGCGTCCTGAACGTGATCACCGGCGACGGTGAGCCGGTCGGCGCCGGACTCGTGCGCCATCGCGACGTGCGGCTCGTATCGCTCACCGGCTCTGTGGAGAGAGGTACGGGCTCGCCGCGTCCGTCTGGACGCGCGATGCCGGGCGCGCGCTCAACGCGGCGCGGCTGCTCGAGTTCGGCTGCGTCTGGATCAACGACCACATCCCGTTCGCCTCGGAGATGCCGCATGGCGGCTTCAAGAAGTCGGGCTACGGCAAGGACATGTCGGTCTACTCGCTCGAGGACTACACCCAGATCAAGCACGTGATGGCGAAGCTCTCTTGATCGCGGACGCCGCGCCGCGGCCGTACTGGCTCGACCAGCCGGGCGCTCCCGCGGTGCGACCGCCGCTCGACGGTGCCGTCGAGGCGGACCTCGTCGTCGTCGGCGGCGGCCTGACCGGTCTCTGGACCGCGCTGCAGGCGGCCGAGCAGGGCAAGCGCGTCGTGCTGCTCGAGGGCGAGCGGATCGCCTTCGGCGCATCGGGTCGCAACGGCGGCTTCTGCGCGGCCTCGCTCACGCACGGGATCGAGAACGGACTCGCCCGCTGGCCGGCCGAGATGGACGCGCTGGAGCGGATGGGTCGCGAGAACCTCGATGCCATCCGGGCGACCGTCGAGCGCCACGGAATCGACTGCGGCTGGGAGGACAGCGGCGCACTCGCCGTCGCGACGGCGCCGCATCAGGTGCAATGGCTGGGCACGGGAGCGCAGCAGATGCGGCGCTTTGGCTGGGAGGCCGAGGTGCTTGACGCCGACGCGGTGCGGGCGCAGGTCGACTCGCCGACCTACCTCGGCGGGGTCTTCACGCCGCGCGAGTCGGCGCTCGTGGACCCGGCGCGCCTGTGCTGGGGGCTCGCGCGCGCGGCCGAGGATGCCGGGGCCACGGTCTCCGAGGGCGCTCCGGTCACCGCGCTGCGGCCCGACGGCGCAGGTGTGCGCGCCGACACGACGCACGGGTCGGTGCGGGCGCGCCACGCGCTGCTCGCGACGAGCGCGTTTCCGCCGCTGGTGCGGGCGATCGGCCGCTACGTGGTCGCGGTGTACGACTACGTGCTCGTGACCGAGCCGCTCTCGCAGGCGCAGCGCGACGCCATCGGCTGGCGCGCACGGCAGGGGATCTCGGACATGGGCAACCTGTTCCACTACTACCGCCAGACCGACGACGGCCGGATCCTCTGGGGCGGCTACGACGCGATCTACGACTTCCGCGGCGGCGTGGCGCCCGGGCGCGACCAGCGGCCGGCGACGTTCGAGCTGCTCGCCGAGCACTTCTTCGCGACCTTCCCGCAGCTCGAAGGGCTGCGCTTCACGCATCGCTGGGGCGGTGCGATCGACACCTGCAGCCGCTTCTCCGCGCTGTGGGGGCGCGCGCTCGGCGGGCGGGCAGCGTACGTCGTCGGCTTCACCGGCCTGGGTGTGGGCGCGAGCCGCTTCGCCGCGGGCGTCGGGCTCGAGCTGCTCGACGGGCTCGACACGGAGCGCACGCGGCTGGAGATGGTCCGCAAGCGCCCGCTCCCGTTCCCGCCCGAGCCCGTGCGCTGGGCGGCGATCGAGCTGACCCGGCGCGCGCTGGCGCGGGCCGACGCGCACGCGGGCCGGCGCGGTCCCTGGCTGCGCACGCTCGACCGTCTGGGCCTGGGCTTCGACTCGTGACCGGATAGATTGCGGCCCAATGAGCGCTGAGATCATCGACGGCAAGGCGATCGCCGAGGAGGTGCGGCGCGAGGTCGCCGCCGGCGTGGCGGCGTGGGTGGCGGAGGGCAACGATGCGCCGGGACTCGCGACCGTGCTGGTCGGCGAGGATCCCGCCTCCGCGGTCTACGTGGGCGGCAAGCAGAAGGCGACGCACGAGGTCGGGATGGACGGGTTCGATCATCGCCTCGCAGCCGACACGCCGCAGGCGGAGGTCGAGGCGCTCCTCGCCCAGCTCAATGAGGACCCGCGGGTCTCGGGCATCCTGCTCCAACTCCCGACGCCGGCCCAGATCGACGGCAACGGGCTGACGTGGCTGATCGACCCCGCCAAGGACGTCGACGGGCTGACTCCCGTCTCCGCCGGGCTGCTGGCGAAGGGACGCCCCGGGCTGCGGCCGTGCACCCCGGCCGGCTGCATGGAGCTGCTCGACCGCTACGGCGTCGAGCTCGAAGGCGCCGAGGCGGTCGTGCTCGGGCGCTCCGACCTCGTCGGCAAGCCGGTCGCGCAGATGCTGCTCGCCCGCAACGCCACCGTGACGATCTGCCACTCGCGCACGCAGGACCTGCCAGCGGTCTGCCGCCGCGCCGATGTGCTCGTGGCGGCGGTCGGGCGCGCACGCATGGTGCAGGGCGACTGGGTCAAGCAGGGCGCCACGGTGATCGACGTCGGGATCAACCGCACGGACGACGGTCTCGTCGGCGACGTCGACTTCGACGCCGCCGCCCAGCGCGCGGGGCGGATCACGCCGGTCCCGCGCGGGGTCGGGCCGATGACGATCGCCATGCTGCTGCGCAACACGCTCGCAGCCGCGCGGGCGAGCGCGGCCACGCCGGCTTGATGAGCCGTCTGCGCGCCGGCGAGTGGGTCGCGGGCGCGGGCGGGGCCGGGCTGCTCGTCGCGTTGTCTCTGGACTGGTTCTCGGGCGCGAGCGCCTGGCAGGCACTCTCCGTGCTCGACATCGTGCTGGCGCTGCTCGCGCTCGTGCCGCTCGCGCTGTTCGTTCTCCAGGCGACGCGCGCGAGCCCATCGCTGCCGTCGGCGTTCAGCGCGCTCACGATCGTCGCCGGGGCGCTGGCGGCGCTCCTGATCCTCTGGCGGATCATCGACCAGCCGGGCCCGAACGACGCGGTCGGTGTCAGGCCCGGCGCCTGGAGCGGCCTTGCCGCCGCGGTCGTCGCGGCGGCGGCGGGTTTCCGCTCGCTGGGCGACGAGGCGCACCCGGGCGTCTCGCAACCGCCGATCCAGGATCTCCCGGCGCCGGTGCGGGCGCGCGCCGGCTCCGCCGACGGCCGTCGAGATTGAGAAATCACGACACTAGACTCTGCGCGCATGCTGAGCCGTGACCAGGTGCTCCACGTGGCCCGCCTCGCCCGTCTCGAGCTGAGCGACGAGGAGCAGCAGCGGATGAGCGAGGAGCTCTCCAAGGTGCTCGACCACATCGAGAAGATCGGCGAGTTGGGGGATCTCGACGACGTCGAGCCGACCGCGCACGTGACCGCGGTCGAGAACGCGTTGCGCGCCGACGAGCCGCGGCCTTCGCTGCCCGCCGAGGTCGCGCTGGCAAGCGCGCCGGAGTCGGACATGGGCGGCTTCCGCGTCCCGAGTCCCGGCCCCGCGCCGGCATGAACGAAGCGCTCTCAGTCACGGCGGCCGAAGCGGCCGCGCGAATCCGTGCGGGCGAGCTGGACGCCGCCGAGCTGTGGCACCGCTACCGCGAGCGCGCCGCCGCCGACGATTGCAACGCGTTCACGTGGGTCGCCTCGGACGGTGATCCACCGCAGGTCGCGCACGATGCGCCGCTGGCCGGCGTGCCGGTCGCGGTCAAGGACCTCTTCTGCACCGAGGGCGTCCCGAGCCAGGCCGGCTCGCGGATCCTCGAGGGCTATCGCCCGCCCTACACCGCGACCTGCGTGGCGGCGCTCGCCGGCGCCGGCGCGCCGCTGCTGGCCAAGACGAACCAGGACGAGTTCGCGATGGGCTCGTCGACCGAGAACTCCGCCTTCGGGCCAACGCTCAACCCCTGGGACCGCGCGCGCGTGCCCGGCGGCTCGTCAGGCGGCTCGGCCGCCGCGGTGGCCGCGGGCAGCTCGCCCTGGGCGATCGGCACCGACACCGGCGGCTCGATCCGCCAGCCTGCTGCGCTGTGCGGGATCGTCGGGCTCAAACCCACCTACGGAGCGATCAGCCGCTACGGGATGATCGCGTTCGCGTCCTCGCTCGACCAGTGTGGCCCGCTCACGCGCGACGTCACGGACGCGGCGCTGCTGCTCGGCGCGATGGCCGGTTGCGACCCTTGCGACTCCACGTCGGTCGGCCTGCCCGGCCCGGTCGAGCTGCCCGGCCGCGGCGACCTGCGCGGGGTCCGGCTGGGGGTGCCCGAGGAGCTGACGGGGGAGGGGATCGAGCCGGGGGTGCTCGCGTCGTTCAACGCGACGCTCGACCTCGCCCGCGAGCTCGGGGCGACCGTCGAGCCGTGCCGGCTGCCGCACTCCCCGCATGCACTCAGCGCGTACTACCTGATCGCGCCCGCCGAGGCTTCGTCCAACCTCGCGCGTTACGACGGCGTGCGCTACGGGCTGCGCGCCGACGGCGCCGCGGACCTGCTCGCCATGTACACGCGGACGCGCGACCAGGGCTTCGGCGCCGAGGTCAAGCGCCGCATCATGCTCGGCACCTACGCGCTCTCGTCGGGCTACTACGACGCCTACTACGGGCGCGCGCAGAAGGTGCGCACGCTGATCAGCGCGGACTTCAAGGCCGCCTGGGAGCGCTTCGACTTCATCGCCACCCCGACCGCGCCGAGCGTCGCCTTCGAGCTCGGCGCGAAGACCGCGGACCCGCTCGCGATGTACCTCAACGACGCCTGCACCGTGCCGATGTCGCTCGCCGGGATCCCTGGGATCTCGATCCCGAGCGGATTGAGCGACGGGCTGCCGGTCGGCTTCCAGCTCGCAGGCCCGGCGTTCAGCGAGAACGCCCTGCTCGACGCCGCGTTCGCGCTCGAGCGGGCGATCGGGTTCGAAGCAGCGCCGTGGCGGGGCGAAGCAGCCGAGGCGCCGGCCGACGGCGAGGACCCTGGCCGCAGCGAGGCCCGTGGCGCGTGACCGCTTTCGAGCCCGTCATCGGCCTTGAGATCCACGTTCAGCTCAGCACGCGCACGAAGCTGTTCTGCGGCTGTGAGCTGAGCTTCGGCGAGCCGCCGAACACCCGCACCTGCCCCGTCTGCCTCGGGCTGCCGGGCACGCTGCCGGTCGTCAACGCCCAGGCGGTGCACTTCGGGCTGATGATGGGCCTGGCGCTCGGCTGCGAGATCGCCCCGCGCTCGATCTTCCACCGCAAAAACTACTTCTATCCCGACCAGGCCAAGAACTACCAGATCTCGCAGTACGACATCCCGCTCTGCTCCGGCGGCCGGCTGGGCGACGTGCGCCTGCACCGGATCCATCTCGAGGAGGACGCCGCCAAGCTCGTGCACATCGGCACGTCGGGCCGGATCCACGGCGCCGACGCTTCGATCGTCGACTACAACCGCGGCGGCACGCCGCTCTGCGAGATCGTGACCGAGCCCGACATCCACTCCGCCGAGCAGGCGCGCGAGTGGCTCACCCTGCTGCGCGTGACGCTGCGCCAGCTCGGCGTCTCCGACGTGAACATGGAGGAGGGCTCGCTGCGCTGCGACGCCAACGTCTCCGTGCGGCCGGCGGGCGCGGACGAGCTCGGCACCAAGACCGAGCTCAAGAACATGAACTCGTTCCGCTTCCTGGAGCGCGGCATGAACGCCGAGATCGAGCGCCAGATCGCGGTGCTGGAGGGCGGTGAGAACGTGATGCAGGAGACGCTGCACTTCGATCCCTCCAGCGGCCGGCTGAGCTCGTTGCGCTCCAAGGAGGAGGCGCACGACTACCGCTACTTCCCCGAGCCCGACCTGGTGCCGCTGGTGCCGACCGGGGCGATGCTCGCGACCGCGCGCGACGCGCTGGGGGAGTTG
>Ga0136616_10000344_pt1 | contig 21004 bp, 18 predicted proteins | sample AntDrymUQ2992106_2_FD_106648 | JGI IMG/M metagenome (GOLD analysis project Ga0136616, IMG submission 106648) | Polar desert sand microbial communities from Dry Valleys, Antarctica - metaG UQ299 (21.06) | ecosystem: Environmental > Terrestrial > Soil > Desert | place: Antarctica: Dry Valley... | reverse complement strand
AGCGACGAGGCGTTCGATGATCGACTTCCGGCTGGCTGGCACACCGAGCCGAGCGCGGCCCGCGCCGAGCTGCCCGCGCACCCCGACGAGCTGCGCGGCCGCCTGGAGAAGGTCGACCTCGACGCCGCGCGCGAGCAGCGGGCCGACCGGTTCTGGACCGGGCGGCTGCCATTGCTCGCCGGTGGGCTGCTCGACCGGACCCGGCTGGCCGAGCTCGGGGACGACACCCTTGTACGGCGTCGGGACGGCGCGGCGTGCCAGCAGCGGCTGGCTCCAGAAGGGCTGCGCGTCTTCCTCGGCGACCGTGCGCTGACGATGCCGAGCTGGGTGGCACCGGCGGTCGAGCGGCTCGCCAGCGGGGTCCCGGTCCGCGTCGGGGATCTCGACCTCGACGGGCAGAGCCGGCACGTCCTGGTCCGACGCCTCGTGCGGGAAGGGCTGCTCGAGGTCGACGGGTGACCGGCCGCCGGCCGACCCGGCCAGCCGCGCCTGCGCCGCCGCCGCTGACCGAGCAGGCCCTGATGCTCCCCCGCTGCTCGACGACCAGTGACCACCTCGACGAGCCCGTGCTGGGCACCGCGTCGGTGGTTCGGACCTGGCTCCTGCTCGAGCACCCCGGGTCCTGGTCCACGACCGCGCTGCAGAGCCGCCGGGTCCCGGCCAGGGTCGGCATCGTGCTGGCCCGCCGGGCGAACCGCCACCGCGTCCGTGTCGTGCTCATCCGCCGGCCCGGTCGAACCGCCCCCGATCTGCCGCTGACCTGCTTCGCCGCCACCACCGGACCGGCCGGGTCCTGGCTCGGCCGGCTGACGCTCGAGCGGGCCGAGGACGTGCTCGACGTCGACCTCGGCGCACTCCGCGCGGGATCCCGTTCGGCGTTCGGCCCGGTCGATGACCCGGTGCTGTGCGTGTGCACCCACGGCAGCCACGACCCGTGCTGCGCCGAGCGGGGCCGCCCGGTGGCCAGCGCGCTGGCGGCTCGGTTCCCGGCGCAGACCTGGGAGGTCTCGCACATCGGCGGCGACCGGTTCGCCGGGAATGTCGTCTGCTTCCCCGACGGTGACTACCTCGGCCGGCTCGACGCCGCGAGCGCGGTGCCCGTCGTCGAGGCATACCTCGGCGGGCACTACGTCCTGCCGCACCTGCGCGGCCGCGCCGGGTTCGCACCGGTCGTGCAGGCCGCCGAGATCCTGGTCCGGGAGCGCCTCGGCATCACAGCTCGGCACGGCGTACGAGTTCTCGAAACGCGCCAGCGGAGCGTTGACACCACGGTCCGCCTCGAGGTGAGCGGCCACGGCCAGCTCGCCGCCTCCGTACGGGTCGGCGCCACCGAGGTCGGGCGACATCTGACCTGCCACGCGGCGCACGGCGGAGCGCCGTCGACCTACCGGCTGCTCGACCTCACCCGCGTGCCGGGCGCCACTGGATCTCCATGATCGACAGCTGGAGCGGTGGATCGCAACTCGGCTGCTACTTCGCCAGGTAGGCGAGGACGTCCTGCCGGGTGATGATGCCGTGCGGCTTGCCGCTGAGCAGGACGATCGCTGCACCTGCCTGCTCGAGCGCGGACATCGCCGCGGCCACCGGCTCGCCCGAGCCGATCATCGGGAGCGGTGAGGACATGTGCAGCTCGAGCAGGTCGGCGAGCTGCGCCTTGCCGGTGAACAGCAGGTCGAGCAGGTCCCGCTCGACGACCGAGCCGACCACCTCTGCAGCCATCACCGGTGGTTCGGCCTTGACGACCGGCATCTGGGAGACCTCGTACTCGCGCATGTAGTCGATCGCGTCCCGCACGGTCTCGTGCGGGTGCGCGTGCACGAACTCCGGGATCGCGCCGTCCCCCTTGCGCGCCAGCACGTCACCGACGCTCGACGGCTCGGAGGTGGTCAGGAACCCGTACGACGCGAGCCACTCGTCGTTGAAGACCTTGGAGAGGTAGCCCCGGCCGCCGTCGGGCAGCAGCACGACCACCAGAGCGTCGGGGTCGTCCACTCGAGCCGCGACCGTGAGCGCAGCGGCTGCGGCCATCCCGCAGGACCCGCCGACGAGCAGCGCCTCCTCCCGGGCCAGGCGACGGGTCATCGCGAACGAGTCCCGGTCGCTCACGGCGATGATCTCGTCGCAGACCGTCCGGTCGTACGCGTCGGGCCAGAAGTCCTCGCCGACGCCTTCCACGAGGTACGGCCGCCCGGTGCCACCTGAGTAGACCGAGCCCTCCGGATCGGCCCCGATGATCTTGACCCGGCCGTCGGAGACCTCCTTCAGGTAGCGCCCTGCGCCACTGATCGTTCCCCCAGTGCCCACCCCGGCGACGAAGTGGGTGATCGTCTTGTCGGTCTGCGCCCAGAGCTCGGGTCCCGTCGTCCGGTAGTGGGACTCCGCGTTCTGCGGGTTGCTGTACTGGTCGGGCTTCCACCCACCCGGTGTCTCACGTGCCAGCCGGTCACTGACCGAGTAGTACGACCGTGGGTCCTCCGGGTCCACCGCGGTCGGGCACACGTCGACCTCGGCGCCGTACGCCCGAAGCGTGTTGATCTTGTCGAGGGAGACCTTGTCCGGGCAGACGAAGATGCACTGGTACCCCTTGGCCTGGGCCACGATCGCGAGCCCCACCCCGGTGTTGCCCGACGTCGGTTCGACGATCGTGCCGCCAGGCTGGAGCGCTCCGGACTGCTCTGCCGCCTCGACCATGCGCAGCGCGATCCGGTCCTTCACGGAACCGCCGGGGTTGAAGTACTCCAGCTTGGCCAGGACGGGGGTCCGGATGTCGTCGGTCACCCGGCTCAGCCGCAGCAGCGGGGTGTTGCCGACGAGGTCGATGAGGTTGTCGTAGATCTGCACGCGGCGAGCGTAGTGGGGGATCCCCGGTCAGCCGGCGACTATACGTACGATCCAACCGTCCGGTGCCAGTCCGAAGGAGTCAAGCCTTGAGTCGTGCCAACCGCGCGCGCCGCGTGGCCGCTGCGGCTGCGTTCGGTGGAGGCGGGGTCGGCCTGGCCGCCGCCGGCGGGTACGCGCTCCTGCTCAGCCAGGCCCGGCTGGCCCGACGGATGGTCGGCGAGCCCGAGGACGAGCCGCTGCACGCCGACGCCACGTTCGGCACAGGTGGCGGAGAGCCGATCAGCTTCGTCCTGCTCGGTGACTCCAGCGCGGTCGGCCTCGGGGTCGACAGCGCGAGCGAGACCCCGGGTGCGCTGCTGGCCCGAGGGCTGGCCGCGGCGGCGCACCGACCCGTCACGCTGGTCACGCTCGGCCACGTCGGCGGTCTCTCCAGCGACCTCGCGGCACAGGTCGACCGCGCGCTCGTCGTGGCGCCGCAGCTGGCGCTCATCATGGTCGGCGCGAACGACGTCACCCACCGGGTCAGACCGTCGGATGCCGTACGGCACCTGGTCGAGGCCGTGCGCCGGCTGGTCGAGGCCGACTGCGCCGTGGTGGTCGCGACCTGCCCGGACCTCGGCACGATCGAGCCGATCGCGCAACCGCTGAGCACCGTGGCCCGGCGGTGGAGCCGCATGCTCGCCGCCGCGCAGACGATCGCTGTCGTCGAGACCGGCGGTCGCACGGTCTCCATCGGCGACCTGCTCGGTCCGGAGTTCGCCGCCGACCACCGCATGTTCTCCGCCGACCGCTTCCACCCGTCCGCGACCGGGTACGCGCGAGCAGCGGCCGCGATGCTGCCCTCGCTCATCGACGCTGCCGGTCTCCCGCACCCGGTGGACCCGAACCGCCCCGGCGACGGCGTGCTGCCGGTCGCCCAGGCCGCGGTCGTCGCGGCGGATGCAGCGGGAACCGAGGTGGCCGGCGTCGAGCTCGGTGGGTCGGCCCGCGGACCGCGTGGCCGGTGGGCCTTCCTGCGGCTGCGCCGCCAGCAGGGAGCCGACGACACGAACCGCACCGACAGCACCGACCACGCGCACGACGGGACCGAACCGCAGCCCGCGGCGGCGCCCGCGGGCGGCGGCGTCGAACCCGTAGGAGGGAACCCGGATGCCTGAGGCCGTGGTCGTCGCCGCCACCCGCTCGCCGATCGGCCGAGCCGTCAAGGGAACGTTGCGCGACGTCCGTCCGGACGACCTGCTGGCGACGGTGATCGCGGCCGTCCTCGGCCAGGTGCCCGCGCTGGACCCGCACTCGCTCGACGACCTCTACGTCGGCTGTGCCGAGCCCGAGGGCGAGCACGGTCTCAACCTGGCCCGCCGGGTTGCGGTGCTGCTCGGCCTCGACGACGTACCCGCGGCAACGGTCAACCGGTTCTGCGCCTCGAGCCTCCAGACCACCCGCATGGCGTTCCACGCGATCCGCAGCGGCGAGGGGCATGCATTCGTGTCCAGCGGTGTCGAGTGCGTGAGCCGCTACCCAGCGTTTCGTGGCGCTGGCGAGACCCGGTCGCAGTTCCACCATCCGGCGTTCGCCGCGGCCGGAGCCCGTACGACGAGCACCGCCGAGACGAACGCGACCTGGCACGACCCGCGCGAGGACGGCGAGCTGCCAGACATCTACGTCGCCATGGGGCAGACCGCGGAGAACCTGGCCACCTCGCGCGGCATCAGCCGTGACGAGCAGGACGCGTTCGGCGTGCGCTCGCAAAACCTCGCCGAGCAGGCGATCGCGGCCGGATTCTTCGAGCCGGAGATCACCCCGATCACGCTGCCGGACGGCACGTTGATGAGCCGCGATGACGGTCCCCGCGCCGGTGTCACGCTGGACGGCGTACGCGCGCTCAAGCCGGCGTTCCGACCCGAGGGCACCGTCACCGCGGCCAACTGCTGCCCGCTCAACGACGGCGCGGCGGCCGTGGTGATCATGAGCGACCAGCGAGCCGGCGAGCTCGGGTTGCGGCCGCTGGCCCGGATCATCGCGACCGGTGCGTCGGCGTTGTCACCAGAGATCATGGGGCTCGGGCCGGTCGAGGCCACCCGACGGGCGCTCGCCATCGCCGGCATGACGATCGACGACGTCGACCTGGTGGAGATCAACGAGGCGTTCGCCGCCCAGGTGATCCCGTCGTACCAGGATCTCGGGATCGACCTGGACCGGCTCAACGTGCACGGCGGCGCGATCGCGCTCGGTCACCCGTTCGGTTCCACCGGCGCACGCATCCTGACGACCCTGATCAATGGCCTGCGCACCCGCGACCAGGAGATCGGGCTGGAGACGATGTGCGTCGGCGGCGGCCAGGGCATGGCCATGCTCATCCAGCGCCTCGCCTGACCCGGAGGCGCGCCCTCCCGATCGCTGAGGTGGCGCAAGTCGCTGACGCTCCGGCCGGATGGTCGACTGGTTGTGCCACTTGAGCGAGAACGACTCCGAGTGGTCAGTTCATCCATCGCCGTGGTCGGCCAGACGAGCGGACGTAGGCGAGGAGCATCTCCGACCCGACCGTCGGCTCCACGAAGGAGCCGAAGACCCACCTACGCACACGTGGCATCCGGCGTGGCGAAGGGGTTGCCCGGGCCGGTCGCCTGAGGCAGAGTCGGGGCACGCCTACCGAGGAGGAGCCCATGGCCCTGCACCACTCCGAGGAAACCCACAAGCAGCTGCTCGACCGCGTCCCCGCGGCCACCGGGCGAGCGATCCCAGAGTGGTTCCAGACCATGGAAGCCGGCCCCGCGTTCCTGCGCTTCGCCGACCGGGTGAACTGGTTGCGCAACGAGCACGAGATCTCCCACGGGCACGCGACGGCCATCGTGCACGAGTACGACAAGCACCGCGCCGCACGCAGCATGCGCTGACGCGCCGGTCGACGACAAGGCCGGCCGCCCGGCTGATGATCACGCGCGCTGAACGTCGCCCGGAGCGACGCCTCACCCCAAGATGATCAACGGGACCGAGCTGGTCCCATCGCCTGCATCCCGACGGGCAGGTCCTCGGCGTGCACGACCACCAGCCGCCGGGTCGCGCGCGTGAGCGCGACATAGAGGTCGTGCTGACCCCGGCTCCGCTCGGCCACGATCCCGCCCGGCTCGACCACGACGACGGTGTCGAACTCCAGTCCCTTGGCGGTCCGCGCGGTGAGGACGACGGCGGGGCTGTCGAGCGTCACCGCACCGGACGTCGAGGCGCCAGGCATGTCGGCGGCGACGGCTGCCGCGACCGCTGCCAAGCCCGCAGCCGGTACGACGACGCCCACGGTGCCCGCGCCGTCGTACGCGTCAACCTCCCGACGGACGACCCGCGCCACGACGGAGGGGAGCTCGGCCGCCGCCACGCGGTGCGCCACCGGGTCCTCGCCGACCGAGCGGATCCCCTGCGGTGCTTGCGCCATCGGGTCGGCGACCCGGAGCACCTCCGCCGCCACACTCATGATCTCCGCCGGCGTGCGGTAGTTCACCGTGAGCTCGACGCTGCGCCACCGGTCACCGGCGTACGGGTCGAGCACCTCAGCCCATGACCGGATGCTCGACGGCCCGCTCGCCTGGGCCAGGTCGCCGACCACGGTCATCGAGCGGCCCGGCGCCCGGCGGGCCAGCATCCGCCAGGCCATCGGCGAGAGCTCCTGCGCCTCGTCCACGACCACGTGCCCGTACGTCCAGGCCCGGTCCTCGCTCGCGCGGTCGGCGGTGGAACGGCGGGTCGGCGTCCCCCGGTAGCGCGCGGCAACCAGGCCGGCGTCCACCGGTACGGACAGGTCGAGCTCGGCCAGCATGTCGGCGGCGTACCCCTCGTCCATCGCCTCCTCCACGCGCTGGGCCACCAGCGCCGGGTCGGCGGCCACGATCGTGCCCAGCAGCTCGGCGAGCTCGTCGAGCAGGGGCACGTCGGCCTCCGTCCAGCCATTGCCCGGCGGGCGCTCGAGCCGCCTCCGCTCGGACTCGGTGAGCCGGTGCGACGCGCGGCGCAGCGCGAAGCGGTCGGCGTAGAGGCTTGTGAGCACGTCCTGCGGGCGCAGCACGGGCCACCAGTCGTCGAGCGCGGACAGCACCGGCTCGTGCTCGCGGAGCTCGTCGATCAGGTCGGAGCGCGCCTCGGCGTCGAGCACACCCCGGCCGATCGCCGCCGCGGCCTGCGTGGCGAGCGCGTCCAGCATCTCGCGCAGGAACACAGCCCGGGCCCGGTTGTGCGCGCGCCGGGTTCGTCGAGCCCGGCTGCGCCACTGCGAGACCGCATCACGGTCGACGGTCAGCACCACGCGGCCGTACGGGATCGCGACCGGCTGCCGGGGTAGCTCCTGGCGCGACCGCACCGCCTCGGCGAGCACCACGGCCATGCGCGCGTCACCCTTGATCGCCGCCACCTCGTCCGGCTCGACGGTCTCCGCGCGGACACCGGGGTAGAGCCGGCCGACCGTCGACAGCACCACCCCGGTCTCGCCGAGTGACGGCAGCACACGCTCGATGTACCGGAGGAACACCTCGCCCGGACCGACCACGAGCACCCCACGCGAGGCGAGCCGCTCGCGGTGCTCGTAGAGCAGGTACGCCGCGCGGTGGAGCGCGACGGCGGTCTTGCCGGTGCCGGGGCCGCCGTCGACGACGAGCACCCCGGCGAGGTCCGAGCGGATCACCGCGTCCTGCTCAGCCTGGATCGTCGCGACGATGTCGCGCATGTGGCCGGTCCGCCCGGCACCCAGGGCCGCCAGCAGCGCGCCCTCCCCGGCCAGGTGCCGGCGATCGCCGTCGGCCATCTCGTCGAGGTCGAGCAGGTCGTCCTCGACGCCGAGCACCCGGCGCATCCGCGTGCGGATGTGGCGGCGCCGGACCACCCCCTCCGGCGACTTCGGCGTGGCGGCGTAGAACGGGCGGGCGGCCGGCGCGCGCCAGTCGACCAGCAGCCGGTCGTACTCGCGGCTGGACATGCCGATCCGGCCGACGTAGAGCTCGACCCCGTCCGTACGGTCGATCCGCCCGAAGCAGAGGCCCTCCTCGACGCCTTCCAGCTGGGCGAGCCGGTCCTCGAGCTGGTGGGCCCGCGCGTCGCGCTCGGACCGACCCTGGTGCGTCAGGCCGGACACGCCCTGCCGGCGGACCCCGCCGAGGTCGGTGGTCGTCTGCGCACGCAGGTGGTCGAGACGGTCGTACAGGCGGGTGATGTACGCCTGCTCGAGGCGCACCTCGTCCTGGACCAGCGCGACCGACTCGGCCGACGTCCGGGTTTCTGCCTGCTCGGCGGGTCGACCGATGTCGATCTCCTCCTGGCGTCGGGCAGCCGATGTGCTGGCTGGGGCAGCGAAGATGCGGGAGAGCATTCTCTCCCGGTCGGGTTGCTCCTGGCACACCGGGGTGAGGCGCGGGGTTGACCAACGGGCGAGCGGCCCACCTCCACGAGGAGGTGGGCCGCTGGTCGCGTACGGAGTCAGGTCGTGAAGGGCTGCGCTAGTCCCCGCGGAGGATCGCGATCAGACGCAGCATCTCGATGTAGAGCCAGATCAGCGTGACCATGAGCCCGAACGCCGCGCGCCAGGACTCCCGCTCCGGGACGCCGGCAGCGACCCCCTTCTCGATGATGTCGAAGTCGAGGATCAGGAAGAACGAGGCGAGCCCGACGGCGAAGATCGAGATGGCGAAGGACAGCAGACCACGCTCCCAGAGGTTGATCCCGTTGCCGCCGAACGCGTTGAAGCCGAGGTTGATCAGCAGGAAGACCATGTACCCGCCGGTCATGCCCAGCATGATCTTCCGGAACTTCGGTGTCGCGCGCACCCGCCCGCTCTTGTAGAGCGCGAGCATGACCGCGAAGGTGGCGCTCGTGCCGAGCACCGCCTGCAGCGCGATTCCAGGGAACGCGCTCGCGAGCACGTTGCTCAAGATCCCGAGGAACACACCCTCGACCGCGGCGTACGCGATCACGAGCGGCGGGCTGACGACCTTCTTGAACGAAATGACCAAGGCCAGCCCGAACCCGACCAGGGCTGCACCGATCATGATCGGGATGCCGAGGTCGAGGGTCCACGCGGCGGTGGCGGTCGCGACCAGGACGACGAGCAGCATGGCGGTCTTGGCCACCACGTCGTCGATCGTCATCCGGGCACCGGCCGGAGCGACATAGGTCGGCTGGTCGTACATGTCCTGGAGCTGGCTGGCACTGGCGGTCTGCGCACCCAGACCCGCGCCTCCGCCAAAGGCGCCAGCCCGGCTGAGTACGGGGTTGCTGCTCTGCATGTGTGTCGGCCTCCTGCCGCTGCGTCCGCCCAGAGGCGAATCGAGTGCGCCAATCGTACGTGGTGAAACGCTTGCGTGCCCGTGGTCGTTACCGGGAGGGCGGCGCGAACGTTCTACGCTGGCGGTTGCCCGGGTGGCGGAATCGGCAGACGCAGGAGGCTTAAACCCTCCGGCCCCCAGGGGTGTGCGGGTTCGAGTCCCGCCTCGGGCACCGGGGACTGGCGGCGGGTCAGCGCTCGGGTGGCGGCGCGGTGGCGCGACGAAACTCGCCACGCGGGTCGGCGAGGCGCCCGAGGGACACGACGTCGCGACGGAAGAACAGCGCGAGCGTCCAGTCGGCGATCACCCGGAACTTGCGGTTGAGCGTCGGCACCCGGCTGACGTGGTAGGTCCGGTGCATGAACCAGGCGAGCCAGCCCTTGAGCTTGATCCCGTAGACCTGCGCGACCCCCTTGTGCAGGCCGAGGCTGGCGACCGAGCCGACGTACTTGTGCTCGTAGTCCTCCAGCGGCTCGCCCCGCATCGTCGCCAGCACGTTGTCGGCCAGCACCTTCGCCTGGCGTACAGCGTGCTGCGCGTTCGGGGCGCAGGTCGCACCGGGCCCGCCGGTGAGGTCGGGCACGGCGGCGCAGTCACCCGCGGCGAACGCACCGGGGGCGCCCTCGATGCTGAGATCGGCGCGGCAGCGCACCCGGCCGCGCTCGTCGAGCGGGAGATCGGTCAGGGCCAGTACCGGGTGCGCCTTGACCCCGGCGGTCCAGACCACCGTGGCCGAGTCGAGCTCGGTGCCGTCGTCGAGGACCACGTGCCCGCCGACGCACGACTCGAGCCTGGTCTCCAGCCGGACGTCGATGGTCCGCCTGCGCAGCTGCTCGACGGTGTAGCGGCCCATGTCCTCGCCGACCTCGGGCAGGATCCGACCGGTCGCCTCGACCAGCACCCACCGCAGGTCGCCCGGCTCGAGGTCGGCGTAGTAGCGCGTCGCGTACCTGGTCAGGTCCTCGAGCTCGGCCAGCGCCTCGACCCCGGCGTACCCGCCGCCGACCACCACGAACGTCAGCGCCCGGCGCCGCAGGACCGGGTCGTGGGTCGAGTGGGCGAAGTCGAGCTGGTCCAGCACGTGGTTGCGCAGGCTGATCGCCTCCTCCACCTGCTTGAACCCCATGCCGACCTCGGCCAACCCGGGGATCGGCAACGTGCGGACGACCGAGCCCAGCGCCACGACCAGCACGTCGTACCCGATGTCCACGGTCGTCCCGGCCTGCGTCATCACCGTCGCCGACCGTCCCGCGTGGTCCAGGCTCGACACCCGCCCGTTCACGACGTCTACCGACCGCAGCACCCGCCGCAGCGACACGACGACGTGCCGCGGCTCGAGGCTCCCGGCCGCCGCCTCCGGCAGGAACGGCTGGTACGTCATGTACGACCGCGGGTCGACGACCGTGATCATCGCTTCGCCCGTACGGAGCTTCCGCTGCAGCCGCAGCGCCGTGTAGAGCCCGACGTACCCCCCGCCCAGGACCAGGATGCGGCGGGGCAGCGCGGACGTCGACTGGCTCACCCCTGGACGGTAGCCCCGCGGCCAGCTGCGCTGGTCAACTGGTCGGGTCGTCCGGTCCCGCCCACGGCCGAGGCCGCAGCACCAGCACGGGGAGGCCGACGGCGAGGAGCAGGGCGACGGCGCCGACGAGCCAGAACGTGCCGCCGCCCGAGGCGGTCGGCAGGACCACCAGCAGGCCACCGATTCCCAGACCGGGGACCAGCGCCTCGGCGACCCGGCGCAGCCAGCGCGTCAGCACGGTGGGGTCGATGCTCGCGTTGGGCGGCAGGATCTCGCGCAGCCCGTCGAGTGCGTGGACGAGGTAGAGCGCAGCGGCCAGCCCCAGCACCTGGAACGGGTGCGGCATCCGGTCGTCGGCACCGATCGAGGTCTCCAGCGCCGTGAGCATGAGGTAGAAGAAGCCGCACCCGACGATGAAGACCAGCGCGCCGGCCGAGCCCGGCGAGGCGATCACGAACGCCGCGACCGCACCGAGCAGGCCGATCACCAGGACCCGGATCGGGTTGGCCCCGATCTGGCCGGCGACCAGCCACCCAGCCGCGACCATCAGGCTCAGGTGCAGCACGGCGAGGCCGAGCAGGAACGCGTACCGCCGACTGCTGTACGCCCGCAGTCGCGCACGAATGCCGTCCAGCACCGGTCCACGCGTCGAGCTCATCGGGCTGCCGCCCCCACCATCATCGGGCTGCCGCCCGGGGGGCCAGGGCGGCGACGCCGAGCTCGCGCAACGCCCGGTCCAGGGCTCCGGTGGTCGTCCACGGGACGACCGGGCAGCCGGACTCGACCAGCAGCGCGACCGTACGCTCGCGCTCCATCATCCACATCCGGCGGGCCAGCGCCTCGTAGACGTCGAGCTGCCTCGGCACGGCGTCCGGCGGCAGCGTGTCGACGACCACGACCGGCTGCCCCCGCTGGCGCAACCGAGCCACGAGCGTCGTCATCCGCTCGTCCAGCAGCGGGGTGAGCGCCAGCACCGTGGCGCGGGGCGGGGCGAGCGCGGCGACCCGGTCGGGCACCCACGCCTCGCCCACCTCGGCCAGGCGCGTGTCCAGCAGCCAGTTGCAGGCCACCACGAAGTCCCGACGTCCGGTCAGCCGCCGCAGGAAGCGCAGCCGGGTCCCGACGTCGACCAGCCGTACGGCATCGCCGCGGCGCAGGTGGTGCGCGGTCACGGTCGCCGCCGCCCGCACCGCGGCGTCGAGGCTGCTCGCCGTACCGCCGACGCCACCCGACGCACCCACATCCTGGGCCGAGTCGATCAGCACGACGACCTCGCTGGCCCGCTCGGTGAACGAGTCCACGACCTGCAGGCTCCCGGTCCGCTGGCTGACCCGCCAGTTCACCCGGCGGAGCCGATCGCCGAACACGAACGGCCGGATCCCGGCGAAGTCGACCCCGTCCCCGCGGACCAGCGAGCGGTGCGAGCCGGCAGCGGTGACGGCGTACGGCAGCGAGGCGTCGGACCGGAACCGCTCGACCGAGGGCAGCACCGTGAGCCAGTGCGTGGGGCGGTCGGGCACGGCGACCGCGAAGGCGAGCCCGGCCGTGACGATGTTGACGTGGATCGGTCCGACCGCGCTGTGGCCCCAGCGAGCGGCCACGATGCCGAGGTTGACGACGACCTCCTCACCGCCGCGTACGGCGATGGCTCGCCGCCGCACCCCGTCGCGCAGGGCGAGCCCGATGCCGACCTGGACGTCGACCACGACGGCATCGAGGTCTCCGGTCGTCCGGATCGTGAGCGTGCCGTCCAGCGCCGTGCCTTCGACCACCTCGGCCCGGGAGATCTCCAGCTCGGCCTCCACCCGGGCGCCGCGGGCTCGGCGCACCGCGAGGAAGAGCGCGACCGTGAACGGCGCCGCCAACGCCACGACGTCCGGGCGGCCGAGCCCGAGCCCGGCGACGAGCAGCACGACTGAGACCGTGCTCAGGCGGACGAGCACGGCGGTCGGAGCCGGTCGCGAGCCGTACGACGACGCGGCCAGGCGTGGGCTCACCGGGAGCCGGTCACGGCCGGTCGGCGTAGTCGGGTGCGAGCGCGCTCGACGGTGCCGCGACCAGGTCGAGCACCTCGGCGAGCACGTGCGCCGGGGTGATCCGGCGCAGCCACGTCTCCGGCTCGAGCACCAGGCGGTGCGCCAGGGCCGGGATGGCGACGGCCTTGACGTCCTCCGGCACGACGTAGTCGCGACCGCGGAGCAGGGCGCGTGCCCTGGACGCCTGCATGAGCGCGAGCGCCCCACGGGGGGACGCGCCGACCATCACCGTGCGGTGCTCGCGGGTCGCCCGGACGAGCAGGACGCAGTACCGCCCGACGCTCTCCTCGACCGCCACGGACTCGACCGCGCGCTGCATCGCGACGAACGTGGCAGCGTCCGCGACCGGGGCCAGCACCTGGTTCTCGCGCTGTCGCCGCAGCCGGCGGACGAGGACCTGCCACTCGTCATCGACGCCCGGGTAGCCCAGCGACACCCGCAGCATGAAGCGGTCGAGCTGGGCCTCGGGCAGCGGGTAGGTGCCCTCGTGCTCGATCGGGTTCGCCGTGGCCAGCACGACGAACGGCTCGGGCAGCACGAACGTCGTGCCCTCGACCGTGACCTGGTGCTCCTGCATCGACTCCAGGAGCGCGGCCTGGGTCTTGGGCGGGGTGCGATTCACCTCGTCCCCGAGCAGGAGCTGGGTGAAGATCGGCCCCTGCCGGAACACGAACTCGCCGCTGGAGTCCACGACGTACGAGCCGGTGATGTCGGCCGGCAGCAGATCAGGGGTGAACTGCACCCGGCGGAAGTCCAGCCCGAGCACCTGGGCGAACGATCGGGCCATGAGGGTCTTGCCGAGACCGGGGACGTCCTCGAGCAGGACGTGCCCGCCGGCGAGCATGCCGGCGAAGACCAGCTCGAGCGCGTCCCGCTTCCCGACCACGGCCTGCTCGACCGCGTCGAGGACGGCGGTGGCCGCCGCGTGGGCGTCGCGCGGGTTCATGCCGGCCCGGCGGGCGTCGACCGGGCGGTCGACTGGGCCGCGGTCCGCTCTGGGTCGAGGTGCTCCAACCGGGTCAGCCAGCGGTCCAGGTCCTGGATCGTCGGCGCGGTCTCCAGCGGCTCCGTCAGTGCTCGCCACAGGTCCTCCCCCAGTACGGCGCGGGCGCGCTCGGGCTCGTCGGTCAGGTCGATGCCGTGGTGTCGGCGAACCCGGTCCCGGGCCAGCTCGGCCAGGACCGGTCGTACGCCGGCGTGGTAGTGCCGGGGGGCCCCGACCGCGTACGAGAGCCGGTCGACGTGGCGGTACATCCGGGTGAACCGGTGCTCGAGCGTCTCCGGCAGCGGTTCGAACCAGTGGTTCCGCTCGCCGGGCTTGCCACGGGCGCGGACGGCCGACGCGGCGGACTGGCCGAGCCGGCCGCTCGCCGACGTCCCCGACGACCGGGCGGCCGAGCGTCGCCTGGCCCAGTCGGGCAATGCCATCCGGTGCACGCGGATGGCCAGGATCGCGACCGCGGCGACGGCCCAGGTGCCGATCAGGTTCGACGCGGTGCCGAAGCTCAGGAACACCCAGGCCAGGAGCAGCGACCACTGCCGACTGCACCACGGTGATGACGAGCTCCTTCGAGAGCCACCGGAGCACCTGGTCGCCGGCCGGTTCGGGCGACGGGACCGCGACGCTGTGCCTCAGTTCCACCGGGTCGGCCATCTCTCGCCGGTCCCGGACGATCCCGCGGGATCGCCGGCACCGACGGGTTCGCCGAGCAGGTCTGCTCGTACGGCCGACAGCGCGCGCACCGCGGCGGCCCGGTCGGGCTCCCCCAGTGGCGAGCGCGAGAAGCGAGCCCGCCGGTAGAGCTCGGCGAGCTCCTGCAGCCGGACCGGCCCCACGGCGTGCCCGCCCAGGAGGCGCTGCACGAGATCGTCGGGGGCGTCGGTGTCCCGACGCGGTGTCCCGATCGTGGCCGCGGCCTCCTCGAGCCGCAACCAGGCGGTGATGATCGCGGCTCGGACGTCGTGGCCGTGCACCACGTCGACCAGTCCGGCCTGGACGGCGGCGGCCACCGGCATGTCCCGTCCGAGCAGGTCCACGTCGGGCAGCTGGGCCATGAGCAGGTCGAGCTCCTCCGGCTCCAGCGCGCGCCGGCTCAGGAGGCCGGTGTTGCGGCCGGACAGCATCCGGATCGCCAGCACGACGAGCGTGATCACGAGCACGACCGCGGTGGCGAGGATCAGACCGCCGACGAGGTAGCCGAGCCAACCGAGACCCTCAGGGTCCTGGTCGACCGGGGAGGGCGAGCCTTGCGGTACGGGTGCGCCGACCCCCTCGACAGGGCCGGGGACGAACGGCGACGTGGCCACCGGGTTCCCGGCCGCGGCGGCGAGCCCGACGACGACCACCAGGCCGGCCGCGACGAACCCGGCGAGCCAGGTCGGCGGCAGGCGGCCGCCGGACGGCTGCGCGCTAGCCACGAGCGGCTCCCGCGGTCCCCTGCGGCGGGTGTCCGCCGGCCAGCACGGCGGCCTGGCCGAGCACGTCGTCGGTCATCGACTCGGTCAGCCGCCCGGTGAACGTGTTCTGCTGGCTCGGGTGGTAGCAGCCGAGGACGGCGATCACCCGTCGGTCCGGGGTCACCACCTCGGTCCGAGCCCCGTGGCCGAAGCGCGGACGGGGCGACGGCACCGAGCACCCGGCGGCGGCGAGGCTGGTGAGCGCCGCGGCCCAGCCGAAGCCGCCCAGCACGACGACCACGTCGAGGGTCGGCAGCACGAGATCGAGCTCCCGCTCGAGCCACGGCGCGCAGGTCGCCCGCTCAACCGGGGTCGGCGCGTTCGCCGGCGGCGCGCACCGGACGGCGGCGACGACGCGCGTGACCGGCAGGTGCTGGCCGTCGCCGGCGTACGCGCTCGTCGCGGTCGCGGCCAGCCCGACCCGGTGCAGCGCGGCGAACAGCCAGTCGCCGCTGCGGTCACCGGTGAACACCCGCCCGGTCCGGTTCGCGCCGTGCGCGGCCGGCGCCAGCCCGACGATCAGCACCCGCGGTCGCTCGGCGCCCCACCCGGGGGCCGGCCGGCCCCAGTACGGCTCGTCGGCGAACGCCTTGCGCTTGGTCCGGGCCACCTCCTCGCGCCACGCGACCAGACGCGGGCAGGCCCGGCAGACCGAGACCCTGGCGTCCAGCACGCCGATGACGCGGGCCGAGGCAGCCAGGGTGCGGACGTCGATCGGATCGCCGGCCACCGGCGTCCGGGGCGTGGCCGGGTCGCCCGGCCAGCCCGTGCCGGGCCGGACCGGGCTCGAGCTCAGCGCCGCCGCGGCCATCCCGGCCATGATTCCGGTCGGCGCCGCCTCGCGGCAGTCGAGGACGGCCACGATCGCGCAACGGATTCCGGTGGACCCCGCCCTCCGCCCCCTGACCGTGATCAAGGAACTCCTGCCCTCGGACCATGGACGTCAGGCGCTCCGTCTTGCCGGGAGGGCAGGAGTTCCTTGATCACCGGGAGGCGAAGGGGGTGGTGGGGGGAGCGGGAGGGGCAGGAGTTCCTTGATCACCTGGAGGGAGGAGGAGTGGGCGGGAGGTCAGGGCACCAGCGACCAGGCGATGCCGTCGAGGATGTCGTGCTCGCTGGCGACGATCGTGCCCAGCCCGACGCGTACGAGGACCGCCCGAAGCACCAGTGCGCCCGCGGCGATGACGTCGACACGGCCCGGGTGCATGACCGGGATGGCCTCCCGTTCGGCGTGGGTCATCAGGAGCAGATCGGTGGTGACGGCGGCGACCTGGTCGGTCGTCACCCGTGCACCGTGGATCGCGTCCGGGTCGTACGCGGGCAGCCCGAGCGCCATCGCCGCAACGGTCGTGACGGTGCCGGCCACGCCGACGAGCGTCCGCGCCGAGGCGAGTGGGACGTCCGCGGCGACCAGGTCCAGCGCAGCGTCGATGTCGGCCTCGGCCGCGGCCACCTGCGCCGGGGTGGGCGGGTCGCCGAGGAGGTGCCGCTCGGTGAGCCGGACGCACCCGACGTCGACCGAACGGGATGCGACGACCTCATCCGTACCGAGGACTGCCTCGGTCGATCCGCCGCCGATGTCGACGACGAGGTAGGGCGGCCGGCCGGACATCTGCTGGCGGCCTGATCGACGCAGCTCACGAGTGGCGCCGACGAACGACAGCGTCGCCTCGGCCGTCCCGGACACGACCTCCGGCGTCACGCCGAGCACCCGCTCGACCCCGGTCATGAACGTCTCCCGGTTCGTCGCGTCCCGCGTCGCCGACGTGGCCACCATCCGGACCCGCTCGACCTCGAGCCGCTCGATCGTCGCCGCGTACGACGCGAGGGCGGCGAACGTCCGCTCCAGCGCCGCCGGGGCCAGCCGACCGGTCCGGTCGACGCCCTCGCCCAGCCGGACGATCTCCATCCGGCGCACCACGTCGACCACGCTCCCGGCGATCGGGTCGAGATCGGCGACGAGGAGGCGGATGGAGTTGGTGCCGCAGTCGATCGCCGCGACCCGCGTCATGGATGCGCCTGCTCGGGCGACCCGTCGTCGGCGTCCGGGTGGATGCACGGGCCGGTCGCCGACCAGTCCGGCAGCAGGGCCAGCGCCTCGTCGCCGAGCGGGTTGACCCCGGCTCCGGCGGCGAGCGCGTGGGCCACCAGCACGTGCAGGCATTTCACCCGCGTCGGCATCCCGCCGGCGGACTTCCCCTCGATCTCCGGGACCGCGTCGATCGAGGACCGGTGCGCGAGGTACGCGGTGTGCGCCCGCTCGTACGCGGCCGCGAGCTCTGGGTCGGTGCGGAGCCGGTCGCTCATCTCGCGCATCACCCCGGCTGCCTCGAGCCGTCCGATCGCGCTCGCCGCGATCGGGCAGGTGAGGTAGAACACGGTCGGGAACGGGGTCCCGTCGTCGAGGCGCGGGCGGGTCTCCACCACGTCCGGGAGGCCGCACGGGCACCGGTGCGCGACCCGTCGCATGCCACGGGTCGGCCGGCCGAGCTGGCGGGCGACGACAGCCTGGTCCCGCTCGTACGCGGCGCCCTCGCCTCCGGCGCCGTCCTCGGCGTCGGCCGGGCCAGCTGCGCGGCCGGTCATCCGCCGGGACTGGTGCCGATCGCCGGCGGGCCGCTCGGGCCGGGCGTCGGGGCGCCGGTCGGGTCCGCAGCCGGGTCCACCCCTGCGCCGGACGTCGGATCCGGCGCGGGGCGCACCGCCGGATCCCTCGCCGGGTCGAGCGCCGTGCTCTGGTCGGCCTCCTCGACGGTCGACCACAGCCGTTGCCACCACACGCCGGCGTCGATCTCCTCGGCGGTTTCCGGGACGGCCGGGTCGTCGCCGATCACGATGAAGCCGATGTCGCCGGGCTTGACCCAGCGCAGCCGCTCGCGGGCCTGCGCCTCGACGTACGTGGGGTCGTCCCACCGCTCGAGCTGGCGCTCGAGCTCGCTGATCGACTGCCGGTCCGCGGCGATGTCGTCACGCAGCCCGTCGAGCTCGCCGCGCTGGGAGAACCAGCTCCGCAGCGGCAGTGCGAACGAGATCACCAGCACGACCAGCACGAGCGCGAGCACGGCAGCCCGGCCGGTGAGCGACACCCTGCGTGGCGGCGGTTCGAGCTCGGCGTGCTCGGTGGCCCGTACGGAGCGGGCGGGCGCCTCCGGTCGGACCGCTCCACGAGACGACAACGGGCGGTGACCGCCCCGGCCGGGTGCCGCGCCAGCGCCCGTGCGGCCACCGGTGCGTCCGCCCGTCCTGCGCTCCCCCGGACGTTTCGGTGTCGCCACGATCAGTCCCCGCCGGCCTGGAAGCGCGGGAACGCACCCGCCCCGGCGTACCGAGCCGCGTCGTCGAGGATCTCCTCGATGCGCAGCAGCTGGTTGTACTTCGCGACCCGCTCCGAACGCGCCGGAGCACCGGTCTTGATCTGGCCGCAGTCGGTGGCGACCGCGAGGTCGGCGATCGTGGTGTCCTCGGTCTCGCCGGAGCGGTGGCTCATCATGCAGCGGTACCCGCTGCGGTGGGCCAGCGCGACCGCGTCGAGGGTCTCGGTGAGCGTGCCGATCTGGTTGACCTTCACGAGCAGCGCGTTCGCGGTCTGCTCGTCGATGCCGCGCTGCAGCCGGGTCACGTTCGTCACGAACAGGTCGTCGCCGACGAGCTGGACGCGGCCGCCGAGGGATTCGGTCAGGGCGTGCCAGCCGTCCCAGTCGTCCTCGCTCAGCGGGTCCTCGAGGGACACGAGCGGGTACGCGTCGACGAGCTCGGTGTAGTACGCGGCCATCTGGTCGGCCGATCGCTCCGTCCCCTCGTACGTGTATGCGCCACCGGCGTGGAACTCCGTCGCCGCGACGTCCAGCGCGAGCGCGATGTCGGTGCCGAGGATGAACCCGGCGTCACCGATCGCGGTCACGATCAGGTCGAGCGCCTCGCGGTTGCTCGGCAGGTCGGGGGCGAACCCGCCCTCGTCGCCCAGCCCGGTCGCCAGTCCGCGCGCCTTCAGCACGGCCTTGAGCGCGTGGTAGGTCTCCGCTCCCCACTGCACCGCCTCGGCGAACGTGGCCGCCCCGATCGGCGCGATCATGAACTCCTGGATGTCCACGGCGGTGTCCGCGTGCGCTCCGCCGTTGAGGATGTTGAACATCGGGACCGGCAGGAGGTGTGCCGTCGGGCCGCCGAGGTAGCGGAACAACGGCAGCTCGACCGAGTCCGCCGCCGCGCGCGCAACCGCCAACGAGACGCCGAGCATGGCGTTGGCCCCGAGGTTGCGCTTGTTGTCCGTACCGTCCAGGTCGATCATGACCTGGTCCACGAGCCGCTGCTCGGTGGCGTCGAGGTTGGCCAGGCGCGGGCCGATCTCCTCGAGCACGGCGTTCACCGCTCGGCGAACGCCCTTGCCGCCGTACCGTGCCTCTCCCTCGTCGCGGAGCTCGACCGCCTCGAACGCGCCGGTCGACGCACCGCTCGGGACCGCGGCGCGACCGAGCGATCCGTCCTCGAGCAGCACCTCGCACTCGACGGTCGGGTTGCCACGAGAGTCGAGGATCTCGCGCGCGCCGACGCTCAAGATGTAGGGCACCGTGGACACCTCGCTGGAAGCCGGGTTGATCGGGAGTGCTGGGCCGAAGTGGTGGGCGAACCTGTGCACGGGCGCCTCGCCCGGCGCGACAACCGTAGTCGGGCAAGTGCCCGCGAGCCCGGACCGACCCACCTTGGTCAGGAGTCGCGCGGCAGCGCCGCGCGGGTCAGCCCGACGAAGGGCGCTCAGCGTCGTACGGGTCGGCGGGTCGGCGACGCCCAGCGCCCAATGATCGGCTGCCCGGGTGGTCGGAGGTGCCGGCGTGATCGGGGGGCGGGGGTTCGACGGCGCGGGTACGGGCGGCGTGCCGGCGGACGGCCGCACGCAGCGCGGCCTCGGGATCGACGCCGGCGGCTCGCGCCTGGGCGACCACACCGAGGAGCGTGTCGCCGAGGCCAACCGCGTCGGTGGGTGCGTCCGTCGGGGGGAGCGGCACGTCGAGCCCGGCCCGGGCCGCCCGGCCGAGCAGCTTCTCCGCCGACGCCAGCGCCGGGAGGCCAGGCGGGATCCCGTCGACGACGGAGGTTCGGCCCTTCTCGGCGGTCTTCAGCCGGTCCCAGGTGGCCTCGACGTGCTCGGCGGTCCGCGACTCGCCGCCACTGGTGGCATCCGAGCCGAACACGTGCGGGTGCCGGCTGACCAGCTTCGTCACGATCCCGTCGGCCACGTCGTCGACGTCGAACGCCTCGTCGGGGTCCTCGGCGGCGACCCGGGCATGGAACACCACCTGCAGCAGCACGTCGCCGAGCTCCTCGCGCAGATGTGCGCGATCCCCCGTCTCGATCGCCTCGACCAGCTCGTACGCCTCCTCAACGAGGTACCGGACCAGCGACTCGTGGGACTGATGCGCGTCCCACGGGCATCCACCGGGCGAGCGCAGCCGGTCCATGACGGCGACCAGGTCGAGCAGGTGGGCGCCAGGCAGGTCGTACGAGCCGGCCAGGAGCTCGAGCTCAGGCGTCGTCCCGGTCCCGGCAGCTGCCCGGAGCGTCAGCGCCTCCGTGATCGCGGTCGAGAGCGCCGCGTCACCGGCCGGGTCCAGCAGCCAGACCACGACGGCACCTCGAGCGGCGAGGTCGAGGAGGCGCTGGGCGAGTGCCCGCGGCGGGTCGTCGAGCCGGGCTGCCTGGACACCGGCGTGGTGCAGCGCCGGCAGCTGCGGGTGCTCAACCAGTCCGTACCAGACCTTCTCGGCGCTGCGCAGCACGTCCCAGGCGTCCGGACCGAGCAGGCCGGGCGCGACTCGCGGCGAGCAGGCGAGGAGGACCAGGCGTCCGTCGGT
>Ga0136616_10000342_pt1 | contig 21043 bp, 21 predicted proteins | sample AntDrymUQ2992106_2_FD_106648 | JGI IMG/M metagenome (GOLD analysis project Ga0136616, IMG submission 106648) | Polar desert sand microbial communities from Dry Valleys, Antarctica - metaG UQ299 (21.06) | ecosystem: Environmental > Terrestrial > Soil > Desert | place: Antarctica: Dry Valley... | reverse complement strand
CAGATAAGGGGCTCCTGAACCCCTCCGAGGAGGCCCTTGGGCGCAGCAAAGGGGGCTTCTCCACCAAGGTGCACCTCGCCTGCGACGGCAAGGGCAGGCCGCTCTCGGTGGTCGTGACCCCCGGCCAGCCCCACGGCAGCACCCAGTTGGAGGAGCTTCTCGACGCGGTGCGGGTGGGCCGTGAGGCGGGCGAGCCGGGCAGGCCACGTAAACGGCCTTCCCACCTCCTCGCCGAGCGGGGCTACAGCTACGAGCGCTGCCGAAGGCTGCTGCGCAAGCGCGGCGTCTCTCACACCATCCCCGAGCGCAAGGACCAAAAAGAGCGTCGCGCCGGTCGAAGCCGGGACGCCGGCCCGGCTTCGACCGGGAGGCTTACCGCAGGCGCAACGTGGTCGAGAGGTGCGTGAACAAGCTCAAACAGTGGCGCGGTATAGCAACCCGCTACGAGAAACGGGCCGACAACTACCGGGCTATGGTTGTTATAGCTTCGCTGATGATGTGGTTACCCTCGTGAGCCGTCAGACACGCCCTAGTGCGTCCGTCATACTGGCCCGGTTGCAGCACGCTCCCGACGAAAATCCGGCAGTTTCTGTGCATCTCTTGGCGGCACCTCAAGACCGGCGGTTAGTCCCTAGTCCGCTTCTCCTTCGCGAACTTGTTGCGGCTGTCGGCCAGAAGCTCTAGCGCGCTTTCCTGCCCGTGCCTGGTCGGCACCCCCATCTCGACTACCAGATGCTCGATGAAGTCTTCCAGGCTGATGCATCGGGTTGGGAAGTGCAACCTGTGCAGCGGTTTCGTGCCCGCGGCCTCGAAAGCCTCGTAGGCAGCCGAGCGTCCGTTGAAGTGGACGTGCCCGACGGGGTATTTGTACTCTGGGTTGAACTCAGCCTCCTCCGGCACGTAGTCGTAGCGCACAAGCCAGCCCTCGTCGAGGTTGTCGCCGAAGCCGTAGGCGTAGGAGTACTCGGCTGTGCTGACAGCGCCCGCGGGGTCGTCGGAGCTTAGAGTTACGCGATGGAGCAGCCTGATGCGGCAGCCATTTGCGAGGACCACTTCGCGGGTGTCCCTGAACAGGATCAGGGCGTTCAGCGTTTGTGTCTCGCGGTCGAAGAGTACCCGTTCCCTGAGCGGTTGGTCCGTGATGGTGCGGGTGAGCAGGGAGCTCAGGTGCTCCGCGAACCGGCGCGAGTTGCGCCCGAATGCCCTATGCAGACGCGCGGTCCCCGAGTCCGGCAAAGCGCAGGAGGATCACGAGCTCGTTAACGACGAGGGTGTCGGGGAGGTCGCCGTTCCGGTAGCACTCATAAAACTGATCGAAGGACATACCCAACCGCTCGCGTGCCTCGCGGTCGATCTCCCCGATCATCTCCCCCCGCGAGACCTCCTCGACCTCGACGGCCTCGATCTCCTCGCCCAGCCATTCTGCCACGGCTCACCTCCTTGCTCCGGATCGGCTCACTTGAGCCGCTCGGTTATTGTACACACAATCGTGCCGTGCTCGGACATGCGAACATCGTCCAGACCATGGACAGCTATTCTCACCTGTTGGAGGACATAGGCGGGGACGCCGTTGGAGAGCTCGACGAGGCCTTCGGCTAGCGGGTTGCAGTAAATGAGGCCCGGCTGAGAAGCCAGACCTCACGTTTTACCTGCAAATGATGGGGTGACCGACGGGGCTCGAACCCGCGACCTTCGGAGCCACAATTCTAGTGAGGCCCGTCCGGCGCGTTCTAGTGCGTCCGTAAACGTCCTAATTTGCAGGTGTTTTGTGCGGCGCGAGATCCAACACTGTCCGCTGCGTACCGATCTGTACCAGCCCGGTTGCAGTACGGTTGCAGTAAATTGATTCGAGCATTCGGGTACTGGTCGGAGATGTCGACGCCCGCCTCATCCATCGCCTCCATGGCGCACAGGTGAACCGTATCTGTGGACGAGGTGCCAGCGCTGTAGAGGCCTCGAAGCGGCCCCGGCGAGGCTCCGGGGGAAGCTTTCTGCCATCTGAGTCCAACCACCTTGACATTCTGATGTTCTCTATATAGGGTAGGGGGGCATGGTACAAAGAAACGAAAGAAAAGGCTCGGTCGTGGAGAAGCGGGGTTTGGCTACGATCACGATTCCGGTTACGGGGATGACCTGCGCGGGCTGCGTGGGGCGCGTGGAGCGAGCGCTCAAGAAGGTGCCTGGCATGCTCGACGAGCAAGGGTCCGTTAGGAGAAGAACGTGAGAGGAGGCGACTGATTTGACGCAGCAGCAAGGATCCGGAGGGGTCCCGGCGGCGGAGGTTCGTGAGATCCAGTACGGCTACATAAGAGCCAGCGACAAGGAGAAGGTGCAGAACCGCTTGAGACGCATCGAGGGGCAGGTGCGGGGACTGCAGCGGATGGTGGACGAAGAGGCCTACTGCGTGGACGTCCTCACCCAGATCTCCAGCGCCGTCTCGGCGCTGGAGAAGGTCGGGACCATCCTGCTCAAAGACCACGTCGAGCACTGCGTCCGCGAATCCATAGAGAAGGGCGAGGGCGCCGACGAGAAGATAGAAGAGCTGACCGCCGCCGTCGAGCGGTTCCTCAGGGTCTAGCAGATGGGAGCATCGTGATGACGGAGACCAAGAAGTTGAACGTCCCTGACATGACCTGCGGCCACTGCGAGTCGAGCGTCCAGGAGGCGCTCACCGAGCTCGACGGGGTTCGGGGCTCGAAGGCCGACCACAAGGAGGGCACCGTCGAGGTGACTTACGAGGCCAACAGGGTCACGGACGAGCAGCTCAGGGAGGCCATTGCGGAAGCCGGCTACACCCTCCGGTCCTAGCGGTCGAGGCTTGGCTTCCCTCAGACTGGAACGCACGGCGCGGTCCGCGTGCACAAGACGGGCCATTCCCCCGTAGCGAGGATGCAGAGTTGGGAAGCGCGGGCACGAAGTCAACTGTAGAGCGCCGATACGTTTCGGAGGTGAGAATGTGAGCCTCTTGCAGCAATACGCGCTGCTTCTGGGTATGGTCGCGGCGACGGTCGGGCTGGTGCTCAGCCTGGGTGCCGTCGCCAGGGCGGTTGGCCGAAGGCGCGAGGAGAAGGTCAAGGACGTACCCGCGACGGCTGGAGAGCTGTCGCCCGAGCCGGTTTGGGTACGCTACCACGTGCGTTACTACGGGTATGCGCTGCTCTTTCTCGCCTTCGACATGGAGATGGCGTTCATGTACCCATGGGCGGTCGTCTACAAGGAGCTCGGGCTCACGGCGCTCCTTGACATGGGGGTCTTCCTGATGGTCCTCTTCCTGGGGCTTCTTTACGGCTGGAGCCAGGGAGCGCTGAGGCGGCAGTGACCATTCCGCTCTCCGGCTCCCGGGAGGCTCGCCCCTTCCCTCTGCGGCGGCTCGCAGCGTGGGCTGCGGCGCGCGACCTCGCCGCGTTCATCGTCCCTGGCCCCGATGTCGCCCGCACCTGCGGGATCGACCTCGACGCGGCCGGCGTTCGCGTCGCGCAGACACCGCGGCACGCCGGCGTACTCGTGCTAGTGGGCGAGCTACCGCGCGGGTTGAAGAAGGCCGCGGCGGTCGCCTATGCCCAAATGCCTCGACCGCGAGCCATCCTGGCCGTCGGGGCGGGGGACGTCTCGCCGCTTCCAGAGCCCGACGTCTGGGTGACCGCGAGCCAAAGGGAGTTGGCCGCCGGCGTCGAGGAGTTGCGGCGGCTCTTCGCCGAGGGCGCCTTCGCGACGGAGGCCGCCGGCTTCGACATCGAAGAGATCCGGATGGAGACTGAGTACGTCTGCCCCATGCACCCCGAGGTCACGAGCGATGAGCCGGGCTCCTGTCCCAAGTGTGGTATGGACCTCATCCCACGTGAGTCCGCCGGAGGCGCAGGCCACGAAGGGCACGATGACGCCGGGCATGGTGATACGGACCACGACGCCTCGGACCCCGGTGTCCTTGTCTCGCACGAGGGGCACGGATCAAACGACGAGATGGACTATCAGGACATGGGGCACGAAGGTGGCGGCGAGGACTCCGGCGGGCATGAGCACGCGGAGCGCGGCGAGCACGAGGGGCATGACGAGATGGACCACGGAGGACATGAGGACATGGGGTTCATGTCCATGGTAGAGATGACGCAGGGCACGCCGCGCAGCAGCGACGGCCTGCAGATGGAGTGGACCGGCGCACCGTTCGGCCCGCTCTTCCCAGGGCTGCCAGGCGGACTATCCCTAACGTTCACCCTGGACGGCGACACGGTCGCCAACGTGACGGCGCCACGAGGTGCGCTGGGCTGGGACCTGGACGGTCTGGAAACTGCTCCGGCGCGCGACTTTCCCGACTTATTGGCTCTCCTGGATCCCCTCTCCCCCACCGCGTACCGGTTGCTCGCGCTGCAAGCCCTGGAGGACGCGGCAAATACGGTGGCGGACGAGAGGACCACGCTCGAGCGTGTTGGCGCTCTAGAGCGGGAGCGTGCGGCGAGCCACCTGGGGTGGTTCTCGGGTTTCGGCAGGCTGCTCGGTTACTCGTGGTTGGAGGCGCGCGCGGGACAGATCCAGTTAGCGCTCCTGCGAGCAGCGGACGCGGAGGAAGTAGCGCGACAGGAAACCGAGGTCGGCAAGCTCGTGCGAAGGGTTTACCGCACTCCCATGCTTGCGCGCCGCCTGAAGGGGCTCGGCACCCTGCCCGACACCGCGGAGACCTCTGGCCCGGTCGCGCGCGCCGCCGGCCTCGCGAAGGACGCCCGTTCGGGAGGCATCTACCGAACCCTCGACTTCGAGCCGGTCGTCCGCGAAGGAAACGACGCCGTTGCTCGCCTGTGGACGCGGCTCGCAGAGGTCGAGCAGAGCCTCAAGCTCGTGCGGAAGGCGGGTGCCGTATGTTTCCCTCAGGGAATGCTTACCTCACCTTTGAGGAGCACCGGAAGCGCGACCGTGGAGACGCCGCGCGGTGCGGCGACGCTTCGGGTGAAGTTGCAAGGCGATGTCGTAAGCGCCACGGAGCTTACAACTCCTTCGAGTTTGCACCATCAGTTTATCGGGGCCGTAGCGGAGGAGCGGGAGGTGGCTGATGCACTCCTGGGGGTAGCGTCGCTCGACCTGTCCCCGTGGGGGGTGGCGCGGTGAGCGTCGTGTTGGTCCTGGCAGCGTTGCTGGCCGGAACGTACGTGGTAGCAGTGCTCGAAGGGTGGGCCTCCACAGGCAGGTTACGGCCGGCGGGGCCGTTGGTGTCGGGACTCGCGCTCCTGGGACGGGAGTCGCTCGTGCCGAGGAAGCCCGACCGGATCTTCTTCGAGGTCGCCCCGCCGCTCTTGCTCGTGGCGGCCGTGCTCGCCGCCGCGGTACTACCTCTGGCGCCGGGTCTCATAGTAACCGACCTTGCGACGGGCGCGCTCTTCGTGAACGCGTCCTTCGCCTACGTGATGGTCGCCGTCCTCATGGCGGGGTGGGGTCCGGACGGAGCATACGCGATGGTAGGCGGGTTCAGGTTCCTGGGGCAGCTCGTCGCCTACTCCATGCTCGTCGTCATGCCCATAACCGCGGTGGCGATGCGGGCCGAGTCCTTGCTGACGACCGAGGTTGTGACATCTCAGGTCTCCCTGTGGAACGCTCTCTACCAGCCGTTGGGGTTCGCACTCTTTTTTCTCGCAGCGATGGCGATCGCCTTCCTACCTCCGTTCGACCTGCCTATTGCGCCTGGTGAGCTCGCAGAGGGGGTCTTGGCGGAGTATACGGGATGGCGACTCGGGGTGATGCGCTTCGGGCGCGCGCTCCTGGTGCTGACGCTGGCGCTCGCCGTCACGGTCTTCTACCTGGGCGGCTGGTTCGGGCCCGTACTGCCGCCTTGGGCGTGGACGGCGCTGAAGACGCTGGCGGTGGCTGCGGTAATGCTCTCTGTGGGGCGGTACGTGCCGCGGCTGCGGGAGGCGGACGTGCTCGCGTGGGGCTGGAAATACGGTATACCCCTGGCGCTCGTCAACATCTTCTACGTGGGCGTCGTTTTGCTGGTGGCGATGTAATGGGGCAGGCGGTCTTCACGGGCTTCTTCGGAGCGGCGGCGATCTGGTTCGGGGTAGTGGTCTTCAGGACCTCCTCGATGGTGCGCTCGGCCCTGGCGCTACTCTTCTCGCAGGCCGCCATTGGGGCGATGTTCCTCGCCATGGAGACCGAGTTCCTCGGAGTCTTGCAGCTCATGATGATGGCGACGGAGATGGCGATCATGGCGATCTTCATGGTCATGTACATGATGGACCCGGGGGGCTTAGGCGGCATGGACATGACGCACCAGAAGCGGGCTTCCCTCGTCGCCGGCGCTCTGGGTGCCGTAGCGGCCCTGGTGGTCGCCCTGCTCGCCGGCTGGGGGCCGGTGGCGACGCGGGTGCCCGCCGCGACCGCGCAGGTGCACGACCTCGGCATCGAGATCATGGAGCGCTCTATGCTGATCTTCGAGACCGCGGGTGTGACCATCCTGACCGCCATGATCGCCGCGACGGCGATCGCCATACGGAGGAGGCGCTGATGGCGACACTGATCGTCGCGCTCGTCGTCGGGGCGGTGCTGTTCGGGATCGGTCTCTACGGGGCGCTCAGCCAGACCAATCTGGTCATGATCATGATGGGCGTCGAGCTGATGCTGGGCGCCGCGATGGTGAACCTCGTCGCCTTCTGGCGTTTTCTGCACCCGGAGGTCTACGCCGGGCAGATGTTCGTCCTGATCGTGATGACCGTCATGGCGCTCGAGATGGCGGTGGGCTTCGGCGTGGCGACGGGGCGCTTCCGCGCCAGGGGCTCGGTCGAGATGGAAGAGGCGCAGGAGCTCAAAGGATGACGGCGGCAGCCCTGACGATCCTCGGGCCGCTCTCTGCGGCGGCGCTGGTGCTTGCCCTCCGGCGTGTCCCTGCGGCGCTCGCCCTCCTCGGGACGCTTGTCGGGCTCGTGGGGGCCGGCCTGGCGCTCGCCGGCGTCGCGGGCGGCACGCGGTACGGCGCCACCTTGCCGGGGCTTCCGGGCCTGCCTTTGCGGCTGACCGTCGAACCCCTGACGGCGGTGCTCTCGGTCCTCGTCGCGGTCGTTGGCTTTTTGGTGATGATCTACGCCGTTGGGTACATGACGGGCGAGGAAAGCCAGGTCCGGTTCTTCGCGCAGATGTCTTTCTTCGTGGCGGCGATGCAGACACTCGTGCTCGCCGGCGACTGGGTATTGTTGCTCGCGGCGTGGGAGCTCATCGGATTCTCCTCCTACCTCCTAATCGGGTTCTACCTGGAACGGGCTGACGCCGCGGCCGGAGCCACGCGCGCCTTCCTGTATACCCGCTCGGCGGACTTGGGGCTCTACGTAGCGATCTTCGTGCTCGTCGCAAGCACGGGGACGAGCGAGATCCCGGCGACGCTCGGGACCAGCGGCGTCGCAGCAGGCGTTGCAGGGATAGCAATGCTCGTCGCCGCTGCGGGCAAGTCGGCCCAGGCACCACTCTACGGCTGGCTCCAGGACGCGATGGCCGGCCCCACGCCCGTCTCGGCGCTCTTGCACTCGGCGACGCTGGTGGCCGCCGGGGCGATACTCATGATACGGGCCTACCCACTACTCTCACCAGGCGTGCTGCTCGCGGTGGGGCTCCTCGGTGGGCTGAGTGCGCTGATCGCGGGGCTGGTGGCCCTCGCCCAGCGTGACCTGAAGAGGCTCCTCGCCGCCTCGACCTCGAGCCAGTACGGGTTCATGCTACTGGCCCTGGGAGCGGGCGTGCCCTTCGCCGCCCTGGCGTACCTCATCACCCACGCGGCGATGAAGAGCTCGCTGTTTTTGGGAGCGGGCATCTTCCAGCATGCGCGCGGCTCCACTGCGCTCGACGACCTGGGCGGTGTGGCGCACGTGCAGAAGCGGGCCTTCATCGGGTTCGCCGTCGCGGGGCTGGCGCTCGCCGGCGTCCCGCCCCTCAGCGGGTTCTGGTCCAAAGACGCGGTGCTCGCGGCCTCCTTCGAGGGGCAGTACCCGTGGCTTCTCGCCCCGCTCGCCCTTGCCGGGACCCTGCTCACCGGCGTCTACGTAGCGCGCGTCTTGAGGATGCTGTGGTGGGGCGCGGGACGTGGTTCGGCAGTAGCCGGTAAGGGGTGGATGGGCGCGGGCCTCGCGGGGCTCGTAATCCTCGCCGCCTCCCTGGGGCTTACCCTGCAGCCGCTCGCCCGACTGCTCGGAACCCAGCCCCCGGAGGGCCTGCTCGTCGCGGCGGTAGGTCTCCTTGTGGGCGCGGCGGGGCTCGTCCTTGGGTGGCTCGTACCCGCCAGGCGGCTGCTCGGACCGCTGCGGGGTCCCGCCGAGCGGGGGTTCCGTCTCGGTGGGGGGTTCTACGGGCTCGTGGCCCTGCCGGCTCTATCGGTGGCGCGGAGTGCCGATGCGCTCGACCACCGTGTCCACGCGGGCGTGCTAGGCGCCGGCCGTCTGGGGCTTGCCGTGGCGGGCACCGCGCGGCTCCTCGACGCGAGGGGGATCGACGGTCTCATCGCCGCGCTGGTAAGCGGCACCCGCTCGCTCGGGGTGCGTGCCCGCACGCTCCAGAGCGGTCTCATCCACAAGGAGCTCTTGCTCGCCGTGGTCGGGGGTGCCCTTATCTTCGTCCTTCTGGCCATTGGTTTGTTGTAAGGGGTGCTCTCACCGTGACCTTCCCGCTCGTAACCGTTACGCTGTTTTTGCCGCTCCTGGGCGCCGGGCTCCTAGTCGCGTGGAGAGGCGTCCCGACGCGCGGCGCGCACGCCGTAGGCCTGGTAGCCTCCGGGCTAACGCTGCTGGGCTCCCTGCTCATGTGGGCGCGCGGCATACCCGGCGAGGGGTTCGGCCAGGTCGAGGAGGTGGCCTGGATCCCCTCCCTCGGCGCCGCCTACCGGGTGGGGGTGGACGGCATCAGTCTTCCGCTCGTCCTGATGACGACGATCCTGTTCTTCGTCTCGCTCGTCTTCTCGGTCCAGGTCTCCGAGCGGGCGCGCTCCTACGTCGCCCTGTTTCTCCTCCTGGAAACGGCGTGTATCGGGACCTTCCTCGCACTCGACGCGGTGCTCTTCTACGTCTTCTTCGAGGTGACGCTTGTGGGGATGTACTTCGTCATAGCCGCCTGGGGCTACGAGGGCCGGCAGAAGGCGGCGCTCACGTTCTTCCTCTACACCCTACTTGGTAGCCTCCCGCTGCTGCTCGCGATCCTGGCACTGTACCTTTCCAGCGAGCCAAACACCTTCGACATGCGGGCGTATATAGACTCGCCGCCGCTCGCGGGGCTCGGGGCGATGCTCGTCCTCCTCGCTATGCTCGTGACGTTCTTCGTGAAGACGCCGGTCTTCCCGGTCCACACCTGGCTGCCGGCGGCGCACGTCGAGGCGCCCACGGCCGGGAGCGTGATCCTTGCTGGCGTCATGCTGAAGCTCGGTACCTACGGCCTGGTGCGCTTCGCGCTGCAGATGACGCCGGACGCCTTCCGCGCCCTGGCTCCCTACGTAGCGGCTGTGGCCGTGTTCTCGGCGCTCTACGGCGCGTTCGTGGCGCTCGGGCAGACCGACCTCAAGCGCCTCGTCGCGTACACGAGCGTGAACCACATGGGCTACGTGGTGCTGGGGGTCGCCGTCGCGGCGGCCGCGACGGACACAGAGGCACGCACGCTTGCGCTAGACGGAGCGGTCTTGCAGATGGTGAGCCACGGCGCCGTCACCGGCGCCCTGTTCCTGCTGGTCGGAATGCTCCAGGACCGCGCCCACACGCGCGAGATGGACGAGTTCGGCGGACTGCTGCGGATCGTACCTACCCTGGGATGGGCGTTCGTGCTCGCGGCGTTCGCCTCCCTGGGCCTGCCTGGACTGGCGCACTTCCCGGCGGAGTTTCAGATCTTCCTCGGGACGTTCTACGTCTACCCGGTGGCGGCAGTGGTGGTTTTGGGGATCGCAGTGACCGCCGGGCTCTACCTGCGCGCCATTCAGGCCGCCTTCCTGGGCGAACCCGGCGAGGGACAGCGTAAGATGGAAGATTTGGACGCGCGTGAGGTTTTCTCCGCCGCGCCCCTGCTTCTGCTGACGGTGCTGCTCGGGGTCGTCCCTTTCGTGGTGCTCGATGTGGTGCACGCGACCACGCAGGGGTTGCTGCCGTGACGAACCCCACTGTGCGCTGGCGCATGAAGGGCTGTGCGTAAGGCGTGGGAGGCGGGATGCAGATGGCGCGCGACCTGGCGCTGCTCGCGCCGCAGCTCGCCGTGGTCCTGACCGCGGTAGGCGCCCTCGTCTTCGAGATGCTGCGCCTGCCGAAGGTGGGGCTAGGGTTTACGATAGCGGGCCTCCTTGCGGCGACCGGCCTCGCGGTCCCGCTCGTGGGTATCGAGACCACCGTGTTCATGGGCACCTACCGGGTGGACGCGTTGAGCGTGTGGGCGAACCTCGTGCTACTGCCGGCGACTGGCCTCTGCGTAGTGCTCGCCCACCGCGAGGTCGGAGGCAGCGACCGAGAGGGCACAGTGTACGCCCTCCTCTCGTTCACGACCCTGGGAGCGCTCGTTCTGGCGGGGGCGGGAGACCTGATGTTCCTCGTGCTCGGTGTGCTTCTGAGCAGCCTGGGCTCCTTCGCGCTGGTGGCTTACCCCCGCGACGACCGCTCGACTGAGGCCGCGATGAAGTACCTCGTCTTCGGGTCGGTGACGAGCGCGGTGATGATCTTCGGGCTGACGTACTGGTTCGGGGCGACGGGCTCCACGCTCCTATCGGAGCTGGGAGGGGTTGGAGACGCGCCGCTCGCGGCGGCGGCCGGGCTCATGGCGGTGCTCGTGGGCCTCGGGTACAAGGCCGCGATAGCGCCGTTTCACTTCTGGGCGCCTGACGCCTACGATGGCGCACCGGTCTCCGTGGCGACTTTCCTCTCGGTCGTGCCGAAGGTCGGCGCGATCTTCGCGCTCGCTCAGGTGGTGCGCGATCTGCCGGTAGGCGGCGCCGTGGGGTGGCCGCTCGTCGTCGCGGCGCTCGCCGCCCTCTCGATGACCTACGGCAACTTGGCGGCGCTCGTGCAGGAAAACGTGGTTCGGCTCCTCGCGTACTCTGCAATCGCGCAGTCGGGCTACTTCTTGCTCGGCGTGGTGGCGCTCGGACGAAGCGACCTGGCGCTTCCGTCGCTGGTCGTCTTCGCGGCGGCCTACGCGGCGATGAACGTGGGCGCATTCGCGGTCGTCATGTTGGCAGGGAGGGACCTGCGCGACTTTGCCGGGCTCGGGAGGTCGAGGCCGGCTGCGGGAGTAGCGATGGTGGTGTTCCTGATCTCACTCGTCGGCGTGCCGCCGCTGGCGGGTTTCGTCGGCAAGTTTCTTCTCTTCGGCGCGGCTATCGAGGCGGGGTTTACCTGGCTCGCGGTGGTCGCCATCTTGAACAGCGTGCTCTCCCTGGCCGTCTACCTACGGGTCGTCGTCCCGATGTATCAGGTACCGAAGGTGGCGCCGCCGCACTCTCGTTGGGTGAGTGCGGTGTGGGCTATCGCCCTCGTCGCTACGGTGGCCCTGGGGTTGGCGGTCCAGGTGCTCCTGGGGGGAGTCCGATGAGCTGCGGATACAAAAGCCTGGAGGCATGCGGATCTGACGATCGGAGGAGCCTGGTGAAGATGCGCGCGGTGCGGTCGGCGACGATCAAGCGCGACCTTAGGCTATACTCCGCTACCGTGTCACGGTATCTCAAGAGGTGCTCCGCTTCCGCGGGGCGTCCGGCTTCGCTATCGGGGCCTGGCGGCTTCCTGCCGGTGCTCCTTATCGGGGCGCTGCTTCTCTGCCACGGCGTCCTGGGCTTCACGCACGAGATGTCCCGCGGGTGCGATGGGCCACATCCCATGCAGACTGCGACCGCGGCCGGTGAGCACGCCGCGGGTCATACGGGCGGGCACGGGACGGAAGACCCGGCGTGCGGGCACACGCTTACAGCCTACTTTGCGGTCGTCCTCGCCCTGTTCGGTGCGGCGTTCCTCGGGTTCTTGCTCGGCGCGCAAGAGCGGCAGCGAGCCGTGGTCTCGCCGGCCCGTCGATCGTTCCCCTTGTCCGGCATTGCCTACCTTCCGCGAGGACCGACCCTCCCATTTCTGCAGGTGTACCGGCTGTAGGCTCCCTGCTCTCCCGCGCGCAGCGCGCGGGGCAAAGCTGAGTTGCTGAAACACCAACAACGAGGAGACGACATGAAGGTGTTGACGAGGCTCGGGCTGCCTGGGCTGCTGTTGGCGATCGCGCTGGTGCTCGCTTCCTGCGGAGGCAATGCGGGTAGCTCCGGCGGGGACCAGGACGGCGGTATGCAGGGTATGGACCACGGCAAGTCGGGCGGCAAAACCGCCCATAAAGGGAAGTCGACCGGCAAGGGAATGGCCAGTATGGACCACGGAGAGATGGGCTCAGGGAACATGTCGGCCATGTCTCGGAAGATGGTCATGCCCAACGGCAAATACTCCGACGCGGCGTTCGTGGACGCGATGGTGCCCCACCACGAGGGGGCGGTCGAGATGGCCCAGGTCGCACTGAAGAACGCCGAGCATGCAAAGACAAGGCGGCTCGCGCAGAACATCATCGACTCGCAACGGGCCGAGATAAAGAAGCTCAATGGGATACGGGAGAACCTCAACGGTCCAGTCATGAAGATGTCCGGCGAGGACATGTCGATGATGGGCATGATGAAGGACCCGCAGCAGCTCGCGGACGAGGATCCCTTCGACCGGGCGTTCATAGACAACATGATCCCGCACCACGAGTCCGCGATAGCGATGGCCGAGGTCGCGCTGCAGAAGAGCAAGAACCCGGAGATCAAGGGCATCGCCGGGGACATAGTCTCTGCCCAGAAGCGAGAGATCGAGGAGATGAAGCGGTGGCGCAAGGAGTGGTACCCCGGAAGCTGACCCGGCCCCACCAGCCACGGACCAACGCAACAGAAGGAGAAACCATGACCCAGGCCTAACGAATGATCGAGGCCAACCCGAGCGACACCCTCGGACGATGGAGAGGAGCGGGTGATGGGCTTGCCTCGTTTGATGACGATATTTCGGGCCTGGGTCGCGTGAGGAAGCGGAGTAAGGGCCTCATAGCCGGCGGCGCGCTCGCGGGATTGGCGGCCGTGCTCGGGTACGCTGTTTGGTGGCGCAAGAACCCCTCGGCGTGCCCCTACGCGCAGCGCTTCTGGGTGGAGATGCCGCACCCGTTCATCACGAAGGCCCGCTTGCGAGAGGCCCTCGCACCCGAACCGGGCGAGCGGGTGCTGGAGGTCGGCCCCGGCACCGGCTACTACGCTCTTGAGGTCGCAGGGTGGCTCGTAGAGGGCACGCCCCACGGTAGACTCGACGTCTTCGACCTCCAGCAAGAGATGCTCGACCACGTAATGCGCCGGGCCAAAGACCGCGACCTGACGAACATCACGCCCACCAGGGGCGACGCCCGCGCGCTGCCCTACCCCGACGGTAGCTTCGACGCCGCGTACCTGGCCGTGGTCCTGGGTGAGATCCCCGATCAGGAAGCCGCCTTGCGGGAGCTGCGCCGCGTCCTCAAGCCGGGCGGGCGTCTAGTGGTGGGCGAGATCCTGGTCGATCCGCACGTGGTCACTTTCGGTACGCTGCGCAGGCGCGCCGAGGCGGCGGGGCTGCTCTTCGAGCGGCGGCTCGGCGGCAGGCTCGGATTCTTTGCCTGCTTTCGGGCTCGTTGACAAGGGGCAGGAGACGGCCGTACAAGGCTCCCCGGTGCCCCGCCGCCGAGGGGATCTCACGCCCGGGCTAATGTTCATCTAGTGTTGCTCTTCGTCGTGACCTTCGTGGCCAGGTAGGCGTCCGCAGGCCGCTCGGCCTCTACCCGCAGCGTGGTCCCCGTGCCTCGCGAGGCCAGGGCGTCGAACCAGTCGTGCAACGTCGCGACCAGGGCAGGATCGCTGGTCTCGTGCACTACTTCGCCGGCGGGGTACTCGCCCGCTTTCTGGCCCTCTTGCAGAGCTCGCGAACCACCAACGGTCTCTAAGCCCGCTGATCGGATCGCTCTCTACGAGAGAGCTGCCGAGTAGCCCTGACAAATGATACCAAGTCCGGGTGAATACCAACGGCACGACGGAGTCAACCAGCGCCCATTAGTCCCCTCCTCGGAGTGGATTCCCGCTTGCGCGGGAATGACGTATAGGAGAGCCTCCGATGTGTGCTACCGCCCCAACGCGGTCCCGTTCAAACGGACTCGGTATGACTCCTTATCTTTGTGTTTGTCGTTCCTTTCGGTGATGCGTCTGGGCTTCGCGTACGCTACGATACGTTTTCGTAGGATGCATTACAACGAAAGCCTGGGCACACAACGATGACAGCATCTGATGCCTGAGAGGGAGGCCGTTCATTGGTCCCATAGGGCTGGCAAGACACGGCTGGCTATGGCGATCGCCTTAGACGCTGTGGAAGGCCTCGAGGGAGGGGGTGTCGGTGGGGGTTGCCTCGTCCTCGGAGCCCGATCTCATGCTACACATCTTATGCAGATGGTGCCTGCAGCATGATCATGTCTATAGAGGAAGGAAGTACATCTAGGAGTACGCCAACCGCATTCCCTGAGTGAAGCCGGGCGGAGGAAGACGGGCCTGCAGGCCAAGAAATGGCCACCGACCGAGCAAAGTTCATGAAAGGAGAAGCTGTGGATCATCAGGACGCGTTCACGACCGAAACTGAAGGACTCCCGGAGGCATCGAGCCCGAGCGTCGTCCGCCTTTACGACGGAGACGTATTCGACCTGAGCATCCATCCCGTGCGCAAGCGCATCGGCGACGCCGAGGTGCGCATGCTCGGCTACAACGGCTCGATCCCAGGCTCCACCCTGCACGTCGATCAGGGCTCGGAGATCACCGTGCAGGTAGCGAACAACGGCGACGTCGAGGCGACCGTCCACTGGCACGGCCTCAGGCTGGAGAACCGTTACGACGGTGTGCCGGATGAGACGCAGGCGCCGATCCCGCCAGGAGGAGCGTTTACCTACAAGCTCCGGTTCCCCGACCCAGGATTCTACTGGTACCACCCGCACATCAGGGAAGACTTCGCCCAGGAGATGGGATTATACGCCCCGATCATCGTCGAGCCAGCCGACCCTTCGTACTGGCCCTCGGTCGATCGGCAGCTGACCGTCACCTTAGACGATGTGCTCATCGAGGACGGAAAGATGGTGCCCTTTAGGCGCTCGGGATCGACCTTCACGGCGATGGGCCGGTTCGGAAACGTCATGCTGATAAACGGCGAGAGCGAGTTCGCGGGCGAGGCGGCTTTAGGAGAGGTCGTGCGCCTGTATCTAGTGAACACGGCGAACACCCGGATCTTCAACTTCGCGCTCCGTAGTGCTCGCATGAAGCTTATCGGGGGAGACAGCGGCCGGTATGAGCGCGAAACGTTCGTCGAGGAGGTTTTGCTCTCACCGTCGGAGCGGGCGGTCGTCGACGTGCTATTCGACACTACTGGAGAAGTACGGCTCGAGCACCGCACCCCGGATCACACCTACGACCTCGGCTCGTTCTCGGTCGCGGGCACCGCAACAGGAGATGCCGCAGGCAACACCGCCGGGTCTTTCGAGGTGCTGCGCACTGACCCCGAACTGACCACCGAGCGCGTGTTGATCGAGCACGACCTTGAGCGCGAACCGGACAAGGTACTCTCGATCGTCGCTTCCATGCCGCTGCTTTACGGTGGAGAGGTCCAGCCGGCTTCCTCCTACGCCTGTCCTATGCACCCTGAGGTCACGTCCACTTCTCCAGGAACGTGTCCGAAGTGCGGCATGAAGCTGGTGCCCTCGGATGCCATGCCGGAGTCCGCATCGGGGACGCACGAGGGCCATGCGCATGGCGGACATAATCACGGCGACGGCCTGGAGTGGGAGGACCTGATGCCCGAGATCAACCGCGCGACCGACCCTACAAACATGATCTGGAAACTCGTCGACCGAGAGAGCGGGGCCGAGAACCACGCCATCTCCTGGTCGTTCACGCAGGGCGAGAGGGTGAAGATCCGGCTCATCAACGAGGTGGACTCGGACCACCCCATGCACCACCCGTTCCACGTCCACGGAGCAGGCCGCTTCCTCATCCTCTCCAGGGACGGCCAGACCGAGCCCAACCTCGTGTGGAAGGACACCGTGCTCCTGCGCGCGGGAGAGACCGTAAACATCCTGCTGTATGTCACGAACCCCGGTCTTTGGATGGCGCACTGCCACATAGCCGAGCACATCGAGGGCGGGATGATGTTCAGCTTCGAGGTCGCGCGCTCCTCCGAACGAGAAGGGCACTAGCCCGACCGTCCGAGAACATCTCCTACGCTAGAGCGGACATGTCGGGCCATATCGCGCTACGTGGGTTCGAAACGCTGCAGGGCTTTGTAGATCGCGGCGGCCCCGAAGTTCAGGGCTTCGGCAGGGATACGCTCATCGGCGGCGTGGATAGTCTGTGAAAAGTCGAAGCCCGCGGGCAGCTTCATCGGCAGGAAGCCGTAGGTCTGGATGCCCAGGCGCGAGAAGAACCGTGCGTCCGTGATGGCCGGGAACAAGAGAGGTACCGGGATGCCGTCCGGGTCGGCCTCGCGCAGGATGCCGGCCAGGGCATCGAATAGGCCCATATCCGGCTCTGAGGGGCCGGGGTCATAGCGAATGACCTCGAATGCGATGTCCTCACCGACGAGCCGGCGTAGCTCTGCGATCGCGTCGGCGGGGGTGTACCCGGGTAATAGGCGACCGTCTAGCTCGACCGTCACCTCGCTGGGGATGACGTTGATCTTCTCACCGCCGCGCACGATGGTGGCATTGACGCTGTTGTGCAGCAACGGGTCGAAGACTCGCCCTTTGCTCCTCAACACATCCAGCATCCGGTCAGTCAGGCGGGGGTCGAGGAGCCCGCGGAGGATGGTGCCGGTCGGGAACGTTGAGGAGGCGGCCATCGTCTCGATAGAGCGACGTGCCACGGGCGTGACGTGCACCGGCAGGCGGCGCCGGTCCAGCCGCTTGAGGAGTCGTGCCAGCTTGGCCATGGCCCCACCGCGCATGGGCAGCGCGCCGTGACCGCCCGGTCCCCGCACTACCGCCCTCAAAAAGCAGAGTTGCTTCTCGGCCACCTGGATGGGGTAGAACCTGCGCCGGCCGACGTAGAGGGGGAAGCCCCCGAACTCGCCGAGGGCGTAGCGGACACCATCGAACAGCCGGGCGTGCTCCTCTACCAGGTACTTCGCTCCGTAATCGCCGCCGCTCTCCTCGTCGCTTAGGACCAGAAACAAGACATCGCCCGGCGGCGTAAGTCCCTCGGCCTTCGCCCTCAAGAATGTCGCCAGCATCATTGCGACGCCGCCCTTCATGTCCAAAGCGCCCCGGCCCCAGACCCAGCCGTTCACGTTCTTCCCCTCAAACGGCGGATGCTGCCAGTTCTGCCCCTCCACGGGCACGACGTCTATATGACCGTACAAGAGCAACGACTGCGCCTCATCACGACCCTTCAGCCGCGCGAGCAAATTGGGACGCTCGGGGTCCTTGGCGAGGATCTTCGTCTCGTAGCCACCGTCGCGCAGCACCCCGTCGATCCACTCCACGCACTCGCGTTCGTTGCCAGGCGGATTGGTGGTCTCGAAGCGGATGAGTCGCTGGAGCAACTCATCCGGACGCTCGTAGAAAGGGGCTTGTTCGTCCGTGGACGATAGAGACATCCTCGGCCTCCTGCTCGGTCATGGCGCCCGAGGCGGCTTTACCCGCCTCGGGCGCGTTCCAGTTTCGTCTAGGCCCTCCAACCCACCAAGGTGACTCTACACGCAGCAGAGTGCACAAGCAACCACGGCGACCGGCGCGAGGCGGTACATCTCCCGAAACGCCACTTCCCCAGTCCGCGGAGACAGGCTGACAATCACGCAGCGTAGAGGAGAGCTTTCGGCTCCAGAGGCTTCGGAACGAGTTAGCGCGCGGAGCGCAACCCGGCGAGAGTGACCGTGACGAGCCGGCGGACCGCGGCCTCGGACGGCAGGCTGCCGGCCGCCTCGAGGGCGTGGAGGCAGTAGCTCGCGAGCTCCTCGGGCGCGACATCGTCCCGGAGATCGCCGGTCTGCGCGACCTCGGCGAGCATGTCTCGGATCAAGTCGAGGATCTGCCGCTGCGCCTGGACGACGTGCTCATCTCGATGCAGGAGTGCAGCGAGTTCTTTGGTGCCGTGCTGCTCACGGTAGTAGCAGATGAGCGCGTAGGCCTCCAGCACGGCTTCGAGCCGCTCACGAGGGTCGCCGGCTTGGTTCCGCAGTTCGGCGAGACGGGCGAAGTGGCCAGCGACGTGCCGTTCGTGGTAGGCGAGCAGGATCGCTTCGACGTCCGGGAAGTACTTGTACAGCGTCGCCCGTCCGATGCCGGTCTTCTCGGCGATCTGGGACATCGTCACCGAGCGCAGCCCGTGCTCGGCCACCAGCGCCCAAGTGCTCTGCAGGATCGCTTCGCGCACCGCGCGGCGGTGCGCCTCGATCGTCTCGTTCCACAGCCTCGGCACCAGCCCAGTATACCTTGAGGACGAAGCTGAGACATCTTGATTTGACAGCGACATACTGTCTCGATAAACTGCTGTCCTCAACGAAAGCCTAGACGACCAACGCGCGAGCAGAGGAGACGTACATGGCCAACCGGCCTACCTATCCAGGCACACCACGCTGGGTGAAAGTGTTCGGGATCATCGTCATCGTCGTGGTCCTGCTGATAGTCATCATGCTCCTAACCGGCCACGGTCCTGGTCGCCACACGCCGTCCGGTGAGGCTGGTGGCCAAGTAGCGCCCACTAGCGTCATGGGAGACTACGCATGGCCAGAGGGTGGCTTCGGATGATCATGAGACCCCGCCTGCGCAAGTTCGCGCTCGCCGCGCATATCGCTCTCTCGGTCGGCTGGATCGGCGCGGTCGCTGGCTACATAGCTCTCGACGTTGCCGCTGCGACTAGCCAGGATGCTCAGACGTTGCGTGCTGCCTATCTCGCGATGGGGTTGATCGCCTGGTATGTCATCGTCCCGTTAGCCCTCGCCTCTCTACTAACCGGGCTTGTCATGTCACTGGGGACCAAGTGGGGCTTGTTCCGGCACTATTGGGTCCTGATCTCACTCCTCTCGGCCACAATTGCCACTGTCGTTTTGCTGATGGAAACGCAGACAATCAGCTACTTCGCAGACAGAGCAGCAGATCCGAGAACGTCCGGTGACGATCTCCGCGCGCTGGGGAGCACACTGCTCCACTCCGTTGGCGGCACCGTAGTGTTGCTCGCGATCCTGGCGCTGAATGTGTACAAGCCGCGGGGCATGACCCGATACGGGTGGCGCAAGCAGCGGGAGGAGCCGCGTGATAAGGAGTTTGGCTAATCACTGGATTCGCAGGGACGGCCTCAAGCCGCAGGACGGCAGCTTGCGAGGGGTGGCCTAGCCACTGGGCGACGTTGGGGCAGGAGCCCCACAGCCCTGCGCGCCTCCCTTCGGTCTCCCCTGGCAGGCTCGAACTCGCGGCGGTAAGTGTGGGCTAAGCTCGTGGTGCGCACAAGCCCCAGTTTTATGAGGTCCTCGTTGACCAGGCGCTCAAGGGAGCCGCCGTTCGTATCGATGTATATGTAGGCTAGAGTGCGGCCACGGCTCTCCTCACGAGAGGTAAGTACTACAAGGTTGTCCAGAGCCTGTTGGGACATTCGTCCATCGTCAAGACCAAGGACACCTATTCTCACCTCCTCGACGGCATCGAAGGGGACGCGGTGGGCGGGCTCGACGACGCCTTAGAGTGTCGGGTTGCAGTACGATTGCGGTAAGTGAGGCTCGACTGCTCCGCCGCACCTCACGTTTTACCTGCAAATACAGGGGTGACCGACGGGACTCGAACCCGCGACCTTCGGAGCCACAATCCGCCGACCCCTGTTTCAGGGTGTTGCTGTATGTTGCAGAATAGGCTTACCTAAGCAGATTTCATTGCTGGCGGTTGCCTGCTGTTTCTGGGTGTAGCGCTCTGAGTGGTGTCAAAAGTGGTGTCAATTGAGCTCAGCCTCCCCGTGTCCCGATGAAACTTAGCGCACTCATGACCTCGCCGCGGCCACGCTGCAGCCCGCTAGGTTCCTCCCCTATCGTAGTGACGCAGTCTGGCTACAGCGTGGATGCTCACTGTCGCTCGCTAGACGCAGGTGACGTCTCGATCTCTCTGCTCGATTGCTCACACTCGGGGAGATGTCCTAGGAAATATTGCCCGAGCAAGTGAGGAATCTCTCCCCTACCTCCCGGGATATTGGCGCCGCTAGAGTGACCGTACCAGGTTGAAGAACTCACACAAAGGAGATCCATCGAATATAGGAACGAGCGAAAGGTTCGCAGAGGACGCTCATGTGGACGAGAGAAGGGAAGGAGGTGTCATCGGACCGGAGCCAGTCGAGAACTAGCAGTTAGGTACGGAGAGAGACAGAAGAGAGAAAGGAGACTCTTTATGAGACGCACCATAATCTTGCTGGCCACCATGGCCCTGACCGTCTTGGTGGCAAGCGGGGTAGCCCTGGCGGTCACCAAGATCGGTACTAATGGCCCCGACACTTTGAGGGGAACCAACGGAGCAGACAACCTCCTCGGCAAGGGTGGCAATGACGTACTCTACGCTCTAGCTGGCAAGGACAATCTGCTGGGTGGGGAGGGTAAGGACTGGCTCCTTACCGGCGAACGCCGCGCTTTAGGAGGCAACAAGGTTTCGGCGGGAGGTCCTGGCAACGACGGGGTTTCGGGCGGCCTAGGCTCGGACACCCTTCTAGGCGGTTCGGGCAACGACTTCGTATTTGGTGATAAGGGCTCAGACCGCGCAGTGGTGGGCGGGGAAGGCAGGGACCTCATCGACGGTTGGACTGGCTCCGACCGGATGGTAGGCGGAGCAGGGGGCGATTGGCTCGTCGACGACGGCTTTCGCGAATTCTCCAATGACGTGCTCTCTGGCGGTTCCGGCAACGACGTGATAGACGCCTGGCACAACCCTGCTGCGGCGCAGGATGTAGTTACATGCGGCTCCGGCTTCGACCGAGTGATCTCCGACAGGGCCGATCTGGTCGCTCCCGACTGCGAGAAGGTGGTAGTCGTCCACGGTT
>Ga0136616_10000340_pt1 | contig 21131 bp, 24 predicted proteins | sample AntDrymUQ2992106_2_FD_106648 | JGI IMG/M metagenome (GOLD analysis project Ga0136616, IMG submission 106648) | Polar desert sand microbial communities from Dry Valleys, Antarctica - metaG UQ299 (21.06) | ecosystem: Environmental > Terrestrial > Soil > Desert | place: Antarctica: Dry Valley... | reverse complement strand
CGAGGTGCTGCTGCCGGCCATGAAGGAGGTCGGCGACAAGTTCGGCGCCGGCGAGCTGATCCTGCCGTTCGTGCTCCAGAGCGCGGAGGTGATGAAGCGCGCCGTCGCCCAGCTCGAGCAGTACCTCGACAAGCTCGAGGGCTACACGAAGGGCACCGTCGTGCTCGCGACGGTGTTCGGCGACGTGCACGACATCGGCAAGTCGCTCGTCAACACGATCCTCACCAACAACGGCTACAGCGTCGTCGACCTCGGCAAGCAGGTCCCGATCGGCACGATCCTCGACGCCGCCAAGGAGCACGACGCGACGGCCATCGGCCTGTCCGCGCTGCTGGTCTCGACCTCCAAGCAGATGCCGCTGTGCGTGCAGGAGCTGCACTCCCAGGGCCATGCGTACCCGCTGCTGATCGGCGGCGCGGCGATCAACCGCAAGTTCGGCTGGCGCGCGCTCTACCCCGGCGGCAAGGCGTCCGAGGACGTCTACGCGCCCGGCGTCTTCTACTGCAAGGACGCGTTCGAGGGGCTCGCCGTGATGGACAAGATCATCGAGCCCGAGGCGCGCGCGGCGCTCACCGAGAAGACGCTCTCCGAGGCCGCGCGCTACCGCGCCGAGGGCTCCGAGCCCGAGCCGCTGGACACCTCCGACGCCTCCGTGCGCTCACCCGCCGCGACCGACACCCCGGTCCCCGAGCCGCCGTTCTGGGGCGTGCGCGAGATCGACGTCGACCTCGAGGAGGTGTACTCCCACCTCGACACCCACGTGCTGTTCAAGCTCCACTGGGGCGGGCGCGGCGTGAAGGGCGACGCCTGGCGCGAGCTGCTCGCGACCGACTTCCGCCCGCGCCTGGAGCGCATGTGGCGCGAGCAGCGCTACCTGCGCCCGCGCGCGCTGCTGGGCTACTTCCCCTGCTACTCCGAGGGCAACGAGATCGTCGTGCTCGACCCCGCCGACCGCGAGACGGTGCTCGAGCGCCTGTACTGCCCGCGCCAGCCGAAGGCCGACCGCATCAGCCTGGCCGACTTCTACCGGCCGAAGGACAGTGGTGAGCTGGACGTCGTCGCGCTGCAGGCCGTCACCGCCGGCGACGACGTCACCGAGCTGATGGCGAAGCTCGAGGCCGACGGCGAGTTCGCCGAGCAGCTGTTCACCCACGGCCTCGGCGTGCAGGTCGCCGAGGGCATGGCCGAGTGGCTGCACTGGCGCGTACGCACCGACCTCGGCATCCCCGTCACGCAGGGGCGGCGCTACTCGTGGGGCTACCCGGCCGTGCCCGAGCAGTCCGAGCACGAGAAGGTCTACCGCCTGCTCGAGGCCACCGCGCGGATCGGCCTGCGCCTGAGCGGCGGCTACGCGGTCGAGCCCGAGCAGTCGACGCTCGCGGTGATCGCCCACCACCCCCAGGCCGGCTACTTCGGCATGCGCAACGGCCGCCTGCTGCCCGACGGCTCACCCGACGACGTCGTCAAGGGCTCGCCGCGCGACCCGTCCCTGTTCGGCGAGCTGGGCGACGAGGAGCCGGCCGAGCCCGGCACGCGCGACACGGCCGCCTCGACGGCCTGAGCGCGGCCACCGACCGTCGCGGGAGCCGGCACGTCTACTGCGCCTGAGCGCGGCCACCGGCCGTCGCGGGAGCCGGCACGTCTACTGCGGCTGGGTAGGGAGGTGGTGGTGCCGGCCGCTCCGCGGAGGTCCGCACGCTGACAGGAATCGAGGCCGCCGCCGACCGTGGGCGGTTTCGTGCGTACATAGCACCCCATAAGGCCGCCCACCCCGTTGCGAAACACGCACGCTCGCGGTGATCGCCGCCGCGGCCGGAACCCTCCCCTCCCTAACCAGCCGCCGTAGACGCCGGCGCCAAGGAGCGGTCGGGAGCACCACCGACGTAGGATCCGCCGCCGTGCGGGTGCTCGCGATCGACGGCGGCGGGATCCGGGGGCTGATCCCGGCGCTCGTGCTCGCGGAGGTCGAGCGGCGGACGGGCCGGCGCGTGGCCGAGCTGGTCGACATGATCGCCGGCACCTCGACGGGGGGGATCCTGGCGTGCGCGCTGGGCAAGCCGGACCCGCTGCCCGCGGCGCAGATCGCCTCGCTCTACGTCGAGGAGGGGCCGCGCATCTTCGACCGCTCGCCGCTCAAGCAGATCGCCTCGCTCGGCGGCTACATCGACGAGCGCTACGAGTCGACGGGGCTGGTGCGGGCGCTGGAGCGCTACCTCGGCGACACGCCGATGTCCGCCGCCACCGTCTCGCTGCTGCTGACCGCCTACGACACGGAGCGCCGCGACCTCCACTTCCTGCGCTCGGAGGGCGAGGGCTCGGGCGCGACGATGGTCCAGGCCGCCCACGCCACCTCCGCGGCGCCCACGTACTTCGAGCCGGTGCGGCTCGGCGGCGCCACGCTGATCGACGGCGGCGTGTTCGCGGTCAACCCGTCGCTGTGCGCGTACGCCGAGGTGGCCGGCCGGCTCGACGTGCTGCTCTCGCTGGGCACCGGCGCGCACACGCGCCGGCTCGCCTACGACGAGCTCGAGGACTGGGGACAGCTCGAGTGGGCGCGGCCGCTGATCGACGTGGTCTTCGACGGCGGCCAGGATGCCGTCGACTTCCAGCTGCGCGCGCTGCTCGGCGGCCGCTACGTCCGGCTGCAGACCCGGCTCGGCGAGGCCAGCGACGACCTCGACGACGCGAGCGCGCGCAACCTCGCCGCGCTGCGCCGCGAGGCCGAGCGCCTGATAGCCGCCCGCGACGCCGAGATCGACGGCGTCTGCGAGCGGCTCACGCGCTGATCACGCGCTGATCACGAGCGCGACGCCGCCGGCCAGCATCCGAGACCGATCGCGCGCGGCAGCGTCAGCGGCTGCTGGGAACGTGAGGGCGACGGCGGTCCCGCGGTCCGTCCCGCTCACCGTACCCGCCGCGGGTGCGGATTCGAGCGCCGTATCCTCTCCAGGCGATGCCCGAGCGCCAGTTCGTCAAGTACACGTTCCTGAAGGTCGACCCGGCCTGGCGGCGGCTGGACCCCGACGAGCGCGCCCGCCACAAGCGCGAGTTCCTGGCCGCGTGCGAGGACTTCGCCTCCGAGCGCCTGCTGCGCGCGTTCTCGCTGGTCGGCACGCGCGGCGACGCGGACCTGCTGCTGCTCACGCAGGCGACCAACCTGGAGCGCATCCACGAGCTGCACGTGGTGCTCGCCCAGAGCGGGCTGATGCACTGGTGCGAGACGCCGTACTCGTTCCTGGCGATGACGAAGGGCTCGGAGTACTCCGACGAGTCGCGCCTGGAGGTCCGCCCCGCCCACGCCCGCTACCTCTTCGTCTACCCGTTCGTGAAGACCCGCGAGTGGTACCGGCTCGCGCCCGACGAGCGCTGGCGCGTGATGCAGGAGCACATCCGGGTGGGGCGCGAGTATCCGCAGATCGACCTCAACACCTCCTACTCGTTCGGGCTCGACGACCAGGAGTTCGTCGTCGCCTTCGAGACGGACGACCCCGGCGCGTTCCTGGACCTCGTCCAGCGCCTGCGCACCACCGAGGCCTCCGCGTTCACCAAGCGCGACACCCCGACCTTCACCTGCGTGTCCATGTCCGTCGAGCGGGCGCTGAACGCGCTCGACGGCGCCTCGCTGCCGGTCTCGCTGCCGCTCTAGGGGTCATGGAGATGTCATCGAGGCGCGCTCGCAGCCATACGGCGCTTCACTTTCGCCGGGATCTGCCGATGGAGGGTTCATGAGCCAGCTTGATGCAGAGCGCTACCGCCTGGTGACGCGCAGCGACTTCGACGGGCTGGTCTGTGCCGCCCTCCTCCGGCAGATGGACATCCTCGGCGACGTGAAGTTCGTGCATCCCCGGGACGTGCAGGACGGGAAGGTCGAGCTGGGCCCGGAGGACATCACCACGAACCTGCCCTTCCACCCGGGCGTGCACCTCGCGTTCGACCACCACTCCTCCGAGACCATCCGCATCCAGCGCTCGCACGACAACCACGTGATCTGGCCCGACGCCGAGTCGGCCGCGCGCGTGGTCTACGAGTACTACGGCGGCTCGCCGCGGTTCCCCGACATCTCCGAGGAGATGATGGAGGCGGTCGACAAGGCCGACTCCGCCCAGTTCTCGCTCGAGGAGATCCTCCATCCGCGGAGCTGGGTGCTGCTGAACTTCCTGATGGACCCGCGCACGGGCCTCGGGCGCTTCCGCAACTTCCGGATCTCGAACTACCAGCTGATGATGGGGCTGATCGACGCCTGCACGACGATGACCGTACGGCAGATCCTGCGCACGCCCGACGTGGCCGAGCGCGTGGACCTCTACAACGCCCACGCCGAGCGGGCCAAGGAGCAGATCCTGCGCTGCGCGACGGTGCACGGCAACCTCGTAGTGCTCGACCTGCGCGGGGAAGAGGTCATCCACCCCACCAACCGCTTCACGATCTACGCGCTGTTCCCGCAGTGCAACATCTCGATGCACGTCATGTGGGGCCTCAAGCAGCAGAACACCGTCTTCGCCACGGGCAAGTCGATCCTCGACCGCTCGAGCCAGACGAACATCGGCGAGCTGATGCTCTCCTACGGAGGCGGCGGCCACGACGCGGCCGGCACCTGCCAGGTGAGCAACACGCGCGCGCCGAAGGTGATGCGCGAGCTGATCGAGCGCGTCAACGCCGACGAGCTGGTCGCCGACGAGGCGCCGGTCGCGCCGCACCGTCGCGTGACGGCGTAAGCCTGGATCCACCGATTCCCGCGGCGCCTCGGCGGATCCAGGCTAAGCGTCAGTCGTCGTCGCCGGAGCCCTCCGCCTCGGCGCCGAGGACCTCGAAGTCGCGGTTCAGGTGGACGTCCACCTGGCCGCCGCCGTCGCGGGTGACCTCGACCTCGTAGTAGCCCTCCTCGTCGCCGACCTCCGTCTCGGTGACGCGGCCGCCGCCGGTGTGTGCCAGCGCGGCGGCGCCCGCCCGCTCGAGCGCGCTGCCCCGGATGGGCGTGTCGGTCGCGTCGTCGTCGGCACCGGTGGCGCCGGCCACGGCCACGCCGGCGGCGGCGAGCCCGGCGGCGGCGGTCGCGGCGATCAGGGCGGCCTTGCGCTTGACGGTCATCTTGCGTCCTCCTTCGTGGGTCGCCCGGCAACCTAGGCCCGTCAGTTGAGATCGCCCTGAGAGCGGTCCTCGATGTCCAGCAGGCGGCGCTCGGCCTCGTGGTCGACCTGCAGCGTCGTGTGGCGGATGCCGAAGCGGGCGTCGAGCAGGCGCTCCAGCTCGCGCCGGCGCGCGTGGCAGTCGTCGCCCGGGCGCACGAGGACGTGCGCCGCGAGCGCGGAGAACCCGGAGGTGACCTCCCACACGTGGAGGTCGTGGACCTCGACGATGCCGGGCGCGCCGGCGAGCGCCGCGCCGACCTCCTCCGTGCGCACGCCCGCCGGGGAGCCCTCGAGCAGGACCGCGCTGGAGTCGCGCAGCAGGCTCCAGCCGGAGCGCAGCATCAGCGCCGCGACCAGCAGCGCGGCGATCGGGTCGGCGGCGCCGAAGCCGGTGAGCAGGATCACCCCGCCCGCGGCGGCGGCGCCCAGCGACGCATAGAGGTCGGCGAGGACGTGGGCGCGCGCGCCCTCGACGTTGAGCGAGCGGCGCTCCGCGCGCGCCAGCTGCCAGGCCGCCGCGACGTTCACGCCGGCGCCCACCAGGCCGACGACGAGCACGACGGCGCCCTCCACCTCGGGCGGCGAGGCGAATCGCTGCACCGCCTCGATCGCGATCACGCCGGCGAGCACGAGCAGCGAGGCGCCGTTGAGCTGCGCCGAGAGCACCTCCGCGCGCCCAAGCCCGAACGTGAAGCGCCCGCTCGGCGGGCGCGCCGCCAGCCGCGCCGCCACCAGCGCGAGCGCGAGCGAGCCGGCGTCGGTGAGCATGTGCGCCGCGTCGGACAGCAGCGCCAGCGAGCCGGCCAGCAGGCCCGCCACGACCTCGGCGACCATGAAGGCCAGGATCAGCGCGAGCGCCGCCGCGAGCCGGCGCCGGTCGGCATCGGGCGCGACCGCGTGGTGGTGATGCTCCGAATGGTGGGCGTGGGCGTCTAAGCTCATCGAGGTGCGTCGCCTCCCGTCCATCATGGCGCTCGCAGCGGCCGTCCTGGTCGCGGGCGGCTGTGGAGGCGGAGGGGACGACGGCGGCGACCCGCTGCGCAACGTGCCCGACGGGAGCGGGCTGCGCGAGCAGCTGCGCGGCGCGGAGGCGCCGGCCGCGGCCGACTTCCCGGCGACCGACGGGCGCAGCCTGCAGGAGCTCGCCGACTCGCTGACGGGCGGGCCGGAGGCCGGGCTCGCCGGGCAGCAGTTCACGGTCGGCCGCAACCGGCTGGCCTTCGGCGTGATCGACCCGTCGGGCGGCTTCCTCTACGGCAAGACCGCGGTCTACGTCGCCCCCACACCGGACGCCAGGGCCAGGGGGCCGTACGTCGCGCCGGTCGACCTGCTCGTCACCGACCCCCCGTTCCGCTCCCGGCAGGCCGCCGCCGAGACCGACCTGTTCGCCGGCGTCTACGCCGCCGACGTGCCGTTCGGGAAGGCCGGCGACTGGTCCGTACTGACCGTGACCGAGTCCGCCGGCGGGCTCGTGGCGGCGACCGCCCAGGTCGAGGTCGACACGGCGTCCGAGGACCGGGTCCCGGCGGTCGGCGAGCCCGCGCCGGAGGTGCAGACCGACACGATCGCCTCCGCCAAGGGCGACGAGGCGGCGATCGACACGCGGATCCCGCCCGCCCCGCGCCTGCACGAGACGTCCTTCACCGAGGTGGTCGGCTCCAAGCCCGTCGCGCTGCTGTTCGCCACGCCGCAGCTGTGCCAGTCGCGCGTCTGCGGCCCGGTGACCGACATCGCGCTGCAGCTGGAGGCGTCCTACGGCGACCGGATGGAGTTCATCCACCAGGAGGTCTACGTCGACAACGACCCGAGCAAGGGGCTACGTGCGCCGCTGAAGCGCTTCAACCTCCGCTCGGAGCCGTGGCTGTTCGTGGTCGGCGCCGACGGGAGGGTCACCTCGCGGCTGGAGGGCTCGTTCGGCCTGCAGGCGTTCGAGCGGGCGATCAACACCGCGCTCTGAGCGGATGCGCCGCTCGCGCCTGCCGATCCTCGTCGCGGTCGCGACCGCCTGGCTGGTCGCGCCCGCCCCGGCGTCGGCGCACGGGCTCGTGCAGCGCGCGAACCTGCCGATCCCCGAGGAGCTGTTCCTCGTCGCCGCGTGCATCGTGCTCGTGCTGTCGTTCGTGGCGCTGGCCGCGCTGTGGCCGCAGCCGCGCATGGAGGAGCGCCCGCCGTGGCGGCCCCTGCCGGGCGGCCTCGGACGGGCGCTCGGATCGCGTCCGGCGGAGTGGGTGTGCGGCGCGCTCGGGATCGCCCTGCTCGTGGTGGTCGTCCTCGCGGGCTACCTCGGCAGCGGCACCGCGCTGGACAACTTCGCGCCCACCTTCATCCTGATCACGTTCTGGGTCGGCGTCGCGTTCCTGAGCGTGCTGCTCGGAGACGTCTTCCGGGCGTTCAGCCCGTGGCGGGCGCTCGGACGGCTGCTGCCGGGCTCGGGCGGCGTGCGGCCCTATCCCGAGCGGCTCGGCCGCTGGCCCGCGGCTGCCGGCCTGCTCGCCTTCACGTGGATCGAGCTCGCGTCCGGCTGGGGCGAGGCGCCCGCGACGCTGGTCACGGCCGTGGTCGGCTACACGCTGCTCACGCTCGTCGCCCAGGCGATCTGGGGTGTCGAGGCGTGGAGCCGCTACGGCGAGACGTTCTCGGTCTACTTCAACCTGTTCGCACGCATCTCCGCGTTCGAGACGCGCGAGCGGGTCGTCGGGCTGCGCCCGCCGCTGGCGGGGCTGCCGCGCCTGGACTCGCCGCCCGGGACGGTGGCGCTCGTGGCGGTGATGATCGGCACCGTGACCTTCGACGGGCTCACCCAGGGCAGCCTGTGGCGGAGCCTCGGCGTCGAGCTGACCGAGGCCGCGACGGCGCTCGGCGTCCCGCTCGCGACGGCGCCGCGGGTCGCCGACACGCTCGGCATGCTCGCCTGTGTCGCGCTGGTCGGCGGCTTCTATCGCGCCGGCATCGCGGGCGCGCGCTCCGTCGGCGGAGAGCTGGGCGCCGAGCGCCTGCGCCGCGGCTTCGTCCACTCGCTGGTGCCGATCGCGATGGTGTACGTCGCCGCGCACTACCTCACGTTCCTGCTGTTCGAGGGGCAGGCGATCTCCTATCTCGCCTCGGACCCCTTCGGCCAGGGCTGGGACCTCTTCGGGACCGCCTCGGCGGCGATCGACTACTCGCTGCTGAGCCAGAACGGCGCCTGGTACCTGCAAGTGGCGTTCGTCGTGGCGGGCCACGTCGCCGCGCTGGTGCTCGCGCACGACCGCGCGCTCGCGCTCTATGGCGACTCCGAGCTGGCCGTCCGCTCGCAGTACTGGATGCTGTCGGTGATGGTCGGCTTCACCTGCCTGGCGCTGTGGCTGCTCAAGCAGGCCGGGGGGTGACCGCCCTGATGGGTGATTCCACGACTCCGCACCGGACCTCGTGGAATCACCCATCTAACCGCAGGCCGGCTCCGCCGGCGGGCGGTCCTCCGGGCGCGGGCGGGCCCGCAGCCCCCACTGCTGCCATTCGCGCAGCGCCGGGTAGGCGCGGGCGAGGTCCGTGGTGACCAGGCCGGTCGGGAACACGTCGTCCTCGCGCAGCGTGTACTGGACGGCGGCGGTGATCCGGCGGTCGCGGTACCAGTCCTCGAGGATCCGGTGGACCGCGCGGCAGCCGCGCAGCTCGGCGGCGCGCCCGCCGGTGCGGGCGGTGGCCGTGCGCGGGGCTCCGGCGCCGGTCTCGGTCATCCAGATCGCGTGCTCGCGCTCGCAGCCCTTGGCGGCGAGCCGCCTCGTCACATTGTCGACGACGTCCTCGCCGCCGATGTAGGTGTGCTGCGTCCACGCGCGCGCGCCGCACACGAGCTTCGCCGGCAGCGCCTCGAGGAACTCGTTGACGGTGGTCGTGATCGGCAGCCGGCGGACCATCACCGCGACCTCGCCGAGCACGTAGCGCTGGTCGCCGGGCGCCCGATCCAGCGCGGCGCGCAGCGCGCCGGCCACCTCGACGTACGGGCCGACGGAGACGTTCGGCGCGTCGCCCGAGCAGCTCGCCCGCTGGGGGGAGGACGAGTACGGATGGTTGGGCTCGTTCCAGGGTGCCCAATAGCGCAGCGTCGCGCCCTCTTTGCGGGCGACGCGCAGCACGTCCGTGACGAGCCGGCGGTAGGCGGCCAGCGCGTCGGTGCGCGGCATGCGGTTGGCCGGCTCGATGCGGCGGCGCTCGCAGCCGGAGGCCGGCCGCGCCGCCCACTCCGGCGTGCCCGTGACGACGGCGAAGCCCTCCCAGCCGCCCTGGCGCTGGCGGGCGGCGAGCGCCCGCAGCTGGTCGCGCACGCCGCCATAGGGGCCACACGGGAGCTTGTCGCGCATGCAGCCGCCGTTGATGGCGCCGAGGTCGGCGGGCGCGCCGGCGCCGGGCTGCAGCGCCGGCCAGTAGAGGACGAGGCGGTAGAGCGCGGGGCGGACCTTCGCCAGCGCGTCGCGCCAGCGGGCGAACGGCTGCGGGATGTCGGGGCTGGCCGAGACGAAGTTCGGGTTCGGCTCGGTGACGCCGACCGCGATCCGCCTGCCGCGTGTCTCCAACGAGGACCACAGGGGTCGCGGCGTGGGGGCCGGCGTCGCGGTGGCGCTCGGCGCCGCGGACGCCGTCGGTGCGGGCGTGCCCACCGCCGCTGGCGGAGCGGCCGACTGCTCTCCCTCGTCACCGCCCAGCGCGGTGACCCCGAGCACCACAGCGGCTGCGACCGCGAGCGCCCCGAGGGCTGGCTTCAGCAGGCGCAGGCCGCGCCCGGATCAGACTGCGGAGACCTCTTCCTCCTCCGCGACGCGGAAGGAGGAGCCGCAGCCGCAGGCGGCGATGACGTTGGGGTTCTCGACCTTGAAGCCGGCGCCCTGCAGGCCCTCGACGTAGTCCACGACCGCGCCCCTGATGTAGGGCAGGCTCGGCGTGTCGACGAGGATGCGCAGGCCGTGGTCCTCGAAGACCTCGTCGCCGTCGCGCTTGCTGTCAAACGCGAGCGCGTACTGGAAGCCGGAGCAGCCGCCGCCACGCACGCCGACGCGCAGGCCGGACGTCTGGACATCGGCGCTCTGGGAGGCCAGGAACTCCTGCACCTTCTGGGCGCCCATCTCGGTGAACGTGATCATCTTTGGCGAGCTCCAGTCACGACTCAAGTCCAATGCTTCATGAAGTGTAGCGGCCGCTAGGCTGTCCTGGATGCCTTCGACGGAGAACCTCAAGCACCGCATCGAGGCCGCCATCCCAGGTGCCCGCGCCGAGGTCTCGGACCTCACGGGCGGCGGTGACCACTTCCGGGCCACCGTCGTCGCCCCCGACTTCGCGGCGCTGAGCCGCATCGAGCAGCATCGCCGCGTGTACGCGGTGTTCGGACCCGAGATCGGCGGGCCCATCCACGCCCTTTCCCTCGAGACCAGAGCGGAGTGACCGCATGAGCGACAACCCCGTCCGTGACGCCATCACCGAGGCGATCACCGAACACGAGATCATCCTCTTCATGAAGGGCACGCCGGAGCAGCCGATGTGCGGCTTCTCGGCGCGCACCACCGCAGCGCTGGAGGCGCTCGGCACCGAGTACGCGGCGGTCGACGTGCTGCCCGACCCGCGGATCCGCGCGGAGCTGTCGGCGGTCTCCAACTGGCCGACCATCCCCCAGCTGTTCGTGCGCGGCGAGCTGGTCGGCGGCTGCGACATCGTCACGGAGATGTACGAGAGCGGCGAGCTGGCGGATGCGCTCGGGGTCGAGGCGCCGAAGGACGCGCCGGCGCGGGCGCCGGTCGCGGCCGAGCCGGGGGCGCCGCCGCTGACGATCGACAACAACTTGACGGACCGGAGCTGAGGCGAGGCGGTTCGCGGTTCGCGTGAGGCCGAGCTCTGGGGCGTCTACTGCGGCTGGGTAGGGAGGGTGTCGGTCCGGCCGTGTCGCGGACAACGTCGGGCACGCGCCGCCGGCTACCCGGGCTCCCGACGTTGGCCGCGCATATCGCGGTCAACGTCGGGCACGCGCCGCCGCGGACCTGGGCTCCCGACGTTGGCCGCGAATATCGCGGTCAACGTCGGGCAGGCCGTCCCGAGCGCTCCCCCGCACGACGTTGACGCGCCGGCCCGCTCCCCCGACCACCTCCTTACCTGCGCAGTTCCGGACCTCCGACCCCCTACAGGTCCCGCGCCGCGAACGCCCGCACGGCTCCGATCCCCACCAACCCCAGGTACACCAGCGCCCACAGCCACAGCAGCGGCCCGGCCTCCTGCGCGCCACCGAACGGCCCGAGGTCGATCGCGAGCCGGGTGAAGCCGACCGTGTCCTCCGTGATCGCGGCCAGCGCCGCCTGGTAGAGCGCCTCGAAGGGCAGCAGCCAGCTCGCGGTGGTGGCGACGTCACGCAGCGTCCCGGAGCCGAGCGCCTCGCCGATCTGGCCGAGCAGGCCGGCCACGAGGCCGGCGCCGAAGACCATGAACACGGCGATCCCGTTCGCGGTGGAGCTGAGCAGGACCGAGCCGGCGAGCGAGAGCGCGCACAGGATCGCCACCGCCGCGGCGAGCTGGAGCGCGGGCAGCACGAGGCGATCGGGCCACCAGCCGCCGAGCGCCCACGTGATGACCGTCGCTACGAGGAAGACGACGATCACGTAGGCGCCGCAGACCGTGGCGGCGGAGGCGAAGCGCGCCACCAGCAGCGTCCGCCGTGACACGGGCCGCACGAGCAGCGGCTGCAGCAGCCCGCGCTCGGCGTCGCCGCGCACCGCGCCGAGCGTGAGGAAGACGGCGAGGATCGTGCCGAGGAACAGCGTGCCGAACATGTTCAGCCCGAGCAGCGTGGCGCCCGCGACGACGTCGGGCTCGATCCCCGCGAAGCCGCCTCCCCCGGCGCCGTCCTCGACCGCCTCGAAGGCCTGCCACGTGCCGAGCCCGTAGAGCACGAGGTACGCCACCGTCAGGACCGCCACGACCACGAACACGCGCCGGCGCACCGCCTCCTGGAGGCCGAACAGCGCGATCGTCCGCACCGCGCTCACCGGCGCACGCCGCCCCGGTCGCGACGCACGGCGGCCGTCACCCGCCGCTCCCGACAAGCTCGTGACGCACGGCGGCCGTCACCCGCCGCTCCCGACAAGCTCGTGACGCACGGGAACCGTCACCCGCCGCTCCCGGCAAGCTCGCGACGCACGGCGGTCGTCACCCGCCGCTCCCGGCGTGGTCTCCGCCGACGGCCTCGAGGTAGGCGTCCTCGAGCGAGGAGCTGAGCACGCGGACGCCGAAGACGGACTCGCCCGCCGCCACGAGGTCGCGGACGATCCGCGGCGCGTCGTCGCGGCCGGCGTCCCCGAAGCGCCGCGGCCCCGCGGCGGTCTCGACCTCGACGCCGCCGGGGCGGCTCAGCTGCGCCGGGGTGCCGGCCGCGACGACCTCGCCGCGGGCGATGATCGCCACGCGGTCGCAGACCAGCTCGACCTCCGACAGCAGGTGGGAGTTCAGCAGCACCGCCACGCCGCGCTCGCGCAGCTCCTCGAGCAGCCGCCTCACGGTGCGGCGGCCGGCCGGGTCCAGGGCGCTGGTGGGCTCGTCGAGCAGCAGCAGCCGCGGCGAGCCGATCATCGCCTGCGCGATCCCGAGGCGCTGCTGCATGCCCTTGGACATCGCGCCGACGCGCCGGTCCGTCGCCTCGGCGAGCCCCACGAGCGAGAGCAGCTCGGCGCGCTCGCCCGCCCCGCCCGGCGACGCCGCCAGCTGCTGGTGGAGCGCCAGCAGCTCGTCCGCGCTCAGCCAGTCCGGGAAGCGGAACAGCTCCGCGAGGTAGCCGAGCCGGCGCTGCGCGGCCGCCGAGCCGGCGCGCTCGCCGGCGATCTCCGCGCGCCCCTCGGACGGCCGCACGAGCCCGCAGGCGACCTTGACCAGCGTCGACTTGCCGGCCCCGTTGGGGCCGAGCAGGCCGAACAGCTCGCCCTCGCCGACCTCCAGGCTCACGCCGCGCAGCGCCTCGACGGCGCCGTAGCGCTTGCGCAGGTCCGTGACGGCGAGGGCGGGCGCAGGCACCCGCGTAGCTCTAGCATCCCGCGCCATGGCCGCGCCGTCGCGCACCGCATCGCCGCCGCCCCTGCGCTGGGACGGCGAGTCGCTGCACATCCTCGACCAGACGCGGCTGCCGGCCGAGGAGGTCGTCCTGACGCTCCACGGGGCCGAGGACACCGTCGACGCCGTCAAGCGCCTCGCCGTCCGCGGCGCGCCGCTGATCGGGGTGGCCGCCGCCTACGGGCTGGCGATGGCCGTCGCGCGCGAGCCGTCGCGGCACGCGCTCGAGCGGGCCGCCGCGCTGATCGCCGGCGCCCGGCCGACCGCGCGCAACCTCGCCTGGGCGGTCGAGCGCGTCAGCGCCGCGGCGCTCGCAGCCGAGCCCGAGCGGATGGCCGGCGCCGCGCGCGTGGCCGCGGAGGCGATCCACCGCGACGACGAGGCGTCCAGCGCGGCGCTGGCCCGCCACGGCGCGGACGCGCTCCAGGCCGCGCTGCCGGCCGGGCGGGCGGGGATTCCGATCATCGTCCTGACCCACTGCAACAGCGGGGCGCTCGCGGCCTCGGGCCGCGGCACCGGGCTCGGGGTCATCGCCGAGCTGGCCGATCGCGTGCCGGTGACGGTGCTCGCGTGCGAGGCCAGACCGCTGCTCCAGGGCGCCCGCCTGACGGTGTGGGAGTGCCGCCGGCTCGGGCTCGACCACGAGCTGCTCGTCGACAACGCGGCCGCCGGGCTGATCCGCCGCGGCGAGGTGCACGCCGTCGTGACCGGGCTCGACCGCGTGGCCGCCAACGGCGACGTGGCCAACAAGGTCGGCACGTACGGTCTCGCGCTGGCCGCGCACGCGGCCGGCATCCCGTTCGTCGCCGCCGGCCCGGCCTCGTCGGTCGACCTGGGCCTGCCCTCCGGCGACGCGATCGAGATCGAGGAGCGCGGCGACGACGAGGTCCGCCGCGCCGGCGGCGCGCTGCTGACCGTCCCCGGCACGCGCTGCCGCAACCCCGCCTTCGACGTCACGCCCGCCGGGCTCGTGTGGGCGCTCGTCACCGAGCACGGCGCCGCCCGGCCGGTGACCGCCGACACGGTCGCCGCGATCGCGTGAGGGGCGAGCCGCTCCGGCCCGGAACGCCCTGACCGATCAGCCGCGTTCGTCGGCGCGGGCCTCGGCCAGCCGGCCGGCGAGGAACCTGCGCTCGACCGGGTTGGCCGCCAGCTCCAGCGCCCGCTCGTAGGCGGCGGCCGCCTCGCCCGCGCGCCCGAGGCGCCGCAGCAGGTCCGCCCGGGTGGCGTGCAGGAGGTGGTAGCCCGCCAGCGGTTCGGCCTGCTCGTCGGCGAGCGCGAGGCCGGCCTCGGGACCGCGGGCCATCGCCACCGCCACGGCCCTGTTGAGGGCGACGACCGGGCTGTCGTCGAGCGCGGCGAGCTGCTCGTAGGCGCCGGCGATGCGCTGCCAGTCGGTGTCCTCGGCACGCCGCGCTCGGCCGTGCTCGGCCGCGATCACCGCCTGCACGACGTAGCGCCCGCGCCCGTGCAGCGCGAGCGCGCGCTCGGTCAGCGCGTGGCCCTCCGCGATCGCGCCGCGGTCCCATGCGGAGCGGTCCTGGTCGGCGAGCAGCACCAGCGCTCCGTGCGCGTCGACCCGCGCGGCCCGCCGGGCGTCGTGCAGGCGCATCAGCGCCAGCAGGCCGAGCGCCTCGGGCTCGTCGGGCATCAGCAGGCAGAGGACGCGGGCGAGCCGGATCGCCTCCGCGCACAGCTCGCGACGCACGAGCGCGTCGCCCGCCGTCGCCGCGTAGCCCTCGTTGAAGACGAGGTACAGCGTGGCCAGGACGGAGCCGAGGCGGGCCGGCAGGTCGGCGTCGCGCGGGATCTCGTAGGCGATCCGGGCGGCGCGGATCTTCGCCTTCGCGCGCACCACCCGCTGCGCCATCGCCGCCTCGGAGACCAGGAACGCGCGCGCGACCTCGCCGGTGGTGAGCCCGCCGAGCAGCCGCAGCGTGAGCGCGACGCGCGCGTCGGGCGCGAGCGCCGGGTGGCAGCAGGTGAAGATCAGGCGCAGCCGCTCGTCGGCGATCGGGCTCATGGCGAGGTCCCCATCCGCAGCGTCGTCGCGGTCCGCCTCGTCGCGCGCCTCGCGCTCCAGCGCGTCCAAGCGCGCGATCGCCTCGGCCCGCGCCGCGAAGCGCCGCTCGCTCCGGAGGCGGTCGATCGCCCGACGGCGCGCCGCGGTGACGATCCACGCCGCCGGGTCGGCGGGCACGCCGTCGCGCGGCCAGCGCTCGAGCGCGATCGCGTAGGCGTCCTGGACGGCCTCCTCGGCCCGGTCCAGGTCGCCGAGCGCCCGCGTGAGCACGGCGACCGCCTGCCCCGACTCGCGCCGGAACAGGCGGTCCAGGACGGCGAGGGGAGCGGCGCTCAGCCGCGCGCCGCCGCGTCGTGGCTCGGCGCGTCGGCGCCCGGCGCGTCGAACTCCATGATCGGGCGCACCTCGACGCAGCCGTTGGCGGCATCCGGGATCTTCGCCGCCCAGCCGATCGCCGCGTCGAGGTCGGCGACGTCGACGACGTAGTAGCCGCCGAGCTGCTCACGCGTCTCGGCGAATGGTCCGTCGGTCAGGAGCCGCTCGCCGTCACGCACGCGGACGGTCGTCGCGGTCGTGGTCGGCTGCAGGGCCTCGCCGCCGAGCACGACATCGGACGCCTCGCGCGTGAACGCCTCGTATGCGGCCATCAGCTCCGCGTTGTCCTCCGGCGACGCGTCGACCCAGGTGGACTCGTCGGCGTAGATGGTGAGCAGGTACTTCATGGCAGACCTCCGGACTCGGTCGCGGCGCCCTCCGCCGCGGTTCAGCCTATTGACGCCTGGGGCGCCGGGAATCGACAGAGCTGGCGCGTCGGCGCTCATCATCGCATCCGGGGGATAGGCTGGCGCGCCATGTCCCGGGTCGCGGTGGTCACCGACACGACGCACTACCTCCCGCGTGAGGTGGTCGCGCGCCACGGTCTCAGCCTGGTGTCCCTCTACGTCAACTGGGCCGGGCGCACCGACCGGGAGAGCGACCTCCCGGACTACGACGCGTTCTACGCGCACCTGCGCGACGGCGACGGCGAGCTGCCGAGCACGTCGCAGCCCTCGGTCGGTGACTTCCTCGCGGCCTACGAGCCGCTGCTGGACGCAGGAGCGGACGTGCTCTCGATCCACCTCTCGGGCGGCATCTCCGGCACGGTGCACGCGGCCGAGCAGGCGCGCGACGCACTCATCGAGCGCGGGACCGCCCGCGAGCGGATCACGGTGCTGGACTCCCGCACCGGCGCCGCCGGTCCCGGCCTGATGGCGCTCGCGGCAGCCAACGCCGCCGAGGCCGGCGCCGACCTGGCCGGCGCCACCGCCGCGGCCGACGCGCTGCGCGCGACGATGACGATCCTGTTCGCCGTCGACACGCTCGAGTACCTGCGCCGCGGCGGCCGGATCGGCTCGGCGCAGGCGTGGATCGGCTCGGCGCTGAAGATCAAGCCGATCCTCACGATCGACGACGAGGTCAGGCCCGTCGAGCGGGTGCGCACCTCCGCCCGCGCGGTCGACCGGCTCGTGCGGGAGCTGCGCGACCAGCGGGCCGGCGGCGCCGACGTCTTCGTCATCCAGCACGTCCAGGCCCCCGAGGTGGCCGAGCGGATCGCCGAGCGGGGCCGCGAGATCTACGGGCGCGGTCCTGAGTTCGTGTCGGAGCTCGGGCCCGTGATGGGCACGCACACCGGGCCCGGCCTGGTCGGCGTGACCGGCCTGCCCTCGAAGCTGCTCGGGCCGGTGTAGGCGTGAGCGTCTCGCGGCCGCCGCTGTTCTCCACCCGCCAGGTCGTGCGGATCGTCATGACGATCGTCTCGGTCGTCCTCGCGCTGTACCTGATCTACCGGCTGCGCACGCCGCTGACGTGGATCTTCATCGCCGGCTTCCTGGCGATCGCCCTCTCGGGCCCGGTCAGCTTCCTGCAGCGGCGGATGCGGCGCGGCGCGGCCACCGCGCTCGTCTACCTCGGGGTGATCCTGATCCCGATCCTGATCATGGCCGCGCTCGTGCCGCCGGTCGTCGAGGAGAGCAACAACCTCGCCCAGTCGCTGCCCGAGTACGCGGGCGAGCTGTCGGAGTTCGTCGAGCAGAACGACCGGCTGCGCCAGCTCGAGCAGGACTACGACATCACCGGCAAGCTGGAGGAGCAGGCCGCGACGCTGCCGAGCCGGCTCGGCGACGCCGCCGGCGTGCTCTCGGACATCGGCGTCGGGATCGTCAACTCCCTGTTCGCCGGCATCACGATCCTCGTGCTGAGCGCGTTCCTCATCGGCAGCGGCCGGCGCTGGCTGGACCTGTGGGCCGACCGCTACCCGCCCGACCGCGCGCGCTGGCTGAAGACCCTCTACGACCGCATCGGCGCGGCCGTCGGCAACTACGTGGCCGGCGCGCTGCTGCAGGCGACGGTGGCGGGCGTGCTGTCGTGGATCGTCCTGCAGATCCTCGGCGTGCCCTACGCGCTGCCGCTGGCCGTGGTCGTGTTCCTGCTCGACCTCGTCCCGCTGGTCGGCGCCACGCTCGGCGCGATCATCGTCGGCGTGGTGACGCTGTTCAACGACTTCCCGACCGACACGACCATCTGGGTGATCTGGTCGATCATCTATCAGCAGGTCGAGAACAATGTGATCCAGCCGCGCATCCAGGCGCGGGCCGTCGCCGTGCACCCGTTCGTGGTGCTCGTCTCGGTGCTGTTCGGCAGCTCGCTGTTCGGCGTGCTGGGCGCGCTGCTCGCGATCCCCGTCGCGGCGGCGATCCAGATCGCCGTGCGCGAGTACCTGGCGTTCCGCGACACCCCGGCGGAGGACGTCCCGCCGCCGCAGGTCCAGCCGCCGCCCGTCACGGCTGCCTCCGCGCCGGGCCCGGCCCAGGCGCTCTAGTACCGGTCGCGGCGGCGGCCCGTGAGCAGGCCGGTCATCGCCGCGAGCCCGCCGCCGAGCACGAAGCCCGCGACGGCCGCGCCGATCAGCACCTGCTTCTGGTTGTTGCGCAGGTGCTCGCGCCAGTCGGCGACCTCGGCCACCTCGCCGCGGAGCTTCTCGACGGCCAGCCCCAGCTCGGCCCGGTTGGCCTCGATCGAGCGCTTGATCTCCTCCGGCGTGCGGGTGGCGGCCATCAGCTGCTCGCCTCCGCCTCGGCGCGCTCGCGCGTCTGGGCCGCGCCGACCGGCCGGGCCGGCGGCGCGCTCTGCAGCGTCTGCTTGATCAGCTGCGCCTCCTCGATCGCCATCGCCGGAGTCGGCGGCACGCCGCCCTTGACGAAGCGGTAGGCGAGGAAGCCGGCGATCGCGCCCAGCACGATCAGCATCCCGCCGACGATCAGGTAGCCGACCCAGATGAAGTTCGAGTCGTCGGAGAGGACGGCGAACAGCCCCCAGGAGAGCGAGTGCAGCAGGTAGATCAGCGCGCCGACCGCGAAGACGCCGGCGACGAGCCCGACGACGGCGCCCTTGACGAGCTTGGTGACCTTCTCCGTCATCTCGGCCTTGGCGAGCGCGATCTCCTCGCGCACGAGCAGCGAGGCCTTCTCGGTGACCTGCTGGACCGCCTGGGCCAGCTCGGAGGTGGAGTGTTGATTGTCTGCCATGTCAGTCGACCAGGCGCTTGAGGATCCGGGCGAACAGGAAGGCGCCCGCGAAGGCGGCGCCCACGAGCACCTCCGGACGGTCTTCCGAGACCGAGGCGAGCGCGCTCGCGCCGGGACCGGCGGTCGTGGTCGTCGTCGCCCCGAGCGAGCCGGCCGCGACGGCGCCCGGGTCGGTGCCGCTGCCCATCCCCGGCGAGGCGACGGTGGCGCCGGACACGCCGGGACGGGCGGGCCCGCCGGGACCGGCCTCCTGGCGCCGGCGGCCGGACTCCGCGGCCTGCTTGCGCGCCCGCTCGGCCTCGTCCTCGGCGGCCTTGGCGCGCTGCTGGGCCTTCTGCTCTGCGGCGGAGCGCTTCTCCTCCTCGGCGGTGGCCTCCTCGACGGCCTCGTGCGCCTTGGCGGTCTCCTCCGCGGCGCGGCGGGCGTCGGTGATCGCCAGCTCGCTGCGCAGCTCGGCGCCGCGAGCCGTGCTGCGCGTGCGGTCCGGATCGGTGGTGTGGGGGTCTTGGTCGGTCACTCGGGAGGATCTTCCCCGAAGACGCGCCTGTAAATCAGCGCGGCGATCCGCGTCGTCGCGATCGAGGCGGCCGCGCCCACGCCCGCCAGGAGTCCTGCCCACGCCAAGCGCTTGACCATGTCGTTGTCGGTCATGCGGCGGGAGTCTACGTCTCTAGGTCTCCAGGCCGCGACAGACCGTCTCCACGACGTGGTCCTTGGCGCGGTCGTAGGCGCCCTCGCCCTCGTCGAGCAGCCCGAAGATCCAGCCCGTGAGCACCTGCTCGATCGCGCCGTAGAAGGCCATCGCGGCGAACTCGGCGGTGACGTCGGGGCGGAACTCGCCCGTGGCCTGGGCCTGCTCGACGATGCCCTGGATCTGACGGTAGGCCTCGGCGATGGTGCCGAGGTGGGCGGCCCCGAACGAGTTCGCGGCGCGCGTGACCTCGACGATGATCACCTTCATCAGCTCGGGGTCGTAGCGGTAGGAGTCCACGATGAACGAGGCGATCGCCTGAAGCTTGTCGCGCGCGGGGACGCTGCGCCCGTCGATCTCGGCGATCGCCTCGAGCAGGATCCCCCAACGCTCGAGGAACAGCGTGTCGAGCACCTCGTCCTTGGAGCCGAAGTAGTGATAGACGAGCCCGTAGGCGACGCCCGCCTCGTCGGCGATGTCCGACACGCGGCAGGCGTGGAAGCCCTGGCGCGCGAAGACGCGCACGGCGGCGTCCAGGATGATCCGGCGCTTGTCGACCGCCGGCCTCGTCGCCACTAGGCCGCTGCCCCCGCGCGGCGCTTCGCGGCGGGCGCTCCGTCACCGGCGGCGCCTCGCTCGGCCGGCCACCGGTAGGCCGCCGGGCGGCGGTTGGCGAGCGAGGGGAGCGTGCGGCGGACCTCGGCCTGGCGGTCGAGGTCCAGCTCGGCGATCGCGAACGTCTCCGCGTCGGGCGCCTGCGCGAGCACGATGCCCCACGGGTCGACGATCATCGAGCGCCCACCGGAGCGATAGCCGGGCGCGTGCTCGCCGACCTGGTTGGCCGCCACCACGAACGCCTGGTTCTCGATCGCCCGCGCGCGCAGTAGGACCTCCCAGTGCTCGCGAGTGGTCGCGAGCGTGAACGCGGCCGGAACGACGAGCACGCGGGCGCCGCGCACGGCGAGGATCCGGTACAGCTCCGGGAAGCGAAGGTCGTAGCAGATGCTCAGGCCCAGCTCGACGCCCCGGGCGGTCTCCGAGAGCACGACCTCCTCGCCCGGCGCCTCGTGCTCGGACTCGCGGTAGGTCCGGCCGCCGACCTCCACGTCGAACATGTGGACCTTGCGGTACACCGCCTGCGGCTCGCCGTCGGGGCCGAAGTGCACGGAGGTGTTCGCGCCCCTGTCGGCGCCGTCGACGCGCTCGGCGATCGAGCCGGCGACGAGGTCGATGCCCAGCTCGCGCGCGGCGGCCGCCGCCCAGTCGAGGGCGGGGCCGTCGAGGGGCTCGGCGCCGGCGGCGGTCTCCTCCGGGGTGCCGAGGACGGCCCACTTCTCGGGCAGGACCACCAGCTCCGCGCCTGCGGCGGCGGCCGCGCGGGTCACGCGGTCGGCCGTGGCGAGGTTGCGCTCGCGATCGGCGGTGGAGGTGAGCTGGACGGCTGCGGCGCGCACGAGGGTCTCTCCTACCTCGAGGATTGACTCGTCAGTCAACCCGGTGCGGAGCATATCGTCCGGGGCGTGCGCAGCCCTGTGAACCCTTGGCGCGGGCCGGGCCCCGGCCGGCCGGGGCTGCCGCTGCCGCCGGCGCGCATGCCGGCGTGGCGCGGCGGGCGCCCGCTCAAGCGCTGGACGTGGGTCGGCGCGTTCGGGCGCGACGTGATGCTG
>Ga0136616_10000335_pt1 | contig 21273 bp, 21 predicted proteins | sample AntDrymUQ2992106_2_FD_106648 | JGI IMG/M metagenome (GOLD analysis project Ga0136616, IMG submission 106648) | Polar desert sand microbial communities from Dry Valleys, Antarctica - metaG UQ299 (21.06) | ecosystem: Environmental > Terrestrial > Soil > Desert | place: Antarctica: Dry Valley... | reverse complement strand
GGCGGCCAGCGCGCGCGGTACGTCGAGGTTCTCGGCGAGCGCGGCCGTGACCTCCCCCACGGCGACATCGCCGTCGGCCTCCGGTCGGGCGGCAGCGGCGAACAGCCGCTCCAGCCGAGCGGCGGCGGCGGCCAGGTCGTCAGGCCGGTAGTCCCAGCTGTCGGCCCACGGCCGGTCGATCAGCAGCAGGCGCAACGCCGCAGCCGGGTGGTCCTCCAGCAGGTCGGACACCAGCACCAGGTTGCCGGCCGACTTGGCCATCTTCGCACCGTCGACGCGCACCGTTCCGACGTGCATCCACGCCCGCGCGAACGGGCGCACCCCGGTCACCGCCTCGGCCATCGCGGCCTCGTACGCGTGGTGCGGGAAGCGCAGGTCGGCACCGCCGGCGTGCAGGTCGATCGCCGGCCCGAACGTGCTGATCGCCATCGCGGCGCACTCCGCGTGCCAGCCGGGGCGGCCGTCGCCCCACGGGCTCGGCCAGGCTGCCTCGCCGGGCAGCGCGGCCCGCCACACGGCGACATCGGCCGGGTCGTCCTTGTCGGCCGACTCGGGGCGGTGGCCGAATTCCGCCGCCAGCCGCAGCGCCTCGTCCACCGGCAGGCCGGCACGCTCGGCGACTCCAGCTCCGCGGAAGTAGACGGTCCCGTCCCGCTCGTACGCCTTGCCGGTCCGCAGCATCGCCATCGCGAGTGTCAGCACCTGTGGCACGTGGACGTGCGCCCGCGGCTCGCAGTCCGGGCGGCGCACCCGCATCGCGGTCATGTCGCGGTCGAAGCGGAACTGCTGGACGGCGGCGAAGCTGTCGAAGCGGCTGCCGGCCCGCGCGGCGGCCTCGTCCAGCACGTCGTCGACGTCGGTGACGTTGCGGCACATCTCCACCTCGACACCGAGGTGCCGTAGCACCCGCGCCGCGACGTCGGTCCAGACGAACGTCGCCGCATGGCCGAGGTGGGTGGTGTCGTAGGGGGTGATGCCGCAGACGTACATCCGCGCGCGGCCGATGATCGGAAGTGGGCTGGACCCGAGTCTTAGCACGTCACATGACTTTACGGGCTTGCCGCTTGGCCGCTCGGCGCTGCTGCAGGCTGCGGCCGGTGGCCGGGATGGCAATCAGCAGCACCCCACATATCGCGGCCAGCAGCAACGCGACGCCGACCGGCAGCGTGCCGGCCAACCCCAGGAAGTGGACGTCGACCGAGGTGCCGTTCTGCAGGATGAAGATCAGCAGGAAGATCAGCACCACCGCCGAGATGATGACCCCGATCCACAGCCCGCTCAGCCGTGTCGGGTCCGGCCCCTGCCATGCCTTGCGCCGGCGCGCCGGCGTCGTCGCGACATCCGCGCCGGGCCCCGCCGGTGTGGGCTCGGCGGGTACGCCGGGAGTGACTGCCGGCGGGATGGGCATCGCGTTCGGATCGATCGGACCGGTCGGTTGGGCCGGTCCAGGTCGGATCTGCTCCTCGCTCATCACGGGACCCTTCATCCGAGCTGACGACGTTGTGCGCAGGCAGTATCGCGCAGCACACCGGTGATCACGATCAGGAAGGTCGCGGGAACGGCGTCGGTTTAGCATCGGTACCGTGGCGGTCGCGGGCGGGATCGTGCTCGCCGGTGGCCGGTCCGAGCGGATGGGCGTGCCGAAGGCCGCGCTGGAATGGCACGGCTCGACTCTGCTGCGCCGCACGACCGGGGTGCTCGCGAGGTCGGTTGGCGGCCCGGTCCTCGTCGTGCGGGCGCCGGGCCAGCCGCTGCCGTCGCTGCCCGCCGGGGTCGACGTCGTCGACGATCCGGCGGAGGGGCTCGGGCCGCTGCAGGGCATCGCCGCCGGGCTCTCGGTGGCCGCCGAACTCGGGCTGACGTCCGCCTTCGTCTGCGCGACCGACATGCCGTTCCTGCACCCCACCTTCGTCCGGCGCGTGCTCGACGCGCTGGACGCGCCCGTCGACATCGTGCTTCCGCACGCTCGCGGCCACCACCAGCCGCTTGCGGCGGCGTACCGCACGACGCTGGCGCCGCTGCTCGCCGACCGGGTTGCGGCGGGGCAGCTCCGGCTGGCGGCACTGTTCGACGGCCCGGTCTCGGTGCTCCGGCTCGACGACGCGGCATTACTGTCCGACCCGGCCCTCGCGGCGGCCGATCCCACGCTGGACTCGATGGTCAACGTGAACACGCCGGAGAACTACGCGGCGGCCCGGCAGCGCCCCGCGCCGACCGTCACCGCTGACCGGCGTGCGATTCGGGTGGCGACGCTTGCCGAGGCCGCTGCGGCGTGCGGGCGCCCGTTGGACACGGCTACGGGCGTCTCGCTGAACGGAGCACGCGTCGACCCGGACGGCGAGCTGCCGCTGGTGGGCGGCGACGTTGTCGTGTTCAGGTCCTAACGTTGCGGCCGTGCTGACCCCAGACGAGCTGCGCGGCGCCCGCCAGCGCGCCCAGCTGCTGAGCGGCGAGCAACCACGCGACGTCATCGAGGCGGTCGCGCGGTTGGGCGCGGTGCAGGCGCAGCTGGGGACCGCGGCGCAGCTCGCGCTTCGGGCGCGTACGACCGCGACGACGGCGACCGACGTCGAAAGGGCGCGGGAGGACCGCAGCCTCGTGTGTACCTGGACGCTGCGCGGGACCCTGCACCTGGTCGCGGCGGCGGACGTACGGTGGATGGTGGACCTGCTCGGGCCGGTCAACGCCGCCGGTGGCCGCAGGCGCCGCGAGAGCCTCGGGCTCGACCCGGCGACCTGCGAACGGGGCGTCGAGGCGATCACCGAGGTGGTCCTTGGCTCCCCGCCGCTCCCCCGCGCCGAGCTCATCAGGCGGGTCGCCGAGCACGGCGTGCGGGTGGACCCGAAGACGCAGGCACCGGCGCACCTCGTCGGGTACGCCGCCAACGCCGGTGCGATCTGCCGCGGACCGGACCTGGACGGCGAGGCGACCTACGTGCTACTCGACGAGTGGGTCCCCCACCGGGGCAGGCTCGACGGCGGCCGGTTGGACCGCGACGACGCCCTGGCCGAGCTGGCCCGGCGCTACCTGGCGGCCCACGCCCCGGCGGTGGTCACCGATTTCGCGGCGTGGTCGGGGCTCCCCGTTGCCGACGCCCGCCGAGCGTTCGAGCTGATCGGCAGCGAGCTCAGCACAGTCGAGACCGACGCAGGCCCGCTGCTGGCGCCGTCGACGAGCACCGGCGCCGGGACACCGCCGCCACCCCGCCTGCTCGGCCACTTCGACCCGCTGCTGCTCGGCTACCGCAGCAAGGACCTGCTGCTCGACCCGAGTCGCGCCAAGGTGATCCAGGCCGGTGGGGGCTTCCTGCGACCAGCGGTGCTGGTGGACGGCCGCGTCGCTGGCACCTGGCGGCTCGACCGCTCACGCAAGGCGAGCACCGTGCTGGTCGAGCCGTTCGACCGCCTGTCACCCGATGTCGCCGACATGCTCGAGGCGGAGGCCGGCGACATCGCCCGGTTCCTCGGCGCCGACGTCCGGCTGCGGATCGATCACGCGTGACTTATGTCGGTGCAGCCACGCCTGGGCCGCCGTCCTGGACCGGTGGAGACTGAACGGGTGAGCCGGCCGTATGTCCTCGCGAGCTGTGCGGTGTCGCTGGACGGCTACCTCGATGATGCCGGCCCCGAGCGGCTGATCCTGTCCAACGACGCCGACCTGAACCGGGTGAACGCGGAACGAGCCGGCGTCGACGCGATCCTGGTCGGGGCCGAGACCGTGCGCCGCGACGACCCCCGGCTGCTGGTGCGCGACCCCGCCCGACTGCGGCCGGTTGAGCCGATCAAGGTCTGCCTGACCACCAGCGGCGACCTGGACCCGGCCGCCCGGTTCTTCACCGACGGCGACGTCCCGAAGATCGTGTACTGCCCGTCCGACCGCGCCGACGCGCTGATTGCCGCGCTGCCAGCGACGGTCGTCGGGCTGGGCCCGGCCCCGCTGGATCTCACCGCGGTCCTGGACGACCTTGGCGCACGCGGCGTGCGACGCCTGCTGGTGGAGGGCGGTGGCTGGGTGCTCACCCAGTTCCTTGTGGCCGACCTGGCCGACGAGCTGCACCTGGCGATCGCGCCGGTGATCGTGGCGGACGAGCGGGCGCCCCGGTTCAGCCGTCCCGGACCGACCAGCGCCAAGCCCGGCGGGCGGCTGCGCCTCGCGGAGGTGCGGCAGCTCGGCGACGTCGTGCTGCTGCGGTACCTCCCTGCCCGATAAGCGGTCGGAGCTGTCAGGGCCGGACACTAGCCTGGCGCCCATGGACATGGAAGTCACCGCGTGGATGTCGCTGTACCACGCGATGAACGCCGAGGAGCGTCGCCCGATATCCAAGGCCACGCTCAAGCGCATCCTGACATTCGCCAAGCCGCACCGGCGTGAGCTGATCGTCTTCCTCTCGCTCAGCGTGGTGACCGCGGTGCTCGCGGTGGCCACCCCGTTGCTGGCCGGCCAGGTGGTCAACGCGATCGTGGAGCGGCAGGCGGTCAGCGTCGTCGTCGGCCTTGCCGTGCTCATCGGAGTGATCGCCATCGTGGAGGCGGGGCTGGGCATCCTGATCCGCTGGCTGTCCGCGCGGATCGGCGAGGGCCTGATCCTCGACCTGCGCAACGCGGTGTTCCGCCACGTGCAGCGGATGCCGCTGGCGTTCTTCACCCGTACCCGTACCGGCGCCCTGGTCAGCCGCCTGAACAACGACGTCATCGGTGCCCAGCGGGCGTTCAGCGACACGCTGTCCGGCGTGGTCAGCAACGTCGTCGCGCTGCTGCTGACGCTGGTTGTGATGCTCACCCTGTCCTGGCAGGTGACGCTGCTCGCGTTGATCCTGCTGCCGATCTTCGTGCTTCCCGCCCGCCGGATGGGCAACCGGCTGGCCAAGCTCGAGCGCGAGGCCGCTGACCACAACGCCAAGATGAGCACGCAGATGACCGAGCGGTTCTCCGCTCCCGGCGCGACGCTGGTCAAGCTGTTCGGCCGGCCGGCACACGAGGCGGCGGAGTTCAGCTCGCGGGCGGAGCGGGTGCGCGACATCGGCGTGCGCACCGCGATGGTCCAGTGGGTGTTCATCACCGCGCTGACGCTGGTCTCGGCGCTGGCGCTCGCGCTGGTCTACGGCCTCGGTGGGTACTTCGCGCTGCAGGGGCAGCTCGACCCCGGATCGGTAGTGGCGCTGGCGCTGCTGCTCACCCGGCTGTACGCCCCGCTCACCGCGCTGGCCAGCGCCAGGGTCGAGGTGATGAGCGCCCTGGTCAGCTTCGAGCGGGTGTTCGAGGTGCTCGACCTGATCCCGCTGATCCGGGAGCCGAAGAACCCGAAGCCCATCCCGGCCGGCCCGGTCTCGGTGGAGTTCGACGACGTGCGGTTCACCTACCCCTCGGCGGACAAGGTGTCACTGGCCTCGCTGGAGGACGTGGCGGTGCTGGACAGCCGCGGCGGGACGGAGGTCCTGCACGGGATGTCGTTCCGCGCCGAGCCCGGCCAGCTGATCGCGCTCGTCGGGTCGTCAGGCGCGGGCAAGTCCACGATGGCGCAGCTCGTGCCGCGGCTCTACGACGTCGACGGCGGCACGGTTCGGCTGGCCGGGGTGGACGTGCGCGACCTGTCCTTCGACACGATCCGCGACACGCTGGGGCTGGTCACCCAGGACGGCCATCTGTTCCACGAGACGATCGCCCAGAACCTGCGGCTCGCCGCGCCGGAGGCCAGCGACGTCCAGCTGTGGGAGGCGTTGCGGCAGGCCAGGCTGGCCGACCTCGTGACCTCGCTGCACGACGGCCTGGACACCGTCGTCGGCGAGCGCGGCTACCGCCTGTCCGGTGGCGAGCGCCAGCGGCTGACCATCGCCCGGCTGCTGCTGGCCAAGCCACGGGTGGTGATCCTCGACGAGGCCACCGCGCACCTCGACTCGGAGTCCGAGGTCGCCGTGCAGGAGGCGCTGACCGAGGCGCTGGCCGGCCGAACCGCCCTGGTGATCGCGCACCGGCTGTCCACGGTCCGGGCTGCCGACGTGATCCTGGTGATCGAGGACGGCGAGATCGTCGAGCGCGGCACGCACAGCGAGCTGCTCGCCAAGAACGGTCGCTACGCGCTGCTCTACCACACCCAGTTCGACCAGCCGGCCTCCGCGACCGTCACCCCGATCAGCTGAGCCCATGCCCGGCCGGATGCTGGGGTGTTCTGCGAGACTCGGCCCTATGGGTGGGTTAAGAACAGTCCTTGCGTTGGTCGCGGTGGTGATCACGCTGGTCGCCGGCTGCGCGTCGACGATCCCAGGCAGCCCGCAGGCCATGCCCGGCTCCGGTCAGCCCAGCTCGTCGGCGAGCCCGAGCGGCTCTGCGCAGGCGGTCGCCAACGAGATCAAGGACGCCGAGCAGGTGGTGAACCAGTACTGGACCGCCCACTGGGCCCAGTTCTTCACCGGCAGCTACCGGCCGCCACAGGTCGTCGGCCTCTACGACGGCCGATCACCGGACGCGCCGCTGTGCGGCGACAAGAAGGCCCCGCCGATGAACGCGCTGTACTGCCGCCCAGGCGACTTCGTCGCGTGGGACGTGCAGCTGATGACCCGCGGCTACCAGGTCGGGGACGCCTGGGTGTACCTGGTGGTCGCACACGAGTGGGGCCACGCCATCCAGGCTCGGCTCGCCCAGTCGCTGAACTCGCAGGCCAGCGAGCTGCAGGCCGACTGCCTGGCCGGCGCGACGCTCTACGGCTCGGTGCAGGACGGCACCCTGACCTTCGAGGAGGGTGACGTCAAGGAGATCGCTACCGCGCTCACCGTCGTCAGCGACGAGACACCGTGGACGAGCGTGGCCGACCACGGTGACCCGTTCGAGCGGATCGGCGCGTTCGACCAGGGCCGCCGCGGTGGTGTCCCGGCGTGCCTGCCCGGCGCGGTGCGCTGACCGGCGGCTAAAACGGTCGACACCCCACGCGTCTCGCCGGAGGATTGCGGCATGTCCGATCTCACCGTCCGCACCTTGACCCCGGATGACTTCGCCGAGTTCTCCACGATGCTCAGCGGCGCGTTCCTGGTCGACAACCGCGACGACGAGGTCGAGGTCGAGCGCGGCGTCTTCGAGCCGGAGCGGCATCACGGCGTCTATGACGGCACGCGGTTGGTCGGCAGCACCGGGATCCAGACCCGCCTCCTCACGGTGCCCGGGGCCGGTCCGACACCTGCCGCCGGGGTGACCGCGGTCGGGGTGGCACCGGACGCCCGCCGCCGGGGCGTGCTCAACGCGGCCATGCGTGCCGAGCTCGACGAGCTGCACGAGTCCGGCACCGAGCCGGTGGCCGTGCTGTGGGCATCGCAGGCGCCCATCTACGGCCGCTTCGGCTACGGCTGCGCCTCCACCGCGGCCCACCTGTTGGTGTCGGCGCAGGCGCCGTTCCGACCGGGCGTAGACGCCGGCGGCCGGGTCGAGCTGCTCGACGCCTCGACCGCCGGTCCGGTGATCCGGGCCGTGCACTCCGCGGTGGCCCCGCGCCGGGTCGGGTGGCTGTCGCGCACCGAGGGGCAGTGGCGGTGGTGGCTCATCGACAGCGAGTGGCGCCGCGACGGGGCGTCGGCCTACCGCTTCGCCGTGCACCACGGCCCCGACGGCCCGGACGGCTACGTGGTGTTCCGGGTCAAGCTGTCCTTCGGCTCCACCGGGCCGGACTCGGAGCTGTGGGTACGCGAGCTCGTCGCCGTCACACCGCAGGCCGCCGCCGCGCTGTGGCGGACGCTGCTCGATCTGGACCTGGTCGGCCAGGTCAGGTACCACAACCTGCCGCTGGACGACCCGCTGCAGCAGATGCTGCTCAACCCGCGCGGCACGCTCACCGCCGTCGTCGACCAGCTCTGGGCCCGGCTGGTGGACGTCGACCGGGCACTGCAGGCCAGGCGCTACGCCGCCGGGTGTGACGTCGTGCTGGAGCTCACCGACGGCTTCTGCCCGTGGAACGCCGGTCGCTGGCGGCTGGCCGTCGACGTCGACGGCACCGCCGAGGTGACCCGGACCGACGCCCCGGCCGAGCTGCGGTGCGACGTCGCCGACCTCGGCGCGATGTACCTCGGCGGCCCACGGCTGGCCGCGCTCGCTGCCGCCGGGCGGGTGCACGAGCTGCGGCCGGGCGCGGTGCTTGCGGCGTCGCGAGCCTTCGCCGGCGACATGGCACCGCATTGTCCCGAGGTGTTCTGAGGGGAATCTCAGATTTCGCAGGTACGCTCGGCAGGGTGACTGGAACGATCGTGACCCTGCTCCTGGTTCTGCTCATCGCGGGCGCGGGTGTGTGGCTGGTGCGGCAGCGCGGTGCCACTCGGCAGCGCGAGCTGGCCGACGCGCAGTCCGAGGCGCGCCGCTGGGTCGAGCGGCTCGGCGGGCAGGTGCTGAACCTGCAGGGAACCGACGAGGCGTCCAAGCAGGCCATGGCCGATGCCTCCGAGCGGTACAACGCAGCCGGCTCGCAGCTCGAGCAGGCCAACAGTCCTGAGCAGTACCGCCAGGCAATCGTGACCGCATACGAAGGCCTGTACTACGTACGGGCGGCCCGCACCGCGATGGGCATCGACCCCGGTCCCGAGCTGCCGCCGCTGCCCGGGCAGCGCCGCGCCGGCGAGGTCACCGAGGACCGCGATGTCGAGGTGGAGGGCCACCGCTACAGCGCCTCACCGAACCCGTCCGACCGCAACCGGCACTACTACCCCGGCGGCGACGTGGCCGGCCGGCCGGTACCCGGTGGCTGGTACTCCGAGCCGTGGTGGCGCACCGCGCTGGTCGCCGGGGCGTGGGGGGTCGGCTCGTTCCTGCTGTTCGACGCGATGTTCAGCGGCATGCACGGCAACGCATACGGCGACGGCGCGGCGGCCGGTGAGGGCGACGGCGGCGGCGATGCCGGCGGCGACGGTGGTGGCGATGCCGGCGGCGACGCTGGCGGCGACTTCGGCGGCGGTGGCGACTTCGGCGGCTTCGGCGACTTCTGACCGGGACTGCTAGCCCGCTGCGCTGATCCCCGTCGCTGCCGGCTGGCACGTCGGGCACCAGTAGAGGTTGCGGCCGGCCAGCACCACCCGCGGCAGGAGCGTGCCGCACACCAGGCACGGCTGCCCGTGGCGCCGGTAGACGTAGACCTCGCCCCCGTGCCGGTCGCGACGCGATGCCCGCCCGGTAACGGTGGGGTCGTCCGCCGGCCGGACCGTGTCGATCCGGCCGGTGCGCAGCCCGTCGCGCATCAGCGCCACCAGGTCCGCCCACAGCGCGTCCCACTGCTCGCGGCGCAGCTCGCGTCCGGGCAGCATCGGGTCCAGCCCGTGCCGGAAGAGGATCTCCGCCCGGTAGACGTTGCCGACGCCGGAGATCACGCGCTGGTCCATCAGCAGCGCCGCCAGCGGAGCCTGCGAACGCTGCAGCCGTTGCCAGGCCCGCTGCGGGTCGGCGTCGCGCCGCAGCGGATCCGGCCCGAGCCGAGCCCGCAAGGCCTTGACCTCCGCGTCACGCAGCACCTCGCACGCCGTCGGCCCGCGCAGGTCGGCCCAGTGCTGCTCGCCCACCATCCGCATCCGCAGCTGGCCGCGGGTCGGCGGCACCGGCACCGCGCCCTCGGTGAACGAGCCGAACAGCCCGAGGTGCACGTGCACCACCAGGTCGCGGTCGTAGACGTGGAACAGGTGCTTGCCGTGCGCCTCAGCCCGTAGCAGGGGGCGGCCGTCGACCTCTGCGGCGCCCGCCGCGAACTTGCCCTGCGGGCTAGACACCGCCACGGGCGCGCCGCGGAAGTGCTTGCGGTGGACCCGCGCCAGCCGGTGCAGCGTGTGACCCTCTGGCACCAGCCCGACCCTAGCTCGGCAGCGGCGGCGGCTCGCCGGTGTCCTCGTAGACGTTCAGGATGGCGATGCGCCGGGCGTGCCGCTCGTTGCCGGAGAACGGCGTGCTGACGAACGCGGTGGCTATCTCGGCGGCCTGCTCGGGCGTGTGCATCCGGGCGCCGATGCCCGCGACCTGTGCGTCGTTGTGCTCGCGGGCGAGCTGCGCGGTCTCCACGCTCCAGGCCAGCGCCGCGCGGCACCCATTGACCTTGTTGGCCGAGATCTGCTCGCCGTTGCCCGACCCGCCCAGGACGATCCCCAGGCTGTCCGGGTCGGCGACGACGCGCAGTGCGGTGTGGATGCAGAACGAGGGGTAGTCGTCGTCGGCGTCGTAGGACGCCGGCCCGACGTCGACCACCTCGTGCCCGGAATCCGCGAGATGGGCCAGCAGGTGAGCCTTCAGCTCGAACCCGGCGTGGTCGGAGCCAAGGTAGACGCGCACAGGCGACGATCCTTCCGTAGCGACGCCGGCAGACGGCGCCTGGGGCCTCGGGCCTGCAGACCAACGACCCCGAAGCGACGGTGTCAGCCTGAGCCGGAGTTGTCGCTGCCTGGGCCCGAGTTGCCGGCCGAGCCGAGCCGGCGGAACGACTGGATGTGCAGGTTGCCGTCCGACCTCGGCACGACAGTGAACTCGTAGAGATCCCGCGTCGAGCGGCCGTTGCTCTCGTCGAAGCGGATGGTGGCGCGCACGGTGCCGTCGTTGACGGCGGTGGCCTCGCTGACGCCGACCGCACTCATCCGGGCGTAGAAATTCCGGAACCCTTCGAAGCCGCCGGACTGGCTCTGCGCCGTCGGGCCGAGTCGCGCCCACGCCGCGTCGACGTTGCCCGGCAACAACGCGTAGAACTGCTGCACGAACGCCACCGCCGTCGGCGCCACTGCCGCAGGCGCTGCCGGCGCCCCGGTGCCGGCAGGCGTCTGGCCCGCGACGTCCGGAGTGGAGGCGGGCGCGGACGAGGCCGGCGGTGAGGCGGCGGTCGCCTGTCCGCCGTCCGTGTTGCGCAGCGTCGCAAGGAGCACGGCCGCCACAGCCAGCACGGCGACGATCACCGCCAGCGCTATCAACGTGGGCCGGCGCCGCGATGACGCGCCGGGAGTCGCAGCCGCAGGCACGTCCAGCCGGGTGCCGCCCGGCGGCCCGGCCGCGGGGCCGACCGGTGAGCCGACCGAAGGTCGCGGCGGGGACACCTCGCCCACCGGGTCGAGGAGGCCAGCCGCCACAGGTCCCGCGACCGCGACCGTCGCTTCCTGCGCCTGCGCTTCCTGCGCCGGCGCGACAGGAACGGTCGCCTCGCGATCGGAGTGCGCGCCGGTCATCGGCGCCCTGTCGGCGACCACCGTCAGCTCGTTCTGCGCGGCCTGCGCCGTCGGTCGCTCGGCCGGGTCGGCGCGCAGCAGACGCATCAGCACGGCGGTGAGCGGCCCGGCGTTGGTGGGCGGCCGCACGTTGCCGCCGGCAACCGTGTGCAGCAGCGCGTAGGCGTTGTCCGACAGCCCGAACGGCGGCTCGCCCTCGACGGCGGCGTACAGCGTCGCGCCGAGCGCGAAGACGTCGGAGGCCGGCGTGGGGGTCTGGCCGCGGGCCACCTCGGGCGCGAGATACGCCGGAGTGCCGGCGATGAGGCCGGTCCGGGTCAGCTGCACCTCGTCCGCCGCGCGGGACACCCCGAAGTCCACGATCTTGACGTTGCCGTTGTCGGCGAGCAGGACGTTGCCGGGCTTGATGTCGCGGTGCACGACGCCCACCCCGTGGGCCGCGGCGAGCCCGGCAGCGGCCTGCCGTCCGATTTCGGCGACCTCGCGCGGCGGCAGCGGGCCGCGCTCGGCGAGCACGGTGTCGAGGCTGCGCGAGGGCAGGTACTCCATGACCAGCCACGGCCGGTCGTCGTGCAGCGCCACGTCGTAGACGGAGATGACGTTGGGGTGTTGCAGCCGCGCGGCGATGCGGGCCTCGCGCTGGATACGGTCGCGCGCCTCGTCGAACGATCGGCCGTCAGGGTCCAGCCGTGGCTCGACGACGGCCAGCAGCTCCTTGATCGCCACCGTGCGGCGCAGCTTCTCGTCGGTGGCCTCCCACACGACGCCCATCCCGCCGGAGCCGATGCGCCGGTCCAACCGGTATCGGCCGGCGACGAGGACCTTCTCGGTGTCGTCCGTGGTCGTCACCGGCCCCAGGGTAGGAGCGGGAGCCGCGCTCGGCACAGCGGAGTGTCACGATCGACAGGTGCAGGCACGAAAGCGCGTCACGCTGCGTTCCATCCGCGATGCCGACGGATCGCGCCATCTCGACGCCCATGTCACCGCCGAGGGGGACGTGGTCGTCGAGGGGCAGGATCTCGGCCCCGGGGTGGAACGAGCGTTCGGGCCGGGTTTGACCGAGTACGAATGGACGCACACAGTGCGCGCCGCGGACGTCCCGCTGCTGGTCGAGGCCCTCGGCGGTGCCCCGGGTGATGACGTCCTCGCGCTGATGCGACGTGTCTGCTCCGGAGACGGCGTGGTGCGGCTGGCCGCGTTGCTGGCTCCCGACGGCCCGGTGCCGGCCGAGTTCTGGAGCCGGGTCGGCGACTGACGTCGGGGTGCGGTCGTAGCCTAGTTGGCGTGCGACTGGCCACCTGGAACGTCAACTCCGCGAAAATCCGCATCCCCCGGCTGCTGCCGTGGCTCGACCAGCGCGCGCCCGACGTCGTCTGCCTACAGGAGACCAAGCTCAGCGACGCGGCGTTCGACGAGGCGCTCGGCGCTGAGTTGGCCGACCGCGGCTACCAGGTGGCCCACCATGGCGACGGGCGCTGGAACGGTGTGGCCATCCTGTCCAAGGTGGGCCTCGACGAAGTGATGCGCGGGCTGCCCGACGAGCCTGGATTCCCGAACCCCGAGGCGCGCGCGGTCACGGCGACCTGCGCAGGGCTGCGGGTCACCAGTGTGTACGTCCCGAACGGCCGCACGCCCGACGACCCGCATTACCAGTACAAGCTCGCCTGGCTGGCCCGCTTGCACGACACCGTCGCCGACGGCCCGGTGGACTGCAGCGTGGTGTGCGGCGACATGAACATCGCGCCGACCGACGCCGACGTCTGGGACCCGGCCGTCTTCCGCTTCTCCACCCATGTCACGCCCCCCGAGCGTGCCGCGCTCGCGAAGCTGATCGGGCTCGGGCTGCGCGACGTGCTGCGCGAGCGTTGGCCCGACGACCGGGTGTTCACCTACTGGGACTACCGCGCCGGCCGGTTCCACCAGGACCTGGGGATGCGCATCGACCTGGTGCTCGCGGGCGCAGACCCGGCCGGCCGGGTGCACGCGGTGTGGGTGGACCGGCAGGCCCGCAAGGGCAGTGGGCCGAGCGACCACGCGCCGGTGATCGTCGACCTGGACGAGGCGCCCGACGGCAACGCCGGCCCGGTCGTCCCGCCGCCCTCCGCGCCGGCCGCCCGTCCGAAGCGGAGCTGACCCGAGCGACGGCAGCCCCCACTCACATGTGACAGAACATCCGCTGGGCGCAAGAAAAGCCACACGAGTGGCAGCCGGCGAAGCGGAGCTGACCCGAGGCGCCGCGCGGCCATTGTCGGAAGGCCCGGGAAGGGTCACTATTGGTTGCCTGCGACACCGGAGGAAGCCCCGTGAACATCGAGGGAATCATCACCGCGAAGGGTCGCACGGTCGAGACGATCCTCCCGACCGCGACGGTCGCCGACGCTGTGCAGCGCATGACGGCGACGAACATCGGTGCGCTGGTCGTCACCCGCGACGGTCAGAAGATCGACGGCATGATCTCCGAGCGGGACGTCGTGCGCGGGCTCGGCAGGCACGGCTCAGCGGTCACGGAGATGGCGGTCAGCGAGATCATGTCGCGCGGGGGCCCGACGTGCAGCCCAGACGACACCCTTCCCGAGGTGATGGCGCGGATGACGCGCAAGCGTGCCCGCCACCTTCCGGTGGTTGCCGGCGGAGAGCTGGGTGGCCTCGTCAGCATCGGCGACGTGATCGCTGCCCGGTTGTCCGAGGTGGAACTCGAGACCGGGGTGCTGCGGGATCTCTATATCGCCCGCCACTGAGCGCCGGCGCTGCGGCCGGCGTCAGTCGAACACCGGGCGTTCGGTCCGGGTGCGCTTGAGCTCGAAGAAGTGCGGGTAGCTGGCCAGCGTGCAGGCCGCATCGAAGATCGACCCCGCCTCGTCACCGCGCGGGATGCGGGAGAGCACCGGGCCGAAGAAGGCCGAGCCGTCGACGTGGATGGTCGGCGTACCGACGTCGGACCCGACCGGCTCCATCCCCGCGTCGTGGCTCGCCTTGAGCTCGGCGTCGTAGTCGGTGCTGGTGGCGGCCTGCGCCAGCTCCGCAGGCAACCCGACCTCAGCCAGCGCCTCGGTGATCACCTGCGGGAAGTCTTTGTTGTCCTGATCGTGGATCCGGGTGCCGAGCGCAGTGTAGAGCGGCCCGAGCACCTCCGGACCGTGCTGCAGGGTGGCTGCCATCGCCACCCGCACCGGCCCCCAGGACCGATCAAGGAACTGCTGGTACTTCTCGCCATGCTCGCGGTCGGCGTTGAGCAGCGCGAGGCTCATGACGTGGAAATTCAGGTCGATGTCGCGCACCGTGCCGACCTCGAGCATCCAACGCGAGCTCAGCCAGGCCCACGGGCAGGCCGGGTCGAACCAGAAGTCCACGCGAGCGTTGTCGCAGTCCATACGTCTTCCGTACCCCCGGCCAGTGTCAGCGATGCTGTCAGGCTCAACACAGCGACGCCGTGGGGTGTTCCGGCCACGGCAGCGCCGGCCAGCTCGTGGTTGGATCGCCGCTAGCGATCACCCCATCGAGCGCACGAGGAGATCTGTGGCTCCGCCCAACCTGACCCGCACCGCGGCCGCCGAGCGCGCCGCGCTGCTCGACGTGCACACCTACCGTGTCGAGCTCGACCTGACCGACGGCGGCGGCAAGCCCGGCGAGGACACCTTCCGCAGCACGACGACCGTGCAGTTCGCCGCTCGCGAGCCCGGCGCCTCGACGTGGGCGGACATCGTCGCGGCGAGCGTGCACAGCGCGGTGCTCAACGGGGTGGAGCTGGACGTCTCGGGCTACCGGGAGGACGACGGGGTCGCGCTGCCCGACCTGGCCGCCGAGAACGAGCTCGTGGTGGTCGCCGAGGGCCGGTACATGAACACCGGTGAGGGGCTGCACCGCTTCGTCGACCCGGTCGACGGCGGGGTGTACCTCTACAGCCAGTTCGAGACCGCGGACGCCAAGCGGATGTTCGCCTGCTTCGACCAGCCCGACCTCAAGGCTCGCTACCAGCTCACCGTCGACGCGCCCGCCGACTGGAAAGTGATCTCCAACGCCACCGCGGAGCGGACCTCCGACAGCCCTGCCGCTGCTGGCGGCGCGGTGCGGCACACGTTCGCCACCACCGAGCTGATGAGTACCTACCTGGTAGCGCTGATCGCCGGCCCGTACGCGCAGTGGACCGACGAACACCGTGACGACAACGGCGCGGCAATCCCGCTGGGCATCTACTGCCGCACGTCGCTCGCCCAGCACATGGACGCCGAGCGGCTGTTCACCGAGACCAAGCAGGGCTTCGACTTCTACCACGGCGCGTTCGGCATCCGGTACCCGTTCGGCAAGTACGACCAGCTGTTCGTGCCGGAGTTCAACGCCGGGGCCATGGAGAACGCCGGCGCGGTGACCTTCCTGGAGGACTACGTCTTCCGCTCCCGGGTGACCCGGTTCCTCTACGAGCGGCGCGCCGAGACCGTGCTGCACGAGATGGCCCACATGTGGTTCGGCGACCTGGTCACCATGCGCTGGTGGGACGACCTGTGGCTCAACGAGTCGTTCGCCACCTGGGCCTCGGTGCTGTGCCAGGCCAACGCCACCGAGTACACCAACGCGTGGACGACCTTCGCCAACGTGGAGAAGTCGTGGGCGTACCGCCAGGACCAGCTGCCCTCCACGCACCCGATCGCGGCCGACATCCCGGACCTGCAGGCCGTCGAGGTCAACTTCGACGGCATCACCTACGCCAAGGGCGCCTCGGTGCTCAAGCAGCTCGTCGCCTACGTCGGGCTGGACAACTTCCTGGCCGGGTTGCGTCGCTACTTCGACGCGCACAAGTGGGGCAACGCCACCTTCGACGACCTGCTGGGGGCGCTGGAGGAGGCGTCGGGCCGCGACCTGTCCGACTGGGGCGCGCAGTGGCTCAAGACAACCGGGCTGAACCTGCTGCGGCCGTCGTTCACCGTCGACGAACAGGGCCGGTTCGAGAGCTTCGCCGTGCTGCAGGGCGGGGCGCGGCCGGGTGCGGGCGAGCTGCGCACGCACCGGCTCGCGGTCGGGGTCTACGACGATGACGGCTCGGGCAAGTTGGTCCGCACCCATCGCGTCGAGGTCGACGTGGCCGGGGAGCGCACCGAGGTGCCCGAGCTGGTCGGTGTGCCGCGCGGGCGGTTGGTGCTGGTCAACGACGACGACCTGACCTACTGCACGCTGCGGTTGGACGCCGAGTCGCTGGCGGTGCTCGTGGACCGCATCTCCGACATCGCCGACCCGCTGCCGCGCACGCTGTGCTGGTCGGCGGCCTGGGAGATGACCCGCGAGGCAGAGCTCAAGTCCCGCGACTTCGTGGCGCTCGCCGCAGGTGGCTTGCCTGCGGAGCCCGAGATCGGCGTCGTTCAGCGGCTGCTGATGCAGGCGCAGACCGCCCTGAACTCCTACACCGACGAGCAGTGGGCTGCCGAGCGCGGCTGGCCGCAGATCGTCGGCACGCTGCGGGCGATGATCGAGGCGGCCGAGCCCGGCTCGGACGGCCAGCTGGCGTCGGTGAACGCCCTGACTGGCAGCGTGCTGGACGAGGCCACGTTGGGCACGCTCGCCGACTGGCTCGCCGGCTCGAACGTCCCTGACGGGCTCACCGTCGACACCGACCTGCGCTGGCGGCTGCTGCACGCGCTGGTGGCGCACGGCGTGGCCGGCGAGGCGGAGATCGCGGCCGAGTCGCACCGGGACCCCACGTCCACGGGCACCCGGCAGGCTGAACGAGCCCGTGCGCTGGTGCCGACCGAGGAGGCGAAGGCCACCGCGTGGCAACGCGCCGTGCACGACGACGAGCTGCCGAACGCGGTCAACGAGGCGATCATCTCCGGGTTCTCGCACCCGTCCCAGAAGGCGCTGCTGGCGCCATACACCGAACGTTACTTCGCCGAGGTGGCCGACGTCTGGGCGCGTCGGACCAGCGAGCGGGCGCAGACGGTAGTCGTGGGGCTGTTCCCGTCGTGGGCCGTGGACAAGGCGACCGTTGACGCCGCGGACGCCTGGCTGGCCGACGACTCGCATCCGCCTGCCCTGCGGCGGCTTGTCTCGGAGGGCAGGGCCGGCATCGTGCGGGCGCTGACCGCGCGGGAGTTCGACCGCAGCTAGCCACCCACCCCCGCGGTCAGCGTGGATCGCTCCGGTAGGCGACCGACCGGTGCCGGACCGCCAGGACCCGCACTCGGCCGCCATCTGCCTGCAGGGTGTAGAGGATGCGGAAGACGCCGACGCGCAAGGAGCGCACGCCACGCAGTCGCCCGCGGAGGGCGTGACCCGCGTACGGATCGGATTCCAGCAGCGTCAAGGCGTCCAGGGCCGCCTCATCCAACGGCGGTGGTAGCTCGCGCAGCGCGGTGGCTGCCGGCCGGGTGACGACAACGTCAGCCAACAGCGCGCGCTTCGGCGACGTGCCGGCGAAGCTCCTCAAGCGGCACGTCGTCGGCGGGGTCGGCGTCCAGGCCGTCGGCCAGCGCGTCCATGGTGTCGGGGTCCGACAGCACCTCGGCCGTCTCCTCCAGCGCCGTGTACTCGTCGTGCGGGACGATGACGGCTGCTGGCCGACCGTGGCGAGTCACGATGACGTGCTCGCGGCGATCACTGACCTCATCCAGCAACGGCCCGAGGTCACGTCGCAGATCCTTGACCGGAACCGTCTTCGCCATGACGGCAGCTTAGCAAAATGTACTCACCGGTGTACACAAGTCGGGTCGGCGCTCAGGAGCGGCGCGGGCGGCCGGAGGCTTGGTCGGCCAGCATGTGCAGGCCGCTGAGCAGCCCGCCGAACAGGTCGCCCTTCTTGAAGGACGCCACCATGGTCATGACGCCGAGCTTCGCGCCGCGGTCGGGCAGCCGCGCCACGGCCTCGTGTCCGGTGATGATCTCGATCTGCCGCTGCTCCGGCGACACCGCGACCAGTACGGAGTTCTCGGCCGCGGCCCCGAGCCGGGCGAGGATCCGCTGGGCCACCGCGGGCGGGTCCGACCCGAGGTCGCCGAGGTAGAGGTTGAAGCGCAGCCCGGTGTCGCGGCTCGCCATCGTCAAGGCCTCGTCCAGCCGGGCCAGCTGCGCCGGGGTGAACGGGCTGTCGCGGCGATCCGGGTCGAGCTCGGTTGCAACGGACACCCGGCCGGACGGCGTCACCACCGCGCCCGGCTCGAGGGGTGCCAGCCGGTCGACCTCCGTCGATGTGCCGTGCTCACCAGCTGCCACGGGCACCTCCTGAGGTCTTCGATCCGCCGTCGGTCAGCACGCCGACCCGGGGGTCGGCGGGCGCGTCGGCGAGCGGAGGCAGGTCGGCGCCCTCCGGGTCGGCCGTCCACAGCACCGGCGGGTACGGCCACGGACTGCCGGCTTTGTACTTGCGACGACGACCGCGCCGCGCGATCGTCGGCGCCGCGATCAGCAGGTACAGCGCCAGTGGGGCGGCTACGAACGTCAGCACCGTCTGCAACACGCTCACGGCGCGCACGTTAGCCGACCGGCCGGGGTGACGGCCTACCCGGTGGGAGGTCGTCGATCACACCAGGGGGCAGCGGCTTCGAGCTGGGCGCCCAGCTCCAGCAGCAGCGCGTCACCTCCACGGGGCCCGACGAGCTGCACGCCGACGGGCAGCACCGGGCCGTCCACCCCGTCGGTCCAGTGCAACGGCAGGCTCAGCGCCGGATGCCCAGTGATGTTGTACAGGGCGGTGAAGGGCGTGAAGCGCTTCTGCCGCTCGTAGTCCTCCGCCGGGTCGCCACCGTCGGTGAACCAGCCCACCGGGCGCGGCAGCTGCGAGAGCGTCGGCGTCAGGACCACATCGACCTCGGCGTGCCGCGCCGCCACCTGCCTGGCCAGCCGGGTCGCGTTCTGCATGGCGGCGAGCAGCTCCGGCCCGCTCACCGCCGCGCCGCGCGCCCGCCACCAACGGGTCAGCGGGGTCAGCAGCGGCTCGGCGTCGGTCCATACCGGGTGGCTGTGTGCGAGCACCGCCCACACGGTCTCGAACACCGAGACGAACTCCTGGCCGACGCCGACGTCGAACTCCACCACCTCGTGGCCCAGCTCTTCCAGCAGCTCGCTGGCCCGCTCATAGCCGGCCATGCACTCCGGCTCGACCGCGACGTCGGTCAGCACCGGCCTCGCGTAGCGGCCGACCCGCAACCGCCCTGGCTGCGCCCGCTCCGCCCGGCTGAGGTAGCCGTCCGTGGTCGGCGGCGCAGGCGCTGGATATGGCTCGCCGGGCACCGGCACGGCCAGCGCGTCGAGCATCGCCGCGGCGTCGGTGACCGTGCGGGCCAGCGGACCGGACACCGACATCCCCAGCGGGTCGCTGCCCAGCGGGCCGCGGGAGACCAGCCCCCGGCTGGTCTTGAGCCCGACGAGCCCGCACGCCGCCGCCGGGATGCGGATCGAGCCGCCGCCGTCGGTGCCGTGCGCGATGGACACCAACCCGCCGGCCACGGCCGCACCCGCCCCGCCGGAGGAACCACCCGCGAGCCGGCCGGTGTCCCACGGCGTCACGGTCGGCGGCCGTCCCGCCGGCTCGGTGTAGGGCGGGAGGCCGAACTCAGGGGTGGCCGTCTTGCCAATGCTGATCGTGCCGGCGGCACGCAGCAGCCGCACCGAGTCGTCGTCGATCTCCGGCACGAAGCCGGCGTAGGCCACCGCGCCGAAGCTCGTCGGCACGCCCGCGGTCACAGCGAGGTCCTTGATGGCGGTCGGTACGCCGAGCAACGGCGACAGCCCAGTCGGGTCCGACGCCTGCGCCAGCTGTGCCTCCGCCTCGGCGGCCTGCTCGCGGGCGCGGTCGACGCTGAGGGTGACGAACGCGCCGAGCACCGGGTCCAGCTCCTTCACCCGCCGCAGCGCGTGCTCCACAAGCTCGGTCGGGCTCAGCTCGCCACTGCGCACGGCCTGCGCCTGCTGCAGTGCGGTCAGCTCATGCGGCTCGGTCATCGTGCAGGCCTACCACCGCCGACGTTCCCGCACCAACGCAACCGCCTCCAGCTGCGAGCGCACCTGGAGCTTGAGCAGGATCGAACGGATCTGGCTGCGCACGGTCGTGAGCGACACGACGAACTCGGCGGCGATCGCGGCCGCCCGCCGCCCTTCGACCAGCCGGTCGAGCACCTCGCGTTCCCGCGCGGTCAGCCGCTCCAGCCGGCGTGTCAACGCGGCGGCCTGCTCGCGGTGCTCCCGCTCGTAGGCCAGCCACTCCGCCCGCTCGACCTCGGACATCACCGGACGGCCGGCCACCGCGTCGATGGCCGCCGCGGTGAGCGTCGGCAGCGGCGCGGACTTGGACACCCAGCCCTGCGCGCCGGCGGCGATTGCCGCGGCGACCCGCCGCCGGTCCGCGGTGCCACTGACGACCAGCACCGCGCAGCCCTGCGCGCGCAGCCCGCCGATCAGCTCCACCCCGTCCACCGGCCGCCCTTCGGCGTCGTGACCGAGGTCGAGGTCGAGCAGGATCAGCCGCGGCGGCGTGGTGGCGACCTCGGCGAGCACCCCGGCCGCGTCGGTCACCGGGCAGCGGGTGGCGTGCAGACCCGCTTCCCGCAGCGCCAGCACCATGGCGGCGCTGACCAGCTCGTGGTCATCGATGACCACCACGGAGGGGGCCGCCGGGTCTGGGTCGGGGCTCTCAGCGTGCAAGGACTGCCGAGACGCCGCGTTGATGGCCGCCGGGCGCGGCCGTGACGGGTAGCTCCACCTGGACCATGCAGCCATGTTCCGCCGCCAGCACCCGCACCGCGCCGCCGACGCCCTCGGCCAGCTGGCGGCTGATGTGCAGCCCGAGGCCCTCGCCGGCCCCGCTGCCCAGCCGCACGCCACGGCGCAGCACCGCCTCTGCCACGTCCGGCGGGATCCCCGGGCCGTCGTCGGCGACCTCGACGACCGCGCGGTCAGCGCGGCGGAACGCGCGGATCATCACCGCCGCGCCGTGGGCGTGCCGGTCACAGTTGGCGAGCAGGTTGGTCACGACCTGCGCGAGCACGCTGGCCGAACCGGCCGCGCGCAAGGACGGGTCGGTGGTCAACTCGATACGCGAACCCGAGGCCTGCCACAGCGTCACGAGGTGGTCGAGGACCTCGCCGACGGCGTAGCTGCCAGGTTCCTGCCGTGGCCGCGACGGGTCGAGGATG
>Ga0136616_10000332_pt1 | contig 21309 bp, 23 predicted proteins | sample AntDrymUQ2992106_2_FD_106648 | JGI IMG/M metagenome (GOLD analysis project Ga0136616, IMG submission 106648) | Polar desert sand microbial communities from Dry Valleys, Antarctica - metaG UQ299 (21.06) | ecosystem: Environmental > Terrestrial > Soil > Desert | place: Antarctica: Dry Valley... | reverse complement strand
GGGGGGGGGGGGGGGGGGGGGGGGGGGGGGGGGGGGGGGGGGGGGGGGGGGGGGCGGGGGGGGCGGGGGGGGGGGGGGGGGGGGGGGGGGTGGGGCGGGTGCGGTGCCCCCCCCCCCGGACGGATTACGAGGCGCTCGTCGACGGGGTGCGCCTCGTCCATCGCTCCCTGACCGAGCTCTTCGGACGTGAGGGCCTCGCCGAGATCGAGACGAGCGGGAAGTTCGACCCGCACATCCACGAGGCACTGCTCTCGCAGCCGTCGGAGGCCGAGGAGGGAAGCGTGATCGAGGTGCTGCAGAAGGGCTACAAGCTCGGCGACACCGTCCTGCGACCCGCGCGCGTTGTGGTCGCGGCGGCGAAGGAGGAGGACGGTGGCGACGGCCGTTAACCCGAATCTCTACGAGGTTCTCGGCGTGCCAAAGAACGCCTCGGCTGACGAGATCAAGAAGGCCTACCGGAAGCTCGCCCGGGAGTACCACCCCGACCGCAACCCCGGCGACGCCTCGTCCGAGGAGCGCTTCAAGGAGGTGCAGGGGGCCTACGACGTGCTGTCCGACGCCGACAAGCGGAAGAGCTACGACACGTTCGGCTCGATCAACGGCCGGCCCGGGCCGGGCGACGCGGGTGGCTTCAACGTCAACGATTTCGACCTCGGTGATCTCTTCGGCGGGCTCTTCGGCGGCGGCCGCGCCAGGGGCGGCGGTCGTCCGCGCGCGGCGGCCCAGCGCGGCGCCGACTTCGAGGTGGAGGTGAGTCTCTCCTTCGAGGACTCGCTGCGAGGGATCGAGACGCGGATTCCCGTCGAGGTGCAGTCCTCGTGCAGTCGCTGCGGCGGCACGGGGGCGAAGGCCGGCACGTCGCCGAAGATCTGCCCCGAGTGCAGCGGTCGCGGCGTCAAGGCCGAGAGTCAGGGCCTCTTCGCGCTCTCGCAGCCGTGCCCGCGCTGCCGCGGCAACGGAACGGTGATCGAGGATCCGTGCGAGCAGTGCCACGGCTCCGGGCGCCAGCGGCGTACGAAGCGCTACAGCGTGAGGATCCCCGCCGGGGTGAAGGACGGCACGCGCATTCGCCTGAAGGGCAAGGGCGAGCCGGGCCGTGCGGGAGGCCCTTCAGGAGATCTCTTCGTCGTGACCCGCGTCGCCGCTTCGCCGCTGTACGAGCGGCGCGACAGCGACCTCGTGATCGAAGTGCCCGTCACCTATCCCGAGGCGGCGCTGGGTGCGACCGTCGAGGTCCCGACGCCCGAGGGGCCGATCTCGCTGAAGGTGCCGGCCGGTGCGCATGACGGGAAGCTGCTGCGCGTGCGCGGCAGGGGCGCGCCGAAGCTCGACGGCTCGGGCAAGGGCGATCTGCTCGCGCGGGTGCGCGTGCGGGTACCGCAGAAGCTGACGAAGGCCGAGCGCGAGGCGCTCGAGAACCTGCAGAAGGTCTCGAGGGAGGATCCGCGGGAGCGGCTCTTCTCGTGAGGGATGAAGCCCTGATGCCGGATCGCCCGCTGTACATGATCTCCGTCGCAGCCGACCTCGTCGGCATGCACCCGCAGACCCTCCGCATCTACGAGGCGAAGGGGCTCGTCCGACCCAAGCGCACCGCCGGGAACACGCGGCTCTACTCCGAGCGCGACCTCGAGCGCCTGCGACTCATCCAGCGGCTCACGACCGAGCTCGGCCTCAACCTCGCGGGCGTCGAGCTCGTGCTCCGGCTCGAGGACGAGCTCAAGCGCCTGCACGCCCGGCTCGAGCGCGTCGAGCGCAGAGCGCAGGAGGAGATTCAGAACGTGCACAAGAGCTACCGACGGGAGCTCGTGCTCTACCGGGAGCAGACCCTTCCAAGCCCCAGAAGAGAGCGATCATGGACTTCGACAAGCTGACGCTGAAATCACAGGAGGCCGTGGCCGGCGCGCAGGAGCTCGCCCGCCGCGGCGGGAACCCCGAGATCCACCCCGAGCACCTGCTCCTCGCGCTGCTCGACCAGGAGCTGCCCCAGACACTCGTACAGCGCGCGGGGTCAGACCCCGCCGAGCTGCGCGCGCAGGCGGACGCGCGTCTGCGGAACCGCGCCTCGATGCAGGGGGCGCAGAACCTCCAGCCGCAGATCTCGAACGCCTTTCGGAAACTGCTCGACGGTGCCTCCGACGAGGCCCGGAGGCTGGAGGACGACTACGTCTCGACCGAGCACCTCCTGCTCGCGCTCGACGTCCTGCCCCGGGACGCACTCCTCGCGGCGCTCAAGGACGTGCGCGGCGGCCAGCGGGTCACCTCGCAGGATCCCGAGGGCACCTACCAGGCGCTCGAGAAGTTCGGGCGAGACCTCACCGCGCTCGCGGAGGGCGGCAAGCTCGACCCGGTCATCGGCCGCGACGAGGAGATCCGGCGCGTAATCCAGGTGCTCTCGCGTCGGACGAAGAACAATCCGGTGCTGATCGGCGACCCGGGCGTCGGCAAGACCGCGATCGCCGAGGGACTGGCGCAGCGCATCGTCGCCGGCGACGTGCCCGAGAGCCTCAAGGGCAAGCGCGTGTGGGCGCTCGACATCGGCTCCCTGCTTGCCGGCTCGAAGTACCGGGGCGAGTTCGAGGAGCGGCTGAAGGCCGTGCTCGGCGAGATCCAGGGCTCGGAGGGCGAGATCGTCCTCTTCATCGACGAGCTGCACACGATCGTCGGCGCGGGAGCGGCCGAGGGTGCGGTCGATGCGGCCAACCTGCTGAAGCCGCTGCTCGCGCGCGGCGAGCTCCGGTGCGTCGGCGCGACGACGCTCGACGAGTACCGCAAGTACATCGAGAAGGACGCGGCGCTCGAGCGTCGCTTCCAGCCGATCCTCGTCGGCGAGCCATCCGTGGCCGACACGATCGCGATCCTCCGCGGGCTGAAGGAGCGCTACGAGGCGCATCACGGCGTCCAGATCCGCGATGCGGCGCTCGTCGCCGCGGCCGTGCTCTCCGACCGCTACATCAGCGGCCGCTTCCTGCCCGACAAGGCGATCGACCTGGTCGACGAGTCGGCTTCGCGCCTGCGCATGGAGATCGAGTCCTCGCCCGTCGAGCTCGACGAGGCCGAGCGGCGCGTACGTCAGCTCGAGATCGAGCTCGCGGCGATGGCGAAGGAGTCACCCGGGGTGCGCGAGCCCGTGGAGCGTGAGCTCGCCGAGGCCAAGGAGCGCCGGGACGAGCTGGGCGCGCGCTGGGCGCAGGAGAAGGACGCCCTCGAGCGCGTGAGCGAGATCAAGCGCCGGATCGACGAGTTGCGGGTCGAAGCGGATCGGTCCGAACGGCTCGGCGAGCTGGGCCGCGTCGCCGAGATCCGCTACGGCGAGCTGCCGTCACTCGAGCGCGAGCTCGCCGAGCGGGACGGCGCGCCGACTCCCAACCCCATGGTGAAGGAGGAGGTCGACGAGGACGACGTCGCCGACGTCGTCGGGCGCTGGACGGGCATCCCTGTCTCGCGGCTCCTCGAGGGCGAGACCGAGAAGCTGATCCACATGGAGGAGCGGCTGCACGGCCGGCTCGTCGGGCAGGACGAGGCCGTGGAGGGCGTGGCGAATGCGCTCCGGCGCGCGCGCACCGGCCTCCAGGATCCGAACCGGCCGATCGGCTCATTCGTCTTCCTCGGTCCGACGGGCGTCGGCAAGACGGAGCTCGCGAAGGCGCTCGCCGAGTTCATGTTCGACGACGAGCGCGCGCTCGTCCGTCTGGATATGTCGGAGTATCAGGAGCGGCACACGGTCGCGCGGCTCGTCGGTGCCCCGCCCGGCTATGTCGGTTACGAGGAGGGCGGTCAGCTGACCGAGGCGGTGCGGCGGCGTCCGTACTCCGTCGTCCTGCTCGACGAGATCGAGAAGGCGCACGGCGAGGTCTTCGATGTGCTCCTGCAGATCCTCGACGACGGGAGGCTCACGGATGGACACGGGCGGACGGTCGACTTCCGGAACACCGTCGTGATCATGACTTCGAACATCAGGGCGGCTGCGACGATGCGCGACCACTTCCGGCCCGAGTTCCTGAACCGGATCGATGAGATCGTCGAGTTCCGGGCGCTGACGCGCGAGCAGCTCGCCGACATCGTCGAGCTGCAGCTCGAGCAGCTGCGCCGCCGGCTGCGCGACCGCGGCTTCGAGCTCGAGCTGACCGCGGCGGCGAAGGAGGCCCTGGCCGAGGCGGGCTGGGACCCTGCCTACGGGGCGCGGCCTCTGAAGCGGGCGATCCAGCGGCTCGTCGAGAACCCGCTCGCACTGCGGCTGCTCGAGGGCGAGTTCGGCGACGGCGACACGATCCTCGTCGACGCCCGCGACGGCGAGATCGTGTTCGAGCGAGCTGGCGCGGCGGTCGCGGCAGGAGTGTGAGCCGGAGTCGTCAGGATCTGTCAGTGGGCATGAGGGTGAACGCGGCTGCTCCGTCGAGTGGACGAACCGTCCGAAGCTTCGCCGAGGCCGGTTTCTGCGAGGTGCCGGTCGACGTCGTTCGCAACATCGCCCGGACCCCCGCCCACGCCGATCGCCGTGATTCGCGGGCGCGCTGGTGCATGCCGACCGGTTCTTCGTCGAGCTCGAGCTCGATATGCCGGGTGTGGAGCCCGGCTCCATCGACATGACGTTCGAGAAGAACGTGCTTACGATCAAGGCCGAGCGGCGCTTCGAGCGCCCTGAGAGCGACGAGATCCTCGTCTCCGAGCGACCGCAGGGGCGCTAGCGTTCCGCGCGTGGGGGAGCTCCTCGTCGTCGGCGCGACCGAACCCGAGCTCGAGGGCGCCCTCGGTCTCGCCACGCTCGTCTGCGGCGTCGGCCCGGTGGAGGCGGCGGCGGTGACCGCTCGGGCGCTCGCGACGGAGCGTCCCGCAGCCGTCCTGCACGTCGGCATCGCCGGGGCCCGTCGTGCGAGCGGCGTGAGGCCGCCCGCGCTCGTGCTCGGAGCGGAAGCGCTCTACTGCGACGCCGCCGGCCCACTCGTGACCGCCCGCGTCCTCCCGGGTCGCGCCCTGCTCGATGCTGCGCGCAGAGCGCTGCCAGAGGCGCGGGTGCTGCCGGTCGGAACGAGCGCCCGGGTCGGCGGCACGACCGGGGCGGGCGTTGAGGCGATGGAGGGCTTCGGCGTTCTGCGCGCGGCCGAGCTCGCCGGAGTTCCAGCCATCGAGCTGCGCGCGGTGTCGAATGAGATCGAGGAGCTCGACCGCGGACAGTGGCGGTTCGCGGAGGCGCTCGAAGCGCTCGCGGCCGCAATCCCACGCCTGGCCGCCGCCTGCGCCCGGGCGCTGTAGTGGCGAAGGGTGAAAGGAGAGCGCGGCGCCCGACGAACGGCCGTCAGCCCCTGCCGCCGCCGCTGCCACCGGGCGAGCGCACGGTCGGTCAGCTGGTCGCCGAGGCGCTGCGGCTCTACGGCCGGCGCTTCTGGCCCTCGCTCGCCCTGGGGGTCGGCCCGGCGGCCGCGGGCGTCGGGCTCGCCTTCATCCCGGGCCTGGCGCAGCTGGCCTTCGCCCTGACCGCGGGCGCGCTCCTCGTCACGGCCTCGTACGTCGGGGCCTGTCTTCTCGCGGCGGAGGCCCCGCTGTCGACCGGGAGGATTCCGGCCGTGGCCGCCGCGGGCGTCCTCATGCTCCTGCCGGTGCCGTTCCTCGCGAGTCTGTTCATCTTCCCGGCGGTTGCCTGGCTCGCGCTGCTCGGGTTCGCCGTACCCGCGATCGTCCTCGAGGGAAGGGGGTTTCGCGCCGCCTTCCGGCGCTCGCTCGAGCTGGCGCGCGCCGACTACGTCCACGCGCTCGGTGGGCTCGCCACGCTCGTGCTCACAGGCTTGCTGACGGCCACCGTCCTCTTCTTCCTGCTGCGGGGACAGGGGGAGGCCACGCTCAACGGCGCCGCCTTCCTCTCGGTGCTCGTCATCTCGCCGCTCCTCTTCCTCGGTGCGGCGCTCCTCTACTTCGACCAGGTTGCGCGCGTCGAGCGTCCTCGTACTAGAGTTTCGCGGCGATGGCGCTCGTGAAGCTTCGCGCTCCCCTGAGAGAGCTCGCCGGCGGCCGCACCGACCACAGGCTCGACGGAGCGACGGTGGGTGAGCTCATCCACGCGCTCGAGCGCGCCCATCCTGCGCTGGCCGGCTGGATCCTGGACGAGCGAGGAGGCATCCGTCCCCACGTCAACGTCTTCGTCAACGGTACGCACGGCCGCGAGGACACCGCGGTGAGCTCCGACGACCGGGTGCACGTCCTGCCCTCGATCTCGGGCGGCTGAGGCGCCGTGACGGAGCTCCTCGTCGGCACGCGCAAGGGTCTCTTCCTCCTCGAAGGCGAGGGCGGCGCCTACGACGTGCGCGCACGCGCCTTCGCCGGCGAGCCCGTCGAGTACGCGGTGCGAGACGGCCGCACAGGGCTGACGCTCGCCTCGGTCACCTCGGCCTTCTACGGGCCGAAGATCTGGATCACGGACGATGTCAGCGGCGACTGGGAGCAGGCGGACGGAGTGGTGCTGCCGGACGACGGCGAGGCTGCGCTCGTACGCATCTGGACGATCGTCGCCGGCGAGGCGGAGGGCCTGCTCTACGCAGGCGGTGACCCGGGAGTTCTCTTCGAGAGCCGTGACGGCGGGCGCACCTGGGAGGTGAACCGCGGCCTCTGGGATCAGCCGACGCGACCCTCGTGGCAGGCCGGCGGCGGCGGACTCTGCCTGCACTCGATCGTGCCCTGGCCGGGGGACGCGAGCAAGCTCGCGGTCGGTGTCTCGGCGGTCGGCGTCTGGCTCACCGACGACGGCGGCGAGAGCTGGCGGCACGGCAACGACGGCCTCGTGCCCCGCTACCTGCCGGAGGACGCCCGGGAGGACACGTTCGACCTGTGCGTCCATGATCTGCACCGCGCGCCGCGGCGTCCCGAGCGGCTCTTCCTGCAATTCCACGGCGGGGTCTACCGCTCGGACGATGCGGGCGAGACGTGGATCGACATCGCACCGGGCCTCCCGTCCGACTTCGGCTTTCCACTCGCCGTCGATCCAGCCGACCCGGACAGTGCTTACGTGATCCCGCTCACGGCCGACTCCGACCGGGTCACTCCCGACGGCCGCGTCCGGGTCTACGAGACCCGTGACGCGGGGGTGTCGTGGAGCGCCCGCGGCGACGGGCTCCCGCAAGGGGACGCCTACCTGACGGTTCTCCGCCAGGCGTTCGACCGCGAGGGCGAGGGGCCGGGTCTCGGGCTCTACTTCGGGGCCACCTCCGGGGACGTCTTCGGCTCGACCGACGCCGGCGCGACCTGGTTCACGGCCGCGAGCCGTCTGCCTCCGGTTTACTCCGTGCGCGTCGCGCCCGGGTAATCCTCCGAGGGGCGATAAGCTCGCCCTCTGGAATCTACGAGGAGGGCGCGATGCCGCTGTACATCCTGATGACGACCTTGACACCCCAGGGTGTGCAGACGCTGCGGTCGAACCCTTCGCGGCTCCGCGAGGTCAACCGGGACGTGGAGGAGCTGGGTGCCAAGCTGCTGCATCAGTGGGCGACCCTCGGGCGTTTCGACTTCCTGAACGTGATCGAGGCGCCGGACGAGACGACGGTTGCGAAGGTCTCGATCGCACTCGGCGCCCGCGGCAGCGCGAAGATGGAGACCGTGGTGGCGATGCCGATCGACGACTTCCTGGCCACGCTCGAATAGCTGAATGTCCCAGCCGAGTCCGGCCGTCTTCCTGTTCGGCCTCGCGCTCGCCGTCGGTCTCTCGCTGCTCGTCTTCTCGCACGCGCAGCGTCACGGCAGCCGCCGCGCGACGGCCTGGGGCGTGGGCGCCTTCCTCTTCGCCGGGCTCGTCGTCCCGGTCTACTTCATCCGCTTCTGGCTGAGGCGGAAAGCCCGCTAGCGTCGCGTGAAGACGTAGTCGTTGCTCTTCGCGCCGACGTGGCAGGAGTAGCACACCTGCCCGCGCGCGATCTCGCCGAAGCGCTTCGAGGCGCCGTCGCGCACCCACTCGATCATCACCCAGTCGTTGTTGCGCGGGCTCGCACCGCGCACCTTGCGCATGACGGCGATCAGGCCGACGTACCTCGTGCCCTGCCGCACGCCCTCCTTGACGACCACGGTGCCGTACGGGTATCGGCCCCTGCGCACGCGCTTGCTCGCGTAGACGTTCTTCGTACTGAGGTGCGCGTCGCCGGTGCGGCGAGGCGGGATCGACGCTCGGTTGATCCGGTTCCAGGCCCGGTAGCCGGCGGTGTAGCGCGGGAGGCCGGCCAGTGGCTCGGCTCGTGGTGCGCTCGGGCGGCTCTGAGCGAACGAAACGCCAGCCGTGAGTGCGGCGACGAGAAGTGCGAGCGCCAGAATGCGTGCGATGACGAAGACGTTACAGACCCGCGTGGGCGACCGCGACCTGCGCGGCCAGAGCCGCATTGTCGGCGATCAGCACCTTGTTGACCGGAACCGTGCGACCCTCGCTCTCGCGGTGCAGCTGCGCCAGCACGAAGGGCGTCACGGCGCCTCCGGTGACGCCCTGCGCCCGGGCTTCGGCCACAGCCCGCTCGATCAGGGGCTCGACATCGTCGAGGCCGTCGGCGGGCGGCCGTCCGAGGAGAAGCCCCGCTCCTCCGATCGCCCAGTGTGCTCGGGCGATCTCGGCCGCCTCTTTCGCCGTCTCGACGCGCGCCGACACCGGCGGCCCGCCCCGGGAGGTGTAGAAGAGCGGCAGCTCGTCCGTGCGGAAGCCCAGCACGGGAACGCCGAGCGTCTCGAGCACCTCAGCCGTCGCGGGGACATCGAGCAACGACTTGACCCCCGAGGAGGTGACGAGCACGGCCGTTCGCGCCAGCTCGGCGAGATCGGCGGAGATGTCCGGTGGAGTCGGAAAGCCCCGGTGCACTCCCCCGAGCCCGCCGGTGCCCAGGAAGCGGATACCGGCCGCGCGGGCGGCGGCGAGCGTCCCGCCCACGGTCGTCGCGCCGAGCGCGCGCGCCACCGCGCAGGCAGCGAGATCGCGCGGCCCCACCTTGCGCGCCGCCGAGCCTGCCTCTCCGAAGCGCCGCAGCTCGTCCGGCGACAGGCCGATGCGGATCTCGCCGTCGAGGACGCCCACCGTCGCGGGTACGGCGCCTGCCTCCCGGACCCGGCGCTCCGACGCGAGGGCCACCTCCATCCCCTCCGGCTGGGGGAATCCGTGTGCGACGAGCGTTGTCTCGAGCGCGACCACGGGCCGGGCGGACGCGAGCGCCTCCCGCACCTCGGGCGAGAGCCGGAGGAGCTCGTTCACGGCATTGCCCCCATCTGCCCGACGCAGCGTGCGGCCGCCTCGAGGGCGAGCTCGGGCCCGCCGAGCAGGAATCCCGCTGCGAAAGCATCGCCCGCGCCCGTTGCGTCGACGAGGGTTGCCGGAAGGGCGTCGTAGCTGCGCTCGCTCCCGTTCTGTCGGACGGTGCAACCGCGCGCGCCGCGCTTCACCACGACCGTCTGCGCCGTGAGCCGGCCCATGAGCTCCGCCTCGGCTTCCGTGGCGAAAACGACCCGCGGACGGAGCTCCTCGAGCCGAACGGCGAAGGTATCCACCCCTACTGCCTCGATCGCCGCCGTTGAGGAGAGATCGACGCTGACGCGGTCGGCGAGCGACGCCGCCCGGCGAGCCGTGTCGGCGAGAGGCGGCCCCGTGAGGCTGTAGCCAGGGATGTGCAGCCAGTCGCAGGCGTCGAGCCAGGCGGGCTCCAGCTCGTCCGGGCCGAAACTCGTCGCCACGCCGCGGTCGCTCAGCATCGCCCGCTCGCCGTCCGGGGTCGCAAGCGAGACCACGGTTCCCGTTCCCGCGGGAAGCTCGGGGCCTTCGATCTCTACGCCCCGGCGGCGGAGTTCCTCGCCGGCGATGCGGCCGGCCGGATCGCGGGCTCGCTTGCCGACGAAACGCGCCTCCGCCCCGAGCGACGCCGCCCACGCCGCGACGTTGGCCGCCTGGCCGCCAGCGCCCACGCGGGTGCTTCCGTACGTGTCGGTATCGGACAGGACGGGACCGTCGAGGCGCACGATCACGTCGAGGAGAAGGTCGCCGAGGCAGCAGATCCGCACGACTACGATGCTCGCATGGACGGCGACGACAGGCGCGGGGGCCTCCGCTCGTTCGTCCTCGGAGGGGTCCTCGGCGCCGGGGCGGCGCTCGCCACGGCCCGTCGGCGCCGTCGCCTCCAGAAACGGCGCGCAGCACCACGCGGGCTCGCTGCTTTCGAGGGCGCTCCGTGCTATCGGGAGCCCGCCGAGCGCCCCGGCGATGCCTCCGACGGGGCGTAGTCGAGGAGCGCCGCCGCGCGGCTGACCGTGAGGAAGTTCACGTCTGCGTCTCCGATCTCGAGCGTCTTGCCGAGTACGGTCACCGCGGCCGCCTGCTCCAGGTAGGCAGCCGCCGTGCGGGCCGGCCTCCGACTGCGGACAACGAGGTAAGGGCCGAAGGTCCGTGCCTCGAAGGCACCAGCCGGCCGCGGCAGCCTCAGCGGGATCCGCAGCCGCTGCACCGGGTTGTTCGTATCGGCGGCGTCGAGGACCCAGAGCCCGCGGCCGAGCGGGGCTGGGGCCTGTCGGAGTCGCTCGGCCGCAAGCCCGGCGTCAGCGCGCGGCAGCACGAGCCGGGAGAAGCGCTCGCTGCGCTCCCACGCCCCGAGGTAGACCGGCTCGTAGCCGAGGAGGACATCACTCGGGTCTCCCGTCGCCGCCAGCCAGGCTGCAGCTGCCCGGCGGGCCTCGATTCGGGCCTCGGGCTCGCCCGTGAAGAGCGCAGGCGTCTTGTTCCAGGCCCACGCGACCTCGCCCGCCACGAGTGCAACGGCTGCCGCGGCCGCGAGCGGCGGTCCCCAGCGTTTCCGCAGGCGGGCCACCGAGACGAGCCCCGCCGCGAGGAGCGTCACGAAGAAGGGCAGCGCGAAGATCAGGTGCCGCGTCTCGGGCGAGGTCGACCTCCCGAGGCGTGCGAAGAGGAATGTAGCGGTCGGAACCGCGACGACAGCAAGCACGAGGAGAGCGCTCCGCCGGTTCGTCCGCGCCAGGCTCCGGAGCCCGACCCCCGCGAGGGCGAGCACCAGCGGGAGTGCGAGAGTCCAACCCACGGAGAAGTCGCCGGCAACTTCGCCGAGGTACTGGAGGACGGCCACGGGCCCGCCGAGCTTCTCCCCGCCGGGGCCGACTCCAACCTCGAAGCGATCGGCGAGCACCAGGTCGGCGAGCCAGAAGGGCGTGCCGAGGACGGCGACCGCGGCGAAGGCGGCGAGAGCCGCTCGCAGCCGCTCGCGGATGAGCGCGACGTAGAGAGCCTGTGAGGCCAGGACGAGCGCCCCGTAGGGGTGCGCAGCCACGGTGAGGAGCGCCGCCGCGATCCAGAGCAACCAGCGGCGGGATCCGCCTCGCTCGATCGCCGCCAGCAGGGCGAGGTAGGAGAGGAGGCTCGTGAACAGGAAGAGGCTGTACATGCGGGCGTAGATCCCGTGGAAGAGCAGCACCCATCCCGCCGCCGCGATGAGCGTCGCGACGAGGGCGACGGCCCGGTCGGCGAGGCGGGCCGCCAGCGCCGCGATCAGGGGCAGGCTGAGCAGGGCGAAGAACGCGGAGAGGAGGCGGAGCGCTTCCAGTCCGCCTCCGGCCTCCGACACGAGCCAGGCGAGCAGGAAGTGGAGGGGAGCTCCACCGCGCTCGCCGAGCACCGTCTCGAGCACGTCGGAGAGCGACCCTTGGCCGACGAAGAGCGCCAGCGCCTCGTCCTCGTGCGGCGGCCAGGCGGTCAGGCGCAGAAGGAGGAAGGCGCCGAGAGCCGCTGCCACGAGAGCAACTCCCCGCCAGAGACCGCGGCTCCCGAGCTCCACCGACTCACACGGTATCGGCGCACGCCGCTGCTAGCCTCAGAGAGTGCCGATCTACGAGTACCGGTGTCCGAACGGACACCTTTTCGAGCTCTTCCAGCGCATGAGCGACGCGCCTCCGGCCGGGTGCGAGGTCTGCAGCGCCGGGCCCCTCGTGCGGGTGCTGTACCCCGTCGCGGTGCACTTCAAGGGCTCCGGGTTCTACTCGACCGACTACGGGCGAGGCGGGCGCAAGAAGGATGGCGCCTCGAAGGACGGTGAGGGCGGATCGGGATCGGGCGGCAGCGACTCGGGCGGCGGCGACAAGTCGGGTGACAAGTCCGGCGGCGACAAGTCCGGCGAGAAGAAGAAAGCAGCCGAGGCTTAGCCCGAGCCGACGAGGCAGCCGGGCGCCAGCGGGTCCGATCTCGGAAGCGGGGGCTGGGGCGCCGAGTTGCCGAGGAACATGGCAACGGTCGCGGCGTTGTCATCGTGCCCGGTCAGGAACGCCTGCCCGGCGCTGTTCTCGGGGTAGCCGCCCAGCCGGCAGCGAAGCGTGCGGGACTCCGAGGAGCGGAAGCGCAGCCAACCGAGCTGAAGCACCTCCCAGGCGCTGAGGTCGGTCGTGAGCGGTTCGAGGACGTCGTCCCCGATCATGGGCATCCGCGGAAGCGTGGTCGGGCTCGTCAGCTTGGCGGTGACGGCGTTCAGCACCTGCTGCTGGCGCGCACCTCGCGTGAGATCGTTCTCCGACGGGTTGAGACGGTTTTCGCGGACGCGCGCGTAGATGAGTGCTCGCCGCCCGTCCATCGTCTGCTCGCCCCTGGCGAACCGCCATCCCGGCCAGCGGTCGCAACGGGCTTGTGTGGCGAAGGGGCAGTCGAACGGGTTCGAGAGGATGGGCGCCGGGACGTCGATCGAGATCCCGTCGACGGCGTCGATCACGCCCTTGAAGCTGTCGAAGTCGACGGTCGCGACGTGGTTGATCTCGACGCCCGTGACCGCGCGGACGGTGCGCGTGGCCAGCGCGGCGCCCCCGAGCTGAAACGCGGCGTTGATCTTGTTCGGGCCATGGCCAGGAACGTCGACGCGCAGATCGCGCGGGATGCTGAGGTAGGCCAGGCGGTGGCGCTCGGGATCTGTGCGAAGGAGCAGGATCGAGTCCGACCGCCGCGCGCCCGCCCGCGTCGGGATGCTGGCGTGGTCTGTCCCGAGAAGCAGGATCGTGGTCGGCGTGGAAAGGAGGAGGCCGTCCTGCTGCGTGAGAGCCGTTCGGGCGCTCGGGTCGAGACGGCTGTTCGCCTCGGAGACGCCCCTCCCGAAGGCGAGGTAGCTCGCGACGCCCCACGCGACGACCGCCGTGACGACGAGGAGCACGATCAGGCCGATCCGGAGCTTCCAGCCGAACCGTCGACGCGTCCTGCGCCCGGGGGTACCGGGCGTGCCGGGCGGACGGCCGTTCGGGCTCGCTGCTTTCCGGGAGCTCGACTTCGGGCGCGGCAGCGTCGGAGTGCGGCCTTTGACCCGTCCGCCGCGGTACACGCGGTACGGCTTGTCTGCGCCGGCCATCCGGCGCGCTATGGTAGCCGCCGGGTGTGAGGGCGCAGCGCGTCATCGGCGTCGATCTCGGCGGCACGAAGATCGCCTCCGGCGTCGTCACGCCCGACGGAGCGATCGAGCGGGAGACCGTGCGCCCGACGCCCGTCGAGTCGACGGCGGCCCTCCTGGCAGGCCTCGAGGACGCCGTTTCCGACGTGCTCGACGACTCGATCGCCGGCCTCGGCTTCGGGATTCCATCGACCATCGACCAGCGAACAGGGCGCGCCGTCTTCTCCACGAACATCCCGCTCGCGGACGTCGACCTCCGCACCCACATGGCCGAGCGCTTCGATCTCCCGGTCGGGATCGACAACGACGCCAACGCGGCCACGATCGCAGAGTGGGCGCTCGGCGCCGGCCGAGGGAGCCGCCACATGGTGATGCTGACGCTCGGCACGGGTATCGGCGGGGGCCTGATCCTGGACGGGCGCCCGTATCGCGGTGCGGTCGGCTCGGGCGCCGAGCTCGGGCACATGGTCATCCTCCACGAGGGGCCGCGCTGCCAGGGCGCGTGCACGGGACACGGGCACCTGGAGGCGCTCGCCTCGGGCCACGCCGCCTCGCTGGCGGCGCGTGAGGCGTTCGGCGCCGACGCGGACGCCCGCACGCTGGTCGAGCTGGCGGAGGCAGGAGACGCTCGCGCGCGCGAGATCGTGGATGGGATCGGGCGCCGGCTCGGCTCGGGCATCGCCTCGCTCGTGAACATCTTCAACCCGGAGCTCGTGGTGCTCGGGGGCGGGTTCGCGGCGGCGGCGGACCTGCTCCTCCGTTCTGTCCGGGAGGTCGTTGCGCGCGATGCGCTCTCGCCCGGGCGAGAGCTCGTCCGGATCGTCCGTGCGCAGCTGGGCGGCGAGGCCGGGCTCGTGGGCGCGGGTCTCGTCGCCTTGGAGGTGCTCGACCCCGCCGCGACCCCGGTGTGACGCTCGCCGTCTGCGCGACGCCGATCGGGAACCTCGACGACGTCACGCTGCGCGTGCTCCGGGAACTCCGGGAGGCGGAGCTCGTGCTGTGCGAGGACACGCGGCACACGCGGATCCTGCTCGAGCGACACGGGGTTTCGGCCCGCCTCCTGAGCCTCCACGAGCACAACGAGGCCCAGCGCGTCGACGAGCTGGTGCCGCGGCTGGCTGCGGGTGAGCGGATGGCGCTCGTGACGGATGCCGGGCTCCCGGCCGTGAGCGATCCGGGCTCGCGGCTCGTCGCCGGGGCGCTCGCCGCCGGCATTCCCGTCACCGTGCTGCCGGGGCCTTCGGCCATCGAGACGGCACTGGTTGCGAGCGGACTCACCGGGAGCCGGTATCAGTTCCTCGGGTTTCTCCCGCGCAGCGCGACCGGGCTCGCCGCCCTGTGGGAGGAGCTCAGGAGTTGGCCGCATCCGGCCGTCGCCTTCGAGTCGCCCAAGCGCCTTCCAGCCTCGCTGGCAAGCCTCGCGCAGGCGCTGCCCGAGCGCCCGGCGGCCGTCTGCCGGGAGCTGACGAAGCGCTTCGAAGAAGTCGCCCGGGGGATGCCGGCCGAGCTGGCAGCGCGCTTCGCCGAGCCGCCGAAGGGCGAGGTGACGCTCGTCCTCGGATCGGGATCCGGAGCGCCTGCCGGGGCGGCTGACGCCCTGGCGAGCGTCGTGGAGCTCGTCGCGTTGGGAGTGCCGCGCCGGCGAGCCGCGGCGATCGTAGCGCGCGTCTCGGGCATCTCTCGCAACCGGCTCTACCGAGAATCTTTGTCGTCGTGATTGACAACGTCTACACCTCCTGGTACGGTGGCTTCGTTGTCGAAAGAGTAAACGAAAGGGAGGATGGTGCTCCGTCTCAGCCTGGGACTCGCGCTGGTACTGCTGCTCTCCGCTCGGCCGGCGCTCGCGTGGACGTGGCCTGCCGACGGGCCGGTTCAGCGGCCCTTCCTGCTCGAGAATTCGCACGCCGCTGGTCAGCATCGCGGGATCGATATCGGCGGTGAGCTCGATTCTCCCGTCCGGGCTCCCGCCTCCGGGACGGTCACCTTCGTCGGGCGGATTCCGACCGGGGCTCAGGCCGTAACGATCACGACCTCCGGTGGATATGCCGTCACGCTGCTCCAGCTCGGCACCGTTGTGGTGCAGCGCGCGCAGCTCGTCGCCGAGGGAGCAAGCATCGGCACGATCGGTGCCAGTGCCGATCCCGTAAACCCTCAACCGCACGTGCACCTCGGGGTGCGGCGGGAGGCGGACGCCGACGGGTACGTGGATCCCCTCAGCGTGCTGCCCGGGCGCGATCGAGCGCCGGCGACTCCCGCTGCGCCTGCGCCGGCCGTCGGAGCAGCGGAGGTCGCGGTGATGCCGACCCCGGTGTCGCCGGAGGCGGTTGACCCTCCGTCGTCCGAGCCCTCTCCCGCTGCTCAGGCTCCGGCGCCGGCCGTGTCTCCGACACCCATCGTTCCTCCGACGCCCGCGGTGCCTTCCACGCCCATCGTGCCCCCTACCCCTGCCGTGCCTCCGACGCCTGCTGCCCCTCAGGCGCCCGCGCCGGCGCCGGCGGCGCCTCCGGCGCCCGCTGCCCGCACGCAGGCGCCCCTGATGCCGAGATCCCTCCCGGCCGTGCGGAGAGCCGTGTTCGCGGCCCATCCGAGCCGCGTGGTGACAGCGGCACCATCGCCGGCCCGGCCCGCCTCCCCGCGCCGCAGCTCTCGACGGCACCACTTCCCGCATCCGGTCAGGCACGGCGCACCGGCGAGGGTTGGCGAGAGCGCGCTCGTTCGCGCCGCCCCGCGGCGGCCGCAGACGGAGCGGCCATCGCGTACGGCGGCCCGGCGGCCCATCGAGTCCCCGCCCGTTCCGGAAACCGCTGAGCTGCGGCCGCGGACTGACGCCCGGCTCCCGCAGGCCGCTGCTGCCTCCGGCCATCGGCGGACAGTGGCCGCGCCACACCCCCGGAGAGCCGTGCACCGAAGTCAGCACGTGCCGGTGGATCGCGAAGCCCCGCGGGGCCTCGCGCCGGATCAGCCGCGCGAAGGCGGAGAGGGTGGAGCGGAGACGCTCGCCTTCCCGCTGCTCGCCTCAGCGCTGGGCGCGGCTGCCCTTACCGTACGACGTCTGCGACGGCGGCCGGGGAAGCGCCAGTCGGCTCGTATCATGGCTCCCCATGGCGGAGATGGAGCGCAGAGTGGCACGCGAGCGGATCCTGATCGCCCCTGCGTGGCCCTACGCGGCCGGCCCCCGGCACATCGGACACGTCGCAGGGTTCGGGGTCCCCTCCGACATCTTCGCGCGCTACCACCGGTTGAAGGGCAGCGACGTCCTCATGGTGAGCGGAACCGACGAGCACGGCACGCCGGTCATGGTGGCCGCAGACCGGGAAGGTCGCTCCCCCCGTGAGACAGCAGACCACTACAGCGAGACCATTCGTACGGACCTGCGCAACCTCGGGATCTCGTACGACCTCTTCACCCGGACGACGACGCGCAACCACTACCGGGTGGTGCAGGACCTCTTCCGAACGCTCTACGACGCAGGCTTCATCGTCGAGCGCACGACGCTCGGGGCGTTCTCGCCCACCACCGGTCACACGCTGCCCGACCGCTACATCGAGGGGACGTGTCCGATCTGCGGGTTCGGCGAGGCACGTGGCGACCAGTGCGACAACTGCGGGAACCAGCTCGATCCGACCGACCTGATCGACCCGCGCTCGCGGATCGACGGGAGCACGCCCGAGTTCCGCGAGGCCGACCACCTCTTCCTCGACTTGCCGGTCTTTGCCGATCGGCTCGACGAGTGGATCGGAGGGCAGTCGCACTGGCGGGCGAGCGTGCGCAACTTCTCGCTCGCGCTCGTCCGCGAGCTCAAGGAGCGGCCGATCACCCGCGACCTCGACTGGGGCGTCCCCATCCCCGTTGCCCCGTACTCGGAGCAGGAGGCGAAGCGGATCTACGTCTGGTTCGACGCGGTCATCGGCTACCTGTCGGCGTCGATCGAATGGGCGCAGAACCGCGGCACGCCCGATGCCTGGCGGGACTGGTGGCAGAACCCGGAGTCACGACACTCCTACTTCATGGGTAAGGACAACATCGTCTTCCACACGGTGATCTGGCCGAGCATGCTGCTCGGCTACGACGGGGGCGGAGAGCTCGGCGCGGGCCGGGGCAACCTCCAGCTCCCCTGGCACGTCGCAGCGAGCGAGTTCCTGACGACGGAGGGCAAGCAGTTCAGCACGAGCCGGGGCGTCGGCATCTACGTCAACGATTTCCTCAGTCGCTACGACCCCGACCCGCTGCGCTACTTCCTTGCGGCCGCCGGGCCAGAGACGCAGGACACCGACTTCACCTGGGCCGAGTTCGTCCGGCGCAACAACGACGAGCTCGTCGCGACCTGGGGCAACCTCGTCAACCGGACGCTGACGAACGCCCACCGCAACTTCGGCTCGGTTCCGGAGCCGGGGCCGCTGAAGCCGCAGGACGAAAGGGTCATCGAGGCGATCGAGGAAGGCTTCGGGACGGTGGCGCGGGAGATCGAGGCGACCCGCTTCCGGGCGGCGCTCGGAGAGGCCATGCGCCTGGCCTCCCTCGTCAATGGCTACGCGAGCGACGAGGCGCCGTGGGCGACGATCAAGACCGACAGGGAGCGGGCCGGCACGGTTCTCTACGTCTGCCTGCGCTGCATCGACAGTCTGAAGACGCTGTTTCTCCCGTTTCTCCCCTTCACGGGCCAGGTGCTGCACGAGCTTCTCGGGCACGAAGGCGTGATCGCCGGACCGCCGAGCCTCGAGACCGTCGAGGAGGAAGGCGATTCGCATGTCGTTCTCACGGGTGACTATGAACGCTGGGTCGGTCGCTGGGAGCCCAGTGTGCTGCACCCCGGGCAGCGGCTCCTCGAGCCGCGCCCGCTCTTTCGGAAGCTCGATCCCGTGACCGTCGTCCGCGAGGAGCTCGAGCGCATGCGGCAGGTTGCCGGCGAGAAGGACGAGCGGAACGCCGCGTGATCGACACGCACGCGCACCTCGACGCGTGCGCCGAGCTGCCCGAAGTTCTGATCGCCCGTGCCCGCGAGGCGGGAGTGCACCGGATCATCACGATCGGCACGGGGATCGAGTCGTCCCGCAACGCGCTCGCGCTGGCCGACCGGTACGAGGGTGTGTTCGCCGTGCTTGGCGTCCACCCGCACGATGCCGCCGCGCCGGACGCGGACCGCCTCGACGAGCTCGTGCAGCTCCTCGGTCACGCGGGAGCCGTTGGCGTGGGCGAGACCGGTCTCGACTTCTATCGCGAGTACGCCCCGCATGACCGCCAGGCAGCACTCTTCGAGGCCGAACTCGAGCTGGCCGAGCGGCTTGGGAAGCCCGTCGTCGTGCACACGCGTGCCGCCGAGGACGAGACCGTCGAGCGGCTCCGAAGTTTCGAGGGCGAGGTGATCCTGCACTGCTTCTCGTCGCCCGAGCTGCTGCCCGTAGCGCTCGAGCGGCGCTACTACGTCTCCTTCGCCGGCAACGTCACGTACCCACGTGCCAGCGCGCTGCGCGAGGCCGCGGCGCGTGTGCCCGCGGATCGCGTCCTGGCCGAGACGGACAGCCCTTACCTGTCGCCGCAGGCCAGGCGCGGCCGCCCGAACGAGCCGGCCAACGCGATTCACACGCTCGAGGTGCTCGCGGCCGTGCGCGGGGAGGACGTGGTCGACCTCGAAGCTCGCATCGAGGCGAACGCGGCTGCCGTCTTCGGGCTCCCGTGAGCCGCCTTCCGGTCGAGCCGGATCGCGAGCTCGGCCAGCACTTCCTCGTCGACCCAAACATCCTGCGCGTGATCGAGCGCATGGCCGCCCTCGACCGTGAGGACGTCGTCCTCGAGGTCGGGCCCGGGCTCGGCGTGCTCACCCGCGTCCTGGCCGACCGGGTTCGGCTCGTTCACGCCGTCGAGCTCGACCGCTCCCTCGAGCCGCATCTCCTGGAGGCCCTGGAGGAGCGGACGAACGTCGTCCTCCGCTTCGGCGATGCCCTCGCGCTCGAGCTGGCGGCGCTCGCGCCCCCGCCCTCCAAGCTCGTCTCCAATCTCCCGTACAAGATCGCGACGCCGCTCATCGTCGAGAGCCTCGACCGCCTGCCGACCGTTGAGCTCTGGTGCGTCATGGTGCAGCGCGAGGTCGCGGACCGCCTGTTTGCGTCATCGTCGACGAAGGCCTACGGCGCCGTCTCCGTCCTCGTGCAGCTCGCGAGCGAGCGGACGGGTTTCCACCCTGTCTCGCGCAAGGTCTTCCGGCCGCAGCCGAACGTCGACTCGGCGCTCGTCGCCTTCCGGCGCACGGCGCTGCCCGAAGACTTCGCACGGGTCAAGAAGATGATCGCCGCCGCTTTCGCGCACCGTCGGAAAACCTTGCCGAACTCGGTCGAGCTCGCCGGTCTGGCACCGCGAGCCGATGCGGCTCGGGCGCTCGCGTCCATCGGCCGACCGCCGTCTGCCCGTGCCGAGGAGCTCGCCCCGCTCGAATACCTCGCTCTCTCCCGAGCACTGAGGTGAAGCGTGCGCCTGCTCCGGCCAAGCTGAACTTCGCGCTCGTCGTCGGCCCGAGGACTGCCGGCGGCAAGCACCAGGTCACGACCGTGCTCCAGCGGATCGACCTCTTCGACAGGATCGCCCTGCGACCCGCGCCCGAGCTCCGCATCCGCGGATTCAGCGAGGACACGCTCGTGCGTGAGGCCCTCGAGCTCCTGGCGAGGGAGGGAAGAGTGACGCCGGGGTGGCAGGTCGAGCTGAACAAGCGAGTTCCGGTCGCAGCCGGCCTCGGCGGCGGCAGCTCGGATGCGGCCACGGCACTGAGGCTTGCGAACGAGACGCTCGAGCTGCCCCTTCCGCCGGAGCGCCTGCATGCCCTCGCGGCCCGGCTCGGCGCGGACGTCCCGTTCTTCCTCGAGCCGGGGCCCCAGCTCGGCGAGGGTGACGGCAGCGAGCTGCGGGCGCTTGAGCTGCCACAGGATTTCTGGGTCGTCCTCCTGCTTCCGAAGGGCGTGCGCAAGCTGTCAACCTCGGCCGCGTACGAGGCGTTCGACCGCCGCGGTGGGGAGCAGGGCTACGAGGAGCGCAGGCGCAAGCTCCTCGAGGCACTCGGCCGGATCCGTCGCGCCCGCGATCTCGCCGCGCTCCCGCCCAACGACCTCGCCTCGTCGCCCCTCGCCGCAGAGCTCCTCGCCGCCGGCGCCTTTCGCGCGGACGTGAGCGGAGCGGGCCCGGCGGTCTATGGACTCTTCTCGAGCCGTAGGAACGCCGAGCGCGCGCGGAGGGCCGCCGGCCGCCACGGCGAGACGTGGCTCACGGTTCCGGCTTGGTACGGTTGAAGGGTGGAGCTGCGGCCCGCGCTCGAGCACGGGGGTACGAGGGGCGGCCGCTGGCTCCGGACGCGGCGGCTGCGCATCGCGCTCTGGATCGCGGTCGTCGAGGGCGTGCTCGTCGTCTTCGACGTCATTCCGGGGCTCGTCGCCATCCTGGCGGTGCTCGCAGCGCTCGCCTTCTACTGGTTCCTGGGTCGGCGGCTCACCGTCGACAGCGCGCGGGAGGCGAGCTGGATCGCGGCCGCCTCTCAGCTGTTCGTCGCCTTCGTGCCCGTGCTGCTCTTCCTGTTGACGAGCCTTGCGGTGATCGCCCTCGCCGTGCTCGTCGTCGTCGCCCTGATCGCGCTGCTCGCGGATCGCCGATGAGGCACTGCCACACTTCCAGCTCTGCTTTGGGGCGTAGCCAAGCGGTAAGGCAGCGGGTTTTCAACGCGGGGGAACCCATGGTCCCCCCGCGGGCCCCCTCCTTGGCAGACTTCGAACCAGCTCTGGGGCGTAGCCAAGCGGTAAGGCAGCGGGTTTTGGTCCCGCGATCCCAGGTTCGAATCCTGGCGCCCCAGCCACTGTGTCCGTGAAAGGCAATCTCGCAGCCGTCGTCATGGCCGCCGGGCGAGGGACGCGCATGCGCTCGGCGATCCCCAAGCACTTGCATCCGCTGCTCGGCCGGCGGATGG
>Ga0136616_10000331_pt1 | contig 21326 bp, 29 predicted proteins | sample AntDrymUQ2992106_2_FD_106648 | JGI IMG/M metagenome (GOLD analysis project Ga0136616, IMG submission 106648) | Polar desert sand microbial communities from Dry Valleys, Antarctica - metaG UQ299 (21.06) | ecosystem: Environmental > Terrestrial > Soil > Desert | place: Antarctica: Dry Valley... | reverse complement strand
GGGTTCGGCCCGCTCGTCGCCCCGGACACGACCAGCGTGCCGCCCGGCCGGAGCGACTTCAGGCTGTGCCCCCAGGTCGCCTCGCCAACCGTCTCCATCACCGCGTCGACTCGTTCGGGCAGCCGGGCGCGGGGCTCGAAGGCTTGGTCCGCGCCGAGTTCGAGCGCCTGCGCACGCTTGGCCTCGCTGCGTCCGGTGACCCACACCCGGTAGCCGGCGGCTCGCCCGAGCACGATCAAGGCGGTCGCGACGCCGCCACTGGCGCCCTGCACCAGCACCGTCTGACCGGGTTTCAGCCCGGATTTGGTGAACAGCATCCGGTACGCCGTCAGCCACGCCGTCGACAGGCACGCACCCTCTGCCATCGACAGCCCGGCGGGTTTGGGCAGCACGTTGCGCCGGGGAACGGCCACCTGCTCGGTGAAGGTGCCCTGGTGCAGCTCGGACAGTAAGGTCCGCTTCGGGTCGAAGGTCTCGTCACCGCCGAATCCGGGTGAGCTGATCACCGCGTGCAGGATGACCTCATTGCCTTCGGCGTCGATGCCCGCCCCGTCGCAGCCGAGGATCATCGGCATCCGCTCACTGGGCAGCCCGACCCCCCGCAGGGAGAACACGTCGTGGTGGTTCAGCGAGGCGGCCCGCAGCCTCACCACGGTCCAGCCGTCGGGAACCACGGGCTCGGGGCGGTCTCCGATCTCCAGGACGGACAGCGGGTCGTCGGGCGAGGGCGAGTTGACAAAGGCGGCAAGCATGCCCAAACGCTAACCCGGGCGCACCACGTCGAGACGCGACGTGCCTATTGTCACGAGCGTGGCAGGACGCCGAGCGTGGCAGCGCGGACCGCTCGTCGGCCTGGTGGCGCTGCTCGCGGTGGTGCTGCTGGCCTTTTGCGTCGGCCGAGACACCCCGGGAGATGCGGGGTCAGAGTTGCCGGGCGCGTCGATCACCGAACTGCCCGCGGAGGTGCGCTCCACGCTGGACCTGATCGACCGCGCCGGACCGTTCCGGTACGAGCGCGACGGTGCGACGTTCGGCAACCGGGAGGGTCTGCTTCCGGAACAGCCCTCCGGCTACTACCGCGAGTACACCGTCCCGACACCCGAGGCGGATGACCGCGGCTCCCGCCGCCTGGTGACCGGCCAAGGCGGCGAGGTCTACTACACCGCTGACCACTACGACTCGTTCGTCCGGGTGACGTACCCATGAGCGCGTGGCTGGGACGGCCGGGGCTCTTCCATGTCGGAGCGGCGGCGTCGGTCCGTGCACTCGCGCTGGAGTCCGAGACGTCCGGTTCGGCCGTGTACCTCGTATCCTCGGTGGGCAGCAAGCAGGAGCTCCTCGACACGCTGGCCGAGCAGCTGCACTTTCCGCTGTGGGCTGCCCGCAACTGGGATGCCGCAGCGGATCTGCTGGCGGACCTGTCGTGGTTGCCGCCAGGACCGGTCACCCTGCTTTGGGCGGAGCCGGAGGTCTTGGCCGACGCCGATGCCGCGGCCCACCGGATGGCGGTCGAGGTGCTGACGTACGCCGCCCGCGTGATCCGATCCCGTGTCCTCACCGTCCTGTTGGTGCACCGCGGGCCGCATTAGGTGCGGTCTGGCCGGCTTCGCCGGGCTGTTCGTCCCGGTGTGGTAGGCCGGAATGGACTTCACGTGGTACGCCACCGGCTTTGACGGCGACGATCCAATGTTCCGCGTCGGCGTGGCACAGCCGCTCGGCATCGGTAAGGACCGGTTCTGCTATCGCTCACTTAATACCGTTCGCACCCTGAGGTAGGCCTCCGCGGGTGTCAGACTAGTGGTGTCGATAGTGACGGACTGACTTCGTCCCTCAAGGTAACTCAGCAGGTCAACCCGGATCTTGGCAAGAAGTTGCTTACCGCCATTCGTTGCAACTATCTGTTCCACGTGCCGACCAATGGGCTCCGCTTCATCTGCGGCACGCTTGGCGAATCGCTCAACGGTTGTAGGCAGATCGGCAAGCAGGACCACCTCCAAGTAGGTAGCTCCTGAGTCCTCGACTGCTGCGAGGTATGGCGCGATCTCCCTATCGTTTGTCACCAGCTGAGGGAGAAGCACGTCGTAACCATTGGCGAGATGCTCGCGAGCCATTGCGGCAGCCAGCCGGCGAGCGATGGGCAACGTTCGCCAAAAATCGTCGCGCCACCCGCCGATCATGGAAACTATGACATCGACATCAAGGGCGAGAGCCTTTGGGTTGTCCGCTGCATACGAGCGTGCAAAGATTGATTTCCCGACGCCAGGAGGGCCATTTAGGTGAACGAGTCTGACCATGGAACCATTTTAATGGGCTCTTCGGATCTGAGCGTGTTTCTCGGCCCAGCTCGCACCGTAGCCAGCTTGCCGCGCTGGCCAGCATTGCGCCGAAAACACCAAGTTTGAGCAGGAGCCAAAGAGCTTGATCGCGACGAGAGCGGCGGTCCCGGTTTGGAGCCACCGGCTCAGGGCGGTGGCACCCAGCGGGGCGGGCGCTTCTCGGAAAAGGCGGCGATACCTTCCTGGCCCTCCTCGCCGGCGAAATGCTCCGCCGACAGCGACAGCATCGCCGCGAAGTCCTCGGACATCGACGCCGGCCGTGTCCGCCGCAGCATCCGCTTGGTCGCAGCGAGGGCTCCGGGACCACCCAGTGCCAGCATGTCGACGTACCGGCGTACCTCGGCGTCGAGATCGGCGGCGTCGACGGCGGAGTTGACCAACCCCACCGCGGCGGCGCGATCGCCGTCAAACACCTCCCCGGTGAGGAACAGCTCGTGCGCGGCGCGAGGCAGCAACCGGGGCAGCACGGTGATCGAAATGAGCGCCGGTACGACGCCGATCCGCACCTCGGTGAACGCGAACGTCGCCGAGCGGGCGGCCACCGCGAGATCGCAGGCACCGATCAGCCCCACACCGCCGGCCCGAGCCGGGCCGCCGACCCGGGCGACGACCGGCTTCGAGCTGTTCCAGATCGACTGCAGAATCGCCGGGAAGGCGTTGACGCCCACACCTCCGGGCGAGCCCCCGCGTGCTTCGGACAGGTCCATCCCCGAGCAGAAGACCCGGCCCTGGTGGGAGAGGACTATCACCCGCACCGCGTCGTCCTCTTGGGCGACGCCGAGTCGTGTGGTCAGTTCGGCCATCAGCTGCGCGGACAGCGCGTTGCGGTTGTGCTGGGAGTCCAACGTGATCGTGGCGACCCCGCCAGCGGTGTGGGCGTGGACGAGTTCCGCCACCGCCTCCTCCTCCCCGTCGGACGACGACTGGGCTGGGACACTCGTGCTGTGCCCTCCACTCTGCCCGACGGCGACCCCGCGCCGCCGGACGGGTCGCTGCCGGCATCGGCGTTGGCGTCGCTTGGGGATCGGGCGCTCGGGTTCTACGTTCACGTCCCGTTCTGCGCCAGCCGGTGCGGGTACTGCGACTTCAACACCTATACGGCACGAGAGTTGGGCGGCGGCGCCTCTCAACTGTCCTATGTGGACACTGCGATCGCCGAAGTACGGCTGGCAGCTCACGTCCTGGGTCCCGATGCGCCGCCGCTGGAGACGGTTTTCTTCGGCGGCGGTACGCCGACGCTGCTTCCGTCGGAGCACCTGGCTGCGATCCTGGGCGAGGTCCGCGACCGGCTGGGGTTCGCGTCCGACGCCGAGATCACGACCGAGGCGAACCCTGAGTCGGTGACCGCGCGGTCGCTGCACCGGCTGCGACAGGCCGGCTTCACCCGGATCAGCCTCGGCATGCAGTCCGCGCGCGAGCACGTCCTCGGCGTACTCGACCGCCGGCACACGCCGGGGCGCGCGGCGGCAGCCGTGGCCGAGGCCAGAGCGGCCGGCTTCGAGCACATCAACCTGGACCTGATCTACGGCACGCCCGGAGAAACGGCGGAGGACTGGCAGGCCTCGCTGGATGCCGCGATCGAAGCCAACCCCGACCACGTCTCGGCGTACGCACTGATCGTCGAGGACGGTACGGCGCTGGCTCGCCGGGTCGCCCGCGGGGAGATCCCGGCCCCTGATGACGACGTGCTGGCCGACTACTACGAGCAGGCAGACGTCGCACTGGCCCAGGCCGGCTACCTCTGGTACGAGGTGGCGAACTGGTCAGCCGGGCGGTCCGCGCGCAGCCGGCACAACGAGCTGTACTGGACCGGCGCCGACTGGTGGGGGATCGGCCCGGGCGCTCACAGCCACGTCGGCGGCGTGCGCTGGTGGAACGTCAAGCATCCGGCCGCGTACGCCGGACTGGTCGAGGCCGGCCGCAGCCCGGCGCACGCCCGCGAGGTACTGGGCCCGCAGGCCCGGCGGACCGAGCAGATCATGCTGGGACTGCGGCTGCGGGACGGCCTGTCGGTGAGCCTGCTCAGCGCGGCCGGGCGGCGTGCGGCGGAGGAGGCGGTGGGTTACGGCCTGCTGTCACGGGTCGAGCACCTCGGCGGCCGCGCCGTACTCACGCTGCGGGGACGGTTGCTCGCCGACGCCGTGGTCCGATCCCTGCTCGACTAGCGTGTCGACACCCTCATGCGCAGCGCGTCGTGTGCTGCACCGTGGTTACGCCAACTGGCGCGCGAGGTTGGTGCGCCGCGCCCGGATGGTGAACCCGGCAGCTGCGAGACAGGCGCGGTCCGCCGCGTTCCCGTCATCCACCTCGGCGTGCGACGCTCGTCGCCCCGGCTCTGGCGGCTTCGCTGCGGACGGCCGATGCCAGTCGGCGCCCCACGCCCCGTCCCCGAGTGGAAGGGACGACACCGAGGTACGTCAGCATCCACACGCCATCCGGCCAGACGTCGCTGAGCGCGACGCCGTCCACACCGGTCGGGCCCTCGTGCCTGAGCCAGACCGCGGTGTCAGCCAGGCGATCGGCCATGGCGCCCACGAGCCGGGGATCGTCGGCAGCGATCTGCTCCACCCCAGCCGGCAGTGGCTGTGCGACTGCACTGGCGCCCCACTGCCAGCGCGTCTCGTCGTCGGTGAACCCGTTGCGGTGCAGAGCGCCGTTGCGGTGCAGAGCGTCGAGCCGGACCTGCGTGTCGGGCTGGTCGCCGTGGACGACCACCGCCTCCACCCGTGGAACGCCGGAATTCTCGGCTGCCTTGACGACGGCGGGCAGGAGCAGGTCGAGCGCAGCCGCGCCGACAACCGGATTGGCGGGCGTCGTCCAGTTGCACAGGACGGCGTACCCGTCCGGGGTGTCGGTGTAGGTCAGCCGTGCGATGTCGCGGCCATCGAGTACGGCGACGAACAGCTGGTCGGGCCGGATCTGCCCGCGCTCCAGGCGCCCGGACAGAGCGGGGCTCGGGACAAGAGCGGCGCAGGCGCAGACGCGGGCAGCTCGTCACCGGTCGGTCAGCGCGAGCCGCCCGGCGAGTGCCACAAAGGAGCCGGCGAAGACTCGACGCATCCACGCCAGTACTCGAGGCCGCGAGATCACCCGGTTCCGAACCGCGGCAGCGAACACGCCGTAGCCGACGAAGACGACGAACGTCACCAGCATGAAGACCGCGCTCAGCCCCATCATGCGCAAGAACGCGTTCGGCTCGCTGGTGCTGACGAACTGGGGCAGGAACGCGAAGAAGAAGATGGTCAGCTTCGGGTTGAGGATGTTGATGAGGATCCCCGAAGTGATCACCTTCCTCGCCGAGCGGGGAGCCGTTCGACCCTCCACGGAGAGGGCGCCTTTCTCCTGCAGGGTGGTCCACGCCATGTAGAGCAGGTAGGCCACCCCCAGGTACTTCAGGATCTGGAAGGCGAGTGCGCTCGTGTGCAGGAGTGCGGCCAGACCCGTGATCGCCGCCAGCATGTGCGGAACGATGCCCAGCGTGCAGCCGACCGCGGCGACGATGCTGGCGCGGGTACCGCGGGACAGGCCGGCCGCCAGCGTGTATAGGACGCCGGTGCCTGGCGTCGCTACCACGATGAGCGTCGTGATCAGGAACTCGATGCTCATGCCGTCGACGATAGCCGGGGCGGCGTCAGGGCAGCAGGTCGTCGAAGTTCAGCACCCGCACGTGCAGAACATGGCGCTGCTGCAGGGCCGCGCGTAAGGCGCGATGCAGGCCGTTCTCCAGGTAGAGCTCACCCTTGAACTGCACGGCGTGCGGGAAGAGATCGCCGTAGAACGTCGAGTCGTCGTCGAGCAGCTTGTCTAGCTCGAGCACCAGCTTCGTGGTGATCAGCTCATCGAGGCGGACCTGCCGTGGCGGGATCCTGGCCCAGTCGCGGGCGGAGAACCCATGCTCGGGATAGGGCCGGCCGTCCCGAACCGCCTTGAAGATCAACCCGTCCGGCCCCCTCGCGTGACACCGCCTGAGGACCACGACTCTAGCCAGCGCTGGATCACGTGCCGCCCGGGCGACCCGGCGTGCGACGTATGATTGGCACTCAGATTTGTCGAGTGCCAGGCATTCGCAAGGAGGTGGACATGTCCTCGGAGGACCGCAAACTCGATGTGCTGCGGGCCATTGTCGAGGACTACGTGTCGACGAACGACCCGGTTGGCAGCAGGGCGCTGTCCGAGCGGCACAACCTGGGGGTATCGCCCGCGACGATCCGCAACGACATGGCCGTGCTGGAGGAAGAGGGCTACATCGCCCAGCCCCACACCAGCGCCGGCCGGGTGCCGACCGACAAGGGCTACCGGCTGTTCGTGGACCGGCTGTCCGCGGCCAAGCCGCTGTCAGCGCCCGAACGGAGGGCCATCCAGAGCTTCCTCGAGGGCGCCGCCGACCTGGACGACGTACTGCGGCGCACCGTCCGGCTGCTGGCCCAGCTGACCCATCAGATGGCGGTGGTGCAGTATCCGACGCTGACCCGCAGCGCCGTACGCCATCTCGAGGTCGTCGACGTGGGATCGCATCGGCTCATGCTGGTCCTCATCACCGACACCGGGCGGGTCGAGCAGCGCGTCCTGGAGTTGCCTGTCGCGGTTTGCGACGAGGACGTGACCGAGTTGCGCCGTACCCTCAACATGCACCTGCAGGGCCGTCGATTGGCTGAGGCGCCCCAGGCGTTGGCCACGATGCTCGACGTGGTGACCCCGGCGCTCCAGCCGGTGATGACGACGATCGTCGCGGGCCTCGTCGAGACGCTGGTCGATCAACCGGAAGAGCGGGTGATGACCGGGGGGACGGCGAACCTGACCCGCAGCGCCCTGGACTTCCCGAACTCCCTGCACCCCGTGCTGCAGGCGCTGGAGGAGCAGGTGGTCCTGCTGCGGCTGATCGGCGAGGTCGACTCGAGCAGCGTGCTGGTCCGCATCGGCGGTGAGAACACACACGAGGGGTTGCACCGGACGTCCGTGGTCTCCGTCGGCTACGGCGCAGGCGACACCGCGCTGGGCGGGCTGGGTGTCGTCGGCCCCACCCGGATGGACTATGCAGGGAACATGAGCGCCGTCCGTGCCGTCGCACGGTACGTCGGCCAGATGCTGGCAGGAAGCTGACCCCACTGTGCCGACCGACTACTACTCCGCTCTTGGCGTGCGTCCAGACGCCACCGCCGAGGAGATCAAGCGGGCCTACCGCAAGCTCGCCCGCGACCTGCACCCGGACGTCAACCCGGAGCCGAACGCGCAGGAGCGGTTCCGGGACGTCAGCCGGGCCTACGAGGTACTGTCCGATCCGCAGAAGCGACAGATCGTCGATCTCGGCGGTGACCCGTACGGCAATGGCGGCGGTGCCGGATTCGGCGGCTTCGGTGGGCTCGGCGACATCATGGACGCGTTCTTCGGCGGCGGCACCGGCGCCGGCCGAGGCACCCGCACCCGGGTCCGGCAGGGTGCGGACGCGCTGATCCGGCTGGACCTCGAACTGTCCGAAACCGCGTTCGGCACCACCGAGGACATCACGGTCGACACCGCGGTCCGCTGCGATCTCTGCGCCGGTGCCGGTACGGCGCGCGGCACCCACCCGGCCACCTGCGACACCTGCCACGGACGCGGGGAGGTACAAAGCGTGCAGCGCTCGTTCCTCGGCCAGGTGCTGACCTCGAGGGCATGCCCGACGTGCGGTGGTGTCGGCAGCGTTATCCCGGAGCCGTGCCCGAAGTGTGGCGGCGACGGGCGAGTGCGGTCACGGCGCACGGTCAGCGTCAAGGTTCCGGCCGGCGTGGAGGACGGGATGCGGATCCGGCTGACGGGGCAGGGCGAGGTGGGTCCCGGCGGCGGCCCGCCCGGGGACCTGTACGTCGAGATCGCCGAGCAGCCGCACGACATCTTCACCCGCCAAGGCGAGGACCTGCATTGCCGGGTCTCGTTGCCGATGACTGCCGCGGCACTCGGTACGACGTTGACCCTGACCACCCTCGACGGTGAGGAGGAGGTCGTCGTCGCGACCGGAACGCAGTCAGGGACCGTCCAACGGCTGCGTGCCCGCGGGGTGCCGAGGCTGCGGGGGACCGGCCGCGGAGACCTGCACGTGCACGTCGAGGTGCTGACACCGACCCGGCTCGACGAGGAGCAGGAACGGCTGGTCCGCGAACTCGCGGCCCTCCGGGGCGAGGAGCGGCCGTCCTCGACCAGAGCCGGCGGCGGCAGCCTGTTCTCGCGGATGCGGGACGCTTTCAACGGCCGATGACTCCGCCGCTGTTCTTCGTCGACGCCCTGCCAGCCGGGGACGTGGTGGTGTTGGGCGGCGCGGAGGGGCGCCACGCCGCCCGGGTGCGCCGGCTCGGCGTGGGGGAGCGGCTGGACATCGGCGATGGCGTAGGCGGGGTGGCTCGCTGCGAGGTGACCGCTGTTGGCACCGATGAACTCACCCTGACCGTCGTCGACCGGCGGGCAGCGCCCGGGGCCGACCCCGCGCTGACCGTCGTACAGGCGCTGGCGAAAGGGGACCGCGGCGAACTGGCGGTCGAGCTGATGACCGAGGCTGGCGTCGACGAGATCGTGCCGTGGGCAGCCAACCGATCGATCGCCCGATGGCGTGGTGCGAAGTCGTTGCAGCGCTGGCGGTCCACCGCTCGGGAGGCGGCCAAGCAGAGTCGCCGCGGCTGGATTCCACGAGTGGCCGACCTGCACGACACCGGCGCGGTGGCCGAGTTGTTGGCCGCCGCGGATACGGCCGTCGTACTGCACGAGTCGGCTGCTCGCTCCTTGTCGGCGGTGGATCTGGCCGGTGCCGGCAGAATCGTCCTCGTGGTCGGGCCGGAGGGCGGTGTCGCGGACGGCGAACTTGCCGCGTTCACCGCTGCGGGTGCGGTTGCCACGCGGTTGGGACCCGAGGTGCTGCGGACGTCCACGGCTGGAGTGGTCGCCGTTGCCGCGCTGTCAGCCCGCCTCGGCCGCTGGTCCTGACCACCCACCGAACTAGGATCGCCCGATGAGGGACTGCCTGTTCTGTGGGATTGCGGCCGGGGACACTCCCGCGACCCTCGTCCTCGAGCGCCCCCGGACACTCGGGTTCCGCGACCTTAACCCGCAGGCGCCCACCCACGTTCTCGTGATCACTCGTGATCACCACGCCGATGTGGGCACCCTCGCCCACGCCGATCCGACGTTGATGGCCGAGCTGATGGCCACCGGCCACGACGTCGCCGTCCAGGAGGGGATCACCGGGACCGGCTACCGCTCGGTGTTCAACAGCGGCCGGGACGCGCACCAGAGCGTGCAGCACGTTCACCTGCACGTCCTCGGCGGTCGGGACATGGGGTGGCCGCCCGGCTGAACGGCAGCCGCAGGCTGGGCAGCGTCGAAGTGCGCGCGGGTAGAATTGGAGCGCCATCCCCGTCACCGAGAGAGCAGGGCCGCACCGCTCGTGCCCGACACCCCCGAAACTGCCCGCGTGTCCACGAAGATCGTCGTTCCGGCCGCCGTGCCGATGGTCAACCTGCTTGGCTCTGGGGACTCCCTGCTCCGGCTGATCGAGCAGCGGCTGGACAGCGACGTACACGTCCGCGGCAATGAAATCACCGTCACCGGCCAGTCCGCGGACAACGCCCTGGCGATCCGGCTGTTCGAGGAACTGTTGTCCTTGCTGGCCAAGGGCGAGCCGCTGACCGAGGACGTCATCGAGCGCAGTCTCGGCATGCTTCGGAGCGACCACGGCGAGCGGCCGGCCGACGTACTCAGCCTGAACATCCTGTCCCGTCGCGGCCGGACCATTCGTCCCAAGACGCTGAACCAGAAGCGGTACGTCGACGCGATCGACAAGCACACGATCGTGTTCGGCATCGGCCCGGCCGGTACCGGCAAGACCTACCTCGCGATGGCCAAGGCCGTCCAGGCGCTGCAGACCAAGCAGGTCAACCGGATCATCCTGACCCGCCCGGCGGTCGAGGCCGGGGAACGGCTCGGGTACCTGCCCGGCACGCTGTACGACAAGATCGACCCGTACCTGCGACCGCTCTACGACGCGCTGCACGACATGATCGACCCCGACTCGATCCCGCGGCTGACGCAGGCCGGGACGATCGAGGTCGCACCGCTGGCATACATGCGCGGTCGTACCCTCAACGACGCCTTCATCATCTTGGACGAGGCGCAGAACGCCACCCCCGAGCAGATGAAGATGTTCCTGACCCGACTCGGTTTCGGGTCGCGAATCGTCGTCACGGGCGACGTCACGCAGGTCGATCTGCCGGGCGGGCGGAGCGGACTGCGGGTGGTGAGGGACATCCTCGACGGCGTCCAGGACGTGCACTTCTCGTTGCTCACCAGCAGCGATGTCGTCCGCCACCGGTTGGTGGGCGACATCGTCGACGCCTACGCGCGGTACGACGCCGCGCAAGGGCCGGTAGACGTCAGCGCCCGGCCGGCTCGCGGCCAGCGCCCGCGGCGGTAGCGCCACCGGCCATGCCCGTCGAGATAGCCAACGAATCCGACGTCCCTGTCGACGAGGCCGGGTTGGCCCTGCTGTGCCGCTTCGTGTTGGCCGACCTCGGCGTCAACGCGCTGGCGGAGTTGTCCGTACTCGTCGTCGACGTGGAGTACATGGCGTCGTTGAACGAGCGCTGGATGGGCGAGACCGGGCCGACCGACGTCCTCGCCTTTCCGATGGATGAGCTGACCACCGCCCGTCGGCCGGACGAGTCGCAGCCTGGCCCCAGCCTGCTCGGCGACGTCGTGCTGTGCCCCGCGGTCGCGGTGCGCCAAGCGGCTGCGGCCGGGCACAGCTTCGAGGACGAGATCCACCTGCTGACCGCTCACGGCATCCTGCATCTGCTCGGCTACGACCACGGCGATCCGGAGGAGGAGCGCGAGATGTTCGGTGTACAGGCCCGTGTGCTGCGCTCCTGGCAGGCCCGCCGGCGCGAGGACAGAGCGGCCCGATGACGATGACCCCGACCGCCTCCGCCCAGTCCGCTCCGGCAGTGTGCTCCCGAGCGAAGGCGGTCTCATGACTTCCTCGGACATCACCCTGCTCGCGGTGGCGATCCTGCTCGTCGTGCTCGCCGGTTTCTTCGCCTGTGTCGACGCCGCGCTCACGATGGTGTCGCGGGCCCGCGTCGAGGAGCTCGTCCGCGCGGGCACTCCCGGCGCCGCCCGATTGATCACCGTCGTCGACGACAAGCCGAGGCATGCCAGCCTGCTGCTGTTGCTGGGCGCCGCATGCGAACTGTTCGCGGCGGTGATCGTGGCCGTCGTGCTGATCTCGTTGCTGGGCGCGGACTGGGCGACGATCCTGGTAGCCGGCGCGGTGATGACCGCCGTCAGCTACATCCTGGTCGGTGTCGGTCCGCGCACGCTGGGCCGGCAGCACCCGTACGCCGTCGCGCTGCGGACGGCGACGATTACCCGGTTGATGGCAGTTGTCTTCGGACCGCTGGCGACGTTGCTGATCCTGATCGGCAACGCGATCACGCCGGGAAAGGGCTTCCGCGACGGACCGTTCTCGACCGAGGTGGAACTGCGCGAGCTGGTCGACCTGGCGGAGGCGAGCGGCGTGGTCGAACATGGCGAGCGCAACATGATCCAGTCCGTGTTCGAACTCGGGGACACGATCGTGCGGGAGGTCATGGTGCCGCGGCCGGACGTGGTCTGGATCGAGGGCACCAAGAGCGTCGGCCAGGCGCTCGCCCTCGCCCTGCGCAGCGGCTTCTCCCGCATCCCGGTGATCGGTGAGAACGTCGACGACATCGTCGGGGTGATCTACCTCAAGGATCTCGCCCGCCGGGCACAGGGAGAAACCGACCCGGACCGGACGACCCGCGTGGAGGAGGTCATGCGTCCGCCGTCGTTCGTCCCGGAGTCGAAGCCCGTCGATGCGTTGCTCCGGGAGATGCAGGCCCGGCGGATCCACATGGCGGTCGTCGTCGACGAGTACGGCGGCACCGCCGGGCTGGTCACCATCGAGGACATCCTCGAGGAGATCGTGGGCGAGATCGCCGACGAGTACGACGAGAACGAGCGCCCACCGGTGGAGCACCTGGAAGACGGCTCCGTTCGCGTCGTCGCCCGGTTGCCGGTGGAGGATCTCGGCGAGCTCTTCGGCGTCGAACTGACCGACGACGACGAGGTGGAGACCGTGGGTGGGCTGCTGGCCCGCGAACTCGGGCTGGTTCCCATTCCGGGGGCGCGGACCGAGGTGCGGGGCCTGTTGCTCGTTGCCGAAAGTGCCGGGGGGCGACGGAACCGGATCGACTCGGTGCTGGTACGTCGCGCCGAGCCGACGGCGCAGCGGGACACCGACGAGACCCGCGGCGAGCCGGTCGCAGCAGAGCGGTCAGGCCGTGATGGCTGAGCGGCTGGACGCCGAGGACGTCAAGATCGTGACGCTCGCGCGGTCCAGCCGGGTCCGTTCCGGCGCGGCCGAAGGCGCGGCAGTTCGCGACGCCGACGGGCGGACGTACGCCGCAGCGACGGTGACCCTGCCTTCGCTGCGGTTGTCGGCGCTGCAGGGGGCGGTCGCCATGGCGGTATCCAGCGGAGTGACCGGCCTGGAAGCAGCGGCTCTCGTGACTGCCGAGTCTACTGTGGACAGTGGCGGCCTGGCGGCCGTACGGGACATTGCTCCGGCCGCGCCAGTCATCCTCGCCGGTATTGACGGTGCGGTGCGGGAGATCCTCCGCGGCTGAGCCAGCATTCAGTTGCGGTGGCGCATGGGGCGGCCGAGCAGCGCCTCGCTGAGCCGATCCGGGTCACGGACCCACATCGTGCGGACCGCGCGGTCCCCCTCGACCAGATACAGCACGTGTACGGCGCGGCTGCCGGGGAACCAGCTGCTCGCCGAGCGGCCACGGGGCCAGTCGGCCGGGCGGATGTCGGGGGCCACATCAAGGATGGCCGACAGCGCGATGAAGCCGAAGCAGGACACCCGGCGCAGCCCGGCGATGTCGAAGCTGAGGCCGGCGTTGCTCACCGTGATCCGGGTGATCGAAACGACGAGCACCAGCACGGTGATCGCCAGGAACCGCACCACGTCCCCTGAGTTCGCCGACGTGGTGTCGATGAACACGCGATAGCCGAAGAAACCCGCCACGACGACCAGGGCGGCCGCCAGGACCCAGGTGCGCGGCGGCGCGTAGGACCAGTAGCGCAATCGGGTCGGCGTGACGGTCGCGGAACGGCGCGGACCCCTACCGGCGAGAAAACGCCAGGACTGCACCTGGTCCTCGTGCCGCTCGCGCTCCTGCTTCCAGCGCCGTTCCAGCGAGGCCATAGCGGCGCAGCCTAAAGCAAGGTGCCTGCGACGAGGTCGAACCGTTCGTGCGTCGTCACCCACCCCGCCGATCTTGGTCCAGTCAACGTCTCCCGACGCCGCAGAGGTTCATGAGACCAAGATCGGCGCTGGAGGTGGGGGTCGCTTGTCGGCGCGGATTCCGACGCGCATGCTGGGTTCTCGGTGCCCACGAGCCGGAGGTTCCACATGATGCAACGCCTTACTCGACTCGAGTGGCTGCTGTCAGCGATCACGATCACGGTGTTTCTGGCTGGCTGCAAGAACGGTGGCGGCGGAGGCGGCGGCTACTAGCCGACCTCGTCGGATGCGGTTCAGCCCTGTCCAGATTGCTCTGCACGACGATCAGCGGGACCTGGGCACCGCCGGAACCGCCATCTTGGTGCGGACCCTGGCGCGGCTGTTCCCGCCGGGCGGCACGATCCTGGATGTCGGCGGTGGGTCCGGCTGGGCGGTGCCGCTGTTGCGTGCCGCCGGAGTCGTCCCGATCCTGTTGGACATCTCCCCGGACATGCTCGCAGCGGCGGCGCGCCGAACCGTGCCAAGGATTCAGGCGGACCTGACCCGCTTGCCGTTCCGTACGGCCGCCCTCGCCGGGATCCACGCGTCGTACGCACTGCAAAACGTCGCCGACTGGCGGGCCGCGATCCACGAAAGTGCCCGTGTTCTGCTGCCCGGAGGCATCGCGGTCGTCGCCTGGGGATCCGTCCCGACCGACGAGTTGCTGCGTGACGTATCGGCCCACTATCTGAACCTGGTGAGGCCATGGTCGGGGGTCGAAGCGGAGCGGCGGGGTCTGGACAGCACCGACGTCGCCGACGCGACATTCGCGGCCTGCGGCTTCGACGTGCTGCGGCCCGTATCCGTGACCGGCAACCAGATCCGCACCCCTCGGCATATCGTCGAACGGGTGGCGGCCAATCCGTTCCGCGCGCGACCGCCGGCGAAGGCCCGCGCCGCAGCGCTCACCGACACACTCGGCTGGACACGGGCCCGGTACGGCGATCTCGATCTGTCCCGGGAGGTAACCATCCAGCACGTCATGCACGTCTACCGGCGTCTGGACCCACCGGGCACTGGATGATGGGACCCATGCCCCCGGAGCACAGGAGCGGTTTCGCCTGCCTCGTCGGCCGGCCCAACGCCGGCAAGACGACGCTGACGAACGCGCTCGTCGGGCGCAAGATCGGGATCACGAGCACCCGCCCGCAGACCACCCGGCATGCCATCCGGGGAATCGTTCATCGTCCCGATGCGCAGCTCGTCCTCGTCGACACCCCGGGCCTGCACAAGCCCAGGACCGTGCTCGGCCGCCGGCTCAACGACATCGTCCGGGCCACCTGGGCGGAGGTCGACGTCGTCGGGTTCTGCGTTCCCGCGGACCAGCCGGTGGGGCCCGGCGACCGGTACATCGCGGCCGAGCTGGCCCGATTGCGTACGCCGCTCATTGCCGTCGTCACCAAGTCCGACCTCGCTCAGCGAGACGCCCTCGCCGGCCAACTCCTCGCGGTGAGCCGGCTGGGCGAATTCGCCGAGATCGTCCCTGTCTCGGCGGTCAGCAGGGAACAAATCGGCGTGCTCACCGAACTGCTGGTCCAGCGGCTGCCACCCGGTCCGCAGCTGTATCCGGACGGAGAGCTCACCGACCAGCCAGAGCAGGTGCTCGTCGCCGAACTCATCCGGGAGGCCGCGTTGGAAGGGGTCCGCGATGAACTGCCGCACTCCCTCGCTGTGACCGTCGAGGAGATGACCGCGCGGGAGGGACGCGACGACCTCGTCGACGTCCACGCCCTCCTCTATGTCGAGCGGCCGAGCCAAAGGGGGATCGTGCTCGGCAAGAACGGGACGAGGATCAAGGCGGTGGGTACGGCGGCGCGCCGGCAGATCGAAGCTCTGCTCGGAACCCGCGTGTATCTGGACCTGCACGTCAAGGTGCTGCCCGGCTGGCAGAACGACCCGAAAAAGCTCAGCCGGCTGGGCTTCTAGACCAGCCCGAGCTTCGATGCGAGCTCGGCCACCGGCGCCTGCCACTGCGTCCAGTGGCCGGCCACTTGGTAGCCCAACTCTGCGTTCACAGCGCGCATCGGCGCGTTGTCCCGAGCCACCCAGGTGTTCAACTCCCGCACGTCGGGATACTCCGAACTGAGCCAGCGCAACATCTCGGTCTTCATCCTCAGGCCCAGCCGGCGTCCACGATGGGCGGGCAGCACCGTGGTGTCGCCCTGCTCCGAGCGGTGCGGCGACCGAGTAGACACGATGACGTAGCTGATACCGACGACCTCGCCGGTCGGTCGATGCCGCGCCAGCACGCGCAGCTGGACGAGGCCACGCGCATCGAGCATGGCGTCCACGGCCGCTACCCGGGCGCCGTCGTAGGGCTGATGAGTCCAGGCCGCATCCCCGACCGGTCGGTCGGCCATCCCCTCGTGCACCGCCCCGATGTCCGTGAGCAGCTCCGGGGGTGCCGCCCCCTGCACCCGGAGCAGCTCGTAGTCCCCGCAGTCCCCGTCGTCGGGGGCCGGCGGCGGCTGCACCTGCAGCACCGCCTGGATGTCGCTCAGAGCCGGAGTCGCCCCCATTGCAACGACAAAGCCGGCCGCGGGTCCCTCGTCGGCGGCCGCACCGATCATCGACGTACGCCCGGTCGAGTAGGCCAGCCGGACCGCCTCGCGGAGCAGACCGCGGCCGAACCCCTGGCGGCGATCCTCGGGCAGCACGGCGAGCGTCAGGTCGGCAACTGCTGCGTTGGCACCGCGCGACAGCGTCACCCAGGAAAGCCCCACGGCCCGGTCGTCGTCCAAGCCCAGCCAGCAGGCCGACCGACACCCCGGCCACGGCCAGGCCAGCCTCGCCTGCAGGTCGCCGCGGGATTCGGCCGGCAGCTCCGGGTGATCATGAGCGGCGACGGCCGACAGGATGCCGTGCATCATGGCCAGCTCGTCATCGGCCAACGTGCGCGGATCGACCGGCAGGATGCGCATCCGCAGTGCTTACCACTCACGGCGCAGGCCAGGTGCGAGGATCGGGTTATCGCGAGCCGCGAACGCGGCCGCCAAGCGCAGCGAGGTGCCGGGTGAGTCTGTATCGGGACGAGGCCGTCGTCCTCCGAGTGCAGAAACTCGGCGAGGCCGACCGTATCGTCACGCTGCTGACGCGTCGGACCGGCCGGGTCCGCGCCGTCGCCAAGGGGGTGCGCCGGACCAGGTCGCGATTCGGCGCCCGGCTGGAGCCGTTCAGCCACGTCGACCTGCAGCTGTACGCCGGACGCTCGCTGGACATCGTCAATCAGGCCGAGAGCATCCGGGCCTACGGCGCGGCGATCGTCGACGACTACCCCCGCTACACCGCCGGTACGGCGGTACTGGAAACCGCTGAGCGGCTCACCGCCGAGGAGCGGGAACCGGCGCTGCGGCTGTTCCTGCTGGTGATCGGCGCCCTGCGGGCGCTCGTGGACGACACGCATCCACCGGGCCTGGTGCTCGACGCGTTCCTCATCCGCTCGATGGCGGCATCGGGCTGGGCCCCGGCGTTGACCGACTGTGCCCGTTGCAGCGCCCCCGGTCCGCACCGGGCGTTCTCCGTGCCGGCCGGCGGACTCGTCTGCCCGGCCTGTCGGCCGGCGGGGGCCAGTACGCCGAGCGCCGCGGCGCTGGCGCTGCTCTGCGCCCTGCTGACCGGGGACTGGACGTCGGCCGACGGCAGCGCGCAGCCGACCCGGCGGGAGGCCAGCGGCCTGGTCGCCGCGCACCTGCAGTGGCACCTGGAGCGCAGCCTGCGTTCGCTGTCGCTCGTCGACCGGTAATAATGCTACTCTGTGCTACATGGAGTCGGTGGGCGTTCGCGAGATCCGGCAGAACATCAGCGTCTACCTGCGCCGGGTCGAGCGGGGCGAGGCGTTCACGGTGACCGACCACGGCCGCCCGGTGGCGCTGCTGTCCCCGTTGCCCCCTGACGACGACCCACTGGCGGCCTTGATTACCGCTGGCAAGATCACTCCGGCAACCGGCCGCCTGAAAGACCTCCCGCCGCCATTGCCGGCAATCCCCGGTCGGCCGACGCTGTCGCAGATCCTTGCGCAGATGCGAGCGGAGGACGACCGCTGACGTGTTGTACCTCGACACGTCAGCTCTGGTGAAGCTTGTCCGGGTCGAAGCCGAAAGCGATGCACTGCGCGTCGCCGTGGAGGATCAGTCCGTTATCTGCTGCGAGCTCGCCTTGACCGAGCTCTATCGCGCGGTGGCGCGGTACGCCGACGCAGAGGGCCGAGCCCGAGTTGATCTGTTGCTCGCCACGATCGAACTGCTAGCGCTGGACCGGTCGCTGCTGAGGCGAGCGGGACGGATGGCGCCAGAGCAACTGCGGTCGCTGGATGCGATTCACGTGGCTGCTGCGATGGTCCTTGGCGGTGCTGTCATCGCCCTCGTGACATACGACGTTCGAATGGCAGCGGCCGCCCGCCACCACGGCTTCGACGTCTGGTCGCCTGGCGTCCAGCTGTGAGCCGGCCTCCCGCGCCGCATGCCTCCGGCGTACGACCGCCTGACATCGCCGTCGGGCTGCTGCCGCGGCATGTGGCGCTCGTCATGGACGGCAACGGGCGGTGGGCGCAGCAGCGTGGGCTGCCACGTACGGCGGGACACGAGGCCGGCGAGCACTCGCTGTTCGACTGCGTCGAGGGAGCGATCGAGCTGGGAGTGCGGTGGTTGTCGGCGTACGCGTTCTCCACCGAGAACTGGCGGCGTTCCCCGGATGAGGTCCGCTTCCTGATGGGGTTCAACCGGGATGTCATCCGGCGTCGGCGAGACGAGATGCACGAGTTGGGGGTGCGGGTTCGCTGGGCCGGGCGGCGGCCCAAGCTCTGGCGCAGCGTGATCCGGGAGCTGGAGGTGGCCGAGGAGCTGACCCGCGACAACGACGTACTCACCCTGACGATGTGCGTGAACTATGGCGGCCGGGCGGAGATCGCCGACGCGGCGGCCGCGCTCGCCCGCGACGTCGCGGCGGGGCGGCTGCGACCCGACCGGGTAGACGAGAAAACGTTCGCCCGCTACCTGGACGAGCCGGAGATGCCCGACGTCGACCTGTTCATCCGGTCCTCGGGGGAGCAGCGGACGAGTAACTTCCTGATCTGGCAGTCGGCGTACGCCGAGTTGGAGTTCCTGGACACGCTGTGGCCGGACTTCGACCGGCGGCACCTCTGGTCGGCCTGCGCGGCGTACGCCGGGCGGCAGCGCCGGTTCGGGTCGGCATAGCCGGCCGGGCCGGCGGTCCTAGGCTCAACCGTGACCCTGCACGCCACCGGCCAGTCCGCTCCGGTGATGTGCTCCCGGACGGAGGCGTGCTCATGACCCCGACCGACCCGCGCGCCGTCGTACAGCAAGCTCTGAGCGACATCGTCGACGGGCCGCTGGTGACCGACGAGCGGGGCGACCAGACGTTTGTCGCCGACGGTGTCCCGAGCTTCGTCCAACACGGCCGGCTCGGCGACGGTGTCGAGTTGTTGACCCTCAGCTGCCTCGCCGCCACCGGTCAGCCGACCTCGCCGAGCCTGCATCGCTGGGCGCACGAACGCAACGCCACGATGCTGCTCGGCGGCATCGTCCTCGTCGCCGGCACCGAGGGTACGGTCGACGTCCTGCTGCGGTACTGCCTGCCGGGCGGCACGGACGCCGCTGTGCTCCGCCAAGTCCTGCTGCCGGTTATCGCCGCCGCCGCTGATGTTCGCCGGGAGTTGGCCGCGGCATAGGCGGTCAGCGGCACTCGGCGCAGGTGCCGAAGACCTCCAGGGTGTGGCTGACGTCGGCGAAGTCGTGCTCGGCGGCGACCCGGTCCGCCCAGCGCTCGACCGTCGGCCCCTCGACCTCCTCGGTTCGCCCGCACTCGCGGCACACCAAATGATGGTGGTGCCGGGCGCTGCACCTGCGGTACAGGGACTCGTCGTCGGTCTTGATGACGTCCAGCTCACCGGCGTCGGCCATCGCCTGCAGGGTCCGGTAGACGGTGCTCAGCCCCACTGTCTCGCCCTGAGCGAGCAGCAACTGGTGGATCTGCTGGGCGCTGCGGAACTCCTCCAGGTCGCCGAGCAGCGCCCACACCGCGGCGCGCTGCCGGGTCGAGCGCAGCGCCGGCCGCCCCGGCCCGACCGCCAGCGGCGCGTTCATTGCTGGCCCGCCTCGTGCGCTGCGCGCACCGCTCGCTCCGCTCCTCGCTCGCTAGCGCTCGCTGCGATGCTCGCTCGCTCTCGGCTCACCGGACCTCCTGCACATGCGCGACCGCGTCGGCGACGATGTGGGCTACGTGCTCGTCGACCAACACGTAGACGACCTCGCGGCCGCGGCGCCGGCCCTCGACGATCGAGGCCGACCGCAGGATCCGCAGGTGCTGGCTGACCAACGGCTGGGCGACTCCCAAGGCGTCGACGAGCTCGTGAACGCAGCTCGGTCCGCCGGTGTGCAGCTGGGTGACCAGAGCGATTCGCACCGGCGCGGACAGCGCCTTGAGCAGCTCCCCGGCGTCGGTGAACGGGTCCACCCGGGTGGCGGGCGGTGCTGTCGTCACGGCAACCACTGTACGCAGCGCCCTTACGGGGACACCCGCGTCGGCCGGGTCAACAGCGTGGAGGCGAGTGAGGCGAAACCGAACACGACGATGGCGAGCACGACGATCAGGGCCCCCGGGCCGACGTTCAGCGGGTGGGACGCCACCACGCCGCCCACCGAGACGACCACGCCGATGACCATGGCCAGCGCCATCGTGGCGGCGAATCCGCGGGTCAGTTGCTGGGCCGCGGCGACCGGGACGACGAGCAGCGCGCTCACCAGCAGCAGCCCGACGACGCGCATCGCGACGGTCACGGTGAGCGCCGCGGTCACCGCCAGCACGATGTTCAGCAGCTGGACCGGCAGGCCCGAGACCCGGGCGAACTCCTCGTCCTGGCAGACCGCGAACAGCTGGCGGCGCAGGCCGATCGCCACGACGAGCACGCCAACGGTCAGTACGCCGATCGTGACGAGGTCCTGGCCGCTCACGGTGAGAATCGACCCGAACAGGTACGTGAGCAGGTTCGTGTTCCCGCCGGGTTCCAGGCTGATGAGCAGCACCCCGCCGGCCAGGCCGCCGTAGAACAGCATCGCCAGCGCGACGTCCCCGCTGGCCCGGCCGCGGGCACGGACCAGCTCGATGGCGACGGCGCCCAGCGAGGCGACGATGACGGCGGTGAGCACGGGCGACGTGCCGAGCAGGAATCCCATCGCAACGCCGGTCAACGCGACGTGCCCAATGCCGTCGCCCATCAGCGCGAGCCGGCGCTGGACGAGGTAGGTCCCGACGGCGGGCGCGGCCAGCCCGACGAGCAGTGCCGCGAGCAGCGCCTTTTCGATGAACGGCAGGGTCAGATAGCTCATTGCGTGCCCGCCTCGTGCGCTGTGTCATGGCGCGCTGTGCGCGCGAGTCGCCTCCGCTCCTCGGAGCCGCTCGGCGGGCAGCTCCGCGCTTGGCCGGCTGTCGCGCCGTAGGGCCCGTCGAGCAACCCCTGCGATGCTCGGCTCCGGCGCACCGCTCGCTCCGCTCCTCGCTTGCTAACGCTCGCTGCGATGCTCACTCGCTCTCGGCTCATTGCCGGCCCGCCTCGTGCGCTGTGTCACGGCGCGCTGCGCGCGCAAGTCGCCTCCGCTCCTCGGAGCCGCTCTGCGGCCGCGCTGGGAACTTGCCTGCCGATG